>Ga0187842_1000921_pt1 | contig 14138 bp, 12 predicted proteins | sample SpaLakP09_SKY_41_FD_134514 | JGI IMG/M metagenome (GOLD analysis project Ga0187842, IMG submission 134514) | Oligotrophic lake water microbial communities from Sparkling Lake, Wisconsin, USA - SP09_SKY_41 | ecosystem: Environmental > Aquatic > Freshwater > Lake | place: USA: Sparkling Lake... | reverse complement strand
GTTAGGTTTTTTACGACAGCCTTTACAGATACAGGAGCGAACATGAATCTTTCTCCCAACGCTCGGCGGGAGCACCGGAATCTTCGGGCATCGGCTCCACGGTGGATGAGGATCCTTCGGCCGTGGTGGATTTTCCGGCACCGGCTTGGGAAGTTGATCCGAGGAGATTATTTCCCCCGGAACCAGCGATATAAGATCTTTTCAAAAACCCAGACCCTTGAAAGACAGTCCTTCGAGGCCAGGCGCGGGGGGGGGATCTGGTGGGGGCGGCTGTTTTTTCGGGAGAAACCGCAACTGCCATTTTGAGGTTGGCATCAGGCTGAGGCATGGAATTATTACTCTATGGGTGGCCCTCTTTCCCCAAAGCTGACGCGCCTTGTGCTCGCTGCTGCGAGGATCTCCGGGAGTTCGATTCCTGACGTATGCGTTGAAACTGGCACTTTTCGTGGCGATAGCGCCTTTTTTTTTGCCACAGTTTTCCGTGAAGTTCATACCGTGGAGCTGAGCGAAAAATACCATCGACTGGCAGGGGAGCGCTTGCGCTGCTTTCCTCACGTCCATTGTCATCTGGGGGATAGCGGGGAAGTGTTGCCTAGCCTGTTGCCGCTTTTACCGGGGCCGCTTCTGGTTTTTTTGGATGCCCACTGGGCGGGGGGAGACACGGCGTTCGGACCAGAGGAGGTACCCTTGCTACGGGAGCTTCGTTCCCTAGCGCGGCGGGATCAACCTGATGTAGTGGTGATCGACGATATCCGCCTACTGGGCCGCCAAGGAAAGACCGGCAGCGATGAGGATCCTCACTATCCCGTTTCGACATACGATTGGCGCTCGATCACCCAAGAGGCCATGGAAAAAATTTTGAGCCGGGGGATCCGAAATCCCTGGTTCTTTTGCAGCGATCGGATCTTTATATTCCGAAATCGGCGCCCTTGGCAGGGGCTATTGCTCCGGCTGGGGTTCGGTCCCGTAGCCTGGCTTTATGAGCGATTCTTGCGCTGGCGGGCTACTTTGTGGCCAAGGCGCGAAGTGCGTAGACAGACGGATTGAAATCCGATTCGGGGCAGGAGAGGCTCCCCTTCGCGGGATAAATTTTACCCTCTCGCGTGGCCGAACGATACTCCTGCGTGCGTTGTCACTCGCTGGCGGCAAGGATGGCACTAACGGGCAGGATCATTCTCAAATTTCCAAAAAAGTGTCGCGAGCCAAGTCCTGACAACCCACTTAACCTGCTGACTGCTGATCGACGCGAAAAGACTGAATTGCCACAGCGAGAAAGATGCAGAAGGGCGGGATAAAAGCCTGAATCGCCCCATAGAGGATAAAAAAACCGAAAACAAATTGAGTGATTAATGCGGCCGCCCAGATCTGTTCAGCGGGAATATCCCCCGAGTGCGCCCAGAGGACATGGCGCCAAACATAAGAAAGGGAGCCAAGACAAAGCAGGACAAAGGCTCCAAACCCGACCCAACCGGTCACATGGTGAAGGGCAACCCAGCCCACATGGTGATCTCGGGCAGTGATGTAACCCTTAGCCAACGCGTCTCCACTGGCTTCAATTTTCAAAGTACCGATATCCGAGGCCCGATCGGCCATATATCTGGCGTCGAATTTGAAACCATCTCCCAGCCAACCGGCCTTTTCCATGAAGTCAGATTTATAAACTCTTTGGATGTCGTTCCTGAATTCGTTAGATCCCTCCGCAGCCTTCAAGGCGCTCTTATCCCATTTGCCCGGGAAGGGAGAAAGAGTGCGCTGGATGGTCAGAGGCAGATTGAAAAGAGAACCTTGGCCAAAGACTAGCAAGGCAATGACACCTGCGAAAACAGGGATGCCAAGAAAGAAAATGTAACGAGCCCGCAAAAAAAGAGCGACAGAACTCAAAACGACGTAATTAAAAAGATAGGAACGAAACCCACTCCATATGGTCGCTCCCAAAGAAAGAAAGGACAGGGGGACCACAAACCAGCGAGAAGGCCGAATCCAATCCCGCGGAGGAAAATAGCAAAGTAAGGTCAACTGAAGGGCAAGACATAAAGGACCGATTTGTCCGACTCGGACTATTGATTCCGCCCGAAAAGCCTGGGCTCCGGCATAGGCTTCGATATTTACGGAAGTATAAATCCGATAAATGTGTGGAGCCAAAGCTGGAACTGCAGAAGAAATGGCAAAGGGTGTGAATTCGAGGATCGAGCCGATCAGATAAAGCAATGGAACTCGCGAAAGCCACGGAGACTTTCCCAAAGGGAACCAGAGAAGGGCGGGCAGAACCAGCATCCCCGAAATGATGGTGAAGAAACGGCGACCACCGCTGGCTTCGCCACCAAACATGCTGAGGCCAAGACCTCCCCCTTTCCCCCAATGATAAAGAAGAACCCCGGCAAACAGAATTCCAGGAATCCAGACTTCCGGAGGACCAAGGCTTATCGACTGCCTTTTTGTCATAAACATCTGGAGGACCACATATCCAATCACCAGCAGGATGGAGAGTTCGGCAGGGGAAAACTTGATTGGGAGGATATTTAAAGACCCGGTCATAGGAAGGCAGAGCGGGACGGCAATCCAACAGCTGTCTCGCAGAACAAAGACGAACAGCAGAAGGAACCCAACCCCGAAAAGAATAGCGAGGGGGAGTGGATTGCCGCCCAGGAATTCGTTGGTAAGCCATGGGGCGGCCAAAAACGCCCCCAAAGTGATCAAGCCCAGAACCAGCTTTTGTACGGTAAAGTTGGACACAGAGCTAGGTTAAGGGCTCGAACTAGAGAGGGCAAAGAGACAGTTGGGGGGGGTAGTGGAAGTTGAGATTTAGGCGGAAGGAGAAAAGAAGATGTGAGCTACTGAAGTTTAATAGTCATGGGAGCAGAAAAGGTGAAAGAGGAACATCATTTCAAAAAATCTATCTTGGTCTCGTCCTGCCACTAGAACAACTTGTCGCTCCATCACAAGCCTCTAGGTTGGAGGTATGCGGATTGCGATATTGTGTGGTTTTCCACTCAACACACTGGAAGATTCTCCAATTCCATTCTCTGCGGGACAGCATGCGACATCGTGGCTGGTCGACCTACCGGAGGCCTTTGAAAGGCTTGGAAGCCTGGAAATGCACTGGATTACGCTGAGCAATCAAATCGAGACAGAGATTTCTTTCCCTGCCCATGGCGGGACGTTTCATGTCCTGTCGACAACCCAGACAGGCAGAGCAAGCTCGTTCTATGTAAAAGACCGGCAAAAGATCCAAGCATGCCTCAAAAAGATCCGACCTGATGTGGTGCATGGGTGGGGCACTGAGGATGTATATGGGTGGGCCACTGTTACCTCTGGATTCCCTCATCTACTGTCGATGCAGGGGGTTATGAGTTATTACGGACTAAAAAACAGAATACATCCGCGGGATTATTTCCAAGCCCTGATGGAGTTGTACTGCTTGAGAAAAGCCCAAATGGTAACGGTCGAAAGCAAGTGGGGTGCCGAGGTTGTGAAAAGGAGAAGGGGAAATAAGCCGATTGAGATTGTGGAGTATGGGGTGAGAAAAAGCTTTTATGAAGTTTCTTGGTGTCCTCAGGAACAAAATCCATATGCGGTTTTTGTAGGGACAATTCATCCCCGAAAGGGAATTGAGGATTTGGTAGCGGCATTTTCTAAGTTAGAGCGGAGATATAGGTTGAAAGTAATTGGAACGGGAGACGCAAAATATGTGAAGGAACTCCAAAGACGTTCGACTGATAATATTGAGTGGCTGGGGGGACAACCGTTGGAGGCGGTCCAGAAGGAGATGTCACAAGCCTGGGGTCTAGTTCTGCCGACCAGGGCGGATACCAGCCCAAATGTCGTCAAAGAGGCGAGGGTGATCGGGTTGCCTGTCATCACTACACGGAACGGGGGGCAGTCGAGTTATGTGAGGGAGGGTGAGGATGGATATTTTGTGGAGAGTGAGGATGCCGGCGGATTAATTAAAAAAATCAGAGAGGTCCTCGGATCTCTTGTCAAAGCCAGAGAAATGGGCGATCAGGGACGAAAAAACTATCGGGAGCTATTTCTAGCAAAACGCACTGCGGAAGTATTTTCTAAAATATATAAACAGCACGCATGTTGAATAGACGAAAACCACTACTCAGCTGAACATCTAGCCCCCGACTTCTTTCACCAACTGACAGAAGGACTGACTATACATTTTGCGATTATAAAACGTTTCTACGGACTCTCGGCCAAGGTGGCCTAACCGTGAACGTAGATCCGATTCCTGAGCCAATGTCTTCATGGCCTGCGCCATCGCTGTTCTCGATTTTACACAGAGGCCGCCAGGCATCTCAGCAATGCACCCAGCATCCCTAGCAATCCATGGTTTGCGTTCTGCCATCGCTTCAAGCATTGCGATAGGCTGTGCCTCCCAATATGCAGAAAGCATAAAAACGTCGCAATCGGCAAGAGCATCGAGAGTCATTTCGCGGGTCTGATTATCCAGCCAGATAATTTTTCCAGGGGGCTCTTTGAGGGCGAATTGGGCATCAGCTTTTTGGAATATAGCGGAAGACTCATTGAATTTGCTTCCAATAAAGACAAGAGTCGATCCAGGGATGGCGGCCTCACGAAAAGCACGCGCGCCGAATCCTTGATCCTTGCGTAGGCAATAATTCGCCACACAAAGGAAGAGAACTCCTGTGGACGAGAGTCCGAGACTTTGGCGGAAGCGGCCAGACCTATTCGAAATATCAGAATGCGATATATCGACACCATTTGGAATCGTCCTGACGCCCGGATGATTGATTAGGCTTGCAAGCGTATGGTCATAAAAAGCGCGCAAATCACGGCGAGTACTTAGTACCACGAGACGATCAACCTTTTTTAACCATTTAAGCATTAACAAGCTTTGGATGAACGAGACAGCAAAGGAGAGAAGGCCGAATGGAAAACGTGAAACCGGAGTCCAAAACAAAGCACTGAATCCGTGACTGACTAAAATCTTTTTCGATGGCATAGAATCGAGAAGGCAAACGGCAAGGTATAAAGGCCAAGAGTAGCCGTGGAATATTATGACATCCCAATCCCCTAAGCGTAAAAAATCGCGGTACTGGCTGGTAGCACCCCTGTAGGGATCACGGAAATAATTAGAGCCAGAGATTGGAAATTCATAAACTTTGGCGCCATGCCAATCCAAAGAGATTCTTGGCGGGAAGGTTGGCTCAGTAGCAACATCCACCTTCCATCCACGACCAAGAAAAGCCCTAACTCCAGCGGAGGCCGCTTCTGAAACTCCATCTTTATTAGGTGGGAAGGTGGGTGCTGCGACGAGAATTTTCATCAGGGCTCGGTGAAGTAAGGCATTGGCAGTTTATCAGATATAAATAAGGGTAAAATTCAGGACTAAGATATAGTCAATTGCGCAAGAAAGATGTTGGGATATAATATTGCGAGCAGGTGGCATTGATAAAACCTAGCGGAATACGTTGGCAAATACTTTTCTGGCTCTGGTCACGAGATCAGACCTTAGGGTAGTATTTAATATTAAAAACCATCCTCCCGTTGCGGCCAGCAAAATCATAATTGGAGCTTTAAGAAAAATTGTGATGGGATGGCCCGACAAGGCTGTGGGCAAAAAAGAAAGCACACAGACACTTGATGAGACAACGACGGAAGTAAGACCAGAAAGAACCATGGTTTTAACTGAGTCCAGGATGTTTGCTGAGGCTCGGAGGGCTAACAAAGTAGTCACTGTGACATGAGTAAGAAGCGAGACTAAGAGAAGGCCCACAGAACCAAAGTGCGATGCTGTAGGAATGGCAACAGCAATGAAGACGCAGCCTTCAACAAAATAAATGTGACGGATGGGGCGTAGATTCCCAGCCAAGCCAAAGGCAGAAATCAGGCAACGCGTTAGGGAAGTAGCAATGAGAAGTACTGCCAACAGTGCATCGCAAGGGAAATTCCAGCGGATTGTCCCAGCGGTCCAGAAAGACACAAAGGGGGTGTTCACAGCGATAAGACCAGTAGCCCCCAAGGTGGCTACAAAAGCCGTGGTGGAAAAAATGTTGCTGAATCGCAGATTGAATCTGGTCGTGTCCCCGCGGACAAACATTTCAGTAAGACCAGGAGCGGAGCTCTCTATAATTCTGCCAGTAAACTGCTGACCCATGTTATAAAGTTTTGTCCCTACCGCAAAAGTGGCGGCAGCATCGAGGCCAGCAAAGCGGCTAAGGATGATAATCTGTGATGCATTAACAAGCTGGGAACCTAGTGTCATAAAAAAAACGTCTTTGCCGAAGCTAAAAACCCGGACGAAATTACTCCACTCAGGCTTAGCCCAATTACCACGAGAAGGGTAGTATCCACCTTTGGAGCAAAGGATGAAAAAAATAATCGGAGAAAGAAATATCCCAGGGATTCCTGCTAACGCAAAACTGTAAACTCCCCAACCCAGATGGAAGCCGGCCCATAGGACAGCAAAGTTTGCAAGAAGGGAAAGAGATCCGACCATGTAGGAGAAATCCATTCTCTGAAAGGCCCATAACGGGGCTCCAAGCCCGCGTAAGGAAACCGAAAGTCCAGCAAGAGAGGTGATAATAATAAGGACATTTGTAAAGTCACCGGCAAGGTGATCTGGGACAGCAAACAGGGCCGGAGCGAAGAAGGAGAAAGCCACCCCAACGATTGCGATGAGGACACCCTGAATGACGAAGACGATCGCCCCGGTAATAAGGAGGCTGCCATAGCCGCCGCCATTCACATCATCTTTGCGGTCGGCGATAAATCTGCTGACAGCAGAAGAGACGCCGAAATCAAGCAGCATAAGGTATCCCATAATCTGCTGGGCCAGAGCCCAAAGGCCGAACTGCTCCTTCCCAAGATAGTGGAGGGCGAGGGGGACGCTGGCGGCGGTATAAGCGATATTAATCGCAATCGCGAGGTATCCGGTAGCTAAACCAGAAATGAAAAGACGAAATCTATTATGCATGAATCGTTCTCATAAGGGTATAATCAGAAAATGGCTTTTCTGAACTAAGCAGAGGTATGACTCAAGCGAAGGGAATTCAGATTAGCGCGACTTCGCCCATACTTAAGGATTGGAAGCGAAAAATAGCGGTAGACGAAAGCCGAAAAGATAAGGCTGAAAAGAAAAGATCCCCCGAGAATAAGGAGGTATTTCAGTATGTTTCCATTCGCTGGCCCAAAAGAGCTTCGAGCCCAAAGGATGACTGGCTGATGAAATAAATAGAGCTCGTAGCTAATAAGGCCGAACCACCGAAGAAGCGGGTGAGCCAAATACCTCCCAAGCAGTCGGTCTGGATTCGCGACATATAAAAGAAGTAAGCCTGAAGCGATGAGCACCAAGGTGTGTGATAGCTCTGCAGTTAGACCCACTGGCAAAAAAGGCCAAAGCTGAGTACAGGATTGGCCGATAAAGCAGAGCGCGAGAAGGAAAAAACCGACATTGCCGAATCTGGCCCATCCCGATGACAACCAGCCCGCTGTATGAAGACCAGCGACGAATATTCCCAGCGCAAAGGAGTCAAGAAGAGCAGGAAAATGAACATCAATATTGGGGGATAGGGTGAGGGTTGGAGCATAACAACCAGTTGCGATTCGAAAGCAGAGCGGGACAAAAAGAAAAATAGAGGGGATGAGAGCTAAACAGTATTTAAACTTCAGCCTTTTTAAAAAAAGAAAGAAAGCGGGCAGGATCAAATAAAAATGCACCTCAACAATCAGGCTCCACATGACGGGATTAAGATGCCCGTTGGGCAGGAGAACAACAGGAAGACCCATCAACCATTTCAACATTGTCAGGAAAAAGGAGGAATCTCCCGTGCGGGAAAAATAGATTGGGGTCAAGAGGAGTAAGGACAATGCCAACGGAGGATAAATCTTCCAAAAGCGACGCCACCCGTAACCAGGAGGAGTTGAGTTTGGAAGATTTTCCCACTTCCTTTTCCAGAACGGTAACGAAATCAAGAAACCTGAAAGAGCAAAGAAAACAGTGACGCCGAACGTGCCTGCACTAAAAACACCGCCGACCAAGAGAACAAGCTGGTTTCCCTGTGGATTTACATATACCAGATGGCAGGCAACAACCAAAAGAATGGCAACTCCCCGAAGTCCATCAATGAAATCATAATCACGCGAGGCGGAAGGTGCGACATGCCAAGCGTCCAGCCAACTCTTGGGGTAGGGGGTCATAAAAGGCTACGGAGCTAACTATGGAGCAACCGGCGGTTGAACAACAGAACGAAGAAGCTCTGTAGCAAGCTTTCGGTATCCAACTGGGTTTAAATGAAGACCATCGTTGGTGCATTCGGGAGATAAGCCATGATCGGGTAAAGAGACGGCCGAATTTAACTGCAAGAAAGCAATATGCCTACTACGGCATATATTCTCTAAGGCCTGGTTCAACTTCGCAACTTCCAGGTTCAAAAGATGTCGTGAGGGGTCGGCAGAAGATTCGCGAACAGGCAGAACAGACAAAATAAAAATGGACTGGGGATGGATCCTTTTTTGGAGAAGGTCGAGAAGAGCCGTATATTTTCGAAGGCAGGAATCGACAGGGTCGGAACCGCCTAGGTTATTGATGCCGCACATCACAACGACTGCACTTGGTGAGGGGGAAGGAACTTCGGCTGCCAGCTCGGCTGTATCTTCGATTTTCGCCTTGGAAAGCCCTGCATTTTGAACGGCTAACTTGCCGTTAAAAAGTTGGTACCAGTCGCCCCCTTCTATATGACTATCTCCTAAAAAAAGGTAAACAGGGCGGGGATCCTGCCAGGAGATTGCACGAAGAGCCCTTTTACGATCCGAAAGAATCCGAGCCCAACTGGGGGATTCTGACCCCTGCAGGCGGAGAAGAATCTTTGGGTAGAGGCGCCAGGCAACCAAACCGGAAAGCGAAAAAATAGCAGCCACCCGGTAATGCAAAAAACAACTAAAGGCTTGATGGGTTTAGCCAGCATAAAAGGCTTGTGCTGAAAAGACACCTAAGAAAAGCGTAAGCCATAAAAACCCTTTATGGGAGAATAAATTAGCATCAAAAAAAGCGCCCTTCGCGAAGCAGGGGCAGAACAAAACGAAGACCGTCTAGAATCTCAGCGCTGGATATGCTTTAAATCCGCTATCCATGCTTGGAGAAGGGGGATCTCTTTGGACGTGAAGAAAGCGTGGCTGGGAATTTTAAAACCGGAGGCAACATGTTTACAAACAACAAAACAAGAGCTCCTAATACCCCGCAGATTTCAGCCCTGCCAAGATTTCTGCAGGGTCTACGGCTGGGGCATGGTTTTGGGGTCCTCCACACTTCAGAATAACGGCTCGATAATCTAGGCCAAGAATTTCAGCGATCAGATCGACCCAGCCGTCGAGGAAAATATCAGGCACCCAGTGCAAGACTCGGCATCCTGCAGGACAAAAAATAACGTTGGACATATTGCTGCCGAGAAAGCCGCAAATATCGGTAGCTTGCGAAAACAACTTAATGGTCTGAGAGAAATTCAGATCCATATCGCGTACTACGGCCCAGCCTTCCGAGGCGAGCAAGGCGGTAATGGCATCGATATTTTCAAGGGAGCGCCGCTTCCCGCTTCGGGCGAAAAAGAATTTCTTTGGCCCCGAATAATTGGGGTCGGCCTTATCCAAAAAAGCCTTTCGCATGGCTTGAACCCCGTAGGGGTTGTAGCAGTCGATCATACTGGTGGGAGAAGCAAAATAGTATTTTTCCAGAATTAGATGGGTTTCAGCGGTTGGGCGGCAGCGCTCCTTGAGCCCGAGCATTTCGAGGGTTTCCCAGTGGATGGGTTTAAGCCATTTGGGAACAAGAATGCCCGTGTCCTTTGGGAAATGTTCTAAGGATGCCAGGCGGGGCAAGGCATCGTGTAGCCAGTGTCCGTATATGGGCGTTCCGTCTGTGGGAACCCAGTTGGAGACAAGGCTTGTCCAATTTCCGGTTAAGTAAACGGGGGGGGTAGGCACAGAAAGCGCGCTGCGGGGTCTGAACGCCAGCGTTGAGGACCATAAGCGGATTCGAGGCAAAGCTCTTTTTTATCATTCAAAAGAGCCAAGGACGTAGAGACCAACCGGGCGTGGGTGTGTTCACTGCGTACGATCGGCCACGGCTGTTCCAAGTGTTGATGAAGGCCACACTGAACGATCAGGGAATCTGGACCGACCTGGGGAGTTCCTTGGTCTTCAAGAATAATTTGGCCTCGAACTTCTGGATCGCCCCAGCGTAAGGCATGGTAAAGAGAGAAAGTCCTACCGGGAGGACCCCAATTTGGCAGATCCTTACAGATCGTTCGTGCGAATTCCCAAAACCCTTCCACGAAAGCCGCCCAGACTGTTCGGCGGAAAAAACGTAAAAATCGGTTAACACCCGGCCAGCGACGAGAAGCGAAGCCCCATCGATCCAACAAACTTAAGGGCTTGATGCTGTGACTCATCGCTAATCATTTAGCCGTAAACGCAGCCCAAAAAAAGCGTGGATTTTTGTTGAGCAATAAACATTGAGGCCGCAGGCAGTAAATTATGAAAATTTGAAGCGACTAGAATTCTGCTTTTAGCATGTGTGGTTTTTAGGGTTATAGAGAAGTGGCTAAAAAACGCTAATCACCGGCGTGGGTTCGCACGTATGGAAAAACGACGACCGCGGACATGAGCAAACTCGAGGAACCGGCGATGTGCAGCTTCAGTCTTGTGATTTTTGGGTGAGGTTGCACGGGCGAAAGAAAAAAAGCAGCGTTTTCGGAGCTTGATAGGTTTAACGCAGTTCGTTTGGCCCCCTGAGTCCTGCCTCTGCTCATTCTAGTTTCTTACTTCGTCATGCAATGGATATCTGCTGCCGCGGGCGGAGGGGGATTGAATTGTGTAAAACGATTTAGAAAAAGGGAAAAAACCAGCAATGGCTTGGGGTTCCCATTTTCAAGGCGCAGCCCAAATCTCGAAGGACTGAAAAAAAGCGACCTGCTTGAAGGAGTTTGTTTTTAACCATTGTTGAATGACGTTGTGGGGATCATAGATGTCCGGTTTTGAGAAAGCCACTAGGCTGGGTCGCGGGAATCGAGCAAGGGTGTCTCCGCTGGAATTCATGACTGCCGTATAATTTTCTAAATTGTAATAGCGAGCAGCCGCCATGTCGGCGGCCCACCAGACAGTTTCCCGATGCTTGGAATGGGTGAGCAGCCAATGTACTGCACCGCGGTAATCGTCTTTTCGATGCGATGAATCTGTGGCAAGTCGATAATCGCTGAAGCCCCAAAGCCCCAAAAGAGAAAGGGCGGCAAATGGCGGCCAATTCCATTTAGTGATGCTTTTTGGGCCTAAGGAAAGAAATAAGAAAAAAGACGGAGCAACGGGAGTAAAGTGACGTCCGACCAGACGAAATTTACCCAGCAAGCCAGAGGCAAGAATACCCAAAGAAGGAAAAGTCCAAAGCGCGGAGATCATCTTGCTGGGGCACTCACAACTCCGTGCGAGGGCGCCACTGAATAGCAGCAGTAACGTCAGGAATGCTGTAAAGCCTGCAAGGGCAAACGAAGTTGGGCTTGGAATCATCCCAGAACGAAGCTGGGATCTGCCTGGAAGGAAGCCTGCAGCCCCTGTCCATTCACAAAGGGCAAATCCAAGGGATTTCAACCCAGTTTCACCAACAGCGGAGGCCTTGGCGCCAACGGACAGAACCCACAAGTGAAAAATTAACGCACTCGCACCTCCCAAAAAAAGCAGTGAGGCTACCCAGTATTTTGTGTGGGTTTTGAATCCACCTCTGGAACTTGTCATCCAAAGGAGGAAATTGATGAGCCACCACGCAAGTCCATAAATGGTTGTCCAAGCAAGAAGCACTGTCGCCCCTGCCATAGCCCATGGCCAACGTTTGGGTTGTGGTTCCTCGCGAGCGCGCACGATGCCCACAAACGCAACACATGACAGGCTGAACTGCATGGCATACGGCCTTACCTCATTCGCGTAATAAAACAAAAAAGGACTGGTGACAAGAAAGAGAGCTAGCCAAGAGAGATATCCGTGATTTTCGTTGTGCCTGAAGCCTGCAATCATGCAAATAAACCCGACCAATATCCACGGAATATTGGACAGGCGTAGTGCGAATTCGGAATGGCCAAAACATGGGAGAACCCCCAGAGATAGTAGTGATACGCAGGGAGGTGAAGATTGCTGTTCTTTTCGCTCAATAGCTCTTCCCAGACACCTTGTGGGCCATGGGCCAAGCATTTGACGGCGCTCCCAGCTTCGTCGATCCAAAGGCTCTCCTTTTGAATCCAAAACGGGGATGAGATCAACCACATGAAAACTACTAAAAGCGGAAAATACAAGTGGCGAGAGCCCATAAATTCGAATGCTCGACGCTGACGTTGCGTGTGGCAACTTAAAGAATTATGCAGCATAAGCCCATGGTGATAGACATCGACGGGACTTTGTTTGCGATGGATACGGCTTGGGAAAATTTGCGGCTTATTCTTCTCAAGAGGCCAGCAAAAATCCCAGCGCTATTGGCTTGTGCGGCAACGGGAAGAGCGAAGCTCAAGTCTTGGCTGCATCAGGAGGCGGGACTGAAACTGGAAAAACTTTCGTTCCGGGACGAGATTTTGGATGTGGTGGAATATGCGAAAAAAAGGAGGAGGCCCATTCACATTGCATCAGGAGCTCCTCAGGGGGTGGTTGATCATGTTGTCCGACGCTTAGGATTGGCTTCCAAAAAAGAACAATGGGGCAGCACAAGCGCCACGAACCTGACCCAAGCAAAAAGCGAATTACTAAACCAAAAGTTTGGGTTCCAAGGATATGATTACTACGGAGACTGTGAAGCGGATCTTCCTGTGTTTAGCAGGGCCGATGGTGGAGGAATCGTTGGAGCCCGCCCCCATATGGTCCGCATGGCCCTGCGGGCCAATCCCCGTCTTAAAGTCATTCATCCTCAACCCCCGTTCGGTGTGTCTGCTTGGAAAAGCTTGCGGACGCATCAATGGATCAAGAACCTGCTTTTATTCGTGCCCCTTTTTGCCGCCCATGAATGGAATCAACCGGATCGGTGGCTAATCGGGTTGAAGGCGATGGTGGCTTTTAGCTTCTTATCGTCTGCTGTTTATTTGCTTAACGACCTTCATGATTTGGAGGCAGATCGTTGCCATCCTCAGAAAAAAAAGAGGCCCATAGCAAGTGGGGAGTTAAAAATTTATGAGGCTTTCTGGTTGGTTGTCGCACTACTAGGAATTGCTTTTGGTATTGCGTGGAACCTTGGCCAAGGGTTTTTCGTGTGCGCTTTAGCCTATTTAAGCATGGCAGGGGTTTATAATGTTTGGGCAAAAAGCAAGTCTGGGTTAGATCTAGTTATTCTAGCTCTTTTTTACACATTAAGAATTTTAGCAGGTGGCGCTGCATTAGGCATTCTGTGTAGTCCCTGGCTTTTAGGGTACGCCACGTTTATCTTCATTAGCCTTGCGAGCATCAAACGTGTGAGTGAATTGTTGCGCCTTAAAAAAGAAAAAAAGGTTCTAGTCGCAGGGCGGGGTTACGCAATCGGGGATTTGGAGGCCATGACGGGAATTGGAATTTCCAGCGGGGTTGTTTCGGTCTTAGTGGCTGCTTTGTATGTAAGTAGTCCTGACGTTGCGATTCTCTATTCAAAACCTCGGTTGCTGTGGCTAGTGTGTCCTGGCTTGTTTTATTGGGTTACTCGGGTTTGGCTGAAAACGTTAAGAGGGGGGCTGTTAGAAGATCCCGTGTTGTTTGCCGCGAAAGATAAGGCGAGTTGGGCTTTGTTTCTTTTAATAATGTTAGTTGTTCAAATCGCCTCGCGGTGAGGAAGGGCGCGACCTTAATTTTGGATTTTCAAGAGGTGCGGATGTGGCCCTCTTTCGTTCCGGCTCTGACAAAGTTAGAGAAGGAGTCCTAGCAGAGCCTCAGGCCTATGTTTTCTCGTGGAAGGATAGCTCGATCGCTCAATGTAGAATGCCGTAGGCGACGTGGTGCAGGCCGCGAAAGGCAGAAGGCTGAGGCCCCAGAGCTTCGGGGGAACAGCAATTCCGAAGGCTGAGAGCGGGAAGGCATTGCCTAAAGACGCTGCAGGAAGTGAAAGCCCGCTTGAATTTTTGGGGTGGGTGGGTAATTGTATTTAGGATTATGACCAAACATCCGAAGTCTAATATTCTTGT
>Ga0187842_1000919_pt1 | contig 14146 bp, 10 predicted proteins | sample SpaLakP09_SKY_41_FD_134514 | JGI IMG/M metagenome (GOLD analysis project Ga0187842, IMG submission 134514) | Oligotrophic lake water microbial communities from Sparkling Lake, Wisconsin, USA - SP09_SKY_41 | ecosystem: Environmental > Aquatic > Freshwater > Lake | place: USA: Sparkling Lake... | reverse complement strand
GCCTTGCGCAAGGCCAGCGTATGCGGTTCCTGTCCCGCTTCCAGCGCAATGATCTGCTCCGTGCCATCGCTCACGTTGAACCCCAGCTGGGCCAGCTCGCCGCGCACATGGCTGGCGTGCAGCTGCAATGTGGCGCGGCGCTGATCGGCCAGACGGATGAAGTCCAGCGCTGCATCGAACCAGGCCAGCTCATGGCGCAGCAGACAGGAACTGAAAATCGCCGGACGCGACTCGGAGAGGAAATAGCCTTTGAAGCTGTCCGAACAGCTAATCAGCCCGGCCCGGCCGGCAAACGCCTTGGCCAGCGAAGCGGTACGGAAGTGCACGCGCTCGCACAGCCCCAGCGCTGCAACCAGCCCTGCACCTTGCGGCCCATGCGTGCCGAGCGAATGGGATTCATCCACGATCAGCATGCTGTGGCTACGCTCGGCCAGTTCCACCAGCGGCACCAGCGGCGCCACACTGCCGTTGGTGCTGTACAGCGCATCGACCGCGATCAGGCCCCGGCCATGGCGTGCCAGCTGCCGTTCCAGATGGCCCAGATCGTTATGCAGAAACGGCACCGGCTGGGCACCGGCCGACTGCACGCCCTCCCACAGCGACGCATGGGCCTGCATGTCGAGATACACGGGAATGCCGGGTTCGGCCAGTGTCTGCACCAGCCCCACGTTGGCAGCCCAGCCCGACTGAGCAAGGATGCAATCCTGCGTGCCCAGCCACTGCGCCAGCCGCTGTTCAAGCCGGTGCTGGGCGCTGCCCTGCTGCAGATACACGGCCGACATCAGCAGTTCGCCCTGCGTCTGCACCAGTGCCGCCAGCTGGGCATAGCGCAAGGCGGCCTCATCCGCCAGACACAGATAATCGTTCCCCGCCAGATAGACGGCATCGGCCGGGGTGGGTTGCCATGCATGCGGATGTTCGCCGCCCAGCAATTGCTGTATCCGCGTGATGTGGTGTAGATCCATGCGGCGGGTGACAAAATCAGGCAGACGGCATTCCGCAGGCAAAGAATTGAGTGGCGAAAAAATGGCAGTGCTCATGAACTGAACTCCTCAAGGTTGTTGTTGACGGAATGAAATCAACAACAACCTTGAGGCCAAAAAAAGAACGCCCGCTTGACGGGGATCAACAGCAGAGGCGAAACATTCAAACACGCAACAAATTCAGGCGATGATGGCACTTTGATTAAGATCAACTCAGCTATGACCCAGCACCTAGTCTCCACCTGGAAGTTCCGTCTACAGGCATGCCTGCAAGACCTGCTGCACTACCATGGTCAGGAGCAGCATGCCGTCACGCGCGTGTTTCTGCTGGCCTGCATAGGCACGGTTACCATGCCGCTGTATTACCTGATCTGGCATCAGTTTTTTCCTCAGGAATACGAATCTGTCACCCTGCGCGCACTGGGAATTGTGCTTTGCCTGCTGGGCCTGTTCGCGCGCTGCTACCACCCGCGCATGCTGCAGACCTATTTGCTGCTGACGCTGAGCTACGTGCTGCCGTTCTTTTTCACCTATATGTTTCTGATGAACCATGCTTCGGGTGTCTGGGGCGAATCGCTGCTGATCGCGCTGGTGCTGCTGTTTCACTTCGAAACTGCCCTGGCCATGCAGGCCTATCTGGCCGGAACGCTGGCCGCCTGCCTTGCCGCCATCGCCATGGGCGAAACGGCCACCTTGTCCAGCAAGGAAGCCTTACAGCAACTACCCATACACTGGTTCACCATGGCCGTGCTATCCGTTGCCAAAGTCAGCCGCCACATGCTGGCGCAGGAAAAACTGGCCGGACTGGGTGCAGGACTGACCAGCGTGGCGCACGAATTGCGCACGCCGCTCAGCAGTGTCAACGCCAGCGTGCGGGGCTTGATACGCACCTACGGCGCAGACACCTGCCGCAGCGTCGAAGAAAAATTCGGCGCGCTCGATGCGCTGGCACGCATCCAGTTCGAAGTTCGCCATATGAATCACATGATAGACCTGTTTCTGCTGAGCGCCAGCGCCGTGCGGAAGAATTTGCGGCCAGTCGAAATGGTCTCCATGAACGCCACCGTGGCCACCATGCTGCAGCGCTACCCATTTGTCAGCGACGCGCAGAAACAGCAGGTGGCGCTGGAGCTGCGCGCCGATTTTCATTTTGCTGGGCAAAGCGAACTGGCGGTGATCGTGCTGCTCAATCTGCTCCGCAACGCGCTCAAAGCCATCCACCGCGCTGGCAAAGGACGGGTACGCATCATCGTCGATGGCCGGCATCGGACGCCCAGGCTGCTGTTCATCGACACCGGCTGCGGCATCGCGCCGAATCATCTGCCCCTGATCTTCCGCCGCTTCTACTCATATCCGGCCCATAACGGCAGCGGCATCGGCCTCGCACTGTGCCAGGAAATTCTGCGGGCATGGAATAGCCGCATCCGCTGCGTCACGCGGGAACAGGCTTATGCCATTTTTGTGCTCGAATTTCCACCACAACTAGCCGCACCAGCGAGGTAATCCATGCATCTTCCCGTCTATGCCCATCCTACCCTCACCGTTCTGGTCGACGATAGCAGCTCGTTTCTGCGCAGCCTGTCGTTCCAGCTCGACCCCGTTCTGCCCACGCTGGCTTTTGACGACACGCTGGCAGCACAGCGCTGGCTAAGCCGCGAACGCCAGCCGGAACATGTGCCGCTGCAGGTCAATTTCTATATGCAGAACCTGCCGGCCGATCAGTGCAATGTCGCCATCGATCTGGAGCGCATCTACCGCATCTGCGAACAGCGCCAGCGCTTTGCCACGCCTTCGGTGGTAGTGGTGGACTATTCAATGCCGCAGATGAATGGGCTGGAATTCTGCGCCGCCATCGCCCACCTGCCGTGCAAGAAAATCCTGTTCACGGGAGCCGCCGACGAGAAGATCGCCGTCCATGCATTTAACCGTGGCCTGATCGACCGCTATATCCAGAAAAGCGATCCACATGCACTCGATCAGCTGGAACAGCAGATCCGTACTTTGCAGCACGCCTACTTTGACGACCGCGAAGAAACCCTGCGTGAGCTGGTGCTGCTGCACCACTACCACTTCCTCGCCGATCCCGTGGTGGCCGTGCTGATAGACGGGCTGCGTACCCGTCTCGGCATAGTCGAACACTATGTCTTCCCCAATCCCAGCGGCATACTGCTGATCGATGGGCACGGCAAAGCCAGCCTGCTCATGATAGAAACGGCCGAAGGCATGTTCGCCCAATACGAAATCGCGCGCGACAGCGATGCGCCGCCGGCCCTGCTGGAAGCGCTGCTAGCCAAACGGATACTGCCGTGCTTTCATGATCCGCACGGCGATAGCATGTACCGTCCCGACATAGGCGACCAGTGGCACCGCTACTGTGCCGCGGCGCAGGTCTGCCTGGGCAGGCAGACTTATTACTGGGCCCTGTTCGACCTGCCTGCCCACTACTTCCAGCCGCCGCCGTATGCGTACGCCGACTTCCTCTGCCAGCGGCCCATGCTGGACTGCGCTAGTGCCTGACAGCGGCTCAGGCTTCGCGCAGTGTCTGCAGCGGCGGCTGGCGCAGCACGTTGCGCAAGCCCAGCCAGCCTCCGGCGATGGCACACAAGCCGCCGGCCAGCAGGCCGATCAGCCAGACCGACGGACTAAAATTCCAGGCAAACTTGAACTGATAGGTTGCCAGCGCCCAGCCCATGGTGGCCGCCGCCGTTGCTGCCAGCAGGCCGGACAGGCCGCCTACCAGCAGAAACTCTATCATCTGCGCCTGCGCCAGCTGCTGGCGGGTAGCACCGAGCGCGCGCAGCAGCGCCGCTTCGCGGGTACGCTCATCCTGCGATCCCATCAGCGCTGCATACAGCACCAGCAGACCGGAAGCGAGCGTGAAGATGAACAGGAATTTCACTGCCGTAATCACCTGATCGAGTACCTGCTGCACCTGCTGCAGTATCGCGCCCACATCAATAATGGTGAGATTGGGATAGTCGCGCGTCAGCGTATTGGTCAGGCCGGCCTGCGCGGCCGGGAGGTGGAAGGCCGTGAGCCAGCTTTGCGACACTTCCGTCATCGCTGCCGGATTGATAATCACGAAAAAATTAACCCGCATCGAGCCCCACTCCAGCTTGCGTATGCTGGTGATGGTGGCATCGACCGGCGCACCGGCGATAGCGAAGCGTAGCTTGTCGCCCAGCTTCCACTTGAGCGTTTTGGCGATGCCCTCTTCCACTGAAGCTTCCGGCGCGCCGGGACGGTCGGCAAACCAGCGCCCCTCCACGATCTTGTTCTCGGCCTGCATCTGCGCCATGGTGGACAGATTGAATTCGCGCTCCGCCAGACTGCGCGCCCGCTCCTCCGTATAAGTGTCGGCGGTGACGGCGACGCCGTTTACGGCAGTCAGGCGGCCACGGATCATCGGATACTGCGGCGCATAACTGACACCCGCGGCCTGCAGGCGGCGCGCGATATCGGCCGACTGTTCGGGCTGGATATTGATGATGAAGCGGTTAGGCGCGTCGGCTGGTGTGGCTTTGCGCCATGGCGTCATCAGATCGCCGCGCACCACCGTCAATACCAGCAAAGCCATCAGTCCCAGCGCCAGCGCCACGATCTGCACCAGCGTGGCGCTGGGGCGGCGCTGCAGCGAAGTCAGGGCGAAGCGCCAGCTCTGGTGATCTATCATGCCGCGCAGGGGTTTCAAGGCGGCCAGTCCCAGCCAGCCGACCAGCGCAAACAGGCCGAATGCGGCGGCAAAGCCCAGTGCCGTGTACAGCGCCAGCTGGGCATCGCCGGCCTGCCACAGCAGCAGCGCACAGAAGCCGGCCAGCCCCAGCCCATAAGTTGCCAGCGCCGCTACCTGTGGCGGCTCCGGTTCGCGCCGGATCACGCGGTTATGCGGTACTTTGCGCAGCTGCAGTATCGGCGGCAAGGCAAACGCTGCCAGTAGCAGCACGCCCGTGCCCAGTCCCTGCAGCGCCGGCAGCAGCGACGGCGCCGGCAATTCATTGCCGACCAGCGAGGCCAGCGCCTGCAGCAGCGCATGGTGGGCCGCATAACCGATCAGGACTCCAGCCAGACTGCCGGCCAGCCCGACCAGCAGGAATTCGATCAGATACATGGCCGTCACCTGATGCTGTGTCAGCCCCAGACAGCGCAGCATGGCGCAGGCATCGAGATGGCGCTGCATGAAACGGCGCGCAGCCATTGCCACCGCTACCGCCGCCAGCAAGGCCGACAGCAGCCCCACCAGCGACAGGAAATGATCGGCCCGTTCCAGCGTGGTACGCATCTCGCCCCGTCCGCTGGCCAGCGTCTCGATCCGCACACCTTTGATGTTCTGCGCGCTGATCTGCTGCTCCAGCCAGGCACCAAACTGGCCAGCCGCCAGCGTGCCGGCCTTCTGGCCATCGGCGCCAGCCACCAGCAGGCGATAGGTCACGCGCGAGCCGGGCTGAATCAGCCTAGTCGCCGCCAAATCATCGAGCGCCAGCATGACGCGCGGCGCAAACGCCATGAAGTTGGCGCCGCGATCCGGTTCGGCGGCGATCAGACGGGTGATGGTAAAACTGCGTTCACCGAGTTTGAGCTGGTCGCCCACGCGGGTATCCAGACTACCGAGCAACGCCGGGTCCAGCCATACTGTGCCTGCCGCGGGCACATCTTCGGCCACCTCGCCCAGCCCCTGCTGCGCGGCCAGCAAATCGGTACTGGTACGCAGCCGGCCCCGCAGCGGATAGCCGGGGCCCACCGCTTTCAATGCAGCCAGCACGGAGCGCGACTGCTCGCCCTCACCCACCTGCGCCATGCTGACAAAGCTGACCACATCCACCAGCACCAGCCCGCGCCGCTGCGCCTCGGCGCGCCATGCAGGGTTGACGGGCAGATCGGCATTGAGCACCACATCGGCGCCTATCAGTTGGCGCGCATCGCGGTCCAGTCCGGCACGCAAACGGTCTATGAAGAAACCGGTGGCCGACAAGGCGGCCACCGCCACCGTCAGCGCCATCAGCAGGAAACGCAACTGGCCGGCACGCCAGTCGCGCAAGGTCATCTTCAGGGCAAGTGCAAACATGGCGGCTTACAGGGCAGCGAAATAGGCGTCGACTTCGGCCAGATAGGCCTGCTTCTGCGCCTGCGGCAAGAAGGACGCGGCAAAGCTGTTGCGCGCCAGCCGCTGCGCATGATGCAGGCCTAGCGGCAAAGCCTCGAAGGCGGCTTCGAAATTGGCATTCATATAGCCGCCGAAGTAGGCCGGGTCATCGGAATTGACCGTGGCCATGATGCCGGCATCAAGCAGTTGCAGCAGATTGTGCTGGCCCATGTCGCCAAATACGCACAGTTTGATATTCGACAGCGGGCACACGGTCAGCGCCACCTGCTCGCGCGCCAGCCGCTGCACCAGCGCCGCATCGTCGCTGCAGCGCACGCCATGATCGATGCGCTCCACCTGCAAGGTATCAAGCGCCGTGCTGATGTAGGCTGGCGGGCCTTCCTCGCCGGCGTGCGCCACCAGATGGACCCAGCTCCTTGCAGCGCGCAAATACGCGGGCGAATTTTTCCGGCGGATTGCCGCGCTCGGAAGAATCGAGCCCGATGCCGATAAATTTGTCGCGGTGCGGCAGCGCCGCTTCCAGCGTGGCGAACGCGTCTTCCTCCGACAGATGGCGCAGGAAACTCAGAATCAGCGTGGCCGATACTGGGCTATCCTGACAGGCACGATAAATGCCGTCGATCACCGCCTGCATGGACACGCCGCGCGCCGTGTGGGTTTGCGGGTCGAAGAAGATTTCCGCATGGCGCACGTTATCGGCAGCGGCGCGCTGCAGATAGGCCGCCGTCATGTCATAGAAGTCCTGCTCCTTGAGCAGCACGCTGGCGCCTGCGTAATAAATATCGAGGAAGGATTGCAGATCAGTGAAGGCATAGGCGGCGCGCAGCGCTTCCACACTGGGGTAGGACAGGCTCACATTGTTGCGCTGCGCCAGTGCAAAGATCAGCTCCGGTTCGAGCGAGCCTTCAATGTGGATATGCAGTTCGGCTTTCGGCATCTGCTGCACGATCGTGCGCAATTGGGGGTTCAGCATGGTGGGTTTTCCTGTCGCGAAGAATTGAATGGGCACATCTTAGCGCATGCGCGCAGTGCGCGTCAGGAAGCCCTGCCGTTGCTGGTTTTCTGCTCCGTTTGCGCTGCGATCAGCAGACCATGCGCAAGCGTGCTACTGTGACAGCAAAACTGGCTTGTCATAGCACGACAATTATTTTGACTTCCGTATTTAATAGCGCAATAATCAATTTCACAAACGTAAGAAGCATTACGCACTACACATATAAGCCGTTCGGCAATAAAGCCAGCTCACCGTTACGGGCAACCCGTAACAAATAAAGAAGCGGGCCAGAAGAATAACAAGATCAGAAAAGGTAGACATCGTGCGGAACCGGCAGCGTCGTTGAACCGGCTCACGCGACCAGTAGGTTCACATTAAAAAAGGACATACAAATGACCATTTTTGACAACTACGCCGCCCGCTACGAACGCACCAGGGAAGAAGAGATGTCCATGAAGGAATATCTCGAGCTCTGCAAAAAAGACAAACTCACTTATGCGAGCGCACCGGAACGCATGCTGGCTGCCATCGGCGAGCCCACGCTGGTGGACACGCGCAACGATACGCGTTTGTCGCGCATCTTCGCCAACAAGGTCATCAAGATCTATCCGGCCTTCCGCGAGTTCTACGGCACGGAAGAAGTGATAGAACAGGTGGTGTCCTATTTCCGCCATGCTGCGCAAGGGCTGGAAGAACGCAAGCAGATCCTGTATCTGCTGGGGCCGGTAGGTGGCGGCAAATCGTCGATCGCCGAAAAACTCAAAGCGCTGATGGAACACGTGCCGTTCTACTGCCTGAAAGGCTCGCCCGTCAACGAATCGCCGCTGGGCCTGTTCAACGAAGAGGAAGACGGCACCATCCTCGAAGAAGACTATGGCATTCCGCGCCGCTATCTGCGCAATATCCCCAGCCCGTGGGCCGTCAAGCGCCTGCATGAATTCAATGGCGATATCAACCAGTTCCGCGTGGTCAAGCGCTACCCTTCCGTGCTCAAGCAGGTCGCCATCTCGAAAACCGAGCCGGGCGATGAAAACAATCAGGATATTTCTTCGCTGGTGGGCAAAGTCGATATCCGCAAACTGGAAGACTATTCGCAGGACGATCCCGACGCCTACAGCTATTCGGGCGGCCTGTGCCTGGCCAATCAGGGCCTGATGGAATTCGTCGAAATGTTCAAAGCCCCCATCAAGGTGCTGCACCCCTTGCTGACGGCCACACAGGAAGGCAATTACAAAGGTACGGAAGGCTTTGGCGCGATTCCGTTCGAAGGCATCATCCTGGCCCACTCCAACGAGTCGGAATGGAAAACCTTCAAGAACAACCGCAATAACGAAGCTTTCCTTGATCGTATCTACATCGTCAAAGTGCCTTACTGCCTGCGCGTCACGGACGAAATCAAGATCTACGACAAGCTGATCGCCCATTCCTCGCTGGCGCAAGCGCCATGTGCGCCAGGCACGCTCAAGATGATGGCCCAGTTCGCCATTCTGTCGCGCCTGAAAGATCCGGAAAACTCCAGCATTTTCAGCAAAATGCTCGTCTACGATGGCGAAAACCTCAAGGACACGGACCCGAAGGCCAAGTCCATGCACGAGTACGTCGACTATGCCGGGGTGGACGAAGGCATGAGCGGGCTATCTACCCGCTTCGCCTTCAAAATCCTGTCTAAAGTCTTCAACTTCGATAATACAGAGGTGGCGGCCAATCCCGTCCACCTGCTGTATGTGCTGGAACAGCAGGTTGAGCGCGAGCAGTTCCCGCCCGAAACGGAGCAGCGCTACTTCTCGTACATCAAGGAACATCTGGCACAGCGCTATGTCGAGTTTATCGGCAAGGAAATTCAGACCGCGTATCTGGAGAGCTACTCCGAATACGGCCAGAACATCTTCGACCGCTATGTCACCTTTGCCGATTTCTGGATCCAGGATCAGGAGTACCGCGATCCCGATACGGGCGAAAGCTTCGACCGCGAATCGCTCAACAACGAACTGGAAAAAATCGAAAAGCCGGCCGGCATCTCCAACCCCAAGGATTTCCGCAACGAGATCGTCAACTTCGGTTTGCGGGCGCGGGCCAATAACGGGGGCAAGAATCCAGCCTGGACCAGCTATGAGAAATTCCGCAGCGTGATCGAGAAGAAAATGTTCTCGAATACGGAGGAACTGCTGCCGGTAATTTCCTTCAATGCCAAAGCCAGCGCCGAGGATGCCAACAAGCATGCGGACTTCGTCGCCCGCATGGTGGAAAAAGGCTATACGGCCAAACAGGTCCGGCTGCTGTGCGAATGGTATCTGCGGGTACGCAAGTCGTCCTAGCGTAGCGGGCCACACCGCTGCGCTGGCAGCCTAGTAACGAGCAACGGGAGGTCATTTGACTTACCTCATCGACCGGCGTTTGCAGGGCAAGAACAAATCTGCGGTCAATCGCGAGCGCTTCCTGCGGCGCTACAAGGCCCAGATCAAGGACGCGGTGGGGCGCGCCATCAAGGGGCGCTCCATCACGGACGTGGAAAACGGCGAAAAAGTCTCCATCCCCGTCAAGGATGTGGGCGAGCCTTCATTTGGCCACGCCCACGGCGGCGTGTGGGAGACCGTCAATCCCGGCAACGAGGAATACCAGAAAGGCGATCTGATCAACCGCCCCCGTGGGGGCGGCGGTGCCGGACGGGGCAAGGCGGGCAATAGCGACCAGACCACGGAAGATGATTTCATCTTCGAGCTGTCACGTGAAGAGTTCATGAACTACTTCTTCGAAGATCTGGAATTGCCGCACATGGTGAAAACCCAGCTCAGCAGTAGTACCGAGTTCAAGAACCAGCGTGCCGGTTACAACATGTCCGGTACGCCGTCGAATATCCATGTACTGCGTTCGCTGCGCGGCGCGCTGGGACGGCGCATCGCCGTGGGCGGCCACGCGCGCAAGCAGTTGCAGCAGGCTGAAGCGGAGCTGGTGCAACTGCTGCAGGATGGCGCTGCCGCCGATACGGCGCGCGTGCTGGAACTGAAGAAGCTGATCCACCACCTGCACACACGGTTGATCGCGATACCTTTTATCGATCCGTTCGACCTGCGTTACAGCAACCGTATCAAAGTGCCCAAGCCCATGACGCAGGCCGTGATGTTCTGCATCATGGACGTCTCCGGCTCCATGGATGAAACCCGCAGGATACGGCCAAGCGCTTCTTCATCCTGCTGTACCTATTCCTCAAGCGCGTGTATGACAAGATCGACGTGGTCTTCATCCGCCACCACACGGCTGCAGCGGAAGTGGACGAGAACGAATTCTTCCATTCGCGCGAATCGGGCGGCACGGTGGTGTCGTCGGCACTGAACCTGCTCAACCAGATCATCGACGAACGCTATGGCGGCGGTGCCTGGAACAGCTATGTGGCGCAGGCTTCCGACGGCGATAACTGGGATAACGATTCCATCCTGTGCCGCCAGTTGCTGGTCAACACCATCATGCCCAAGGTGCAGTACTACACCTACGTGGAAATTACCGATGGCCCGCCGCAAAACCTGTGGGAACAGTATGCCCAGGTGCCTGACCACCACGCCCATTTCGCCATGCAGAAAATCGTCACGCCGGCCGACATCTATCCGGTGTTCCGCGAACTGTTCAAGAAGCAGCCGAAATCATGAACGCCATGCCCACTCCGCGCCGCCATCCCAATGCCCTGCCCGACCAGTCCGAATGGACCTTCGAGCTGATCGAGCAGGCCCATGAAGAAATCCGCCGGGTTGCCGCCAATTTCGGGCTCGATACCTACCCTAACCAGCTGGAAATCATCACGGCCGAACAGATGATGGATGCCTACACCTCGGTGGGCATGCCGGTGTCCTATAACCACTGGTCGTTCGGCAAGCACTTTCTGGCCACTGAAAAGAGTTACAAGCGCGGCCAGATGGGCCTGGCCTACGAGATCGTCATCAACTCCAATCCCTGCATCGCCTATCTCATGGAGGAAAACAGCCTGACCATGCAGGCTTTGGTGATTGCCCATGCCGCCTACGGCCACAATTCTTTCTTTAAAGGCAACTATCTATTCCGCACCTGGACAGATGCTGAAGCCATCGTCGACTACATGGTGTTTGCCAAGAACTATATTGCCGAATGCGAACAGCGCCATGGCATCGACGCGGTGGAACTGCTGCTCGATTCCTGCCATGCCATCCAGAATTATGGTGTGGACCGCTACAAACGCCCCGCCCGCCTGTCGCTGGCGCAGGAAAGAGCGCGCCAAAAGGAGCGCGAAGCCTATATACAGTCGCAGGTCAACGAACTGTGGCGCACCGTGCCGCGCCGCGAAGAAGAGGAAGTCAGCAAGGAGGCAGTGCGCTTCCCGCCCGAGCCGGAAGAGAACCTGCTCTACTTTATCGAGAAATATGCACCATTATTGGAACCCTGGCAGCGCGAAATGGTGCGTATTGTGCGCAAAATCTCGCAATACTTCTATCCGCAGCGCCAGACCCAGGTCATGAACGAAGGCTGGGCCACCTTCTGGCACTACACTATATTGAACCAGTTGTACGATGAAGGCGTCGTTGGCGATGGCTTTATGATGGAGTTTCTGAAGAGCCATACCAACGTGGTGTACCAGCCGCCCGTCAACAGCCCCTACTATAGTGGCATCAATCCGTATGCCCTCGGTTTCGCCATGATGAGCGATATCCGCCGCATCTGCGAGCAACCCACCGATGAAGACCGTGCATGGTTCCCCGATATCGCCGGCAGCGACTGGCGCAAGGCGCTGGACTTCGCCATGCGCAATTTCAAAGACGAAAGCTTTATCGCCCAGTACCTTTCGCCCCGGCTGATCCGCGAATTCCATTTCTTTGCCGTACTGGACGACGATCAAAACGAAAAACTGGCAATCTCGGCTATCCACGATGAATCCGGCTACCGCTATGTGCGCCAGCAGCTGGCCGAGCAGTACAACCTGGGCAACCGCGAGCCCAATATACAGGTATGGTCCGTGAATACGCGCGATGACCGTGCCTTGACGCTGCGCCACACCCAGTTCCAGCGTCGCCCGCTCAACCAGCAGGCCGGCGAAGTGCTCAAGCATGTGGCCCGCCTGTGGGGCTTTGATGTGCATCTGGAGACGGTCAACGCGCAGGGCGAAGTATTGAGTACGCTCGAAGTCAAGCGGGAAAAACGGGGCCGCGGCGGTTAAACGGTCATCGTGACCAGGAATCGCAACCAGGCATAACTCTTGCAAGGTATAAAGCAGGGGAAATGCTGTCTATATTCGCTAATGCATGTTGCACTGCAAAAGTCAATCTTTTTTTGCAGTTATTTAATGCAGGGCAGGCGCAAGCATTTCACGAAAGAAAGATTTACAACCGAATTATCATCTGGATGTAGTAATTTTACGCACATAAAATTCCGTTTTTCGCCTTAAGGGAAAACTAAGTAATGTCGTGGTGCATTGCGCTCACGAAATGCACCGGAGTGACTTGCATTTTGTATCAGAGTGGTGCGATGAGAGCGCTAACACCTAGGAAAACCCTATGAAATTAAAGCGATTTAAGGGATGAAAATTCTATGTAAAATCAAGAATTCGTATGTATAATTCGCCGACGTCCCGGATGCGGCTGTTGTTTTGTGTCGCCATTTTGGGGTTTAAGTAGCAACAAAAAGAGTTGGTATTGGAGAAAGCAGGCATGAATTTCACGCACAACGAGAAAAGCACCGGGAAGAACTTTACGGGCATTACCATTGTCGTTTTGTTGCACGTCCTGGTCGCTTACGGCATCGTGACTGGCTTGGGCAAACGTCTGGTAAGCAAAATGATCGCACCAGTGGAGACCAAGATCATTGAGGAGGTGAAACCTCCTCCACCAAAGGAACTCCCACCGCCACCACCTCCGCCAGAGATGAAAGCGCCACCACCGCCATTCATCCCGCCAGTTGAGGTGAATGTGCAGCAGCCGCCACCGGCCCAAAGCGTTATTAGCAATGCTACTAACGTCAAGCCTGCGACGACTGAACTCCAGAAGCCACAACCGCCAGCTCAGGCGGCGGCTCCTGGCCCGGCAAAATCGGTGCGCACGCCAGCAGTTGCTGACATGAGCACCTGCGCCAAGCCTGAATATCCTAAGAGCTCGCTGCGTAACGAGGAAACCGGTATTACCACCGTTTCCTTCCTGATCGGGGTAGACGGCTCGGTGATGGAATCCAAAGTCACGAAGTCTTCGGGCTTCCGCGACCTGGACAAGGCAGCGCAAAACGCCTTGGGTAAATGCCGATTCAAGCCAGCCACGGTTGATGGCAAGCCTGAACAGCAGTGGCAACCAGTGCAATACGTCTGGTCGCTGGATTAAACCGAGACTGCAGTCTTAGTCTCATTTATGATTTCGTTGTCAAATAGTTCAGCGATCTTATTATTATCAATTTGGAGGAAGCATGTTTAAGAATACCCGTTTGTCCGCTGTACTGGCCGCAGTGCTGTTTTCCGTGACCGCAGCCACCGCCCTGGTAAGCGCACCAGCTTTCGCTGAAGATGCGCCAGCCTCGGCAGCCGCTTCGGCACCAGCAGCCGCTCCAGCGGATGCGGCAGCTGCCCCAGCAGCAGAAGCACCAGCTGCTAAAGGCGCTAAAGAAGAAGTGGACAATCCTTACGGCTTCGCCGCTGTTTGGGAAGCAGGTTTCGTTTCGCGCGGTACCCTGATCATCCTGTCGTTGATGTCCATGGGTTCGTGGTACATCATCATCACCAAACTGATCGATCAGATGAAGATCTTCAAACAGTCGAAAGAAACTTCGGCCAAGTTCTGGAAAGCTTCGTCGATCGCTGCTGGTTCGGCTACCCTGACCGACGGCTCGCCATTCCGCTTCATCGCTGAAACCGGCACCAAAGCTACCGCTCACCACGACGGCGCCCTGCTGGAACAGATCGACCTGTCGACCTGGGTGACCATGTCCATCCAACGCGCTGTTGACAAAGTTCAATCGCGTCTGCAAGACGGCCTGTCGTTCCTGGCAACCGTTGGTTCGACCGCACCGTTCATCGGTCTGTTCGGTACCGTTTGGGGTATTTACAATGCACTGATCGCTATCGGCATG
>Ga0187842_1000918_pt1 | contig 14162 bp, 14 predicted proteins | sample SpaLakP09_SKY_41_FD_134514 | JGI IMG/M metagenome (GOLD analysis project Ga0187842, IMG submission 134514) | Oligotrophic lake water microbial communities from Sparkling Lake, Wisconsin, USA - SP09_SKY_41 | ecosystem: Environmental > Aquatic > Freshwater > Lake | place: USA: Sparkling Lake... | reverse complement strand
TTTTTTCAAGAACTGCATCTAAAAAAAGTTGAGAAAGCGTTTGTTTGCTGCTGGGACTTAAATCAGCAGCATCTTCAATCGTGTCTACTATTCGACAGAGCAAGTAAGTGTTACCAACCACTTTCTCCATCACTGGGGGCAGCAGTGGAATGGTCAGTGCAAAAGTACGGGAGACTGAACCCAGAATGGTTTTCTGATAGGCCAAATCAGCATTAGGGTTCTCTTTTGGGGTGTTCACCCTGGAATTATGTCAGACTAGCCTGCCTCAAATTAGTACTTATTCAGTTAATTGCCAAAAGTAACATGGTCATATAATTTGAGCAATTTCCTAAAGGAGAAGCTGGGCGATGTTGATTTGGTTTGTCATTATCTATTGGGTGGTATCAGTAGGCATTGGCTTATGGGCTGCCCTGCGCGTGAAAAATACTGCAGACTTTGCTGCAGCTGGCCATAGCTTACCTTTGCCAATTGTCACAGCAACTGTTTTTGCTACCTGGTTTGGATCCGAGGCTGTTTTAGGCATACCCGCTATCTTTTTGAAAGAGGGTTTGGGGGGCATTGTCTCCGATCCCTTTGGTTCATCACTGTGTTTGATTTTGGTGGGTCTCTTTTTTGCTAAACATCTCTATAACCGACGCATGCTCACTATCGGTGATTTCTTTCGGGAAAAATATGGTCGTACGGTAGAAGTGCTTGTGACTCTCTGTATTGTGGTTTCTTATCTTGGATGGGTCGCCGCTCAAATTAAAGCACTTGGCTTGGTATTCAACGTCGTTTCAGATGGCAGTATTTCTCAGACTGCTGGCATGATTATTGGCGCAGGAAGCGTACTCATTTACACCTTGTTTGGTGGCATGTGGTCCGTCGCGATTACAGACTTTATCCAGATGATCATTGTTGTGATTGGTATGCTGTATATCGGTGGCGAGATGACTGCTCAAACGGGTGGGATTAGCGTAGTGATTGAGCATGCTGCTGCCGCAGGCAAATTTAGCAATTTCTGGCCTGATATGAATCTAGCTTCGATTCTAGGGTTCACTGCGGCTTTATGTACGATGATGTTGGGCTCGATTCCGCAACAAGACGTTTTTCAGCGAATCACTTCATCTAAGAATGTGAATATAGCGGTACAAGCGGCTATCTTGGGCGGCGTACTCTACTTTATCTTTGCATTTATACCGCTGTACTTAGCCTATTCGGCAACATTGATTAATCCAGATTTAGTGAAGAAATATTTGGATACTGATCCACAAATGATTTTGCCAAAATTGATCTTGAATCATGCGCCGATATTTGCACAAGTGATGTTCTTTGGTGCTCTTTTATCGGCTATTAAGAGTTGCGCTAGTGCAACTTTATTAGCACCCTCAGTAACCTTTGCAGAAAATATTGTTCGTGGCTTCTTTAAGCATTTAACGGATCATGATTTACTGAAAATTATGCGAATCACAGTCTTATGTTTTTCGATAGTCGTGACCTTTTTCGCAATCAATTCTGAATTATCCATTTTCAAAATGGTAGAAAGTGCCTATAAGGTCACTTTAGTGGCCGCTTTTGTGCCCCTGGCTTTTGGGGTGTACTGGCCTAGGGCAAATTCTTTAGGGGGACTGTTGGCGGTTATTTGTGGCTTAACGGTTTGGATTGGTTGCGAGATTTTTGCTCCCAAGAGCATATTGCCTCCCCAGTTAGCGGGCCTATTTGCCAGCATTGCAGGTATGTTGCTTGGAAGCTTGCTGCCAAAAGATATGCTCAAGGTGGTTTAAAGAGCCTATTGCCTATAAATTAGGCAATATCATTTTGTAGCCCCGCAAAATATTCTCATCTAATATAAGAGTAATTCAAAATTTTATTCTTATGGAGTTCCTATGAAAATCTGTGTAATCGGTGGGGGTGGTGCTATTGGCGGTTACCTTGCTGTGATGTTGGCACGAGCGGGAAATGCTGTCACAGTTGTGGCACGGGGGGCAACCTTAGCGGCCATTAATGAGCGTGGCCTTGCCTTAATTATGGATGACCAACCAGAGCCATTAGTGGCAGAGGTGAAGGCGGTTGCAAAAATCAGCGATGCAGAAACTCCAGATGTCGTTATTCTGGCAGTAAAAGCGCATCAAGTTGAGCCGATTATTAATGACTTAGCCGCCATCATGGGGCCAGAGACTATCTTAATTCCAATGCAAAACGGAATTCCATGGTGGTATTTCCAAAAGCTGGGCGGCGATTATCAAGATCACTCAGTAGAAACGGTTGATGCTGGTGGTCTTGCGAAAAAAGCAATTAACCCCAATAACATTATTGGCTGCGTTGTATATCCAGCAACATTTACCCAGGCTCCTGGCGTGATTCGTCACGTTGAAGGCAATCGCTTCCCCTTGGGGGAGTTAGACGGTCAAAACACAGATCGTATTCAGAAGATTTCTGCGATGATGACTGCTGCTGGATTTAAGTCGCCTATTTTGGACGATATTCGCTCAGAGATATGGCTGAAGTTGTGGGGCAATATGACGTTTAATCCAATTAGTTCATTAACTCATGGAACGCTAGAAGGAATCTGCCAGTACCCATTAACCAAAGAGTTGGCGCGCAATATGATGGCTGAGGCCCAGACGATCGCTGAAAAACTGGGTGTGACTTTCCGAGTGGATATTGAGCGTCGTATTGCAGGCGCTGAAAAAGTAGGTAAGCACAAGACCTCGATGTTGCAAGACTTAGAAGCGGGTCGCAGTTTGGAGATTGACGCTTTATTGGGTTCGGTCATTGAGCTGGGCAAGATTACTCAGACTCCAACACCTTGCTTAAATACTGTCTTTGCATTAACAAAGTATTTAGATGAAAACGTTCAAGCCTCTAAAGGGAGTTTGGCATTGCCATCTGTATCTGGTTACTAAGTTAGAGCATTCAATGTCAAAAGGGTAATACGCTTTATTAAAAACCCCTTGCTATGGAAAGTAGCAAGGGGTTTTTGTTATGCCAAATGAAGCGCTTATTCGAAACGATTGTCTAGGCGCCCAACGCCATCAATAATGATGCTGACATTGCTGCCCGGCTTCATAGAGCCCACGCCAACCGAGGTTCCACAGGCGATGATGTCACCGGGTAATAGCGGTACATCTTGCGAGATAAGGCTGACCAACTTTGCGGGTGGGAAGATCATATCTGCGATAGGATAATTTTGGCGCTCTTGATCATTCAAAATGGTCTTGATATGGAGTTTGCTTGGATCTACATCGGTAGTAATGTAGGGTCCAAAGACACCAAAGGTATTAAAGCTTTTTGAACGCGTCCATTGCGCGTAACCAGGATCGCGATTGAGAATTTCAATCGCAGTCACATCATTGATACAGGTGTAGCCAAAGATCGCATTCGACGCCTCTTGCTCGCTGACTTCATGGCAAGATTTGCCAATCACAATACCTAATTCTCCCTCATAAACAACTTTACCTGCATAGGATTTTGGGGTGCGAATCACTTGATTGGCAGCCAAAAAAGAGTTATTACCTTTTAGAAAATAAAGGGGTTCTGCTGGTACTACATGTTCCAGTTTCGTGACGAGTGCGTGAAAGTTATCCACCATGGCGATCATTTTGGATGGTGTGCAAGGAATATCGATGGTGACCTCTGAAAGTTTGAGGATCTCTCCAGTTGCCTTGGGTTGATTAAACAGGTCTCCGGAATACACGGCAATAAGATCGCCTTGTACTTGTCCTAAACCACTTTTACCTTGGTGTTGATATCTAAGCCATTGAGTCATAATGAATTCCTTTGAAGTTGAATATTTGATAAACAATATCTTACAGGGATGTATTGATGGCAAAGACTTCCGAACTGACTTTTGCGCAAGAACAGGATCAACCGGTTCGCTATATAGACCGCACCCGTAGCTATTATTTAGGTTTGGGTTACGATAATCCTTATGTTTGGGCGCATTACGTCGATGTGCCGTTTTCCCGTTTACAAAAACCGTTAAACCAATCTGTATTGGGGTTGATCACCACTGCTGTGCAATTTGACCCAAGCAAAGGCCCTCAAGGACAAGGAGCGGCTTATAACGCTGAGGCAAAGTTTTATCAACCTTATAAGAGCCCAATTAATCAGAAGCAAGATTTAAGAATTGCCCATGTGGGTATTGACCGCAAAAACGCCAATATGGAAGAAATCGAATGCTGGTTTCCCTTGGCTGCGGCAAGGCGTGTGGTGGAGATGGGAAGACTCAGAATGGTATCCCCAAACTTTTATGGCTTACCAACGAATCGCAGTCAGCGCCACACATTAGAAATTGATGCGCCTATTATTTTGGAAATGTTGCGTTCAGATAATGTAGATGTAGCAGTACTCATTCCAAACTGTCCTATTTGCCATCAAAGTCAAAGTTTATTGGCGCGCTATTTGGAAGAGGCTGGAATTTCTACTGTGGTGATGGGAGCAGCCAAAGATATTGTCGAATATTGCGGAGTACCGCGACTGTTATTTAGTGATTTTCCTTTAGGAAATGCTGCAGCTCGACCGAATGATCAAGCATCACAAGATTTGAATTTCGAATTGTCATTGCGTCTTTTAGAGTCTGCGCCAGCCCCAAGAACCACAGTCCAATCTCCGCTGAGATGGTCTACCGATCCCATGTGGAAAATGGATTACTCTAATCTGGAGAGTTTATCCGAGCAAGAAATCGCACGCTTACGAGATGAAGCCGAGAAGGTTCGACTGACTGCACGTGAACTGAGAGTGAAGAGCGTTGGTGCTTAATTAAGTTTGTCTAGCCAGAGAATATTCACATAGCGCGCGTATGGCGTTAGTGGCTTCATTATCAGGAAATTCTTGAATACAGCTCAAGGCTAAATCTACTTCGCGTTTAGCAGCGGCCTGGGTGTAATCTAGGGCGCCAGAGCTTTGTACGGCGCGTAAAATTTGTGCAAAGACATCATCTGGTAAATCTTGGTTTTGTTCTATCGCTGAACGAACTAATAAACGTTCTTCAGAGCTGCCGTGTTCCAACAAATAAATAAGTGGGAGCGTAGGCTTACCTTCACGCAAATCATCGCCAGCATTTTTCCCCATTTGCGCAGCGTTCGCGGTGTAGTCTAAAAGATCATCCATCAATTGAAATGCGGTGCCGATATGTCTTCCAAAGGCGGCAGCTTGCTCGCGTTGAGTTTTGCTGGCATTAGCCAAAATCGCACCAAGCTCGGCAGATGCCTCGAACAATTTTGCCGTTTTATAGCGAATTACTTGAAGATAACTTGCCTCATCAACTTCCGGATCATTCATATTCAGCAATTGCAATACTTCACCTTCGGCAATCGTATTGGTAGCATCTGACAGAATTTCCATGACCCTTAAGTCTTTGGGTACCACCATCATCTGGAACGCTCGGGAGTACAAAAAATCGCCCACCAAGACACTCGCTGCATTGCCAAACGCCGCATTAGCGGTTTCACGACCTCTTCTCAGGGTAGATTCGTCAACAACATCATCATGCAACAAGGTGGCTGTGTGGATAAATTCGACTACCGCCGCCATCTCTAGGGCATGGGGGTTTACTTGGCCATTGGTCAAGGCCTTTGCCACCAGCATTAGTAGGGCAGGTCTGACGCGTTTTCCACCAGCCTGGATGATGTAGGCCGAGATTTGGTCAATTAAGGCGACTTTTGATGCCAAATTTAGGCGAATAACTGCATCTAAAGCCTTGAAATCTAAGGAAATTGGGGCCAGTATTTGGCTTAAGTCATTGGTTTTGACAGTGCTCATCATGCAAGATATAATAATGGGCTTAGCTTCTCCAGGGTGGATTAGCTTAAATGTAAATTTAATTAAGGTTTCAAACCATGTACGCGGTCATAAAAACCGGTGGCAAACAGTATAAAGTTGCTGCAGGCGAAAAATTGAAAATAGAACAGATACCAGCGGAAATCGGCAGCGAAATCACTCTTGACCAAGTCCTCGCCGTAGGCGAAGGCGCTTCACTGAAATTAGGTGATCCATTGGTTAATGGTGCAGCTGTGATGGCCACTGTCGTCTTCCAAGGACGTCACGATAAAGTGACAATCTTTAAGATGCGCCGTCGCAAGCATTATCAAAAGCACCAAGGCCATCGTCAGAATTTCACAGAAATTTTGATCAACACGATTAAAGCCTAATTTACGGTAGGAGAAAGATATGGCACAGAAAAAAGGCGGCGGCTCAACACGAAATGGCCGCGACTCAGAATCGAAACGCCTAGGCGTTAAGGTTTTTGGCGGCGAGCAAATTAATGCCGGCAGCATCATCATTCGTCAACGTGGCACACGTGTTCATCCAGGTGCAAACGTTGGTATTGGTAAAGATCACACTTTGTTCGCCTTAATTGACGGCCAAGTGGAATTCGGCGTAAAGGGTGCTTTGAAGAAGGACCAGGTTTCAGTTCTGCCTCGTTCGTAAGGCGCCTGACTGAGATCCGTTTGATTCTGATTGATTCCGAATTTAACTCTTAGGAACAGGCCTCGCTAAGCGAGGCCTTTTTTATTCATGAAATTTATAGACGAAGCTCGTATTGAAGTCATAGCTGGCCAAGGTGGCGCCGGGAGTGCTTCCATGCGCCGCGAAAAGTTTATTGAATTTGGTGGTCCCGATGGTGGCGATGGCGGTAAGGGCGGTAGCGTTTGGGCTATCGCTGATCGCAATATCAATACCCTCATTGATTACCGCTACGCTAAAACTCATACCGCTAAAAATGGAGAACCTGGTCGTGGGGCTGATTGCTATGGCCGCGCAGGCGATGATATTGAATTGCGTATGCCTGTAGGTACGATTATTGCTGACTATGACACTGGTGAGCCTATTGCTGACTTAACAACCCATGGAGAACGTCTGTGCTTAGCGCAGGGTGGTGTAGGCGGCTGGGGAAATATTCATTTTAAGAGCAGTACTAATCGTGCACCACGCCAAAAAACAAATGGCAAGCCAGGCGAGCGTCGTAAATTGAAGTTGGAGTTAAAGGTATTAGCAGATGTTGGTTTATTGGGGATGCCCAACGCAGGTAAATCTACTTTGATTACCGCGGTATCTAATGCGCGTCCAAAAATTGCTGATTACCCCTTCACAACTTTGCATCCCAATCTTGGGGTAGTGCGCGTAGGTAATGAGCGTAGCTTTGTGATTGCGGATATTCCTGGTTTGATTGAAGGAGCTGCTGAAGGTGCTGGATTGGGACATCGTTTCTTGCGCCATTTGCAACGTACTGGCGTCTTATTGCACTTGGTAGATATTGCCCCGTTTGACGAAAACATCGACCCGGTTGCTGATGCGAAGGCAATTGTGAATGAGCTACGTAAGTACGATGAAGCTTTGGTTGAGAAGCCACGTTGGTTGGTGCTCAACAAAGTCGACATGATTCCTGAAGAGGATCGTCAAAAAGTGCTTGCCAATTTTGTGAAAAACTTTAAGTGGAAGGGTCCTGTATTTGAGATCTCCGCTTTAACAGGCCTTGGTTGCGACAAGCTTTGTTATGCCTTACAAGACTATTTAGACTCTGTGCGTCGTGATCGTGATGATGCTGAGGAGCGCTTGGCTGATCCGCGCTACCAAGATCAAGTCGAAGATAAAACACCGGATTAAATACGTATTTGAATATTCAATTGATATGACTGTACAAAAACTAAGGCGCATTGTTGTCAAAGTGGGATCTAGCCTCGTTACGAATAACGGTGAAGGCTTAGATCATGCCGCGATTGCCTTATGGGCTGATCAAGTGGCCTCTTTGCTCAAGGCTGGCCATGAAGTATTGATGGTCAGCTCAGGCGCTATTGCTGAAGGTATGCAACGCTTGGCTTGGACCAAACGCCCCCAAGACATTCATCAATTGCAAGCTGCTGCTGCAGTGGGTCAAATGGGTCTAGTCCAAGTTTATGAAAGCTGTTTTGCACGCTTTAATTTACATAGCGCACAAATTTTATTAACCAATGCAGATTTGGCGCATACAGAACGCAATGCCAATGCAAAAGCGACCTTAGAAACCTTACTCAAGTTAGGCGTAGTACCGATCATCAATGAAAACGACACCGTTGTTACTGATGAAATTAAATTTGGTGATAACGATAATTTAGCTGCATTGGTTACCAATCTCATTCATGCTGATCTTCTGGTTATTTTGACCGATCAAGGCGGTTTGTACACTGCTGATCCGCGTCGAAATGCAAACGCCACTCTCTTAAGTGATGCTATTGCAGGCGACCCTGCTCTAGAAAAAATGGCAGGTGGTGCAGCGAGTGAGCTGAGTAAGGGTGGCATGCTAACCAAAGTACTGGCTGCTAAGCTTGCCGCTCAGACTGGCGCCTCTACTGTGATTACCTCTGGGCGTGAACCTCATGTTCTGACGCGTTTGTTAGCGGGTGAAAAAATCGGCACCTGCTTTAGGACAAATTAAGTCCCTATTAGTAGTATCAAAGTGGGGGAGGCGCGATACTGCCAGTAAAAGTATTGGGGTTTAGATTCCTCAGTATGTTTTGAATATTCTTTTCTTGAGTGGTCATATTGCAGAAAGCCCCTTGTGCTAAGGCTGCCTGATAGCGATTAGGAACGTGAGCGCTGATGCTAAGCCAGGCTGATAGGGGGTTTTCTTTCCAAAGACCATTTTCAAAGTTGCCATATAAACGCCACTGAAATGAGTCGCAACGAATCCCTTCATATTGAGCTTGATTATCGCCACTGGGATTAGTCATCACAACGATATAGCGCGTTACTCCATCTGCACCAATCAAAATAGAATTGGTATCCACTGCAAATTTGAAAATGGTAGCCCGTGAAACATAAAAGGGCTGTAAGGTGCTTTTGTTTGGCGGATTCAGGGGCATAGCAGTCATACCCTCTTTAAAGATCGTTGGGGCAAATGGGTCCACTCCACTTTGAAGGGCGTCTCCCGCACAGGCTATGAGAGCTAAGCAAATAAATACGCTACAACAGTAGGATTTGAAGCGCTGGATCAGTAATGTCATTTTGATTTGTGGTCCGTATTGGGTTCTGGAGGATGCTCTTCTTGATTCGAGTAAAGCGATTGCATCAGATCAAGGGGGGTACCCCAGGCAAGTTGTTGCATTCGTAATCAGCGGGCAAGGTAACGCGCCAGTTCTGAAAGCGCAAGTTGATATACCTCTCTTTTGAAATCAATAACCCCGTCTAGTTGAATCCAGAAAGGCACCCAACGCCAGGCATCAAATTCAGGATGTTCTGATGCACGTAATTGGATATCGCTATCTAAACCCACTAAGCGCAGTAAAAACCAGATTTGTTTTTGTCCACGGTAAGCGGCGCGATGGACTCGGGTGGCATGTTGACGACGTAAGTACTCCTCAGGGACGTCATAACGAAGCCAATCCCTAGTTCGTCCAATAATCTGGACGTGCTCTGACAGTAAGCCTACCTCCTCTTGCAATTCGCGGAACATGGCCTGCTCGGGGCTCTCGCCATGCTGAATCCCGCCCTGCGGGAACTGCCACGAATGCTGCCCAACGCGTTTTCCCCAGAAAACCTCGTTACGGGCGTTGAGGAGGACAATGCCGACATTCGGGCGATACCCTTCACGGTCAAGCATGATCGTGCCTCAAATCCTTTAAAATCAATGATTTGATTATATCCATACATGAAAGCATCACAATCATTTCTCGCTACGCTAAAAGAAGCCCCTTCAGACGCTGAGGTGGTTTCGCACAAACTCATGGTGCGTGCCGGTTTAATTCGCAAGCTTAGTGCAGGTATTTACAACTATTTGCCCTTGGGTTTGAAAGTCATTCGCAAGGTGGAAAACATCATTCGCGAAGAAATGAATCGGGCTGGTGCGATTGAGCTATTGACGCCAATGATTCAGCCCGCTGAACTTTGGCAAGAGACTGGTCGCTGGGAAAAGATGGGGCCAGAGTTATTGCGTATTAAAGATCGCCATGATCGTGATTTTTTAATTCAACCAACTTCAGAAGAAGTGGTTACTGATTTAGCTCGCAATGAGATCAAGAGTTATAAACAGCTACCAGTTAATTTTTATCAAATCCAAACGAAGTTCCGCGACGAGCGTCGCCCTCGTTTTGGCATTATGCGTGGACGTGAGTTCAGCATGAAAGATGCCTATTCATTTGACCGTGATACCGAAGGCTTAAAAAAGTCTTACCAACTCATGTTTGATGCTTACACACGTATTTTTAAGCGAATGGGCTTACATTTTCGCGCAGTGACAGCAGATAACGGTGCGATTGGGGGTTCGGGCAGTCAAGAGTTTCATGTGATTGCGGATACCGGCGAAGACGCAATTGTGTATTGCCCAAATTCAGACTACGCAGCCAATCTTGAAGCAGCTGAATCCTTGGCTTTAATTGCCACAAGAGCTGCAGCTAAAGCTGCGATGACTAAAATGCCAACGCCCGATAAAACGAATTGCGCTGATGTTGCAAAGTTCTTAAATGTGCCGCTTGATAAGACAGTAAAGTCTTTACTCTTTGCAGCAGACCAAGAAAAAGGTCCAGCCAAACTCTTTATGTTGTTAGTGCGTGGTGATCATGAGTTAAATGAGGTCAAGGCTAGCAAGATTCCAGGAATGACTGAGTCTCGCTTTGCCACCGAAGCAGAAGTCCTGCAAGCTTGCAATGCGCCAGCAGGTTACTTAGGTCCCGTAGGTATTAGCCCGGATGTCACTGTGGTGGCTGATCGTACTGTTGCCAATATGTCTGATTTTATTTGTGGAGCAAACGCTGCAGGGCACCACCTTACTGGAGTGAACTGGAGCCGTGATCTACCAGAACCGATCGTGATGGATATTCGTAATGCAGTAGTTGGTGATCCATCGCCAGACGGAAAAGGGGCGGTGGATATTTGTCGTGGCATTGAAGTTGGTCACGTATTCCAATTAGGAACAAGCTACTCTGAAGCAATGGGATGCACTTATTTGGATCAACAAGGTAAAGCCCAAGCAATGGTGATGGGTTGTTATGGCATTGGTGTCACACGCTTACTTGGGGCAGCAATTGAGCAAGGCCATGATGAGCGCGGTATCATTTGGCCAATTTCGATGGCCCCATTTGAAGTGGTCATATGCCCCATGAATTACGATAGATCGGAGCTTGTTAAAGCTACAGCCGATCAACTCCATGATGAATTATTAGCAGCTGGTATCGACGTTATTTTGGATGACCGTGGTGAGCGTCCTGGTGCCATGTTTGCTGATTGGGAGCTGATTGGCGCACCATTCCGCGTCGTGATCGGTGATCGTGGTCTAGTAGATTCTGTAGTGGAATTTAAAGGACGTACCGATGCTGAATCCCAAAATATCCCGCTAGCGGAGATCAAAGCGAAAGTGATCACTGCCGTTCAAGCAGCGAAGAACTCAATTCAATAAGTTTATTTTTTAAATAGTCCGCCAAGACCTTTGCCCGCCCCTTTTGCGGCCATCGACGCCATTGTGCGGGCCATCTTGCCACCTTTAAATTGTTTCATCATGGTTTGCATTTGTTCAAACTGAGCAAGTAGGCGATTGACTTCTTGCACTTCAACACCAGCACCGGCAGCAATGCGACGTTTACGACTTGCCTTTAGTAATTCTGGTTTACTGCGTTCGCGCGGCGTCATGCTGTCAATAATTCCTCTCATCCGTGTAGTTTGTTTGTCGGCATTATTGAGATTCGTTTTTGATGCTGCTTGAGCCATTTGGCTTGGGAGTTTGTCCATCAAGCTAGCCATACCGCCCATCTTTTGCATTTGTAAAAGTTGATCACGGAAGTCCCCTAGATCAAACCCGCCTTTAGAAATCTTTGTTGCTAACTTCTCAGCTTGAGCAACATCTACATGTTGTTGTGCTTGCTCAACGAGTGCGAGAATATCGCCCATACCCAGAATGCGATTGGCCATACGCGCCGCATCAAAGGCCTCAAGGCCATCCATCTTTTCTGCCACCCCAATAAACTTGAGGGGCACGCCAGTGACTTGACGAACGGAAAGTGCAGCGCCACCGCGTGAGTCACCATCTAGTTTGGTGAGAATGACACCAGTTAATGGCAGAGCCTCATGGAATGCTTTGGCAGTATTGACAGCATCTTGACCAAGCATGGCGTCAACAACAAATAAGGTTTCTATAGGATTGAGGCTAGCATGCAATGTTTTAATTTCCTGCATGAGGACTTCGTCAATACCCAGACGTCCGGCGGTATCCACAAGCACCACATCAAAGTAGTGGCGGCGCGCCCAGTCTAAAGCGGCCAGAGCAATATCGTTCGGTTTTTGATTAATATTGCTTGGAAAAAACTCCGCACCAACTTGCTTGGTAACCGTTTCTAATTGCTCAATAGCGGCTGGCCGGTAGACGTCACAAGAAACGGTGAGTACTTTCTTCTTCTTTTTCTCTTGCAGCCACTTGGCTAATTTGCCTACCGAGGTAGTCTTACCGGCACCTTGAAGGCCGGCCATCAAGATCACTGCAGGAGGTTGGGCTGCCAAATTAAGGTCGCCACTTTGATTGGTGTCGCCCTGCATGACTTGGGTAAGCTCGCGTTGAACTACCCCAACTAATGCTTGACCAGGACTCAGGCTACCAACCACTTCTTCACCAAGGGCTTTAAATTTGATTTGTTCTAGCAAAGACTTCACTACCGGTAGGGCGACGTCAGCCTCCAGTAAGGCTAGGCGGATTTCCCGCAACATCTCGGCGGTATTGCTTTCTGTGAGGCGGGCTTGCCCCCGCATCGTTTTAACAACGTGCGATAGGCGATCGGTGAGGTTCTCTAGCATTTATCGATTAGACTTTCCATATGGATATTTTAGGTTACTCAAGTTTCGGTTGGCTTCCCCCAGCCCTTTATTTACTTTTATTGCTCTTTTTGAGTCAGAGATCTAGCGCCGGCAAGGAATCCCCCTTATTTGCTGGGTTGATGCAAGCCTGTATTTTTGTGATTTTGCTACTTCATGGCATTGAATTACACGATTCCGTCTTTACACCCCAAGGTTTCATCTTTGGGTTTGCTCAGGACTTATCCTTGATTGCCTGGGTAGGCTTAGCATTTTATTGGTTCCAATCCTGGTTTTTGCCAATCGCTAGCTTGCTTTGGATGTCAATCTTATTCGCCTTATTTTGTTCTCTTCTCCCGATCTTTTTCCCTGGGGTAGTCATCTCTCCTTTGGCCGTTTCCGATCCCTGGTTCAAAGCCCACTTTATTGTGGCAACCATCTCAGTAGGTTTATTAAGTCTAGCGGCTATGCAGGCTATGTTGATGAGTGTTTATGACCGTGCCTTACATCGTCAACTAGCTATTGTTCCCAATAGCCGTCTTGCGCATTGGTTAGAAGATTTGCCGCCACTGATGATGATGGAAAGCCTGCTATTTAATTTACTTTATGTTGGTTTTGCACTCTTAACGATGACCATTTTTTCTGGCCTATTCTTTTCACAGGTTTTATTTGGCAAGCCTTTCGTGTTTGACCATAAAACTATTTTTGCACTCATCTCCTGGTTCTTATTTGCCGGTTTACTGATCGCCCGTTGGTGGGTTGGTTTACGTGGCTGGGCTGCAATTCGATGGGTATTGAGTGCTTATGTTGTTTTATTGCTTGCTTATGTTGGTAGTCGGTTTGTATTAGAAGTGATTCTTCAGAAAGTATGACCTTTGTATAAGTGGCTACTATTTTTTTTAGGTAGTGGACTTTTTTACCTTTGGTTTAAGGGAAAAAAACAAGCTAAGGGAGTTATTTGGAATCCCTTTGGCCCCAAGCCCCAAAAGCCTAAGGCTCTATCCGAGCCCGAAGCCATGGTGCCCTGTCAGTATTGCAAGGTGCATTTGCCAAAATCAGACTCTCTTATATTTGAAGACCGTTCTTATTGTTCTCGTGAGCACTTATATGCATTAGATGATCAGGGTTGGCTGGGAAACGCAGCCTGGCGAATATCCCCCAATCAGGACAATCGACCAGAAAAGATCACATCGGATTTGCTGGTAGTGCATCACATTAGCCTTCCACCAGGCGAATTTAGAAATCGGGATTGCAGCTCACACATAGTCGATTTTTTCCAAAATCAGCTTGACTCAAAGGCACATCCATATTTTGAAGAAATCGCAGAACAAAAAGTTTCTAGCCATTTTTTAATTACCCGTGCGGGGCAATTAATTCAATTTGTTTCAACTCAACGTAAAGCTTGGCATGCCGGCCCGTCTTCATTCCTG
>Ga0187842_1000917_pt1 | contig 14166 bp, 10 predicted proteins | sample SpaLakP09_SKY_41_FD_134514 | JGI IMG/M metagenome (GOLD analysis project Ga0187842, IMG submission 134514) | Oligotrophic lake water microbial communities from Sparkling Lake, Wisconsin, USA - SP09_SKY_41 | ecosystem: Environmental > Aquatic > Freshwater > Lake | place: USA: Sparkling Lake... | reverse complement strand
GCCAGCAGCTGCTGGCACTCCGCCAGCCGGCCCTGCCAGAACAGGTTCCAGGCCTGGGCCAGGTGGGCGTTGACGCCAAAGGGCAGCGGCCGCTCGCCCAGCACCTGCATGGCGCCGAGGTACCAGCGGTCGGCCACCGGCGCCATGCCGGCGCAGCTGATCTGGCGCGGCGGCGGCGAGCCGGTGTACCAGGCCTCCAGCGAGGCGCTGTGCCGCAGCTCGGTGACGAGGGCGTCGAACAGCGGCGCCACCGCGTCGAAGCGGCAGCTCTCCAGCGCATGCCAGGTGCGGCCCAGCAGCGTCAGGCGACGCAGCTCACCACTCAGCGCGAAGGGGTCGAGGTCGCGCAGCAGCGCCTCGGCTTCGCTGAGCCGGCCCTGGGCAATGAGCAGGATGCTGCGGTGCGCGCGTGAGGCGCGCAGGCCGACCTCGTCGCCGCGCGCCTCGAACAGCGCTTCAGCGCGGCTCAAGTGCCATTCGGCCTGCTGCGCCTCCCATAGCACCCACAGCGACAGCGCCTTGACCCGGTGCAGCTCGGGGCTGGACTCGGCGAAGTCGGCAAACTCGGCGTCGAAGCGGCGCGTCAGGTCCAGCAGGCCTTGCGCGCCGAGCTGGTTCATCAGCAGCGGGCCGTCGCCCAGCAGCAGCTCGGCCGCGCGCTCGGGCCGGCCGGCGGCCAGCAGCAGGCCCTGGCGGCGCAGCGCGTCGGTCTCCAGCACGGCGGCGCGCTCCAGCAGCTGGCGGTGCGCCTCGGGCTGCTCCTGGCGCAGGCGCTGCTGCAGCATGTCGCGGAAGAGCTGATGCAGGCGCAGCGTGTGCGGCGCGAGGTCGACGACGGTGACAAACAGCGACAGCCGCTCCATCTCGGCCAGCCACTGGGCGGCGTTGCTGTCCTCGCCCAGCGCCTGGCAGCGCGCGGCGTCCAGCTCGTGCAGCACGCTGGTGCGCAGAAGAAAGCCGCGCAGGCCGGCCTCCAGCTGGTCGAGCACCTCGGCGGCGAGGTAGTCGAAGGTGGCGCGATCGATGGCTGTGGGCAGGCGCTGGCCTGCACCCAGCGCCAGCCGCAGGCCGGCGGGCCAGCCCTGGCAGCGCTCGTACAGGCCGGCGGCGGCGCTGTCGTCCAGGCCCGCCGTCTGTGCGAGCTGGGCGACCTCCTCGCGCGCCAGCGCCAGCTCGGCCGGCCCCAGGTCGGCCAGCTCGCCGGCCGCACGCAGCCTCGCCAGGCGCAGCTGCGGCTCGTGGCGCGCCGACAGCACCAGCCGCCAGCGCCAGCCCATGCGCGCCAGCCAGCGGTCCAGGAACTGCAGCGAGGCGGCGTCGACGAGATGGTGGGCGTCATCCAGCACGATGAGGCCGCGCGCCACCTCGCAGGCCTCCAGCGCGTTGAGCATCGCGTCGGCAACGGAGACGACCTCTGCGCCGCCGCGCAGCGCCGAGTCGCGCAGGCCCTCGGGCGCCGTGCGCCAGGGCGGGTCGTAGGGCTCCAGCGCGGCGAACAGGCAGTCCAGCAGGCGGCCCAGGTCGTCGCCCTCATCAAGCGCCACCCAGGCTATTGCCGTCTCGGCCGGCTGGGCGGCCAGGGCTTGCGTCAGCAGCGCCGTCTTTCCGTAGCCGGCCGGCGCGCAGACGAGCAGCACGCGCTGTTCGCCCAGCGCCTTCTCGACGCTTGCCAGCAGCGCCGGGCGCGGCAGCAGCAGGCCGTCGCGAGGACGCGGCGCGCGGGTCTTGGTGTGAGCGAGGGCCATGGTGGGAAATGATAGGCGGCGCCCGGCGCAGCCCTACGATCCGGCCCCTGCCCGCCAGTTGCCCGAGGTCCGTGAATGGTCGAGTCCGCGTCGTCGTCCCCCCGCTTCAGCGTCATCGTTGCCAACTACAACCATGCCGCCCTCGTCGGCCGTGCGGTCGACAGCGTGCTGGGCCAGGACTACCCACCCGAGTTGCGCGAGGTCATCGTGGTTGATGACGGCTCGACCGACGATTCGCGCGAACGGCTGCAGGCCTGGGCCGGGCGCGACGGCGTGAAGCTGGTGTTCCAGGAGAACCGCGGCCAGACGGCAGCCTTCGCCGCCGGGCTGGCCCACGCCAGCGGCGACTACGTCTGCCTGCTCGATGCCGACGACCGCTGCCACCCGCACAAGCTCGCCGAGATCGCGCGTCATCTCGGCACGCTGCAGGTGGACAGCGACAACCTCTTCCTCTGCCACGACCTCGACATCCTCGACGGCGCGGACGGCGAGCCCATCGCCAGCGGCTGGTTTGAGGTCATCGGCCAGCAACGCTTCGGGCCGCAGCTTCACCTGAGCGCAGCCAACCACTACTTTCCGTTCGCCCCCACATCGGGCATGGTCTACGGCCACGGGCTGCTGGCCCGGATGATGGCCCAGGTGCCGCTGTGGGAGTGGCCCATGGGGTCGGACACCATCCTCGGCCAGACGGCCATGATGCTGTGCGGCGAGGTGCACTACCTGCCGCTGCCGCTGGGCAGCTATGTCGTGCATGGCGGCAACAACCTGGCCAGCATCGTGAACGGGCGTTTTCGGATCAAGCCCATCTGGGAGAACCGCGCGCCACGCCAATTGCGCTTCCTTGAGCTGCTCGTCGATGCCCAACCCTTCTCCGAACACGAGCGCGCCGAACGCCACAGCTACCTCGGCCGGCTGGCCCACCTGCTGCGCGCCGACCCGGTCAGCCGGCGCTACCCCCAGCCGCTGCTGAGTTTCATCGTCGATGCGCAGGGCGCGGCGCCCGAGTGGGCGCTGGCAACGGCCGACGCCATTGCCGCGCAGCGCGACAGCCATCACGAGACGATCTGGGTCGGCGACGCCGCCACGCTGTCCACCCTGCCCGAAGCCTGCGAAGGCCCGCGTGTGGAGGCGGTCGACGACGCCTACGCCCGCTTGCGCGCCGGCTTCCTGGCTGCGCGTGGCGGCTATCTTTGCTTCCTGGGCGCGGGCGACCGGCCCGATGCGCTGTTCGCGGCCAAGCATGTGCGGGCCCACCGCTTCGGCTCGCTGCCCATGCTGACGGCCAGCGACCTGCGCCTCATCGATGCGGACGGCGTGCTGGTCCACCACGGCCTGCTGATGACGGCCGCCGGCTGGAGCGGCGGCACAGTGCCCGCCTTTGCCCACACGCTGCGCGAATGGCCGCTGCCACCGCTGCCGGCCATGGTGCTGCGGCGCACACCGCTGCTCAAGGCCTTCTTCGCCGTCGACCGCCTGCCGGTGCCGCCGCGCGCGGCTGGCTGGCTGCTCGCCCACTACCTGCTCCAGATGGGCGGCGCCACGCGGCTGGCCGAGAACCTGCTGGACCTGCGCCTGTCACGTGAGGCCACGCCCAACGCGTCCTGGCTGTCGCAGTTCGCCGACCGCGACGGCCCGCTGCCCGCGCTGGACCTGGCCGTCGCCGCCGAGGCGCTGTTCGCCGCCTATGGCCGTGCCCGGGCCAGCGAACGCATGTTCTTTTCCGACGGCTGGGAGGCGCGCTTCCTGCGCTGGTTGCTGCAGTCCGGCGGCGGTGACACGCCCGCGCGGCTGGCACGCGTGGCCGCCGGCGCGGACGACGCGGCCTGGGCGCAGCGCATGCTGGCGCAACTGCAGGGGCTGCGTGCATGACCACGCCCAAGCCCAAGGTCACACTGCTGACCACGGTCGACTTCTGGGAGGGCGGCAGCGGCCACCGCTCGCGCATCCTGGCGTTGTCGCGTGCACTGGCTCGGCACACGGCGCTGACGATCGTCATGCCGCTGGCCTTGAGCGACGAAGCCCGTGCGCGGTTGACCGTGGCGCTGCCCGACGCCAGCGTGCACACACTGGACCTGCCGCCACAGGGCCGGATGGAGGATGGGCTGGCGGCCTTGGCGGGCTTCTTCCGCGCCTGTCCGCAACGCGCCTGCATCGTCGAATTCATGCAGTTGCGCTGGATGCTGGCGGCCGTGCCGGCGGGCGTGCTGAAGCTGATCGACACGCACGCGGTCGCCAGCCAGCACGACGCCCAGTTGGCGCGCATCGGCGTGAAGTTCCGCTCACCGATCATCAACGAGGCCCAGGAGCGGCAAGCACTGGCGAGCTTCGACCGGGTCATCGCGATCTGCGAGGCCGACGCCGAAGTCTTCGAGCGCTGGCTGGGCGCCGAACGGGTCGTGCTCGCACCGCATGCGCATGAGGTGCGCAGGACCGAGGTGCGGGACGGCATGGAGCAACTGATGGTCGTCGCGGGCGACTACGCGCCCAACCGCGAGGGGATGGCGTGGCTGCTGGCGCAGGTCTGGCCTCGGTTGCGCTCGCTCGATGCGCGCCTGGTGCTGAACATCGTGGGCTCCATCGGCCCAGCGATGGGCCTGCGCGACGGGCCGGGGTTGCGGGTCCACGGCATCGTCCCCGACCTGGAGCCCCTCTATGCGGCGGCGGACCTGTGCCTCAATCCGGTCCGCTTCGGGGCGGGGCTCAAGATCAAGACGGTCGAGGCCCTGGCCCACGGCCGACCGCTGCTGACGACGCAACACGGCGCCCGCAGCCTGGAGGCCCATGCCGGCAAAGCCTTCGCCGTGGCCGACACCGCCGACGATTTCGTGGCGGAAGCCCTGCGGCTGCGCGACTCGCCAGCGGCTCGTCGGCAACTGGCCGACGCGGCACTGGCACTGGCACAGGCGCGCTTCAGTGCCGACGCCTGCTACGGCGACCTGATCGCAGCGTTGCAGAAATAAAAAAAGGCGCCCGAAGGCGCCATTTTCATCAGGGGCGAGTGACAGTCACTCGCTATCGCCCGGCTTGCGCCGACGACGCGCCAGACCGGCCGCGCCAACCGCCAGGCCCACCAGCGCCAGGCTGGCCGGCTCGGGCAGGTCACGGGCTTCCTCGGCGGTGAGCGCGAAGTCAAGCAGCGGGTCACCGGATAGTTCGAGCGGGTCGCCGTAAAAGGACGACGCGGTGCCGGCGAAGCCTTCGCGGTCACCGCAGGTCTGGCCGTAACCATTGCCGTAGCCATCGCCATAGCCGCAATCGCCGCCGGTGAAGTTGTAGACGCCGACGTCGGACAGCGCGCGGTTCTCCACTTCGGACAGCACATCGACATAGCCACCGGCGGCGACGATGCCGAGGTCGACGCTGTAATAGTCGTTGCTCCAGGAGTAATTGCCGTCGCTGAAATCGTCGTTGCTGCCGGTCAGCGAGAAGCCGCTGCGCGAGCCGGTGCTGCCGTTCTCGTCGGTCGTGACGGTGGCGGCGGTGCTGAACACCGAGGTCCAGGAGGCGCCGTTGTTCAGGCTGGTCTTGACCGATGCGGCGTAGCTTGAGGTCAGCAGCTCACCGCTGCTCAGGGGCCGGTAGTAGTTGGTGGCGATGCTGCCGCCGTAGATGTGAAAGCTCAGCGTGTAGTGCTGGGCGACGCCGGTCTGGTTCAGGAAGCGGTGGGCGAACTGCGCATTCGCCTTGCTGTTGCCGCGGCCTTCGCTGCTGGAACGCACCGCGTAGGCGCCACTGGTGCTGGCGAACGCATAGCCGTAGGCGTTGCCGGTGAGGTCGCCGATGGATGATTGGCTGTTGACGTAAGGGTCACCTGGGTTGCCGGTGGTGGACGGCGTGGCGGGGCCGGTGGCGACAGCCGCCAGCGAGGTGGCACTGACGACCGGATCGGCATGGGCAATGCCAACCTGGCCCAGCAGCGTGGCCAGCGCGGCCAGGGTCAGCCGGGAAAGGCGTGATTGGGGCAAGATCATGTTCAGGTGCTCCGTTGTTGTTGTGGAAATTGATGACAAGTGCAAGACGCAAACTTCGAGCCATGCGCGAATTTCTAATCGGATCAATCACTTGCACTCGGGCACCCCTCCCCCCTAGGTCATGATTTGTAAAGAATTTCGACGCCGTCTATGACCCGCATCCTTGCCGTCTGGGAGATGGGCGCCAACATGGGCCATATCGACCGCCTGCTGCTCACGGCCCGCGCGCTGCGGGCGCGCGGCCACGAGATCAGCTTCGTGCTGCGAGACCTCTCGCGTGCCCACGCGCGCATCGCGGCGGAGGGCTTTGCCATGGGTCAGGCGCCGGTCTGGCTGCCGCAGCTCGCCAACCCGCCGAGGCTGTCCAACTACACCAGCGTGCTGGCCGCTGCAGGCTGGCTGGACGCCCCCGGCCTGGCCGGCCTCATAGGGGGCTGGCGGCGCTGGTACGAGGTGCTTCAGCCCGACGTGCTGATCTGCGACCACGCGCCGACCGCCTTGCTGGCCGCGCGCGGCCTTGACATGCGCGTCTGGACCATCGGCACCAGCTTCGAGGTGCCGCCCCGTGGCGAGCACTTTGCGCCCATGGCGCACTGGGACACGGGCGCCGCCTCACGCTGCGCCGCTGACGACGCCCTGCTGCTGCCGGTGGCCAACCAGGCGCTGGCGCTGCTGGGCCTGGCGCCCCTGGCGCGCCTGACCGACCTCTTCGACGGCTGCCACCAGGCCATCGCGTCGCTGCCCGAGCTGGCCCACTACGGCGGCTACCCGGCCGACATGCCCTTCTGTGGCCCGAGCTACGTCGGCGACAGCGGCGTCGAGCCGGTATGGCCCGGCGGCAAGGGCCCGCAGGTGTTTGCCTATCTGAGCCCGAGCCACCCCGAGTTCGCCCGGCTGATGCAGGCGCTGCGCGAGCTGGGCGTGCGAGCACTGGTCCATGCCAAAGGCCTGTCGGCCGAGGCTGCGCAGCGGATGGCCGGGCCGCAGCTGCGCTTTGAGGCGCAGCCCGTCAAGCTGGACGCGGCACTGGCTGAGGCGAACCTCATCGTCTCGCACGGCGGCCTGGGCACGGCCACGGCGGCGTTGCTGGCTGGCAAGCCGCAGCTGGCGGTGGCCAACCACATGGAGCAGTTGATGACCGGGCGGCGCCTTGTTGACCAGGGCCTGGGCCTGGCCGTTCCACCGGGCGCACCCAGCCCCGACTGGCGACGGCTGATGGGGCAGTTGCTGCAGGAGCCCCGTTTCACCGCCGCAGCCCGCGCGGTGGCCGAGCGCCATCGCGGTGAGAGCGCGGCAAGCACGGCCGAGCGCCTTGCCGACCTCCTCGAGGCGTCGCTCACGCGCTGAGCCATCGCCGCCGCCACCGCTCGCTCGCGGCGGTGGCGGCAGATGACAAAGGAGCCGGCCATGGTCCGGCTCACGCCCCGGCTGTCTTGGCCCGGTCAAACGCCGTCGCGATAGTCGCGGCCAAACCACCGAGGTCATCCATGGGTCGCCCAACCAAAGTCCAGCCCGTACGCACCGGCAACAGCCGCCGCGATTTCTTCAAGCGCTCCGGCGCCGGCACCGCCGCCCTGCTTGCGGCACCCGCGCTGCTGCCTATGAGCGCGCAAGCGGCCGTCAACACCGTCTTCCAGCACGGCGTGGCCAGCGGCGACCCGCTGTCTGACCGCGTCATCCTGTGGACACGCGTGACGCCCGCGACGGCCAAGCCGGCCGTCACGGTCAGCTACGTCATCGCCACCGACCCCGCCCTGACCCAGGTGGTACTGCGCGGCAGCGCCAAGACCAACCCGGGCCGCGACCACACCGTCAAGGTCGACCCCGCCGGCCTCAAGCCCGGCACGACCTACTACTACCAGTTCAGCGCCGAGGGCGCCACCAGCCCGGTAGGCCGCACCAAGACGCTGCCCACCACGGGCGTGACCAGCCTGCGCATGGCCGTCGTGAGCTGCTCCAACCATGCCTTTGGCTACTTCAACGCCTACGGCCGCATTGCCGCCCGGGCGGACCTCGACCTGGTCATGCACCTGGGCGACTACCTCTACGAATACGGCGCCGGCCAGTACGGCAATGTGCGCACGCCCGAGCCGGCGCACGAGATGGTCACGCTGGCCGACTACCGCCTGCGCCACGCCCAGTACAAGCGCGACGCCGACTCGCAGGCCATGCACCGCCAGCACCCGCTGGTGGCGATCTGGGACGACCACGAGATCACCAACGACGGCTGGAAGGACGGCGCGCAGAACCACCAGCCGGGCACCGAGGGTGACTGGAACGCCCGCGTGGCCGCCGGCTTGCAGGCCTACTACGAGTGGATGCCGGTGCGCCCGGTCAACGTGAACAAGTTGCGCGACAACCATCGCGGCTTTGCCTACGGCGACCTGGCCGACCTGCTGATGCTGGAGGAGCGCCTCAGCGAGCGCTCGCAGCAATTGACGACGGCCACCCACGTCACCCCCTTCGGCCGCGGCTTCGCCACCACTGACCCCGGCTACGGCGACCCCAGCCGCACGCTGCTGGGCGAGGCGCAGGAAGCCTGGCTCGTCGACCGCCTGCGCACCACGCCGGCACGCTGGAAGCTGCTGGGCCAGGGCGTCATGTTCGCCCAGCTCAAGGCGCCCGGCGCCAACCAGGCCACCGACCCGGGCCTGTACTTCATCAACGGCGACCAGTGGGACGGCTACGAGCCGGCGCGCAACCGCCTGTATGCCGCCATCAAGGGCGACGCGACGCACGCCAAGGTGGACAACCTCGTCGTGCTGACTGGCGACATCCACAGCAGCTGGGCCGCCGACCTGCACCCCAACCCCTACAACCCCTCGGTGGCCAACGGCGGCTACGACAAGGCGACCGGCGCGGGCTCGCTCGCCGTGTAGTTCGTCGGCACCTCGGTCTCGTCGCCCGGCGTCGACACCGACACGACCGGCTCAATCGCAGGCGCCCTGCGCTTCTACAACCCGCACTTCAAGTACGTGCAGCTCACACGCCGCGGCTACATGCTCATCGACGTGAACCGCGATCGCGTCGTCGGCGAGTGGTGGTACGTGGACACGGTGGCCACACCGAGCAACATCGAGACCTTCGCAACCGCCTTCGAAGTTCGCCACGGCGAGAACCACCTGCAGGCTTCGGCCCAGACGCCCTCGCGCGCCAACCCGCCGCTGCTGGCCCCCTGAACCCTTGCCGAGAACTCCCATGCGCCACCTCATCGCCATCGCCGTCGCGTCCTTCGCGGCCACCACGGTCAGCACTGCCCAGGCGGCAGACTTCGCTCTCTCCGGCCAGATCAGCTATCACAACGACCTCGCGCACATCGACTTCAGCGTCGCCGCCGGCAACACGGTCACCCTGTGGACCGACTCCTGGCAGCAGGGCCGGAACTTCGACCCCACGCTGGCACTGTTCAGCGCCAACGGCACGCTGCTCGCCGTCAACGACGACTACTACGACGACGCCTTCCCTGATCGAACCTACGCCGGCGCGGGCGGCTACGACTCGGGCCTGACCCTGGGCAGCCTGGCTGCGGGCAGCTACCGCCTGGTGCTGGGCGCGACCTTCAATGCACCTGTGGGCACGCAACTCGTGCAAGGCTTCCTGTACGGCAGCGAGACGCCCATCGCGCTGATCGATTGGAACCAGCCCACGTACGACATGAACACCAACGACCAGAAGGGCGGCTTCTGGCGCCTGAACCTGAGCGGCGTCGAGCAGGCGGCGGTGGTGCCCGAGCCGAACCGCTACGCCATGCTGGCTGCAGGTCTGCTGAGCATCGCGCTGGTGGTGCGCCGGCGTCAGCAGAAGCGGTAAGCCGGGAGCCATGGATGCGGGCGCTTAAAGTGCCCGCATGCCCAAACCGGCCGCCCTGCGCCAGGAACTGCGCTTCACTCACCTGCCCTCGCGTGCGCGCCTCGCCTGGGCGCGCAGCGGCCACGGCCCGGCCCTGCTGCGGGCCGGCCACTGGATGACGCACCTGGAGTACGACGCCGTGTCGGCCCTGTTCCGACCCTGGCTGGAACGGCTGGGCCAGACCTTCACGGTCTACCGCTACGACGAACGCGGCTGCGGGTTGTCGGGGCAGGACGACGTGGTGCCCGGCCTGGCCTCATCGGTGGAGGAAATCTCCGCCGTCGTCGAGGCGGCCGGCCTGCCGCGCGTCGCGCTGCTGGGCATCTCCGGCGGCGCGGCGCCCGCCATCGCCTACGCCGCACGCCACCCCGAGCGCGTCAGCCACCTGGTGCTGCTGGGCGGCTATTCGCACGGGCTGCTGTGCCGGCAGCTCAGCGCGGAGCAGCAGGCCTATTTGCAGGCGCAGGCCCAACTGATCGAGCTGGGCTGGGGTGTCCGCGATGCGCCGGTGCAGCAGTTTTTCACCAGCACCATGATCCCGGACGGCACGCCCGAACAGGTGGCCGCGCTGAACGAGCAACAGCGGCGCTCCTGCGACGGCGCGCGCGCGGTCAGCCTGTTCCGCTCGCGGCTGACGCTGGACGCGCGGGCCGAACTGGGCCGCGTCCAATGCCCGACCCTGGTGCTGCACGCCGAGGGCGACGCGGCCGTGGGCATCGAGCAGGGCCGCGAACTGGCTGCCGCCATCCCCGGCGCGCGCTTCGAGTCGCTGCGCACGCGCAACCACATCCCACTGGCCGGAGAGCCGGCCTTCGAGCGCTTCTGCGAAGCCATGGCGGAGTTCGTCGGCGCAGGTGCCGGCGCGGCCGACGGCATCGCCTTCACGTCGCGCGAACGCGAGCTGCTGGCGCTGGTGGCGCGTGGCTGCGACAACCTGCAGATCGCCGCCCAGCTCGGGCTGGCCGAGAAGACGGTGCGCAACGGGCTGTCCAGCCTGTACGCCCGGCTGGGCGTCGAGGGGCGCAGCCACGCGGTGGTGCGGGCGCGGGAGCTTGGGTTTTCCTGAGCCTGAGTTCGGCGGTGGGACGGCTGTCCCGGTCGCAGCCCGTGTTTGCGCGCTCATGCGGACACCTGTCCCGTAGCCCTGCCGGCCGCGCCGGCCTGCAATGGGCGACCTGTTCAACAAGGTTCACCCCATGGCACGACTTGGCCCCCTCACCCAACCCACTTCCCACCCTGCCGCCCGCTCCGTGCGGCTGTTCGGCCTCTACCTGATAGTCACCGGCACCCTGCTGTTGCTGGCGCCGGCCCTGCTGCTGTCGCCGCTGGCGCTGCCCGTGCCGCAAGACGTCTGGGTGAGGGTGACGGGCGTGCTCGCGTTGGCCCTTGGCGCGACCGACCTGCTGACGGCGCACGCCGGCCCACCCCTGCTGTGGCGAGCCACCGTGTGGCGCCGCCTCGCGGCCGGCGCCACGCTGCTGGGCCTGGTCGCTGCCGGCATCGCGCCGCCGGCAGTCATCCTCTTCGCCGCCATCGACATCGCCGCCGCCTGCTGGACGGCCTGGGCCCTGCGCAGCGCCGCCGCCTCGATGCCTGAACGGCCTCACCCTTGCACCTGAAGTCTCACGCGGACGAAATTTCGGCTCGGGACAAGCGGCCTCTCGCCAGCCTGATGGCATCGCTGAATCCATCACGGAACTCCCGCAACATCGCTCGCTGGGTAATAGTGCCGCCGCTGGCACAATCGTCGGACTTCATGTCTTCCCGTCGCTGACGCCATTGCAGTGGAAACCACGCTCGTCGAGCCGCCTCAGTCCTCCCTGTCCGGGGTTGCGCGCATGCTCGTCCATGCCGGCAAGCTGCAGGCCAAGGCCGCCGAGGATCTCGTCAAGCAGGCGCGCGACAAGAAGACCAGCTTCGTCAATGCCGTGATTGCCAGCGGCCAGGTGTCGCCGTCGGATCTGGCCCACACGCTGTCCAGCGCACTGGCCTTGCCGCTGCTGGACCTGTCGGCGATGGATCCGCAGCGCATGCCGCCGAACATCATCGACGGCAAGCTGGCCCAGCAGTACCAGGTCGTCGCGCTGTCCCGGCGCGGCAATCGGCTGTTCGTGGGCGGCGCGGACCCGACCGATCTCGAGGTCATCGAGCGCATCAAGTTCGCGACGCAACTGCAGCCCGAATGGGTCATCGTCGAGCACGACAAGCTGGCCAAGATGCTGACGAATGTCGGCGTCAGCGCCTCGGAGTCGTTGGAATCCATCGCCGGCGGTGACTTCGACTTCGACATCGCCGAGGACGACGCGCCGACACAGCAGGAAACAGCCGAATTGGCGGACGTCGAGGACGCGCCGGTCGTGCGCTTCCTGCAGAAGATGCTGGTGGACGCCATCAACCTGCGCGCCTCCGACCTGCACTTCGAGCCCTACGAGTACCACTACCGCGTGCGCTTCCGCGTCGACGGCGAACTGCGCGAGATCACGCAGCCACCCATCGCCATCAAGGACAAGCTCGCCTCTCGCATCAAGGTCATCTCCCGGCTCGACATTGCCGAAAAGCGCGTGCCGCAAGACGGCCGCATGAAGCTGAAGTTCGGCGCGAAGTCCATCGACTTCCGGGTCAGCACACTGCCCACGCTGTTTGGCGAAAAGATCGTCATCCGTATCCTGGACTCATCGTCGGCCAAGCTCGGCATCGAAGCGCTGGGCTACGAGAAGATCGAGAAGGAGCGCCTGCTCGCCTGCATCTTCCGCCCGTACGGCATGGTGCTGGTGACCGGCCCCACGGGCTCCGGCAAGACGGTGTCGCTCTACACCTGCCTGAACATCCTGAACCAGCCCGGGGTCAACATCTCGACTGTCGAAGACCCGGCCGAAATCAACCTGCCGGGCATCAACCAGGTCAACGTCAACGACAAGGCGGGCCTGAACTTCTCGGCCGCGCTGAAGTCCTTCCTGCGCCAGGATCCGGACATCATCATGGTCGGCGAGATCCGCGACCTGGAGACCGCCGACATCGCCATCAAGGCGGCGCAGACGGGCCACATGGTCATGTCGACGCTGCACACGAACGACGCACCCAAGACGCTGACCCGGCTGCTCAACATGGGCGTCGCGCCGTTCAACATCGCCTCCAGCGTGCTGCTGATCACGGCGCAGCGACTCGTGCGCCGGCTGTGCGAGAACTGCAAGGCGCCGGCCGATTACCCTCGCGATGCCATGCTCAAGGCGGGGTTCACGGAAGAGGACTTCGACGGCAGCTGGAAGCCGTATCGCGCGGTGGGTTGCAGCAACTGCACAAACGGTTACCGCGGCCGGCTCGGGCTTTACCAAGTCATGCCCATCACCGAGCCAATCCAGCGCATCATCCTGGCCCAGGGAACGGCGATGGACATCGCCGAGCAGGCCAAGAAGGAAGGCGTGCGTGACCTGCGTCAGTCGGGCCTGGTCAAGGTCCGAGGCGGCATCACGACGCTGGAAGAAGTCCTGTCCGCCACCAACGAATAAGTCGCAAGGGAGAGCGCATGGCCACTGCCACCGCTGCAGCAAAAGGCGTCAAGGAGTTCGTCTTCGAGTGGGAGGGCAAGGACCGCAACGGCAAGATCGTCAAGGGCGAGTTGCGTGCCGGCGGTGAAGCCATGGTCAGCGCGACGCTGCGTCGCCAGGGCATCCTCGTCAACAAGGTCAAGAAGCGCCGCGTCAGCGGTGGCTCCGCCATCAAGCAGAAGGACATCGCCGTCTTCACACGCCAGCTCGCCACCATGATGCGGGCCGGCGTGCCGCTGCTGCAGGCCTTCGAGATCGTCGCCCGTGGCGCCACGAATCCGCGCCTGACGCGGCTGCTCAACGACATCCGCCAGGACGTCGAAACCGGCACCAGCCTGTCGTCGTCCTTCCGCAAGCACCCGATGTATTTCGACGCGCTCTACTGCAACCTGGTCGAGGCGGGCGAGACGGGCGGCATCCTGGAGGCCTTGCTGGACCGCTTGGCCATCTACCAGGAGAAGACGGTCGCGATCAAGAACAAGATCAAGTCGGCGCTGACCTACCCCATCGCCGTGCTGGTGGTCGCGTTCATCGTGGTCGCGGTCATCATGATCTTCGTCATTCCGGCCTTCAAGGACGTGTTCACTTCCTTCGGCGCCGACCTGCCCGCACCCACGCTGATCGTCATCGCGATGTCGGAGTTCTTCGTCAGCTACTGGTGGGCCATCTTCGGCAGCATTGGCGGCGGCCTGTATTTCTTCTTCCAGAGCTGGAAGCGCTCGGTGACGATGCAAAAGCGGATGGACCGCATCCTGCTCAAGATTCCCGTGTTCGGCGACCTGCTGTTCAAGTCGGCCGTCGCGCGCTGGACGCGCACGCTGTCGACGATGTTCGCTGCCGGCGTGCCGCTGGTCGAAGCGCTGGATTCCGTCGGCGGCGCTGCCGGCAATGCCGTGTTTGCGGAGGCGACCGAGCAGATCCAGCGCGACGTCTCCACCGGCTCGGCGCTGACCACGTCGATGCAGACAACCGGCATCTTCCCCACCATGGTCTTGCAGATGGCCTCCATCGGCGAGGAGTCCGGCTCGCTGGACCACATGCTGGGCAAGGCAGCCG
>Ga0187842_1000915_pt1 | contig 14178 bp, 13 predicted proteins | sample SpaLakP09_SKY_41_FD_134514 | JGI IMG/M metagenome (GOLD analysis project Ga0187842, IMG submission 134514) | Oligotrophic lake water microbial communities from Sparkling Lake, Wisconsin, USA - SP09_SKY_41 | ecosystem: Environmental > Aquatic > Freshwater > Lake | place: USA: Sparkling Lake... | reverse complement strand
GTGACCATGGCTTCTTCATCCAACTCTTCCAGCGTAGCCACCACCGGCAGACGGCCGATCAGTTCCGGAATCAGACCAAAGCGGATCAGATCTTCCGGCTCGGCCTCCTTGAACAGGGCCGAAGTCGATTTGCTGTCGTCCTTGGAGCTGACTTCGGCACCAAAGCCGATGCCACCCTTTTCCGAGCGACGGCGGATGATCTTTTCCAGGCCATCAAACGCACCACCGCAGATGAACAGGATATTGGTGGTATCAACCTGGATGAATTCCTGGTTGGGGTGCTTGCGCCCACCTTGCGGCGGAATGGAAGCCACCGTACCCTCGATCAGCTTGAGCAGTGCCTGCTGCACGCCTTCACCCGACACGTCACGCGTGATGGACGGATTCTCGGATTTGCGCGAAATCTTGTCGATTTCATCGATGTAGACAATGCCGCGCTGGGCTTTTTCCACATCGTAGTCGCACTTCTGCAGCAGCTTCTGGATGATGTGTTCGACATCCTCCCCCACATAACCGGCTTCGGTCAGCGTGGTGGCATCGGCAATCACAAATGGCACATCCAGCAGGCGTGCCAGCGATTGCGCCAGCAGGGTCTTGCCGGAACCGGTAGGACCTACCAGCAGGATGTTGCTCTTGGCCAGCTCGACTTCGTCCTTGTCGCCCGCCGGGGTGTACAGCCGCTTGTAGTGGTTGTACACGGCAACGGACAGCGTCTTCTTGGCAAAATCCTGACCGATGATGTACTGATCCAGATCCGCGCGGATTTCCTGCGGCGTGGGCAGTGCGGTGGCGGTACCGGTGGCATCACCGATTTCGCCAACTACCTTTTCCAGTTCTTCGCGAATGATGTCATTGCACAGCTCGACGCATTCATTGCAGATGAAGACCTGGGGACCGGCGATCAGACGCTGGACTTCATGCTGGCTCTTGCCGCAGAAAGAGCAATACAGAAGTTTTTCGTTGCTGTTTTTATCAGCCATTAGCTAGTTCCACTGCTTACGCCGTAACATCCTTGCGGGAGGTCAGCACTTTATCAATCAGACCGTACTCGCGGGCTTCTTCGGCGGACATGAAATTGTCACGCTCGGTATCGGCCTGCAGACGCTCCATGGTCTGGCCGGAATGCTTGGCCAGCAGCTCGTTCATCTTGCCCTTTACCTTCACCAACTCGCGGGCATGGATTTCGATATCGGTCACCTGGCCGCTCAGACCACCGCCATACAGCAGCGGCTGGTGAATCATCACGCGGCTATTGGTCAGGGCAAAGCGCTTGCCCTGGGTGCCTGCCGACAGCAGGAAAGCACCCATGCTGGCAGCCTGACCGATACACAGCGTGGAAATGTCCGGCTTGATGAAATTCATCGTGTCGTAGATGGACATACCCGCCGTAATCGAACCACCTGGCGAATTGATGTAGAAGTAGATGTCCTTGTCCGGATTTTCCGACTCGAGGAACAGCATCTGCGCCACAACCAGGTTGGCCGATTCGTCGGTGACGGGCCCTACCAGGAACACGATACGCTCCTTCAGCAGTCGCGAGTAGATGTCATAGGCGCGTTCGCCACGACCACTCTGCTCCACTACCATGGGCACCAGGCCCAGCCCTTGCGGTTCAATCATCGATTTCATCGACCAACTCCGTTTGTGTCGTTATCAGGCGTTGCTACCCATCAGGGCATCAAAGGACAATTCTTCTACTTCAACCTTGGCCTTGGACAGAACGAATTCCACCACATTGTCTTCCAGCACCATGGAGGTCGGGCCTTCCAGACGGTCGGCGCTGGCGTAGTACCAGGTCAGCACTTCTTCCGGATGTTCGTAGCTGTCGGCGAACTCTTCGATCATCGCCTTCACTTGTTCCGGCTTGGCTTCCAGCTTGTTGGCGTCAACCACTTCAGCCAGGATCAGGCCCAGAGCCACACGGCGTTCTGCTTGCTGGGCAAACAGTTCCGGCGGGAAAGGCATGTCTTTAACGTTCATGCCGCGTTGCTGCATGTCACGCTGTGCCTGCTCGATCAGACGGCCGATTTCCAGCTGCACCAGTGCCTTGGGCAGGGTGATTTCGGTAGCGTCCAGCAGGGTCTGCATCACGGCTTCCTTGGTGCGTGCCTGCAGACGGCGCTTCACTTCACGCTCGACGTTCTTGCGAATTTCAGCGCGCATTTTTTCTACATCGCCATCAGCAATGCCCAGCAGCTTGGCGAACTCTTCGTTCACTTCCGGCAGGGTCGCTTCGGCAACATTCTTCACGGTGATTTCGAAGACGGCGGTTTTGCCGGCAACGTCCTTACCATGGTAGTCAGCCGGGAAGGACACTTCCACGTTCTTGACTTCGTCTTCCTTCATGCCGGTCACGCCGGTTTCGAAGTCGGCCAGCATTTGGCCCTGACCCAGCACGAAGGGGAAGTTCTCGGAAGAACCGCCATCAAACAGCACGCCATCGATGCTGCCCTTGAAGTCGATGATCACGCGGTCGCCTTCGGCTGCAGCGCGCTCAACACGGTTGTAACGGGTACGCTGCTTGCGCAGGATGTCGATGGTCTTGTCGATTTCGACATCGGTCACCGGAGTGGTCGGCTTCTTGACTTCCTTGTCGGCCAGTTCGCCCACCTTGACTTCCGGGTACACCTCGAAAGTGGCTGCAAACTTGAAGTTCTCGACATCACCTTCGGCCGCTACCGGTTCGAAACGCGGGTAGCCGGCAACACGCAGCTTCTGTTCGCTGACTGCGCTGTAGAAACCTTGCTGAACCTGTTCGCCCAGCACTTCTTCACGCACTTGGGCGCCGTAGTTTGCTTCAACGATTTTCAGCGGAGCCTTGCCCGGGCGGAAACCTTGAATCTTGGCAGTACGTGCCACGCGCTTCAGGCGCTCGGTGACTTGGGCATCAATGGCAGCCATCGGCAGAGCGATGTTCATGCGGCGCTCAAGATTGCTCAACGTTTCCAGTTGTACTTGCATGTTCAATCCTTAACTAGTCATCTGAATACGAGTTCGGCCTTTGCGCGAACATTTCGTATTTTGGAAAACAGGTGAAACCCTTGGGAGGCTTCGGCTCTATATGGGGCCACAAGCCCCGGCTACAAGTGCAAGCCTTGCTGTGTTTGCGCAGCAACGATCTGGCTCGCATCCCATTGCGAAAACGCGCAGTATAACATGCACCCTGTTTTTGTATGCAGGCGAATCGCGGCGCAAATGCTTGCCCACACTGGGTCATAGCAATAAGCAAGCGCCATGCTGCGCACACTTTGTGCGGACAAGAACAAGCCGCCAAACCAATCGCAGTGATTTCCCTGTTTTTCGCTATGCTGAATAAAAAGACGATGAATATTCTGGATGAGCCGCCATGGGCCTACCCCATCAATCGACCGCCAACAAGCCACCCGTTGCCCTGGCCATGGTCTGGCAATGGATCAGCGCAGGCGTAGATCCCGCACTCAACGGCACATTACGGCGGCGGCAGTACATTACCAACGCAGTCCCGGCCCTGGTACTGTCGATGGTGCTGTTTTACTACCTGCTGTTTCTCACACTGGGCAATCGCGAGCTGGCACACTCCTGCCTGCAGGGCATGCCCATCCCCGCCATCGGCATCGCCTGGTTTCGCTGGCGCCAGAACTGTGGTCAACCGCCCCACTACTGGAAAGCCTGCTTTATCTGCCAGACCACGGTACTGGCTGCCATTCTGGGTGGACAGGGCACACTGTTCGGCTCGCATTTCTACTTCTTGCTGTTTTTCCTGACCGCACCACTCGTTGTCCCCATCAGCGATCGCCGTGGCATGACCATCGTCTGCGCAATCTGCCTGGGATGGTTTTCTTTTTTCCAGTTCATGCAATGGCCAGCCACCGCCAGCGTGCAGAGTCTTGACCCCAGCATTATCAGCATACTCAATCTGGGTGTACTGCTGTCGGGCTCCATCATTCTGTTTATTGCCCTGCTGGCTGGCGAGCATTTTTCAGATGCACTGTTAAACCGCATCGAACTGATGGCCAGCACGGACATGCTGACCGGCCTGGCCAACAGGCGCGCTTTTTACGCCAGACTGGCGCAATTGCAGTACCGCCACGCGCTGGACCAGCATCCATTTTGCCTGGCCATGCTGGATATCGATTTTTTCAAACGCATCAATGATGACTACGGCCACGATGCCGGTGACAAGGTGCTGCGCCACATTGCCAGCTTGCTGCAACACATGGCGCGCCCCCAAGACCTGGTATGCCGCATTGGCGGTGAGGAGTTCGCCATCCTGCTGCCCGACACCAGGCTGGAGCAGGCTTTCATCATGTGCGAAGCCATCCGGAACAAGATTGCCGGCTCACCACTGCCACATGGAAGCAGTGAGCTGCACGCCACGGTCAGCCTGGGGCTGGCCCAGTGGCAGGCCAGCGACAGCGAACAGGCATTTTTAGCCGCCACCGACAAGGCGCTTTATGCTGCCAAACATGCCGGGCGCAATGGGGTTCAGCAACGCCGGCAGGCTGCACCTGCACTCTAGCAAGCGGGGGCGGGGCGCTGCGGTGGAGCCTTGGCGTGGCCAGGCATAGCGCAACCGGGGCCGTCAGCGGCAGAGCCTTAATCGTCATGGCTCCAGATGCAGGCCCAGAGTAGCCATCACTCTGCTGGCATTAAGCTGGCAGTCCATGTCTTCCGGTTTTGATTCAATCAACTGGATCAGATGCTGGATATGCGCCTTGTTTTGCGCGAGGCGCGTTTGCAAGACCTCGATGTCTGCCACCTTGCGCCTAAGGATGCCAATCAGTTCGTCGTGCTGCCAGGAGGACACATCGGCCGGTAGCAGCTGCTTGATTTCATCCAGCGTGAAGCCAGCTTGCTGGGCATCGCTGATGATGGCCAGGATGGCCACGGCATCTTCTGGATAGTCGCGGTAGCCATTGGCCTGCCGACTGGCCACCTTCAACAAGCCTCTGGCTTCATAGAAGCGGATTGCCGAGGCCGCCATGCCGGTGCGCTTGGCCAGCTCCCCTATTTTCATGGTTGTCCTGACTGCGTACTTGGATGATGCATGAAGTATTTCCGTGCTTATGGCTGTGTGCCGTTTTTCAATGCTGCCAGCAGTGCCAGCGCGACTTCCTGGCTGGAGCCGGGATTCTGGCCGGTAACAAAACGGCCATCGGTCACTACATAGGAACGGAAAGGAATGATGGATTTTTCATAGCGGGCCCCCTTGGCTTCCAATTCGCTCTGCAGCAGATAAGGTACCTGGCTTCTTACCCCTGACAGTGTTTCCTCGAGATTGGAAAAGCCGGTCAGCCGATGCCCGGCAATCAGCGGTGTACCGTCCTCCGCCTCCAGATCCAGCAGCCCCGCGGCTCCATGACAGACTGAGGAAACGATACCGCCATGACGGTAAATGCCTTCAGCGATGCGTTTCAATGCCTTGTTGCTACGGAAATCCCACATGGTGCCATGGCCACCGGTAAAGAAAATGGCGCGATAGACAGCTGGATCGATGTCGGCAGCGGCCTGGCTTGACTGTAACAAGGCCATGAATTTGGGGTCATGCAGCCGCGCTTTTGCCGCGGCATCCAGATAAAGCCAGCCCAGGCTGCGCGGGTCGATGGGCACCTTCCCGCCAAGCGGGCTGACCAGGTCGACGGAGTAGCCTGCCTCAAGCAGCACATCGTAGACATGCGTCAGTTCGGCAAGCCATAGCCCGGTACTATCGGTACGGGACGGGTAGCGGTCATGGCTGGTCACCACCAGCAGTATCTGGTCAGAAGGTGTCGGCATTTCAGGCATCCCGTTGGCAATTGCAGTTTTCACCATCAGTAAGCAGGCGAGCAGGATAATCTGCTTGAAAATGGACATGCGTCCCATCCCCCAAAGCGTAGAACATTTCACCATGCACTACAGGCAGCTGCAGCTGCGCGCAAGCAATGGCTCAAGCGCATGCTAAGTTTAAAGTACGCTTTAATGTCAATCGCTAGTTTCCCGGCCACCCTGTAGAGGCGGTTGAGAATTCGCCCTGCGCAGAAAACCAGTTCGGTAGCGCTCACTCCTGCAGCACAATCCACTTGCTGGCGGGACTTGACCTTCAAGTTAGCTTTAATTTTATCGTGCCGTCTTCACCACCCCGGGAGACCACGATGAACCCCTTTACTTCACTGCGCCTGCCCAATGGTAGCCAACTACCGAACCGGCTGGCCAAGGCTGCCATGGAAGAAAACATGGCCGACCATGACCATGCACCCTCTGATGAACTGATACGGCTTTACCGTACTTGGGCCGCAGGAGGTGCCGGCCTGTTGATTACCGGAAATGTCATGGTAGACCGCCGCGCCATGACCGGACCTGGTGGTGTGGTATTGGAATCTGCGCAATTTGGCCCCCGCTTTAAACAATGGTCCGCAGCCGCCCGGTCACAGGGTGCGCAAGTGTGGATGCAGATCAATCATCCGGGACGGCAAATGCCGGTGGCGCTGGGGCAGGAAACCCTTGCACCATCGGCCGTGGCACTGGAATTGGGTCATTTTTCGAAACAGTTCGAACGACCACGTGCCATGACCGAGGCCGACATCACCGCAGTGAAGGACCGTTTTGTCCGCACGGCGCTGCTCGCCGAACAGTTTGGCTTCAATGGCGTTCAAATCCATGCAGCACATGGCTATCTGCTCAGCCAGTTCCTGTCGCCCATCACCAATCGAAGAGAAGATCGCTGGGGCGGCTCCATCGAAAACCGCGCACGTCTGCTGCTGGACATCGTCAAGGCAGTACGTCAGGCGACAGGCAATGGCTTTGCCGTTTCGGTGAAACTGAACTCGGCCGATTTCCAGCGCGGCGGCTTTAGTGCAGATGATGCCAGGCAGGTGGTGCAATGGCTGAATCCGCTGGGTGTGGATCTGATTGAGCTGTCCGGCGGTAGCTATGAAGCACCGGCCATGCATGGCCAGACGCGTGATGGCCGAACCCTGGCACGGGAGGCCTACTTCCTGGAATTCGCCCGCGATATTGCAAGCGTCACCACCCTGCCCATCATGGTCACCGGAGGTATCCGCCGCTATCCGGTGGTCGAACAGGTATTACAAAGTGGCATTGCCGTGGCCGGCATGGCCACCGCCCTGGCGATTGATCCGCAGCTGCCCTCCAGCTGGCGTTCCGACACCAAGGCGACAGCGCAGCTGCGTGCCATTCCCTGGAAAAACAAAGTACTGGCATCGATTGCCTATATGGCCATGGTGAAATACCAGATGCGGCGACTGGCTAGCGGCAAGCCCCCCCGGCCGGATGTCTCACCGGCTATCGCATTGGCAAAACAGCAATTGGATACCACGCTCAAGAACTACCGCTACCGCCGCTGGATGCACAACCCAGCCGCTGCGGCCTGACCATCCGGGAAGCAGCACGGCGTGATGTCAGATCATCGAGTGCAGGGTTGCGACCAGCAAGCGTAGCGGCGGCAGGTCCGCAGCTGCAGCAGGGCTCAGCAGATAATAACCATACCCCCCGCTATGCCACTGGGGAAATGGCATGACCCATGTGGCATGAACAGGGCGCCCTGCTCCAGCTGATCGTGAAATAATCGCGGGTCCGCCAAGGCAATACCGTAACCCTGAGCGGCGGCATTCACGGCGGCGTCCAGAGAATCGAAAAACAGCTGCTGCCCCGGCATGGGGCCTGCCGCATAGGCTTGCCGCCAGGCTTGCCATTCTTGCTGACTGCCATTGGCGTGGATCAGCCGCTGGTGCGCCATGTCCGCGGACTCTTGCAGATCCATCGACAGCTCGGCACTGCACATCGGGGTGAGTTGCTCGGGAAACAGCAGCTCCGACCCCAAGCCCTCCCATTGCCCATCCCCCCGCGCAACCATGGCATCAAAATCACCACAGCCAACGGCTGGCTTATCAATCACCGTGGTGCTGATTTCCAACTGGATAGCCGGCAGGCAACGCGGAATGGCAGCAAGGCGGGGCAGGAAGCAGCGCAAGGCGGGTGACTGCAAGCCCTGATGTGTGCAACAAAGCGCTGAGACATGAAGTGCCCGTTCCGACGCCCCGATAGCGGGTCATATAAAGCCGTTCCGCTGGCAGTGGGCGGAACAAGCTCTTTATTGCTGCATGATCCCAGCAGTCTCACCGCGCGGGAGTCATAAAGGAATCCTGGAATTGAACTTGATCTCTTTCAATGCCAGGTTCGAATGAATTGAACTAATCCCGGGAATGGCGCGCAGTTGTTCGACAAAATTACTGTAATCGTCCAGGTCACTGGCCAACACCACCAGCAGGTAGTCCGCTTCGCCTGTTATTTTGTGGCATGACAAAACCTGCTCGTGATCACGAATCAGTGCCTCGAAATGATTCGGCTGCTTGTCGCCAACATTACCAAAACTGAGACTGACAAAGGCCAGCACATCCAGACCCATCTTGCGTCTGTCAAGATTCGCCTGGTAACCCAGGATATACCCCTCTTCTTCCAGCCGTTTCAGCCGCCGCCAGCAAGGCGTCACACTCAGGGACAGCTGTTCTGCCAGCTTGGGAGTGGACATGGCACCATCCTTCTGCAGAAGCTTCAGGATAGCCAGGTCTGCCGCATCCAGCGCCGACTCCGGTTTGTTTATCTTCATTTTGCACAAAAATGTAATGTTTCTTTCCTTATATTGCCAATTTACTGACAAGAAAAGCAAAAAAATTACTTTCTGCAATCCGCATAATTTGCATCAGGACAACAGCCACGCGATGCAAAGATGCTTACCTTCCACAACCCCGATCATCACCTGCACCATGCCTCCGAACTGAAGGATGGCAAGGTTTCCCCTTGTTTTGAACTACCGCACCGCGCCGATACCGTACTAGCCCGGGTGCGTCAGGTCGGCTTGGGTCAGCTTGCCATACCAGCCCACTACGGCAAGGAACGCTATGCACGGATTCACAGTGAACGTTATGTGAATTTCCTGGAGTCAGCCTGGCAGGAATGGACGGCGCTGGGGCACAGCCATGATGCCCTGCCACTGGTCTGGCCTGTGCGTGACCTGCGCAGTGACATCGAACCCGAGCATATTGATGGCAAGCTGGGTTTTTATGCCATGGATGCAGGCGTGGCAATTACCGCGGGTACCTGGCAAGCCGTACGCCGTAGCGCAGATACCGCCCTCAATGGCATGGACCACTTGCTACAGGGCAATCGCAGTGCATTTGCCCTGTGTCGTCCGCCAGGCCATCACGCAGCAGCGGAGTACATGGGTGGCTACTGCTATCTCAACAATGCGGCCATTGCAGCCCAGTCCTGCCTTGACCAGGGCGGCAAGCGCGTGGCCATTCTCGATGTCGACTTTCACCACGGCAATGGCACGCAGAGCATTTTCTACCAGCGTCCGGACGTGCTGTTCGTTTCACTACATGGTGACCCACGGCGCTCCTATCCCTACTTTTCCGGCCATCGCGATGAAACAGGCAGCGGTGCGGGACAAGGCTTCAATGTGAACTACCCCCTTCCCCATGGCACTGACTGGGGGAGCTATGCCACGGCGCTGGATGATGCTTGCAAGCGTATCCGGGCATACCAACCCGATGCACTGGTGATCTCGCTTGGGGTGGATACCTATGAGAACGACCCGATAAGCCATTTCAGGCTGACCAGTCATGACTTTTTCGGCATTGGTGCCGCCATTGCCTCCATTCAGTCTCCGACCTTGTTTGTGATGGAAGGCGGCTACATGGTGGATGAAATCGGCATCAATGCAGTGAACGTACTTCAAGGCTACACAGGAGGAGTCTGAATGAATGCACCAGCCCACGCCCAAGCGGTAATGAGCAATTTGGAAACACGATTCCAGACACGTTATCTGGACATTACTGACATCCGCACGCTGCTAAAGCGCAAGGGGGTACAAAACGTCTTGTCGGAACTGGTGAGCTACATCGAGTCCGATTACCGACGCTGGCAGGATTTCCACAAGTGTGCCCGGGTGGCCAATCACTCCGACAACGGGGTGATTGAACTGATGCCGGTATCCGACAGCCAGTTGTATGGTTTCAAGTACGTCAACGGCCATCCGGCAAATACCTTTCAGAACATGCTGACCGTGATGGCATTTGGTGCGCTGGCCGATGTCGCCACCGGCTTCCCCTTGCTGTTGAGCGAATTCACCATTGTCACGGCCCTGCGTACGGCGGCCACCTCGGCCTGGGTTGCCAGATTGCTGGCACGCCCGAACGCAAAGCGCATGGCGGTGATTGGCAATGGTGCGCAAAGTGAATTCCAGATTCTCGCCTTCACAACCGTACTGGGCATCAATGAAGTGCGCGTGTTCGATATTGACCCGCACGCCACCGACAAATTAGTGCGGAATCTTGCCGGCCTCCCGGGACTGACCCTGCTGCGTTGCCACTCGGCGGCAGAAGCAGTGCGTGGCGCGGATATTGTCACCACCGTAACGGCTGACAAGAACTACGCCACCATTCTGACACCGGACATGATTGAAGACGGCATGCATATCAATGCCGTTGGCGGGGATTGCCCAGGCAAGACCGAGCTGCACGCCGAGGTATTGCTACGCGGCAAAGTGTTTGTGGAGTACGAGCCACAATCGCGCATCGAGGGGGATATCCAGCAAATGCCGGCAGACTTCCCTGTCACCGAGCTATGGGAAGTCCTGCAGCAGGTGAAGCCTGGCCGTGAGAATGCCCAGCAGATCACCATTTTCGATTCCGTTGGCTTTGCCCTGGAAGATTTCTCCGCACTGCGCTATCTGCATGAGCACAGCCGCGAGATGTCACTGGGCAGCTTGATGAATCTGATTCCCCAAGACTTTAACCCCAAGGATCTGTTTGGTTTTTCCAGCCGGATTGACTAACAGACCGCAGCTGTCCTGTATAGAAAAACATAAGGAAATAAGGAGATTCAGATGGAGCAACTCAAGATTTTCAGCGGGCTGACTGCATTGGCCCTGGCCCTTACCGCTTGCGGCCAGCAAGACAAGGCCGCCACATCGGCCGCTGGTGTCACGGTGAAAATTGGCCAAGCCTCCCCGCTTAGCGGGCCGATATCACACCTCGGCAAGGATGTGGAAAACGGTGCCCGCCTGGCGATTGATGACCTGAACAAGGAAGGCGTGGTCATTAATGGTCAGAAAGTTCGCTTTGAACTGGAGTCCGTAGATGATCAGGGCGACCCCAAGGTAGCCACGCAAATGGCACAACGCCTGGTGGACAGCGGCGTGGTTGGCGTGGTCGGTCATTTGAATTCCGGCACCTCCATCCCTGCTTCGAAGATCTATTCGGATGCAGGTATCCCGCAAATCACCCCGTCTGCCACCAACCCCGCCTTCACGGCACAAGGTTACAAAACCACCTTCCGCATGATTGCCAATGATGTACAGCAGGGATCCGCCATGGGCAAGTTTGCGGCGGACAGCCTACATGCCAAAACCGTAGCCATCATTGATGACCGCACGGCATATGGACAGGGTCTGGCAGACGAGTTTGAAAAGGCAGCCAAGGCCAATGGCATTACCGTGGTGAAACGGGAGTTCACCACCAATAATGCCACCGACTTCACCGCCATTCTGACCGCCATCAAGGCCAGCCAGCCTGAGCTGATCTACTACGGCGGCATGGATGCCCAGGCCGGCCCGATGGCAAAGCAGATGAAACGGCTGGGCCTGAAGTCCAAGCTGATTGGTGGCGATAGCATCCAGACTCCGGAATTCATGAAACTGGCTGGCGAAGCCGCAGAGGGAAGCTATGCCTCGGCCTGCGGTGTGCCACGTGAAAAAATGGCCGGTTTTGCCGACTTCGAAAACCGTTTCAAAGCCAGCTTCAATGTTCCGGTACAAGTGTTTGCACCCTACGAATACGATGCCGTCAAAATCCTGGTAGATGCAATGAAACGGGCAGGATCGACCGACCCGAAGCGTTACTTGCCGGAAGTGGGCAAAACCAGCTTTGCCGGCATCACCGGACAGATTGCCTTTGATGACAAAGGCGATATCAAGCATGGCACCATTACGGTCTATCAAGCCAGGGCGGGCAAGTGGGAGGTGGTCTCCACTACGGGTGGGCAGTAAGCGGCTTACCTTTCAAATTGCATTTCCTCCCTCTATGCTGGCCAGCTTTTGCTGGCCATTTTTATCTGACCGGCATCCCGCTGCCACCACGATGGCGATTCACCTCGCACGGGGTACCTGCGGTGCAGAATGCATCGTTGGCATTGGTGGCATTGGTGGCGGCCGGCGGCGGCGTTTCTGCATTGGTGCTGTCCGGGGCAGAGGCCGTTATCCGGCCATTTTCGGCATTAGCCTGCATGGAGCAGGCCATGATCAGCAAAATGCCAGCGAATATCTTGTTCATGGTTTTCCTTGCTTGGTATTGTTTTTCGGGTCAGTTCCAGCTTCCGCCAAGTGCGCGGATCAGACTGATTGATGCAAGATAGCGGTCTTGCCTTATGCTCAGTGCCTGGCGACGGATGGTCAGTTCGCTACGCTCGGCATCTAATAATTCCAGCTGGCCAGTCTGGCCGTTGCGATAGCGGGAAGCAGCCATGGCGCTGGCCTGGGTGGCGTTTTGCACAGCCAGTTGCTGGGCAGACTCTTCTTGTTGCAGCAGGCGGATATCGCTGAGCGAATCTTCCACCTCGCCCAGCGACTGCAGGATGCTGTGACGGTAGTCAGCCATGGCCAGTTCCATGTCGGCACGGGCCGAGCCTAGCAGCGCCTGACGGCGCCCCCCATCAAACAACGGCAAGGACAGCAGGCCCTCCACCGACCAGGCCCGCGCCGACCAGCGGAAAATGTCGCGCAACTGGGAGGAGGCATAGCCACCGGCCGAGGTCAGGGTCAGGTCGGGAAACCAGGCCGCCTGCGCCACGCCGACCCGGGTCTGTGCGGCCAGCAGCTTGCGCTGGGCAGCTGCCACATCAGGCCGGCGGGCGAGCATGGCGGCCGGAACCCCGGCCGGTATCTGCGGCAAGGCCGACCGGAAGTCCGCCTCTGCCAACTGAAAACCGCTGGCCGGCTGACCTAGCAACAGCGCCAGCGCGTTTTCCGCTTCGGCCCGCTGGCGATCCAGCGCAATGGCTTGGGCACGGGTAGCCTGGCTGTCAGCCGCAATGCGCGCCAATGCCAGCCCCGACTCTTCCCCTGCCTGATAACGCTGCTGCGTCAGTTGCTCGCTACGCGCGTAGGACTGCACGGTCTCTTGCAGCAGCTTGCGTTGCTGGTCGAGAAACTGCAGCCTGAAATAAGCCTGTGCCACCTGGCTGCTGATCAGCAACTGGCTGCCCTGCAGCAGCGCGGCACTGGCTTCGGCATCCAGCGCGGCGGCACGGCTGGCGCCGGACAGGCGACCGGCCAGGTCGATTTCATAGCTGAAGCTCGCCCCCAGGCTGGTCAGCTTCACCGGGGTGGTGTTACTGCTGTTCAGCAAGCTGGTGCCAGACGGCCCGGCCCCGGCCTGAGTGCCGCGTGCGCTACCGGCGGTCAAATCCAGTTGCGGCATCCGCTCAGCATCGGCCTCACCCAGCGCAGCTCTGGCCTGTTGCAGCCGTGCAGCAGCCACAGCCAGGTCAGTATTGTGCTGCAGTGCGCTATCGATCAGCCGGTTCAGCGTACTGTCCTGATAAGCCAGCCACCAGTCGCCACGGCTGGCGGCGTCTGCCGGTGCTGCCAGCGTCCAGCTGCCATCCGCCAGCGTGGCTACTGGCGGGTTCTTGTAACTGGCCGGCGTGGCCGGCAGCTGGCTGGGGTCGATGGCGGGCGGCGTAGCGCAGGCGCTCAGCGCCGCCGCCAGCAACAGGCCCAAAGTGATTCTGTTGATCATTGATCCGCTTCCTTATTCGACGTTATGGTGCTTGGCAGCCGGATGCAGTGCATGGCCGTGCTCATGCCCCATGGGCGGCTGGGCAATCGGGTCCAGATGTGGCACCTCGCCGTGCAGCTTCAGCGGCTTGTTGCCAGACAGACGGCGCATCAGCACATAAAACACCGGGGTGAGGAACAGGCCGAATACGGTGACACCAATCATCCCGCTGAACACCGCCACACCCATGGCGTTACGCATCTCTGAACCCGCGCCATGTGCCAGCACCAGCGGCAGTACACCCATGATGAAGGCGATTGAGGTCATCAGGATGGGGCGCAAGCGCAGGCGCGCAGCCTCAAGGGCGGCCTCGGCCAGGCTCTTGCCGGCCACATGCAGCTCCTTGGCGAACTCGACGATCAGG
>Ga0187842_1000914_pt1 | contig 14178 bp, 13 predicted proteins | sample SpaLakP09_SKY_41_FD_134514 | JGI IMG/M metagenome (GOLD analysis project Ga0187842, IMG submission 134514) | Oligotrophic lake water microbial communities from Sparkling Lake, Wisconsin, USA - SP09_SKY_41 | ecosystem: Environmental > Aquatic > Freshwater > Lake | place: USA: Sparkling Lake... | reverse complement strand
GGCCCTGATCAGGGCCGGGGCTTCGCTGCGGGGAATGTCGGCCAGAACCGCGTCGGGGCCGTCAGCCGCACCCTTGTCGCCCAGCACGGCCAGGACCTGCTCGACGGGGGAGGCGACCAGGCGCAGGCGGACCTGGCTGGCGGTCAGGGCGTCGACCGCACCCTCGGTGACGACCTTGCCCTTGCTGAGGATGGCCACCCGGTCGCAGACCCGCCGCACTTCGTCCAGCTGGTGGCTGGCCAGGATGACGGTGACGCCCTCTTTCCGGGCCAGGTCGACGATCAGGGCGCGGATCTCCTGGATGCCGGCCGGGTCCATGCCGCTGGTCGGCTCGTCGAGGATGACCAGCTCCGGGCGGGTGAAGAACGCGGCCGCCAGGCCGAGGCGCTGCTTCATGCCGACCGAAAAGCCGTTGGTCGCGCGATCGGCCGCGCCGCCCAGACCCACACGGTCCAGCCAGCCGCTGATATCGGCATCGCGGGTGCCGCTCTCGAGGGCCAGCATCGACAGGGTGTCGCGGGCGGTCAGATAGGGTGGATAGCGCGGGGTCTCGATCATCGCGCCGACCTTGCGCAGCGCGGTCATGTCTCCGGCCGGAGCCCCGAACAGGGAGGCCGAGCCGCTGGTCGGGCGCACCAGGCCGAGCGCGATCCGGAATAGCGTGCTCTTGCCGGCCCCGTTGGGCCCGAGAACGCCAAACACGCCGCCGGCGGGGATCGAAAGCGAAAAATCGTCCAGCGCCCGGACCGACCCATAGGCCTTGGTCAGGGCGACGGCCTCAAGGGCGATGGTCATGGTCGAAGGTCGTCCTCAGCCGAGAATCTTGCCCGGCGCTGCGACTATGGGGGTGCGGTTTGGGCGCGCCAAGTTAAGACGTCGTCATGCGTGCCTGTCACACGGCCGAAACGTCCGTGGCTCAGGCATGGCTGCTAGCCTTGCCACCGGGACCGCCATGTCAAACCTGCTCCGCTTCACCGCCCTGTGCCTGGCGCTTGCCCTGTCGGCCTGCGCCTCGCTGGAGCCCGCGCGATCCCCGGCCAGCCGCCTGACGATCCTGGTGTCGATCGACGGTTTCCGGGCCGACTATCTGGATCGCGGCGACACGCCGGTGATGAGCGGACTGGCGGCCGATGGTGCGCGGGCGGCCATGCGCCCCTCGTTTCCCAGCCTGACCTTTCCCAACCACTACACCCTGATTACCGGCCGGCGTCCCGACTCCAACGGCATCGTCAACAACGTCATGGAAGACCCCGACATGCCGGGGGTACGTTTCTCGATGAGCAATGCCGAGGCGGTCAATGACGGTCGCTGGTGGGATGAGGCTCCGCCGTTCTGGGTGACCGCCGAGCAGCAGGGCAAGCGGGCCGGTGCGATGTTCTGGCCGGGCTCCCAGGCCGAGATTGACGGAGTGCGCCCGTCCCGCTGGTCGGTGTTCGATCAGGCCATGCCGTCGACCCAGCGCGTCGATACCCTGCTGTCGTGGCTGGACGATCCCAAGGGGCCGGAGCTGAACTTCGCCACCCTGTATTTCGATATCGTCGATACCGAAGGCCACCACTATGGCCCCGGCTCGCCGCAGGTTCGGTTGGCAGCCACCGAGGTCGACCAGGCGATCGGACGGCTGGTCGAGGGCCTGAAGGCCCGCGGACGCTTCGAAACGACCAATATCGTCATCGTCGCCGATCACGGCATGGCCCCGGTGCCGGCCAGCCAGCGCTGGGCCCTGGACGACGTGCTGGACCTTTCGAAGGTCAAGGTGGTGAGCACCGGTGCGGTCGTCGGGCTCAATCCCAAACCGGGCGAAGAGGCCTATGTGCAAGCCGCCCTGGTTCGGAAGCCCGTGCCGCATCTGACCTGCTGGCCCAAGGGGCAGATCCCCAGGCGTTTCCACTACGGTCGCAATCCGCGTGTTCCGGCGATCGTCTGCCTTTCAGAGACCGGCTGGTACGTTACGACACGGGCCGCGATGCAGAAGCCCGGCAAGTGGGACCAGATGGACGGCGGCCAGCATGGCTTCGATCCGGCCGACCCGGCCATGCGGGCGGTGTTCGTGGCCCATGGCCCGTCGATCCGGCCCGGCGTGGTCCTGCCGGTCTTCGACAATGTCGACGTCTATTCGCTGCTGGCCCGGCTGACCGGCGTGAAGCCGGAGCCCAACGACGGCAGCCTGAGGGTCGTCGGCGCCGCCTTGCGCTGAACCGCGCGATGGCGCGACCATCTCCGCGAGGGTCCTTGCGGACATCGTTTTGATACGCGTTAAATGCTGACGATTTCCAGAAGGGAAGCATCAGCATGAGCGACTGGCGTCCCCATCTCACCCCGGCGCTTTGCTACCGCAATCCCAGGGCTGCGCTGGACTGGCTGGAGAAGGCCTTCGGCTTCGAGCTGGTCTTCCAGGTCGAGGGCGCTGATGGAAGCATCGGTCACGCGGAAATGCGCTTCGGCAATGCCTGCGTCATGGTCGGCGGCGAGTGGAGCGAAGACCACAAGAGCCCGGCGTCGCTGGGCGGCAAGAACACCCAGACGGTCCATATCAGCCTGAGCGAGGGGGATCTGGACGCCCATTGCGAGCGGGCCAGAGCGGCCGGGGCGGTGATCATCGTAGAGCCCGCAAACCAGTTTTACGGCGACCGGACCTATCGGTGCAAAGATCCGGAAGGTCACATCTGGACGGTTTCCCAGCCGATCGAGGCGTTATCGATCGAGGAGATGGAACGCCGCAGCGGCCTGAAGATCGACAGCCGTCTGTGACCGAAGACGACTTCCGCCGCATCGCCCTGTCGCTACCCGGTTCGATTGAACAGTCGCACTTCGGCACGGTCGATTTTCGCGCGGGGCGGATTTTCGCGACGCTGGGCTACCCCGATGCGGCCTTCGGCATGGTCAAGCTGACACCGGATCATCAGGCGATGCTGGTGGCTGCAGAGCCTGCAATCTTCGAGCCGGTGAAGGGCGGCTGGGGCCTCAAGGGGGCGACCCTGCTGCGGCTGGAAGCCTGCGACCTCGCCACGGCGACGGGGGCCCTGACCGCAGCCTGGCGCGGTGTGGCGGCCAAGGGGCTGCAGAAAGCCTTTGATGCCCGATGATGGCTTCGCTGGATCCTGCCCTGGCGGCTCTTGCGGATCCGCACCGTAGCCAGGGGGTGGTTCGGCGCCCGGTGCTTGAGGCCCATGTCGCGCGGCACACCTTTCCGGATGGTCTGTTTCTGGGCCGACATGGCGAATGGTGGCAGGGCCTGCTGGCGAGCCTTGCAGCGGCCGCAGCCTCGGGCCAACAAGGGCGAGCCGGGGAGGGCGACTCATGACTCAGGCCATTACTGGAACGCGAAGGCAGGCCGCTCTGGGCTTCATCTTCGTCACGGCCGTCATGGACGTGCTGTCACTCGGGGTCATGATCCCCGTGCTGCCGGAGCTCGTGAAGCGGTTCAACGGCGGTGATACGGCGGCGGCCGCTGACTGGAACGTGCTGTTTGCCACCACCTGGGGCCTGATGCAGTTCGTCTGCTCGCCGGTGCTGGGCCTGCTCTCTGACCGGTTTGGACGACGCCCGGTGATCCTGACCTCGATCTTCGGTCTCGGGATCGACTTCCTGTTCATGGCCATGGCCCCCAATCTCTGGTGGCTCTTCCTTGGGCGAATTCTCAACGGGATGACGGCGGCCAGTTTTTCGACGGCGGGGGCCTATGTCGCCGACGTCACGACGCCGGAGAACCGCGCCAAGGGCTTTGGCCTGATGGGCGCCGCGTTTGGGGTCGGCTTTACGTTCGGACCGGCGCTCGGCGGCTTCCTCTGGCAGTTTGATCATCGCCTGCCCTTCCTGGTCTGCGCCGGCCTGGCGCTCTGCAACTGGCTCTACGGCTTCTTTGTCCTGCCCGAGTCGCTCCCGCCCGAGCGCCGGATCAAGACGTTCGACTGGAAGCGCGCCAATCCCGTTGGTTCGCTGAAGCTTCTGACCAGCAAGCCGAACCTGCTCGGTCTGGCCGGGGTCGGGTTCCTGTTCCAGCTGGCGCATAACGTGCTGCCCAGCGTCTTCGTGCTCTACATGGGCTTTCGCTATCACTGGTCTCCGCAACTGATCGGTCTGACCCTGATGGGCAGCGGCATTGCTGGGATCCTCATGCAGGCTTTTGTGGTGGGGCGCGTGGTCAAGGCCGTCGGAGAGCGCGGCGCGCTGCTGATTGGCCTCGCATCGGGCAGCCTCGGCTTTCTGGTCTATGCCCTTGCGCCGACCGGCTGGCTTTACCTGTGCGGCCTGCCGCTGTTTGCGATCTCGGGCCTGATCCAGCCGGGTCTGCAGGGCCTTATGACCCGTCGGGTCGCGCCCCACGAACAGGGGCAGTTGCAGGGCGCCAATTCGGCGATGATGGGGATTGCTTCGATCCTCGGGCCGATCCTGTATCTGACCCCGTTTGCCTTGGCGATCCGCCACGACGCGACCCTGCATCTTCCCGGCCTGCCCATCCTGATCGCGGCGGCCCTGATGATGGGCGGCGCGGCTCTGGCGTTCCGGTTCGCGCATCCTATCTCGCAGGAAGCGCGCCCGGACTGATCCATCGGGACGATCGCGCGGCCATCAATGCGCCCGAAAGCTCGGCTGATGTCGGGCCCTGTTCCTAGGAGACGCCATATCGTCATGCGAGCCCACCGCGTTCTGCTCCCTGCTCTCGTCCTTCTGGCGGCCTGTTCGCCACAGGGGCCGTCCAAGGCCCAGTCGATCCCGGATCTCGCCCAGCCGAACCGGCGCGCGCCGACCGATCCGGCCTCGATGAAGGCCTCCTTCGCGCCTGTCGTGAAGAAGAGCGCGCCCGCCGTAGTGAATGTCGCCAGCCGCCGGGTCGTCCGGCAGCAGGCCCGCGATCCGTTCTGGGACTTCTTCATGGGTGGCGGGGCCGGCGCGCCCCGGGCCCAGGTGCAGGGCTCGCTCGGCTCGGGAGCCATCGTTCGGGCCGATGGGGTGATCATCACCAACCACCACAATATCGACGGCATGAGCGACATCACCGTCCAGCTGGCAGACCGGCGGGAGTTTCCGGCCACGGTCCTGCTGGATGATCCAAGGGCCGATCTGGCGGTGCTGAAGATCGATACGAAGGGCGAGCGGCTTCCCGTCATGGCCATCGATGACCAGGAACCCCTGGAAGTCGGTGATCTGGTTCTGGCGCTCGGCAATCCGTTCGGTGTCGGCCAGACCGTCACCAACGGCATTGTCTCGGCCCTGGCCCGGACGGATGTCGGGGCGGCAGAGTTCGGCAGCTACATTCAGACGGATGCCTCGATCAATCCGGGCAACTCCGGTGGTCCGCTGGTCGACATGGACGGCGACCTGATCGGCATCAACACCTTCATCATCTCGCGCTCAGGCTCGTCCAGCGGTGTCGGTTTCGCCATCCCCGCAGCGGTTGTACGCCAGGTGGTCAATGCCGCCCTCGGTGGCGGCCACAGCGTTGTCCGGCCCTGGCTCGGCGTCAAAGGTCAGCCCGTCACGGGCGATATCGCCAAGAGCCTGGGCATGACGGCCCCGCGCGGTGTGCTGATCGCCCAAGTCTATCCGGGCTCATCGGCGGACAAGGCCGGGTTGAAGGAAAACGACGTCATCCTCTCGATCGACGGCCAGGCCGTGAATGACGAGGGCGGCGGAGCCTTCGCGATCGGGACCCACAAGGTGGGCGACCGAGTCGCCATGGTCGTCCGCCGTGACGATGCCGAGCGCACCCTGACCGTCAGGGCCGAGACCGCGCCTGAGAGTCCGGCCCGTGACGAGCGCGCCCTGACCGGCCGCCATCCGTTTGACGGCGCGACAGTTGTGAACCTTTCGCCGGCCGTGGCCCAGGACCTCGGTGCCGATCCCTTTGCCGGCAAGGGGGTGCTGGTCACCAAGGTGGGTCAGGGCTTTGCGCTCAATGCCGGCCTGCGCCCCGGTGACTTCATTCGCGAGGTCAACGGGCGGCCCATAACGACCGTTGCGGATCTCGCAGGCCTGGCCGCCGCCGGCGGACGGGCCTGGACCGTGACCATCGAGCGCGGTGGGCAGAGAATCTCGGCCCGGTTCAGCACCTGATGCCGACCGCCGGAGGGGCCGCGAACTTCGTGGCGGTCTCTCCGGCGATCTCGTAAACCTGAGTCATGTCCGATCTCTTCCAGGCCGCCGGCCTCACACCCCATGCGCCGTCTCCCCTGGCTGAACGCCTGCGGCCACTGGCGCTCGATCAGGTAGTGGGGCAGGAGCATCTGCTGGGACCCGAGGGGCCGATCGGCCGGATGGCGGCGGCACATCGCCTTGCGTCGATGATCCTGTGGGGGCCGCCGGGCACCGGCAAGACCACCATCGCCCGGCTGCTGGCCAGGGCCGGTGGCTATGAATTCCAGCAGATCTCGGCGGTGTTCTCGGGTGTCGCTGACCTGAAAAAGGCCTTCGAACAGGCGAGGGGCCGTCGCATGGCGGGGCAAAGCACCCTGCTGTTCGTCGACGAGATCCACCGCTTCAACCGCGCCCAGCAGGATGGCTTCCTGCCGTTCGTGGAGGAGGGGGTCATCACCCTGGTCGGGGCGACCACCGAGAACCCGTCATTCGAGCTGAACGGCGCCTTGCTGTCGCGCTGCCAGGTCTTTGTGCTTAAGCGCCTCGACGAAGAGGCTCTGGAGGCTCTGCTGGCCAAGGCCGAAGCGGTTGAAGGCCGCAAGCTGCCCCTCGACGCAGAGGCCCGCTTCACCCTGATCGCCATGGCCGACGGCGACGGCCGCTACTTGCTGACCCTGACAGAGACCCTGCTGTCGGTCGGAACCGACACGCCGCTGAATGCCGTGCAGCTGGGCCAGTTCCTGCAGAAGCGCCGGCCCGCCTACGACAAGAACCGCGAGGAGCACTACAATCTGGTCTCGGCCCTGCACAAGTCGGTGCGTGGCAGTGATCCGGACGCCGCGCTCTACTGGCTGGCGCGGATGCTGGAGGGCGGCGAGGACCCACTGTTCATCGCCCGCCGGCTGGTGCGGATGGCGTCCGAGGACATAGGCGCGGCCGATCCGCTGAGCCTGCTGCTGACCACGGCCGCCAAGGACGCCTTCGACTTCCTGGGCAGCCCGGAGGGCGAGCTGGCCCTGGCCCAGTGCGTGGTCCACATGGCCAGCGCCCCCAAGTCCAACGCCGTCTACACCGCCTTCAAGGCCGCCCGCCGCGCCGCCAAGGAGACCGGCTCCCTGGCCCCGCCGGCCCACATTCTCAACGCCCCGACCAAGCTGATGAAGTCACTCGGCTATGGCGACGGCTATGCCTATGACCACGATGTCGAGGGCGGCGTCTCGGGCCAGAACTACTTCCCGGACGGCATGGCGCGGGCCAGGTTCTACGAGCCCAAGGCCGTCGGCGCAGAAGCCAAGGTGCGCGAGCGGCTGGAGGCCTGGGGCAAGCTCCGGAGGGACGGGCGGTGAGCGGCCAGAGAATCCGGCGACCACCGGCCCAGCCGAAACCCAAGGCCTCTGACGCGCCCATCGCCTTGACCGAGGACGAGATTGCCCTGGCGCGGTCGTGGGTGATCCATGAGGACGACAGCATCATTGTCCTCAACAAGCCTGCCGGCCTGTCCAGCCAGGGGGGCCGTATTCAGGCCCATACGCTGGACGATCTGCTATGGGCTTTCGCGCGACCGGGTCGGCCAAGGCCACGCCTGATCCATCGGCTGGACCGCGACACCTCGGGCGTCATCCTGACTGCCAAGACCAAACCCGGCGCAGCTTTTCTGGGCAAGGCCCTGATGGGAAAGCGGTTTCGCAAATCTTACAGGGCCATTGTCGCCCCCGGCGCGCCCGAGCCGAAGGGCGGGATGATTGACAGCCCGCTGCGCCGCGAGTCCATCGGCCGGGAGGCCTATATGCGGGTCTGCGCGCCCGACCATCCCGATGCCGAGACGGCGCGCAGTCGCTATCGCACCCTTTCGGCCAACGCGACGGCCGCTCTTGTCGAGCTGTCGCCGGACACCGGCCGCATGCACCAGTTGCGCGTCCACATGGCCTCGATCGGTCGGCCGATCTCGGGCGACAGCCGCTATGGCGGTGCGCTGATGCTGGGCGGGACAACGGTGCCGCGTCTCATGCTGCATGCCGTGCAACTGGTGTTTCCTCACCCTGAAGGCGGCGAGCGGCGGATCATGGCCCCGATGCCTGCCGACATGATCGGGATGCTGGATAGGCTCGGCCTTTCGGTGCCCGAGTTGGGCAATAGCCCGTCTCACTGACCTGGTTTCGGAGCTGCCAAGACCCGGCACGCCGTTCTGTTTCTGACCCTTGCGCTACTGTGCGGCTGCAGTTCCGGCCCTGTGCTCTACGCGGCGGGCAATTCGGGTCAGGCCGCAGGCTATTCCGAGCTTCGCATCGAGGCGGGACGCTATCGCGTGACCTTTCAGGGCGCGCCCGGTGCGACTGCGGAACAGGTCGCCGACTATGCGCTGCTCCGGGCTGCGGAGCTGGCGGTCCGGGACGGCTATGACTGGTTCCGCATTGCCGAGCGCGGCGACGTGTCCGACGGCGAAGGCCCTGGCGCGTTTCCGCCGGCAAGCGGCTCCCACCGAATTGTCAGAACCCAGCTCAGGATCAGCACGACCCTTGAGGTCGTGTTTGGTCGCGGCATGCTTCCGGCAACAGGTGATGCCTACCCGGCGCGCGCCGTCATCCGGACGCTAGGCAAGGGTCGGGGCAGGGTATGAGCGTCAGGCGACGGCCCTCGTCGCCAGCGGGTAGTGCGCCCGCAGGGCCGCGTGGGTCAGACCGGCTGTCTCGGCTGCGGCGAAGTAGCCTTCCACCGGTAGGCCCTGAAGGCATGTGAACGGGGCGAGACCGCTCGCATCACGTCCAAAATTCATGATGTCCAGGGCAACCTTTTCGGCCGAGCCGATGAGGTCCGAGGCATCAAGCGTCAAGCCGGCCAAGCGGGCGTCCTTCAGTCCCACAAGGGCTTCCTTCTCCGGCGGCACGCGGGCAATTACGCCACGGGTCAGGGCCTTCAGCAGGCCGACGACCTCAAGCAGTCGTCCCGACGGCGTTCCGCGTGTGATGTCGACAAGTTCGATCATCACGCCCCCCCGCAGAAGGGCTAGGGACAGGCCTGGCGTTCCGGTCAGAAGATCGCGGCCGCGCTGGGTGCCGAGTGTACGGAAGGAGGCCGGCAGGATCAGGTCCGGAGTTTCATGGCCCTGGGCTCCGCGGGCGAACAGCGCGCCATATCTCAGCGTTGCCTCGTCGATGTAGGCGATGTCCTTGTCGGGCAAGCGACTGATGGCGCGGGCAGAAGCCTGACGTCCGCTGGCCAGATGGGTTACCACCGGCTCGATACGGATCGCGGTGGTGATGTTCCGGCGCAGGCTGATGACATGTTCAAGCGTGAAGTCGACGCGCAGGGCGGCTCCCCCACCGGTCGTAAAGGCAACGGGCGTGCGTCGGGCCTCGTCACTGGCCTCCACAAGCCGCCGGGCTGGTGAGGTTTCGGAATCTCGACGGGCCCGGGCGGCAAGAACCGTTGCGGCGTCGACCTTACGGCACACCGCTTCACCGTTTTCGACCCCGATGACCGCGCTGATGCCCAGGTGCTTCAGATCGACCTCACCCAGCAGGTGGGAGAGAACGTCCTCGAGAATCCTGACGCTTGTGGCCTGGGCCGCAAGGCCCTGGTCATTGTTCATGGCAATCAGGAATTCGCTGTCTGAAATCCGCGCCCGCATGTCCTGGCGATCCAGGTGCTCGCCCAGCTTTCTTTCGACATAGGTCCAGACATCGCCGCGCTTCTGGTCCCACCAGTCGCCAGCCCAGGCCCTGACGGGCTCAACACTGATCACATTTACAGAGCCACGCGCGACCAGATCTGTTCCGGCCAAGCGGTGTATTACCGGGGCGGGCAGAGACAGGCGCGCTGTCGCTTGTTCCTGTTCTGTCGCAGCTTGTGACATTGGGCTCTGTTCGCGGGAGGAGAGGGCAGAATGTTCCCCGGCTCTTAACGGCCCGTTCTGAAAAAGGGTTTCTTCAACATACACTCTAACTCTTGAGACGGACTACGGTTTCCGGCCGATTTACTACGAAGAGACTGGCGCTCCTTGACACAGTTTCGGCGTCCGGGTTGGATCCGGGTTGGCGTTCGGTTCCGCCAAAGTCGCGTATGACTTGGCGTCAGGGCTCGCGCGGCGCATAAGGGCCTCATGAACAGACTGCTTCTTGTAGCCGCCGGCGGCGCTGTCGGCTCGGTTGCTCGCTACGTGGTGGGCGTCCAGACCCTTCGCCTGTTCGGTTCGGCCTGGCCCTATGGCACTCTGACCGTCAATGTTGCCGGTGGGTTTCTGATGGGCATCCTGGCCGCCTGGCTTGCCCAGTCCGCGACAGCCAACCCTGAGCCATGGCGGGTCTTGCTCGGGGTCGGCGTCATGGGGGGCTTCACCACCTTCTCGGCCTTTACGCTGGAGACCGCGCTGATGATTGAAAAGCGCGCCTATGCCCAGGCTTTCACCTATACCGCTGCCAGCGTGCTCTTGGCCCTGGCGGCCCTTTTCGCGGGGATGTTGTTCGCCCGCAGGATATTCGTCGCATGAAAGAAGTACGCACGCTCTATGTGGACGCGGGCGAGGACGGGGTTCGCGTTGACCGCTGGTTCAAGCGCCGCTGGCCCCACCTGAACCACATCCAGCTCAACAAGCTTTTTCGGTCTGGTCAGGTTCGTGTCGATGGGTCACGGGTCAAGGCTGACACCAAGCTGGCCGCCGGTAGTCAAGTCCGCGTTCCGCCTCTCCCGGACGCGCCCGATCCGGACGAGAAGCTGGCCCTGTCCAAGCGGGATATCGCTTTCGCCAAGTCGCTGGTCCTCTATGAGGATGAAGAGGTTCTGGCCCTAAACAAGCCAGCGGGGCTCGCGGTCCAGGGTGGGACCAAGACCACGCACCACATCGACAAGCTCCTCAGTGCATGGGGAGAGGGCGTCAACCGGCCCAAGCTGGTGCACCGGCTGGACCGGGACACGTCGGGCGTGCTGTTGCTGGGCAAGACGCCGAGCGCGGCCGCGCGGCTGTCGGGCTCCTTTGCCAAGCGCAAGGCTCAGAAGACCTACTGGGCCATCGTCGCCGGCAATCCGCACCCGGTTGAGGGTGTGATCGAGCTTCACCTCGCCAAGCGCGGGGTCGGTGATCGTGAACTGGTGGTCCCGGCCGAACCCAAGGATCAGGATGCTCAACCGGCTGAAACGGAATTCGTTTCGATCAGTCGCGCCGGGCCTCGGGTGACCTGGATGGCGCTGCGGCCTCACACCGGTCGGACCCATCAGCTCCGGGCTCACATGAAGGCGATCGGCCACCCGATCCTGGGTGACCCCAAATACAGCGATGACAAGTCACAGCCCTTGTCAGAGGGGTTGAAGCTTCAGCTTCATGCCCGGTCGGTGATGTTGCCCCATCCGTCCGTCGGCATGCTTTATATCGAGGCTCCGTTGAGCCCCGAGATCAAGGCCGGGTTCGCCAAGTTCGGCTTCTCTGAAGACGAGGCCGATCAGGACCCGTTTGCCAGAAGGCAGATCAAGCGGCGATGAGCCAGGACGTCGTCCGGCAGGCCTGGGCGCTGATCGATCAGGGACGCCCGGCTGAATCCGCTGCCCTGACCGACCGTCTGGCGAGCACGCAGGCTGCGGGGATCGGGGTGCTTGTCGTCCATGCGGCGGCGCTCAAGGCGATGGACCGCCATGTCGAGGCCCTGGACTTCAACCGCAGGGCCGTCGCCTTGACGCCGCAGGACCGCATCGTCTGGTACAATCTGGCGGCGACGCTGGGCGACTTGGCGAAGGACCGAGAGGCCGAGGACGCAGCGCGCAAGGCGATGGCCCTCGGGCTGGATGCTCCTGAAGTCTATCTGGTGCTGGGCCGTGCCCTGCAGGGGCTGCGGCGCTATGACGAGGCCGAGGCGGCCTTCTGCGCTGCCATAGCGCGCCGGGATCTTTTCGTAGAGGCGCACCGCAATCTGGCCCAGTTGCGCTGGATGCGCACGGGTCAGCTTGAAGCCGCGCTCGCGGCTCTGGACGCGTCCCTGGCCAGAGACGCTGCTGATGTCGGGCTAAGTGTGCTCCGCAGCGTGGTGCAGGAGTTTGCCGGTGAGAGGTCCGCAGCCTACCAGACCCTGACCGGGGCCTTGCGTCGGAGACCCGCCGACTTGCAACTGTTGCTGGCTGCGGCACATATGGCCGGAGAGGTCGGTGAGGTCGACGCCATGCTGGCTCATGCCCTTGCGGCCGAGCGACTGGCCCCGCAGCATCCGCAGGTGCTGGCCGTCCTGGTGGAAGCCCATCTGGCGCGTAGCGATGGTTCATCTGCCAGTGTCGTGGCCGAGCGGCTCCGATTGGCCGCTCCGCTCGACCAGTACGGGTTGGCCCTTCAGTCTACCGCCTGGCGGCTGGCGAAAGACCCGCGAGCTTCGTTGCTTGGCGATTACCCGGATCTGGTGCGGGCCTACATGCTGCCCACTCCGCCCGGCTGGCACAGCCTTGAATCGTTTCTCGACGCCCTACGGAAACGGCTCGCCGAGCGTCATGACTATCGGGCCCATCCCCTGCAGCAGTCGCTGAGAGGCGGGAGTCAGGTCCCCTCGCTGCATCAGTCCGACGACCCGCTGTTTCAGGCCTTCTTTGCGCAGGCTGCCACGGTAGTGGCCCAGTACCTGACCGATCTGGGAGCGGGACAGGACCCGCTCCGTTCGCGCATGACTGGCGGCTATCGCTTCAGCGGCGGCTGGTCTGTGCGCCTACAGCCGAACGGTTTCCACGCCGATCATGTCCATCCGCAGGGGTGGATATCGTCAGCCTTCTATCTCGACCTGCCCAGCGGGGTAGCCGATGCCGAAACGCGGGAGGGCTGGATCCGGTTTGGTCAGCCAGGCTGCATTACAAGCCCCCGACTGGAAGCCGAGCACGAGGTCATGCCCAAGCCTGGTATGCTGGTGCTGTTCCCATCCTATATGTGGCATGGAACCCGTCCGTTTTCGTCGCCGGATCACCGGCTGACGATGGCCTTCGATGTTGTGCCGACCTGAGGCTTCATCCCAGGGCCACGTGGTCTCTCCCGGCATGCGGTCAATGTCGGGAGCCCCGGCTACGGCGGCCGACACTTGCGCTCTGCACCGAGTTTGACCCATCAACGGCTGGGCTGTGAAGTTCGCTCCGCCCGCCTACAGGAACGTCTTGCGTGTCTGAAAAACCCGATCTGCTCCATAAGCCGCGTCGCTTTTACAAGGTCGTGACGGTAGAACCAAGGCCGGGCGGCTATGCCGTGCTCCTGGACGGGCGAGCCCCCAAGTCGCCGGCGGGATCGCCCCTGATCATGCCCAGCCAAGCCCTCGCGGAGCTCATTGCCGCCGAATGGGAAGCGCAGGAGACCCTGATCGATTCCTCGGTGATGCCGGCGACGCGACTAGCCTTTACCGCCATTGATCGAATTGCGGTGACCCGCGCCGAGGTGGCCCTCGAGGTTTCGGCCTATGCCGGCTCGGACCTGCTTTGTTACCGCGCCGAGCATCCGACGCCACTGGTCCAGCGTCAGCAGCGCGACTGGCAGCCACTGCTCGACTGGGCGCTGGCAGAGCATGGACTGGCCCTTTCGCCGGTCGACGGCGTCATCCACGCGCCGCAGCCGCCGGCCACGTTGGCAGCTGTTGAGGCGCTTGCCCTGTCGCTCGGCGATTTTGACCTCGCCGGCGTGGCCTACGGGTCCGGTTTGCTGGGTTCAACGGTTCTGGCCCTTGCGCTTCGGGCAGGGCGGATCAGCGGACAGACCGCGCTGGACCTCTCGCGGCTGGAGGAGATTTTTCAGGCCGAATCCTGGGGCCAGGATGCAGAAGCTGTCCACCGTGCGCGTCTTCTGGCGGTTGAGGCCAAGGTTCTCGAGCAGTGGTTCCACGCCTTGCGCGGCTGAACGGGTGCGGGCAACGGGCGAGTGGCCTTCACTTGCCTCCGCGCTCGCACAGCTTTACGCCTCGGAATCCGGGCGGGCGGATAGCCCCCGCCGGTAACGTCCGAGCAGGAGCGTTTTGCGTGCTGACTATCCTCGAAGAACTGGACCGTCGCCGTGAGCAGGCTCGCGCCGGGGGTGGCGAGAAGCGGGTTGCGGCCCAGCATGCGAAGGGCAAGCTGACGGCGCGGGAGCGGATCGAGCTTCTGCTGGACGAGGGCTCG
>Ga0187842_1000912_pt1 | contig 14186 bp, 9 predicted proteins | sample SpaLakP09_SKY_41_FD_134514 | JGI IMG/M metagenome (GOLD analysis project Ga0187842, IMG submission 134514) | Oligotrophic lake water microbial communities from Sparkling Lake, Wisconsin, USA - SP09_SKY_41 | ecosystem: Environmental > Aquatic > Freshwater > Lake | place: USA: Sparkling Lake... | reverse complement strand
ATGCTGGCCATGGGCGTGCGCAGCTCGTGCGCCGCGGTCGAGAGGAACTCACTCTTCATCTGCTCGACTTCGACCTGGTGGGTCACATCACTGAGGTGCAGCAGCTGCGCGGCGGCGCCGCCGGCGCTGGTCACGCCTTCATGCAGGGCCAGTTCGAGCACGCGCCGGGTCGGGCGCTCGAGCTCGATGCGCAGCTTGCCCTGGCGCAGTTCCTGAATGCTGATGGCGCGCGCGTCGGCGCCGCGCAGGCTGAGCAGGCAGTCGAGCAAGGCCTCCTCGTGCAGGCCCAAGGCCTGTTCGGGAGCCAGTGCCGCCAGGCGGCTGAAGGCCGGGCTGACATAACGCGTGATGTGCTGGGCGTCAAAGGAGACAAAGCCATCGGGGCTGAGGGCGAAGATGGCCGCCAGCTGCTCGCCGCGTTCGCGCAGGCGCTGGATCAGCTCCTGCACCAGTTGCAACAAGGCAGCGCTTTCCTCGCTGCTGCCGGCTACGGCGGTCCGCGGTGTGTTCAGCTGCGGCGCGGCGAAGTCCTGGAGCAGTTGGCGCATGGTTTGCATGGCCTGGGCACGGGCTTGCAGCTCGTCCTGCAAGCGGTCGTCGAGTGCCTGCTGCTGGCTGATGTCGCGGAAGGCATAGACCCAACCGCTGCCGCCGGCAATCTCGGTGCGGCTCAGGTCCAGCACATGGGCGCCCTGGGCGCTCGGCTTGAGTCGCAGCCGGGCCTTCCAGCTGCCCTGCTGAGGCAGTGCCTGGTTGTCTGCCAAGTCCACCAGGTCCGGCAGCACGGCCTGGATGCGCTGGCCCAGCAAGCTCTCGGCCGGGCATTCGAGCAGGCTGCCGAGCACGGGGTTGGCCAAGAGGATGTGCCCCTCGGCGTCGGTGGTGGCAATGCCGTCGCCGATGGCGCCCAGGGTGACGGCCGCGCGCTCGCGCTCCAGTTGCAGTGAGCTGGCTGCTTGGTTGAGCACTTCGAAGGTCTGGCGGAATTCGAGCGGTGCGTCATCGGCCTGCATGGGGCTGAGCGCGCCGCCCGAGACCTTCAGCTGTTCGCCGAAGGTGCGGATCTGACCGAGGTTGCCGAGCCAGCGGTTGAGCGGCCACCAGACCATGGCCAAGCCGGCCAGCAGGCTGAGCACGCCCAGGCCAACCGCCACCATGGACTGCTGCCAGAAGGTGTTGGCGATGTGGGCGACGTTGAAGCGCAAGCGCAGCACGCCGTAGTCTTTGCCGCCGGCGGTGATGGACAGATTCAGCTCCGGCAACTGCTCTTTGACTGCGTTGCTCAGCCAGCCGGGCACGTGCAGCTCGGGGTCCTCGCGTACGCTGCGTTCGATCCGACCCCCCTTGAGATCAATGAACAAGGCGGCGCTGATGTCCGAGTGCTTGGCGGTGCGGGTGAGAGCCCGCTCGATGGTGTCGTAGTCGCCGATCACCGCCGATTCGGCGACCGCCGGGCCGAGCAGGCTGATCAAGGTGTCGGCCGAATCCTGGGCGTTGCTGATGCTGCTGCTGAAGCTGCGGGACGCATACCAGCCGAGTGCTCCGCCCATGAACAGCAGGAGGGAGAGCAGATAGAGCAGAAACACCCGCCCGATCAGGCTGGAGGGCAGAAGTCGCCCCAGCAGGTACTTCAGCCTAGGCATTCCGGTGCTCGCGCTTCAGCGCACCTGCGCCGGTGCGCTCTGGTAGAAGCGCCGGTAGGGCGCGTATTCGCTGCCGTCCGAGGTGATGAAGTAGGCCTCCTCAGTCAGGCCGATGTGCTTGGACACCTCCTGCAAAATAGCCTTCCCCTTGGGGTCCTTGTGCATGCCGGCGAACGCGCGCGCGACCGCCTGCACATCCTTCTCGGGCACCTTGGCCGAGGCCATCAGGGCCAAGTCATGCAGGGGCTCCGAACTCCAGAGCACGCGGTACTTCTTGCCTTCGCGGCGGCCATAGTTCTCGGCCAGCTGCGAGTTGACGCCCGCTGCCGCGACCTTGCCGCTGAACAGTTGGGCCAGGGCGCCATCGGTGTTGCCGGCGAACACCACCTTGGCGTCGATCTTGCGGTTGATCAGCTGGGCATAAGGAACTTTGTAGGAGACAAAGGCCTCCGGCCCGGGGTAGACCACATCCTTGCCGGCCAGCTGGGCCAGCTCAGTCACGGGCGAGTCGGCCGGCACGATCAGCTGACCCTGGATGGGCGGGGTCAGGCGTCGGCCGATCACTTTCCAACCCAGCTGTTCGCGCTCCGGGCTGAACAAGTGGTTGCTGAACACGAACTCCACCTCCTGGGCCAGCACATAGGCGGTGGTGTCGGCCGAGGTGCGGCCGATCTTCAGGACCAGGCGCACGCCGGCTTTCTCCGAGACATAGGCCATGATGGGATTCCAGTAGTCCGCCGTCAGCGCAATGCTGGCCTGGTTGACTGGAGAGAATCGGTAGCTGGGCTCGTCGGCGGCGAGCGCGCTGGTGCTGCCCAGTCCCAAGCCAAGCAGGCTCAGGCAGGACAGCAGGCGGCGGCGCAGGCTCTGAAATGCGTTGGCGCTCATGGCGGGGCTCCCGTTTGAATAGGCTCGTGATTCAGAAGAAATCGATGTTGGATCCGCCGCCTGCGTCGCTCCCGCCCGTCGTGGGTTGCGAGCGCTCCTGGCGTTTGCTCGATGCCGCCGCAGCCGTTTGCTGCGCTTTGCGCAGCAGTTCGTTGACGGCAGCGTCGTCGCCCAGCCTGAAGGTGCTGAGCACCTCGGCCAAAGCTGCCGCCTGCTGCTGCAACTCATCGGCGATCTGGCCTGAGCGCTCGGCCACATGGACGTTTTGCCGCGTCACCTCGTCCAGCTCCTTGACGGAGGCGGCCACCACCTCGATGCCCTGGGCATGCTCGGCGTTGTCGGCGGTCAGGCTTTCGAACACCGCGCCTACGCTCTTCACCGAGCTGACCAGTTCTTCCATGGTGCTGCCGGCGGCGCTGGCCAGATGGGTGCCGCGCTCGACGGTTTCTATGGAAGCCGAGATCAAGTTCTTGATCTCCCGCGCCGCTTCGGCCGAGCGGCCGGCCAGGCGCCGCACTTCGCTGGCCACGACCGCAAAACCCCGGCCCTGCTCGCCTGCGCGGGCTGCTTCGACCGCAGCGTTCAAGGCCAGGATATTGGTCTGAAAGGCAATCGCGTCGATGGTGCCGATGATGTCGGTGATGCGGCGCGAGGATTTGTCGATCTCCTCCATGGTGTTGACCATCTGCGTCACCACCGCGCCACCTCGCACCGCCAGCGCCGAGGAGGCATGGCTCAGTTCCCGTGCTTCCTTGGAGGCGCGTGCGCTCTCCTGCACGATCACCGTGATCTGCTCCAGGCACATGGCTGCGTCCTTGAGGCCGTTGGCTGTGCGGTCGGTTCGTGCCATCAGCTCGCCGCTGCTGTCGCCGACTTCCTGGGCCACGCCGTGCACATTGACCGTCGCGTCGCGCACCTGGCGCAAGGCGGCCGCCATGCGGCCCTGCACATGCTTGAGGCGCTGGCCGACCGCGGAGTCGGTGCGCACCACATCGAGGTTGAGTCGGATCGGGCCGTCGCGGCCCATGGCGTTGACCAGGAATTCGAGCTCGAAGCGTTCGCTGGCCCGACGGTGCATGTCCATGGCCGCGTGGATCAGAAAGCCGGCGAGAACCAGGATGAAGCAGATGTCTGCGATGTCGGCCAAGCGGGTATCGTTGTCGTGCACGAACAGCGGTGTGGCGGCGCTGCTGAGGGCCTCAAAGCCGAGGTGATGCGCGATCAGCAGGGCGCCGGCGTAAGCAATCAGCTTCCAGTCGCCATAGGGCAGGATCAGACACAGGGTGACATAGACATTGGCGTGGATGGTGGTGTCCCCGCGGCTGATCTGCAATTGGGTGACCACCAAGAGCACCAGCAGCGTCGCCAGAAAACGTCGGCAGATGGGTTGTCCGCTCCAGAAATGCAGGGCCGCGCCGCCGCTCAGCAAGCAGCCCAGGCTCAGCATCAAAGCAGTGCCGAGCTGCTCATAGCCATAGCCCAAACCGATGGCAAGCAGGGCGTTCGCCGCGATGACGGTCAATAGGAAGCGATCCTGAGCCCGGTTGCCTTGTTGCAGTGCTGGGTGAGCATTCATGCGAACTTGATCCTTTGACTTGCGAATACAGCGGCCACCCTTTTGGATGAGGGCCTTTCTGTTCATCGGCCCAGTGTTGCTCAACTTGAGCCGGGCTGCGTGCATTCACTAGAGTCGCAAAAAACTGCCATTTCTGCGCGCCGAAGCCTGCTCGGCTTGAGGCATCATGGCAGGCATTGCTGGCCACGTCTCGGGGTGAATATGGCGAAAAAGATCTTGATTGTTGAAGACCAGGAAGAAATCCGCGAATTGATCCGCGAGACCCTGGAATTCGATGACTATGAGATACACGAAGCGGCCAACGGTACGGAAGGCCTGGCCCAGGCCCAGCGCCTGCGACCGGATCTGATGCTGCTCGATGTGATGATGCCGGGCGGTCTCAATGGCCTGGAGGTCTGCCAGAAGGTCAAGGCCGATGCCGGACTGAAGCGCACCAAGGTCGTGTTGCTGACCGCCCGAGGCCAGGAGGCCGACAAGCAGGCCGGCGCCAAGGCCGGTGCGGATGAGTATCTGATCAAGCCCTTCAGCCCACTGGAGCTGATGAAGGTCATCAGCAAAGTGATTCGCTGAAGGGGGCTGTCATGGGAGCCGGCCCGCCAAGGCCTGCAAGGTGAGCGGCATATCGCTCAAAGCAACGATGTGCCCGGCAGCGCCGAGTTCGGCGGCTGCCTTGGGCATGCCGTAAACCACACAGCTGGCCTCGTCCTGCGCCAGGGTGCTGGCGCCAGCCCGGCGCATGTCGAGCAGGCCGCGTGCGCCGTCCTCGCCCATGCCAGTGAAGATGGCGCCGATGGCATTGCGCCCGGCAGCCTGGGCGACCGACTTGAACAAGACATCGACCGAGGGCTTGTGGTGGCTCACCAGCGGCCCGTCGCGCACCTCGACCACATACTGCGCGCCGCTGCGGCGCAGCTGCATATGGCGGCCGCCCGGCGCCACCAGCACGCGGCCGTTGATGACCCGGTCGCCGTCCTTGGCTTCCAGCACTTCCAGTGCGCAGATGCTGTCCAGGCGGGCGGCAAAGGAATGGGTGAACTTTTCCGGCATGTGCTGTACCAGCACGATGCCAGGCATGGTGCGTGGCAACTGGCGCAGCACGGCCTCAATGGTCTGGACGCCGCCGGTGGAGCTGCCGAAGGCGATCACGCGGTCGGTGGTTTGAGCCATGGCAGCTTGTCTGAGCGGGGCTTCCGTGACGGCCGCTCTCCCGCTCGGGCGAGCGATGGCAGCCGCCATCTGGCTGGGCAGTGCCCGCACATTGGCGCGCGCCGCCGCACGCACGGCCGGGACCAGGCCATTGCCGGGGTCTTCGAGGAAATCACGCAGACCGAGCTTGGGCTTGGTGACAAAACCGACCGCACCGGCGGCGAGTGCCTCCATGGTGGGTTCGCAGCCGGCCTCGGTCAGGGTCGAGCACATCACCACCGGGGTCGGGTGCTCGCTCATCACGCGCTTGAGAAAGCTGATGCCATCCATGCGCGGCATCTCGACGTCGAGCACGATCACATCGGGCCAGGCGGCTTCGAGCTTGGGCCAGGCGAACAAGGGGTCGCTGGCGGTGATGCTGACTTCGATACCGGCCGCCTCCAGCAAGGCGCTGAGGTGCTTGCGCACGACCGCGGAGTCGTCGATCACCGCGACCCGCAGCGGGCGGCCGGCGGCCGCAGGGGCATGGGCTGGGACAGGAACTGGCAAAGGGCGCGACATGGTGGGGGTGAGGAGGTTCAGCGACTTGGCGGCGGCATCAGCGTGGTCTGGCCGCGCTTGACGTCCACCTGGCCGGTGTTCAGATTGAGGCTGACGGTGCGCGGAATGCTGTCGCCGACGTCCACATCTTGGAGCTGGAAGCCCAGGCGATCGATCAGCGCCCAGCCCTGCTCGATATTGCGTTGGCCGACATTGAACTTGACGTTGGCGGCGTCCGGCATGGTGTCAGCGCCGCCGTAGAGATGGGCCAGGTAGTCCGCGGGCTGGGTGCCGCTTTGCTTGATGCCGGCGAGCAGCAGCTCCACGGCTTCATCGCCGTAGCGGCCGTCCAGGGGCCCACTGCCGCGGCTGCTGCGGTTGGGCAGGAGGAAGTGGCACATGCCACCGCAGTGCTTTTTCGGGTGCCACAAGGTGATGGCGACACAGGAACCGAGCAAGGTGCGCAAAGTGGCGTTGCGGCCGAAATGCCATTGGCCAGGCATCAAATTGATCAGTGCATGGCCGCCTGCCGGCTTGTGAGCGTCGGCGCCACTGTTCTTGTCCTTATGCATGTTGGTAGATGGCGGGTGCCACGGCTTTCAATGGCAGGTTCAAATTGGCCAGCGACTCGGCGTGGCCGGGGTAGAGCACGCCGTCCGGCTTGAGCTTTTCGATCACCCGGCTGACGATGGCCTGCTTGGCCGGCAGATCGAAGTAGATCAGCACATTGCGCAGAAAGATCACATCGAACTGCGGCAATGCGGTCAAAGGTTGCATCAAGTTCGCACATTGGAATTGCACGCGCGCACGCAACTCGCGGCTGATCAGCATCTGGCCCTCGTAAGGGCCTTCGCCGCGCAGGCAGAAGCGGCGCAGGTAGTCGGGCGACATCATGCGCGCGCGTTCCATGGGGTAAAGGCCACGGCTGGCGTTGTCCACCATGGCCGTGGACAGGTCCGTGCCCTTGATGGACCAGGGGCGGCCGCCGCTCAGGCCCAGCTTGTCGGCCAGCACCATGGCGATGCTGTAGGCCTCTTCACCGGATGATGAGGCGCCGCTCCAGACCAGGAACTCCTGCCCCGCCGGGTGGGCGGCGGCACGCCGGGCCAGGTCTTCGAAATGGGCGGGCTCGCGAAAGAAATAGGTCTCGTTGGTGGTCAGCTTGTCCACCACCTGAACCAGCAGATCTTCGGGTAGATCGCCACGCACGATCCTCTGCACGAACTGGTTGAGGTCAGGCTCGCCGCTGTCCACCGCCAGCTTTTGCAGCCGGCTTTGTACCAGGGCGCGCTTGTTGTCGGTCAGGCGTATGCCCGAGATGCGATGGAACAAATCGCTGATGGATTTGAAGGCGGCGTCGGTGAATTGGGCCATGGTGATGGAGGCCGAGCCGCTCAGGCGCCCTGGCTTTCGGCGATCAGTTGGGACAGGGCGGCCGGGGACAGCACCTGGTCGAGGTTGAGCAGCACGGCGTAGCCGGCGCCGACATTGATCATGCCGGCGATGAACTCGGCCGCGATGGCCACACCCAGGCTGGGAGCGGTTTCGATGCGGTGGCTGTCCACCTCTAGCACTTCGTAGACAGCGTCCACCAGCAGGCCGGCGATCAGGCGGTCGAAGTCTTCATCGCCGCGCGCCTCGACGACGATGATGGCCGAGCGCCGGCCAATGTGAGTTGGTACGAAACCGAAGCGGGCACCGAGGTCGATCACTGGCACCACAGCGCCGCGCAGATTCATCACCCCGCGCACGAAGTCGGGTGTCTGCGGCAGTGGCGTCATGCGGCCGACTTCGAGGATCTCGCGCACCGCGCTGATCGGCACGGTCAGGTTTTCGCGTCCGACGGCCATGCGCAGCATCTGCAGCGGCGGTCCGGCCTGTTCGGCCTCGGCGATGGCGCCGCGCAGCAGGTCGGCCGGCGCGCCCGGGGGGGCTTTCTGAGCGGAGTTCATGCGTGCGTCCTCATGCGTTCAAAAGCGCTTGAAGTGGGATTCATCGATGTCATCGCTCGCGCTGCTGGCACTGCCGGCCTTGCCCGCGCTGCGTCGGGCCTGTTGTTGCGCTTGGCTTTGCTTGGCCTTGAACTCGGCCACCTTGCGTTGCACATCGCTGAGTGGCGCAGGGCTCGGGCTCGGGCTTCGCGGCGCTGGCGCCATGGGCCGACGGGCCTCGACGGATGGCGCCTTGTGGGCGTTGCTGCCTCGCGCAGGCAAAGTCGCGGCGGCAGTGGGTGCTTCGCCGCTGAGCTGGAAGAAGGCCATCTGCTCTTGCAGCTGTGCGGCCTGGGCCGACAGCTGCTCGGCCGTGGCCGAAAGCTGCTCCGAGGCCGAGGCAGTCTGCTGGGTGATGTTGGAGAGGTGGTTCATGGCGCCGGTGATCTGCACCACGCCCTGCGCTTGCTCGCCCGAGGCGGCAGAGATTTCCTGAACCAGCTCCGAGGTTTTCTGGATCGAGGGCACCATATTGTTCAGCAAGCCGCCGGCCTTTTCGGCCAGCTTGACGCTGGAGGCGGCCAGGTTGCCAATTTCCTGCGCCGCGACCTGGCTGCGCTCCGCGAGCTTGCGCACTTCGGCCGCCACCACGGCAAAGCCCTTGCCATGTTCGCCGGCGCGTGCCGCTTCGATGGCGGCATTGAGGGCCAGCAGATTGGTCTGGTAGGCGATGTCGTCGATGATGGAAATCTTGGTGGCAATCGCCTTCATCGCATCGGCTGTCATGCTGACAGCCTGGCCGCCTTCCATGGCCTCGGCGGCCGCTTTCGTGGCCATGCCATCGGTCAGATTGGCGCTGTCGGCGTTCTGCTTGACCGAGGCGGCCATCTCCTGCAGCGAGGCTGTGGTCTGCTCGACGCTGGCAGCTTGTTGCGAGGCGGTGTGCGAGAGCGACTGCGAGGTCTGCGAGACCTGGTCCGAGGCGCTGGACAGCTGCTCGGCCGCAGTGCGTACCTCGCGAATCGTCTCACTCACCGTGGCGACCAAGGTATTGAACTTTTCACCGAGCATGCGGAAGAAGGGCTGCTTGCCCTCCAGCGGCACACGTTGGGCAAAGTCGCCGTGGCTGGCGCCGTCCACCATGCCGCCGATCTCGGCCTCTACCGCCACCTCCACCGTGCGGTCCAGCCACTCGACCACGGTTCCCAAGCGTTGCCCTTGCGCATCGTTGATCGGGTTGGCCGTCAGGGCGAAATGCAAGCTGCCGACGCGGATCTGCGCCTTGTATTCGCCCTTCAGCCCGGCCAGCAACTGGCGCTGGTGGCCAGGATTGCGGTGGAACTGGTCAAAGTTGGATGCAACGATGCGGCGGGCTTCAAAGTTAGGCAGGACCTTGCGCAATTCGTTCTCGTTGCGTTGCATCATTTGCGCAACCGAGCTGTTGTTGTAGATGATGTTGCCGTCCGGGTCGGCAATCATCACATTGGTCGAGCAGCAGTCCAGGGCTTGCTTGATGCGTGCATTCTCTGCGGCCAGTCGCTCTGCGGTCTCGGTGGCGGCCAGCTCGGCGGTCATGTCGCGCCACTCGACCACGGTGCCCAAGCGCTTGCCCTGGGAGAGCACCGGGTTGACGATCAAGTCAAAGCGCCGCCCGCCGATGTTCAGGCGGGTCTTGAAGACTCCGCTCAGACGGTCCAGCATGGCGCGTTGATGCGCCGGGTTCTTGTGGAAGCCATCGATATTGGTGCCGATCAGGGTGGCGGCGCTGAATCGCGGCAAATCCTTGCGGATGTTTGCCTCGGCGGCGCTGAGCATGGCCTGCAAAGACGCGTTGCCGTAGATGATGTTGTAGCCGGGGTCGGCCACCATCATGTTGGTGGCAGCCACATCCAGGGCTTGCCGGATGCGTTCGGCATCGTCAGCGCGGCGGCGGGCATCCGCAAACTCGAAGCCCAGACGGGTTTGAACCCGCTTCATGGCCAGCATCATCCCGGCCAGTTCATCGCGTCCGTCCACCGGAACGATGCCGTCGAAGCGGCCTTGGCCGAACTGCTCGAACTGCAGGCCAGCGGACTTCAAGATGCGGCGCAAGCGCCCAGCCATGCGGGCCAGACCCAGCAAAGCCAGCAGGCACAGCAACAGGCCTGCCGCAGCCGTTGCCAAGCCGTGCAAGGCTGCCGCATAGCCCAGCAGCAAGCCGCCCAGCAGCAAGGCCGCTGCCAGCAGCGCGAACTTGGCCCGCAGATGCAGGCCGGCCAGGCTCTGAGCCAGTTGATCGCCAAGGCCTGTGCGCACACCCTGGCCATCGCGAATCCGCCAGCCCTGGGCCCGTCCTTCCTTGAAGCGCTGGTAGAGCGCAGCGGCGGCCTGCACCTGGTCGCGGCTGGGCCGGGTGCGCACGGACATATAGCCGACCACCGCTTCGCCTTCCTTGACCGGCGTGGCATTGGCCACCACCCAATAGAAGTCGCCGTTCTTGCAGCGGTTCTTGACCAGGCCGGTCCAGGGCCGACCGTCTTTCAGCACGTCCCACATGTCCTGGAACGCCTCTTCCGGCATGTCCGGGTGGCGCACCAGGTTGTGGGGCTGACCGATCAACTCGCTTTCGCTGTAGCCGCTCGCTTCGATGAAATCGGCATTGATGTAGGTGATGCGCCCCTTGAGGTCGGTGCGTGACACGATGGTCATGCCTTCGCGCAGCAGGTATTCCTGCTGGCTCACGGGTAGATTGCTGCGCATGTGGAAGTTCCCCTGTTGAGAGTTCGCTGTCTGTTATTCGGGTCTAGCGGCGGCTGGATTGGGCCGAAGTCGGACGAGCGGCGCTGCGTCCGAGTTCTGCCAGCTTGAAAAAGTCCATCTGCTGCTGCAGCTGGGCTGCCTGGGCCGACAGTTGCTCCGCGGTGGCAGACAGCTCCTCCGATGCCGAGGCGGTCTGCTGCGTCGAGGTCGACAGATGGTGCATGGCGCCGGTGATCTGGGCCACGCCTTGCGACTGTTCGCCCGAGGCGGCGGCGATCTCCTGCACCAGCTCCGAGGTCTTCTGGATCGAGGGCACCATGCTGCTCAGCAAGGCGCCGGCCTTCTCTGCCAGCTGAACACTGGAGCTGGCCAGGCTGCCAATCTCCTGCGCCGCCACTTGGCTGCGTTCGGCCAGTTTGCGCACCTCGGCGGCCACGACAGCGAAGCCCTTGCCATGTTCACCGGCGCGCGCTGCTTCGATGGCGGCATTGAGGGCGAGCAGATTGGTCTGGTAGGCGATGTCGTCGACGATGGAAATTTTGGTGGCGATCTGTTTCATCGCGTCCACCGTCATGCTCACCGCCTGGCCGCCATCCATGGCTTCGTCGGCGGCGCGGGTGGCCATGCCGTCGGTGAGGGCGGCGTTTTCGGCGTTTTGCTTCACCGAGGCCGCCATTTCCTGCAGGGAGGCGGTGGTCTCTTCCACATTGGCGGCTTGTTGCGAGGCCGAGTGTGAGAGCGACTGCGAAGTTTGCGAAACCTGGTCAGAGGCGCCACCGAGTTGGTCCGCTGCCACCCGGACTTCGCGAATGGTGTCGCTGATGGTGTCAATCAGGCCATTGAACTTCTCGCCGATCTGGCGGAAGAAGCCCTGCTTGCCTTCCAGCCCAATGCGCTGGCTGAGGTCACCCTCGGTGGCTGCGCTGGTCAGGGCATCGAATTCGCCTTCGGCCGCCAGTTGTTCGGTGCGGTCCAGCCACTGGCCCACCGTGCCGATGTTCTGGCCCAGGGAGTCACGAATCGGGGTGGTGGTGATGTCGTAGGTGCGGCCGCCCAGCACCATGGTGGCGTGAGCGGTTTCGCTCAGGGTCCGCAGTCTCTCAATGGCCGCGGCCGAATCGCGGTAGAACATGCCGATGGAGCCGCCCAAGACCTTGTTGAGGTCAAAGCCCGGCAGCTCGTTGCGGAAGGCCGATTCATCGCGGCGCAAGACCGTCATCAAGGCTTCGTTGACATAAACGATGCTGCCATCGGCCGCCGAGATCCGAACCGGCATGGCCGCGACATCCAAGGCCTGCTTGATGCGAGCATTGGCGGCCGCCAGCGCTTGCTCGCGCTCGCGAGCGATCAGTTCCTGGGTCAGGTCACGCCACTCCACCACGGTGCCGAGGCGCTGGCCGGCAGCATCGGTGATGGGGTTGGCGATCAGCGAAAAGTGAAGGTCTGCCACTTTGATCTGGGCTTTGTATTCCCCCTTCAAGTTGCCGAGCAGATGGCGTTGATGTGCGGGGTTACGGTGGAAGCTGTCGAAATTGCTGCCGACGATTTGCGAGGCGTTGAAGTTCGGCAGTGATTGCCGAAGCGCCGCTTCGTTGCCTTGCAGCATGGCCGTCACGGAGCGGTTTGTGTAGACGATTTGCCCGTCGGGGTCGGCAATCATCACATTGGTGGAGCAGCTGTCCAGCGCCTGCTTGACGCGTGCGTTCTCAGCCGCGATGCGGCTGTCGCGCTCATTGCGCTCGCGCAGGCTGGTTTGCATTTGGTCCAAGCCGTTCAGCAGCTGCGCGGTTTCGTCGCTGCCCTCGGTGCGAATCTTGTTGTCCAAGCGGCCCTTGCCAATCTCATTGGAGAACTGCACGGCCTTGGCCAGCGGGATCGTCACACTGCGGGTCAAGAGCCAGGCTAAAGCCATGACCAGCAGCGCTGCGAATGCCGCCACCCCTATCAACCAGCTGCGCGCCGCTGCGTAGTCTTTGGTTGCTGTGGTGACATCTTCGTGCGCGTCTTCGATCTGCATCTTGACGGCCTTGTCCAAGGTGGCTTGCATGGTTTTTGCCGCGGGGCTGGCCTGCGTCAGCAAAAACTTGGTCGCCTCTTCGTCCTTGTTGAGGGTGGCCAGCTCCATGACCTGGTCATCCAGCGCACGCGACTTCTGCGCTTGTTCGCGGGCTTGCTTGAGGTCTTGCTTGTCTTCATCGCGAATTGTGTTCTTGCTGACCGAGGCGAAAGACTGGTCGAAGGCCTTGCGCGCCTCTTGAATTTTGCGACGTTCGACCTCAATGGCCTCGGCCGCGCTCAAGAGGATCATGCTGCGCACCACACGTTGCTCGATATGGGCTTGCTCAGACATGCTGTTCAAATCCACGATGCGGCTGAAGTTCTCCTCCACCACATGTTCGAGCGCATGGTTGACCGAGGCCAAATCTCTGAGGGCCATGATGACCACGGCGATCAGCATGGCCAGCAACAACGCAAAGCCCAAGCCCAAACGCTGGCCAACTTTCAAATTCGCGAGTGTCATTGCGAAACCTCGGTTTTCTTCGGTAGAAACTGCGGGGCCAGGCCCCTGCTTGTTTTAGCGACTCCGGTGACCCTTGTGAGCGTGATGCGATGACGCGACGCTGTCTTCGGCCAATCTGAAATAGGCCATTTGCTCTTGCAACTGTGTGGCTTGGGCCGACAGCTCTTCGGCGGTGGCCGAGAGTTCTTCCGAGGCCGAAGCGGTTTGCTGGGTGGCGGTCGACAGATGGCTCATGGCCCCGCCGATTTGCGCCACACCTTGGGACTGCTCGCCCGAAGCGGCCGCAATCTCCTGTACCAACTCCGAGGTCTTCTGGATCGAGGGCACCATATTGCCGAGCAGCTTGCCGGCCTTTTCGGCCAGGTCCACGCTGTTGCTGGCCAGGGTGCCGATCTCTTGCGCCGCCACCTGGCTGCGCTCGGCCAGCTTGCGCACCTCGGCCGCCACCACGGCGAAGCCCTTGCCATGCTCGCCGGCACGAGCAGCCTCAATGGCTGCGTTGAGCGCAAGCAGATTCGTTTGATAGGCGATGTCGTCAATGATGGAGATCTTGGTGGCGATCTGTTTCATCGCGTCGACGGTCTGCCCGACCGCCTGACCGCCGTCCATGGCTTCCTTGGCCGCCTTGGTGGCCATGCCGTCGGTGACATTGGCGCTGTCGGCGTTCTGTTTCACCGAAGCCGCCATCTCTTGCAGTGAGGCGGTGGTCTCCTCCACGCTGGCGGCTTGCTGTGAGGCGGAATGAGACAGGCTTTGCGAGGTCTGCGAGACCTGATCGGACGCGCCGCTGAGTTGGTCGGCAGCGACGCGCACCTCGCGGATGGTGCCACTGACGGTATCCACCAGGGAGTTGAACTTTTCGCCCAGCATCTTGAAAAACTCGGTCTTGCCTTCGAGTCCGATGCGTTGGGTGAAGTCGCCTTGGTTGGCGCCGTCCACCATGGCGCTGACCTCGGCTTCGGCCGCCAACTCGGCGGTGCGGTCACGCCATTCGACCACCGTGCCCAGGCGCTTGCCGTCGGTGTCTACGATGGGGCTGGCAATCAATCGAAAGCTCGCCGCCGCGACCTTGATCTCGGCCACATGCTCTGTGGTCAATCTGTCGATCAAGCCACGCTGGTGTGCAGGGTTTTTGTGGAAGCGGTCAAAGTTCATGCCGATCAGTCGGTTCGAGTCGAACTGCGGCAGCTGCTTGCGAATCT
>Ga0187842_1000910_pt1 | contig 14203 bp, 13 predicted proteins | sample SpaLakP09_SKY_41_FD_134514 | JGI IMG/M metagenome (GOLD analysis project Ga0187842, IMG submission 134514) | Oligotrophic lake water microbial communities from Sparkling Lake, Wisconsin, USA - SP09_SKY_41 | ecosystem: Environmental > Aquatic > Freshwater > Lake | place: USA: Sparkling Lake... | reverse complement strand
GAAGATGATAATTAAGTATTTCGGCTAATGACGTTTTGAGACCGAACCGCCGATATTTTAAATCATAGATTCAATTTCAAATGCAAAATAAACATCTCAAGGTGATAGATAGACCTATATTTGGTATTGTATCGCGTAATGATCGGTATCAAAGAATCCATACTACATTTCAAACCAGCCTTCACCATTTCAAAATAAATATACCTGAGACAATTGTGAATGTCAAAGTTATAGGTTGAGAGTTGATAGATTAACTCTCTCAGATGAAAAAGGTCGTCTTGCTCCAAGATAAAAGAAACAATCTTATCGCAAAACGGTTTATATTCAAGACCATATGCTTCTGAACTGTGTTTCTTAAGAGCAACAATCTGACAGATTTCCTTTAAAGAGGCCGGCAAAAAAGAAATGTGTTTGGTACAAAGAATAAATTTGATCTTTGGATTTCTCATAAAGGTATAAAAAATATTCAATAGTTCGTGATCAATAAAGTGAAAATTACGGCAAAGAATAATACCATAATCCATGTTTGCATCAATAATATTTGTCACGCACGCATAAAACTCGTTCCATAATACATATTCGTTTGTACCCAAGAGTTCAAAGTCAATTTCAAAATGAATATCACTCATATTAAAATACTTTTTATCATCAATATCAATTTCAAATTTGCGTTTATATTTCAACCCAGATTTACTGTACGGTTTTATCATGTTGATTGCGGTTGTATATTTTAATGAATTTTCCGGACCATAAATAATGTAGGATTCATTCATTAAGATAATAAGTAATCAGTATTTAAATATATAATATTTATTAGTCTAGTATGAATATATATTATTCATTGTCTACGATTGACTATAACAAAATCTATTTTAATAAGCCAATCGCCAATAAGTTTTCAAATTACAATCTTTTTTACAAAATAAACTATAATATTTATTCGTTTACCTTAAATTCCGTATTGATCTTATTGAATGAAATCAATGACAAAACGGTTGAAGAATTGCAAGATCTTGAACGATGTATTCTTAATAAGTTAAATTGTTTTATCAACAAGGAACTATGCCTATCTAATTTTAAAACAATTTATAAGTACAAAACAGATAAGGTTTATATTCGTATATCGGGCATTTGGGAATCAGATACTCATATAGGACTAACAACAAAGTTTGATGTATTAACCGTCAACCGCAAAACAGTCTAATATAATCTGAAGAATGCATACACATATCAAATTAAAAATAAAGATAATGATAGAATACATGGATAATTGTCTTGCATACTCACTTGAATCTGTATTTTTCCGTAATTTTAAAACATATTGTGTAAGAGAAATCACAATCATAGCAATCACTAAAACCGTAGAATATCTAGACCACATATAATACTGATAAGGTACAGTTCCTTTATTGATGGGAGTAAAATACTTAAAGTTTAAACTAATCGTCCACATAATAATAATAAGAGTAAGTATCATTGTCCAAGGTAATTTTTTCATATCGGTCCACGTATCTGAACCTATATCTATGTTTAAAAAGATGATCCCTACTAACGAAAAAAGAACAATACTATATCCCCATATTAAGGAGTTGGCTGGACCTATTGAACCGTCATCGCTCGTACCAAACGAAAGCGCCAATTTTATAAATATTCCAACTGCGATTAATGCGATAAATACTGGGTTTGCTATTTTTGCATCATTATCTTGTAAAGTTTTAAATATTTGATTCATTTATTATATAGTTTTATATTTATTTCGTATATGTTTTTCCATTTCATCGCGAGTTGATAGTTCGGGACAACTATAAAATTTTGGCTGCTTCATATTTTTGGCTTTAAAATATAAATAATTGCCGCGAGGTCCTGTTCTGACACTCCAACTATCTGTAATATGCATAACAACCTTGTCCTTTAATACAAACTCTATTAAGGCGTTAAAAGATTCCGGAGGTATACTTTGTTCCACGATCCATGAATAGATGAGCTCCTTTTCTTTATAATTAGAAAGCGAGACACTTTTATCCTTGTACTCGGCATAAAACCCGTGAATACCGTCCTTGATAACAAGTGGAGAATCTTTATAATAACCTGCGTGTAAAGAGGTATATACCTTTTTTACTTCTTCAATAGTCAACAAAGAATTCACATGATCTATATATTGACGAATAACCTGCTTCCAATCCTTTTCACCATTTTCAATAAGGTCAAGTGATAATTCCATTTGATTTGTGTAATCATAATTAAAAATGGTTTCAAAATGTTTATAACAAAACCTATCCACTTCTTTCCCAATCTCCGTAATGGTTAATTTATTTGTCTCCTCTATTTTCTTGCGTATAACAGACGTTTCAATCACATTATGTTTATCCATTTTATATTCATTCAACGAATATTCTTTGCCGGTAATTTTTCCGTGAGTCACATAGTTCTTTTCTATAGATTCTAAAATATTTGTATATGTAGAAGGTCTTCCAATATTTCTCTTTTCTAATTGTTTTATAAGTTGAGGCTCTGACAGATGAAATTCCTGGCTTTTAAACACTTGAGTTGCGTTGATAGAATTATAGGTTAACATTTTCAAACAATCTAGATAAGAGGACCAGTCAGGCCTTTTTGAGTCCTCCTTCCAACCATTAAAGGTTTGTAGGATAGATGTATGAGTAAATTTCATTTTATTCGGACATTCTGTTGTATATATTTTATGTAATAGGATCGCAGGTTTCATGCAGGTTTGCAGAGTGTATTTATGTAAAAAAGAATATAGTTTATTACTATCTGCGTCAAGACAGATAATATCTATTTCTAACTGGGTCACTCGTATTCCCTCGTGAGTCTTCATTGCGTCCATTTTAGGTCTACAAAATTTATCTTTTAAATAACTTGAAACGGTCTCTAAAAAATCCTCGCTATATACACAAGACTCTGTACGCATATAGGTAATCAATCCATTTTCATACAAGGTCTGCGCGGCCTTCATGATTCTTTGCGGAGACATAGAAAGAGGAAGTTGCTGTAGAAGACTGGTGTTCAAAATGGGAGGCGGTGGGTCGGTCGTCTCTTTTGTATTCCGAGACAACTCAAAGATATGATCCTTCAGCGAATCTAAAAATGGTTTTACTTCACACTCTTCAAGATGTTTTTCTAACCTAAATTCTATATCTTTATTTGTGAAAAAGCCTGACACCTGATAATTTGTCTCGTACTCTTGCTCCTCAATCGCACGCTCCCGTTCCGCAATAAGATGCAGTGCTGGAGTTTGGCATCTCCCGGCACTTAGAGTATGTTTAACATATTTCCATAAAAGAGGAGATATTTTAAAACCAATATAGATATCAATAATTTGTCTCGCATTCTGGCTATAGACTCTGTTCATTTTTATGGTTTGTGGAGAATTAATAGCCTTTATAATTTCTTGTTTGGTGATTTCACGAAATAGGATTCGTTTTGTATCTAGAGGTAGTTTACACACCTGACAAATATGCCACGCAATCATTTCGCCTTCCCGATCATCGTCTGTAGCCAAAATAACTTCCGACGCAGCACTAGTTTCTTCGCGTAATCTTTTTATCACTTTTGCATTGGTATTTTCATATTTAATTTTAAAAGTAGAAAAATCAATCTGGTCAAGATTGGTCATTTTTCTGAAATGTCCGCTTGTAGCAATCACCTTATATTTTTCTCCTAAATACGATTCAATACGTTTACATTTAGAAGGCGATTCTACAATAACTACGATCATTCTATTATGTAGATGATAATTTTTTAAACTCTTGCCAAGTAATATTAATAGGCGGTTTGTACTCAGGCGGTTTGTCTTCTATACGAGGATCAATATACATTTTTTTTAAAAGCGTACCAATCTCAAAAGATGCCTCGTGTTGGTCCATTTTTCCATCTTCAATCATCTGTAATGTATCCAAAAATGTATACAACACATCAATGTCTACCCTATTTTTTAGTAAACGATTGAAAATAACGGTATAATTCTCATATAGGAAATAACATTTTTTAATACATTCGCTTTGAAGTATTTCAAGATCCGCATATACCAATTTTAGGTTTTCAATGGTCTGAACCTCTGTACGAATGATATGACTGTGTTTTAATTCTCTTATTAGGTCTGTATTGTTTACAGAGTTATTCTGTTTAATTAGTTCATGTAGTTGCAAACGTTGCTGAGGATTCATTGCAAATAATATAAATTAGATTTTATATTATTTATATATGTGTTATTCTAAAGAATACAACTCTAGTGACGGAATACCCGAATTTTTTAGAACGGGTACAACGACTCAACTAGCCGCGTGTAAAACAGGTTACTATATGTCTGGTGGTAAAACAAAAACCAGAAGATATAAAAAAACAAAAGGAAAAACAAAAGGAAAATATAAAAGGAATCGCAAGACTAAAAATATATAATCTTATATTAATGCTTAAGTATAGAATAAAATGTACCTCTGGTTGTATAAATGATAAAACGTATTCTGATTCATCTTCGCGTATTCAAAAACTTAGGGAAAATACCCTAAACTCAAACATAGTAAAGACAAAAACACTTTCCGTATTACCAGATAATAACGCAACAACTCATACAGTAAACCGAGTAAGACGGGCAGGATCATCGGCTCCTAAAAAGGCATCTTTAGTACTTTAGTTCTTTGAAGAATCTATTTCTTTGAAGTACGTCTCTTTCTAGACTTCCCCTTTACATCCTTCTTTACAAAACCAAAGACACCTTTTTTTGTAAAGTATCCAGCCTTCTCAAGTCGCTTCTCCTTTTTCGCGGTTACACTTTTCTTACGCGAGACAATTTCTCCGTGTTTATTTTGCAACAAATCGGACTTTGTCAAACCACCGGTAGTTTTTTTAGCATTCCCGTGAAAAACCTCCGCTCTAGAACCAAAAGTTTTCATATATAATAATAAAAGAAATTTAATTGCTGTAGCTTAAAATATTATGAAGTCTATTTATATTTCCATTATTATCAAATAAATCAAGTGTAACATATCCAAAATTTCCAAGTACGCTAATGATAATTGTATCTTTATAATAATTATAACTATGTCCATCAGGTCCCGTGCTAATTATACTTATAATACCTACATAGGATACAAAATTTGTTTTATCATAATTTAAAAGAGCAATATAATATCCAGTAGAATTAATAACATACATTCCACGTTTCAAAGAATATTTATTATTTTTATTGTAAACAGAGTAACTATACCCACCGTATATATTTATTAAACTTATAGGTATCACAGGGACAATAACATTATTATTTATGTTATTTAAGATAGGTGGTGTATTTTTAAACTCGGAATACGGAACCACGTAACTTAGAGTAGGTATCAACGGATATGTTATATAATCGCTTGTAATAATAGTTGTAACCGGGTCAATATCTACGTACCGATAGGTATCATCAGGCCTACTCTCAATCGTTGGTATAGAATTTTCTTGTAGATAAGAAATATTATTATTATATTCGGAACCATAAGTAAATAACGTGGATCTTCCCATATATCCTTGATAAGTAGAATAAAGAGACATCTGTCCAAAATTTGCATAAACAGTGATACGAAGAATACCCCAATAAAAGTTATACAGTTGATTATCTGGACCTAAACCAGATTTAAAAGTGGATGTCAAACTTTCTAATTTAACAATATTACTCTTTCCTTTATTTAATAAAGTAATGGCATATTCTTGTGGTATGTTATAAATTGTATAGACTCCTTTATAGAGCCCGTATTGTCTGTTTTCATTATAGACAAAATCATCGTTAAATCCAATATAAGTATTTAACCCATCGTTAAAAATATTCAAATCAGACTGAGAGTCTATACCTTTTATGAATAAATTGTTTTCTTTATTGAAATAGGAAGGCTTTTTGGAACCTGATGAATTTCCAGAGTATTTGAAGTTTATAAAACTTATCCCACCCATAAAGCCAAAATTTTCGCAGTAGAAACTTAAAGGGAAATCAAATGGCTGATAAACAGTTAATGTAACCTCTCCCCAATAAAAGTTTTGAGAGATGTCTTCTGTAACTCCGGGTGCATATTGTACGCCTTTCACTCGTTTTGTTGTTTTATTAGGGCCTGCAAAACTAATTATTTTTTCATATCCGTCATTTATTAAAAGGGCTGCATTATAAGTTTTTGGGACAATTATATAGTATGTTCCGTATGTAACGTTATATCTGTATTTATTTTTACTGAAATAAACTGTATTGTCTGTTAAAGGCGCCATTAAGTATTTTGGACCATTAAATTCATACACGGTTAATGACGTGTATTGTTCAATGTCTTTGTAAATATATTTTTCAATGATAGTAATCGGTAAATTACCTACATTTATATAAATATAGTTTATACTGTACCCCCATATGGTATAAGCCTCTTCAAGGATAACTCCTGTATTACCAGATATATCTCTTATCGAATCATTGAAAACAAATAAATAGGGCGTTGAAATGTTCCTTTCTATGTTAATAGAAAATGTTGCTCCTTCTGTACCAGGTGTACCTATATAGGTACCAAGTTTTATACCATTCTTTAACTTAGATAACCCGAATTTTGTTCCGTAATTTGTAGGATCTGATAAATCAAACGTATACGAATACCCTGGTTCAAAAGTAAAGGTATCATTTATGTTTTTTATTATAAAGTATGACATGTTTGCCAAGATACGAGTCGTTACATAAAATATGTATTCATAGGGAGTAAATGTCTCAACCACAACCGCCGTCGTAGTTGTTACAATATCAAAAACATAATTATATTCAAATTCAGTAAGTCCGTTTAAAATAGTCGTTAACATGTCATTTAACTTAATCCTTACATCATTGGTAATATTTTGCAAATCGTCAAAATATTTTTTGTACAATTTATATTTGTATAAAAAAAGTAGTCTTTTGTTTTCTTGATAATCTAATCTTAAAATTGTGCTATAAATACTTTGTAATCTACTATTTTTGTATACAAATTTTGCATTCTTATTTTGTTTAAGTGCTTGTGCCTGAATCATTTTCGTAGATAGATTGTTTGTAGGAAATGAATAAATACTCTTTTCACATATTTTATTGCAATTCATTAATTATAAAATTGAATTATAATTAATTTATTATATTTCAGTATAAAATGTCAACCATGTCTCTTGAATTACAGTACCAGAAAAAAACCGACAAGGAGCACATCCTGGACACGCCTGACACCTACATTGGTTCTATAGAGAATATTAATGGTCCTATGTATATCATGAAAGAGGATAAGATTGTTCTAGAAGATATTGACTATAATCCTGCTCTGTTTAAGTTATTTGATGAAGGAATTGTGAACTGTCGTGATCACGTCATTCGTACGAATCAGAAAAAGTTGAAGGATCCAACAACTGATGTGGTTACAAGTATCCAAGTCTCTATTGAAAATAATACAATTACTCTTATTAATAATGGAGATGGGATTGATGTTGAAAAGCATCCGACCTATGATTTATGGATACCTGAAATGATTTTTGGACACTTACGAACCTCTACGAATTATAATAAGGAAGAACAAAAAACAACGGGAGGTAAAAATGGCTTTGGGTTTAAGTTAGTTCTAATATGGTCTACTTGGGGAAAGATTGAAACGGTGGATGCAAAGCGCGCTCTTAAATATGTTCAGACCTTTGAAAACAATATGGATATTTTAAACAAGCCTACGATTACTTCGTGTAGTAAAAAGCCCTATACGTTGGTTAGTTTTACTCCTGATTACAAGAGACTTGGAATGAAGGAACTTACACAGTCCATGATTTCCTTGTTTCAGCGACGCGTCTACGACATTGCAGGTGTAACCAGTAAGGAAGTAAAAGTAAAGTACAATGATGTTTTGGTACCGGTAAAGGACTTCACTCATTACGTGTCTCTCTACACGGACGCAGAAAAGGTTTCTGAGACACAAGACGGTTGGTCTTATTCGGTTTGTCTGAGCGATGAGTTTAAACATGTTTCGTTTGTAAATGGAATCTTTACAAACAAGGGTGGTAAACATGTAGAATATATTACTCAGCAAATTATCAAAAAGATGATTGCTCTTATTTTGAAGAAGCGTAAGTTAGATATAAAACCCGCGATCATCAAGGAACAACTTTCCATCTTTCTGAATTGCACGATAGAGAATCCTTCCTTTGATAGTCAGACCAAGGATTATTTAACAACACCCTCTTCTAAGTTTGGATCTACTTGCACGGTAAGCGACAAGTTTGTTGAGAAACTCGCGAATATGGGTATTTTGTCTGCGTCGTGTGATATGAGCGAACTAAAGGAAAAGAAAAATTCCAAGAAGACGGACGGTAATAAGAGCAAGACGCTGCGAGGTATTCCAAAGTTGGTGGATGCGAATCACGCAGGAACAAAGAACTCTACGAAGTGTGTTCTTATTTTGTGTGAAGGAGATTCAGCAAAAGCCGGTATTATTTCGGGTCTTTCTCCTGAAGATAGAAATATAATTGGGGTGTATCCGATGAAGGGTAAGTTGTTAAATGTGAGAGGAGAGGCTCTTAAAAAAATCAACGAAAATAAAGAGATTAACGAGATCAAAAAGATTATGGGTTTGGAAACAGGTAAGGAGTACGAAAATGTGAATGACCTGAGATACGGTAAGATTATGTTTATGACAGATCAAGATTTGGATGGTAGTCATATCAAGGGATTATGTATTAATGTATTTGAATGTTTATGGCCTTCTCTTTTGAAGATTGACGGGTTTATTGGGTTTATGAATACGCCGATTTTGAAAGCATCAAAAGGAGCAAAAAGCGTTTCCTTTTATAACGAATCCGACTATGATTCATGGAAGCAGGAAAACCCTGGTTGGAAAATTAAGTATTACAAGGGTTTGGGTACAAGCACGGGAGCAGAGTTCAAAGAATATTTTAAAGATAAGAAGGTGGTAGACTTTTATGTAAAGGAAAAGGACGAAGAATGTATTGATATGTTGTTTAATAAAAAGAAGGCGGACTCGCGTAAGGAGTGGCTGACATCTTATGACCGCGACCTGCGGGTAGACAACCGAGACAAGACCCTCTCTATTGGAGACTTTGTAAATAAAGAGATGATTCATTTCTCTAAGTATGACTGCGATCGTTCTATTCCAAATTTGATGGATGGTCTAAAGGTGTCTCAGAGAAAAATTCTTTACAGTGCGTTTAAAAAGAATCTGACCACTGAAATCAAGGTCGCCCAGTTCAGTGGCTATGTCTCCGAAAATTCCGGATACCATCATGGCGAGGCAAGTTTGAATGGCGCGATTGTAAATATGGCGCAGGACTTTGTGGGATCAAACAACATCAATCTATTTTCACCTAACGGACAGTTTGGAACCCGTCTTCAGGGCGGTAAAGACAGTGCGTCAGAGAGGTATATCTTTACAAAGTTAGAAAAGATTACTCGTTATATCTTTAATAAAAGCGACGATCATATTTTAAGTTATTTAAATGATGACGGGCAGCCAGTTGAACCCATCTTTTACGTTCCGATTATTCCTATGATTTTGGTGAATGGTTCAAAGGGAATCGGTACGGGGTTTAGTACAGAGATTCAGTGTTTCAATCCAAAGGACCTGATACATTATATTTTGGACAATCTTGCGCAAAGACCTGCCAATAAAGATTTTGTTCCTTACTACAGAGGGTTTCGCGGAACGATTGAGAAAGAGACGGATACACGGTTTATCACAAAGGGTGTTTATTGTATTAAAAAAAATATTGTAGAGATTACTGAACTTCCTGTTGGAACTTGGAATGAAGATTATCTGATTTATCTTGATAAGTTGATTGAGGAAGGAGTCATTAAAGATTTCAATGATATGTCTACTGATAAGGTTGTTAATTTTAAAATAACCCTGGGGAAGGAGTTTAATGAAGATGAGATTGTAAAGACCCTAAAACTATATTCGTATCTATCCTTTTCAAATATGAACTTGTTCAATCACGAAGAGAAATTGGTTCACTACAATACGATCCATGAAATTTGCGATGACTTTATCGTTCAGCGTTTGCGATACTACGACATTCGTAAGGAGTATCTTCTGTCGGTTTTAATAAAAGAAATTGAGGTCTTGAAAAATAAATACAACTATATTCAAGAGATATTAGAAGAAACCCTTGATCTAAGGAAAAAGAGTACTACTGAAATATGCAGTATTCTTTTGGAAAAGGGTTATTCAAAAATAGACGATTCGTATAATTATCTTATCAAAATGACAATGGACTCTGTTTGCGAAGAGAATGTCAAACATTTGAAAAGTCAGTACACTGATAAGGAAAAAGAATACAAAGAAATAGAGAGCGTTACGATTCAGGATTTATGGAGCAAAGAACTTAAGGATTTGGAAAAAATATTATAATCTTAAAAAAATCCTCTAAACTCCAGGCTTTTATCCTTATGGATATAGGTTGGCATGTCTAATGGACTTATTAAAGTAGAGGAATCTTTTTTATATTTTATATACGTTTCTATTTCGCTATATATTTTTGGTGCACAATGGGCTATCACTCTTGAATTTAATACCTCAATTTGCTGTGTAATATTATCAGGTTGATTCAAACTGTACTGTAAAAAGGTGGACCTCATAATAATATACAGTTGATCGTAATCTTGTGTATCAATCACATGTGTATTGTTTGACATTTTGTATACGGCTGCTTTAATCCCGTTTTCTATAATGGTAACATTTGCCACTGAAAAAAATAAGACGGACAACTTAGAATTTTGAAGAGTATGTTTGAGAGCATTTGAGAAGTATGTTTTATCCACGCTTTTTACCTTTTCTTGAAGAAATAATGGTGTTCCACTAGGAAGATTTAATAAATTTATACGTCCATTTGATTCCATTGAAGTATATAATATTTTATTTTTTTATTATAATGGACTTTTATAAAAGCATTTTAATTCTAGCAGTATTGAGTTTGATTATTATATTGTCAATATTTGGTGTTATTTTATCAAATATGAGTAAGAAGCAGATATACCCGGCAAATATTTCAAAATGTCCGGATTATTATAGTTTGGTTTCAGGAACGTGTGTTTCAAATGAGACTATTTATTCAAAAAGCAATGAGTTAAGTTGTAGCAATTTTGATTATGAAAAAGAAGAATATAATGTCTCGGGAATCGGTCCAAGCAGCGGTCTATGTTTGAAAAAAAAATGGGCGAATGAATGCGGAGTATCTTGGGACGGAATTACAAATAATAGTAATATATGTTATTAATTAAAGTATAACTTATATAAAAATTAATGATTGATTCCGAAAAACTCAAGGAATTGAAACGGTGTTTAAATTCCACAAAACCTATATACCTATATGGTAAATCAGGTGTGGGAAAAACGGAAATGATTAAAAAACTTGATAATGTGCACTTTATTTCTATACAGGATATAAATGAATACGAAGATATTCTTCTTTTTATGAAACCAAGTATTATTGAACTTTTTAATAAAAAAGAATGTTCTAAAATTTGCGTCATAGATAACATTGATTACTTGCATACTCACGAAAAAAAGGTACTAACAAGTTTTTTAAAACAATTTAAGCTGGAAGAAAAAAAGAAAAAGACCCGAAATTTTCCGATTATTTTATGCGGTACAAATATCCACGACAAAAAAATAAAAGAGATCATAAAATTGTCAAACATGATAACGATACAGAAAGAGGTTCATCTATCACACAACCAATACGAGAAAAACATTCAACATAATATAAGGCAAATTATGATGAAAGAATTTAATGAAGACAATATTATAGAAAATGAAAAGGCGACACAGGCCTTATTTTTTCACGAAAATATTGTTGATTGTATCAAACCAGATCAGTATTCATTTTATTATAATTTTTTAGAAAATATTTGCGTGGGTGATTATTTTGATAGAATAAGTTTTCAAAAACAACTTTGGATATTTAATGAAATGACCTATTATATCAAAATACTTCATAACTATTATTTGTATAAAAAAACAAAAATACCGTGTAAAAAGGTGCCTGAGTATAGATTCACAAAGGTTCTAACAAAATATAGTAATGAATATAACAATAACACCTTTATTATTGGTTTATGTAACAAATTAAACTGCTCTAAAAAAGAGTTGTACTATAGAATTGTAAGAAAAAATACAGAAGAACTTAGTCAAATAGAAATTAACCGCGCTTCCTTATATTTTCAACTAAAAGTTTAATATATTCCTTGCACTTATCTAATTCTTGACGCAATTCTAAACATTCCTCTGTTTTATGTTTCAATGCTTCTAATAATTCCTTTGGGTTTATCTTAAAGGACTTATTTTCAGATGTATTTATGGTAATCATTTTAGCATTTTCCTCCCTCCTTTTGATCTCCAACAAGACATCCGGTTTATTTTTGATGTCTCCAGGCAGATAATCTTTTAAAATCAATGGAAGTTCGGTTGTATAGAAATTTTGTAGTTCCTTTGATTTTATAAATGCCTTTACTTTTACAGACGATTCCTTACAGTTTGGATTTTCAGGATCTATTAACTTTCGTTTGTCAAACGTATTTTGTTCGTGTGAAAAGACAAGAATTGTTTTGAAGGGATCTAACTGGACAAATGGGATGGTATAGTTTTTTAAAAAGAATTTTTCTTCTGCTAATTGAGCGGTTTCTTCGTAACGCGTTTGTTTTAGTAAAACCCTTTTAAAGGCAAACGTTCCTGCGGTTGCATGAGTTGGACCATATGGACCAAACCTATACATTTTATTCATTTCATTAAACCATAAATAAACCTCGCTTGAACCAGCACATAAAGCCTTTGAACCCGTTAACTTCTCAACGGAATGTTCAACTCTTTCAGGTGGATAATAGTCATCATCGTCTATATAAACCAAAATTGCATCGTCCTCTTTAAAGGTACATTGGACGTGCATAAAATTTCTCTTTTCACCGAGGGTCATTTTTTTATCAACCGGTACATACTTTACAAAAGGAATGTGCGAGACAAGATCGCCTATCTTATCGGTTCCGTCATCAACAATGACCCACTCCATAAGACCCTTTGGATAAGTTTGATTCATGACGACTTCAATAAGTGCTTTGAAAAAGGGGCGCCTATTAAAAGTCGGAGTACATATACTGACGCGCGGTTTAGACATTATACAATTAGATAATTATAATTTATATTACTTTTTAGACATTATATACCCAACTGCTATAGTAATAAATATCGCAATATACAATAAATATTTGCCAAGTAGATCATTTACGTGTATTAACAAAAGAAATAGTAAAATTACCGTGACAACTTTGATAGCAGGAATCAATATATCAAAAATATTTTTTACTTTGAAAGGTAAAATACATGAACTGAATACTACTTTGAATGAAATATATATAGACGCGGATAAGGCCATAAAAAATGGAAGGAACACTCCAAAAATAGAACCTAAGAAGGAGAATATATTTACAAAAAAGAAAAATACGCTGCTCGTGTTTAAATCGGGCAATTTTATCAAACGGAACATGTTTAAAATAAAATCTATCACGTCTCTCGTGAGACTTGACATATCCTTTCCTATTTTAATTTTAGTTGGATCTAAGTCTTCTGGTAAAAGTTTCAATACAAAATTAATGGAACATATGATTGCAAAAAAAGACAAAAACATACATTCAACTGATGACGATGTTATAATCATTTCAAGTAATGCTTTCACATTTGCAAAAATAGTTGCTGCTGACAATATTAAAAATAATGGCACGGCAATAATAATTATGAAGGATAATATGCTAATAAAAATCATAATAAAGATATTTATAAACCCTCTTTTACTATTTGTATCCAGAAAAGCATTGGGGTCAAAATCTTTCCCTCTTGCACCGCCATAATTGAAATAGGGCTTTAATACTCCATTATTTATTGTTTGAACTAAAAAAAAGAATAACACTAATAAAATAGTAAAGGGTAGGTAGACAGGAACCTGCGTAATCATTCTTAAAGAGCCGTGAATCATATTCAACGTCTTTTGAATCCAAACAAAATTATGTAATCTTAAATACAACATCCAGTAAACTAAAACTGACATTGCCCCGCTTGTATTCGTAGTGTCTTTACAATTTTCTTGAAATTCTGCAGAAATTTTATAACCCTTCTCAGTAAACATCTCTTTATTAAAAATATTAACCATCAGTTTATTATCCTCGGGTATG
>Ga0187842_1000907_pt1 | contig 14221 bp, 7 predicted proteins | sample SpaLakP09_SKY_41_FD_134514 | JGI IMG/M metagenome (GOLD analysis project Ga0187842, IMG submission 134514) | Oligotrophic lake water microbial communities from Sparkling Lake, Wisconsin, USA - SP09_SKY_41 | ecosystem: Environmental > Aquatic > Freshwater > Lake | place: USA: Sparkling Lake... | reverse complement strand
CGTTTAGGCGACGAGAACAAGGCACGCCAGGTGCTTGCCAACACGAACAACAAGTTCATTTTGCGGGTGCTCGACGCCGAGACCCAAAAGTACCTGGCCGAGGGGATCCCGAAGATCAAGGCCCAGTCGATGTCCGTCCGATATGGCCATAGCCTGACTACCACTATCAGCGAAGAGTACGGCGCAGCCTACCAGGAACAGTCAACTGCGGAGGAGGCTGATCTCATTCCACCAGGGGTGCTCAGCGAACTGCCTCCGTTGCATTTCTACGCGCGTATGTCTGGGGGTCGAACCTTCAAAGCACGCATCCCAATCCTGCAGTGAGTAAGCATGGCTAGTAAATCGTCATCAGAAGGCAATAAGCATTCATTCGCTTCGCTTTTGCTCGTCATCGTCCTCTTTGGATCTCTGGCGGTGATGGCCTTTGTTCCGGTCAAGACCTTTGATGATCTGCGCTCGAAGGAGCAGCGGCAAATCGTTGCTTGGCTTGGAGAGGACTCGGATCAGTGGATCATGGAGCGCATTCTCGACGCGCTGACTGTCGTCAATCATGAGGCAGGAGACGCGATGGAGCAGGCAGCTCAAAGCGGCAACAAGAAGATTGACACGTGGGTCGTTGAGCGGGTCCATGCTGCCGCGATCTGGACTCACATCTTTCTCTACCGCATAGGAATGATCGGGATGTGGCTCGTCTTCGCGTTGCCATGCCTGCTGGCCGCGTTCATTGACGGCTACTACCAACGTGAGATTGCAAAGGCTTCATTCACCTCTCAAAGCCCGCGCTTGCACAAGGCCGGGGTGGACCTGGCCAAGCTTGTGGCGATATGCCTGGTGGTGTGGCTGTTTGCGCCGATTTTCGTATCGACCATCGTGGCCCCTGTAGCGATCGCGGTGCTTTCCTTTTCGTGGTGGGTCTGGATGGCAAATCTTCAAAAGCTCATTTGATGGAGTTACAGCAGTGAAATCCCCAATCGACATCGCTATGCGCAACTTCCGTGCACAGCCAATTCTCTGTGCATCTACGAAACAGGTGAGGGGGCTTGAATTGCTGGCGCGACATCGGCTTGACTTTAGGGATCCAAACGTCATGCTTGCTGCCGATATTCACGCCATGGAGATGGCATCGCTAGCCGACAAGGACCAGATGGGCGCTTCCTGAGAAGTGCCAGCGTCGAGGGCTAGCCTGGGTTTTGTTGGTTCCGATGGAACCCACCAGCAAGTCCGATCCAAACTTGGTCACGGGTTCTGATTCAAACCTGCCAACTCGGGCCTACATCACACACGGAAGCCACCTGATACGATGTCCGAGACCGGCGGCGCAAACGGTCCTAGAGTTTTATGGTTGCCCGCTTCAGGGCTGCAATTGGTATGTAGCGACCAGCTATCAAAGACCGCTTTCATAGAGCCTGGTCATTCAGATTTTGCTGCGGGGACGCCCCTCCCCGGGCTTGTAGCCGATCGCTTGCGCACCTTGGACGTGACTTTGTTCGCCTTGTTTATGGTTCAACCTGCTCAGAGTGTCGAGCCTCCTAAATGCCGAATAGGTTCAGGCTGCATTCCGGTCCGCGATATTCTTGCAATCCATGTACATCGAACTTCACCGGACTTTCCGCGAATTACGTACCGCAGGGCAGCAAGACAATGCCACTTCCCTCATTCAAGGTGGCGAGACACTGACCTTGCAAGCACTACTACAAGAGCGCCGGGTAGTCGTGCTGTCGGAAGGTGGTTCTGGCAAAACATGGGAACTGCAAGAGGCCGCGAGGCGCTTGCGCCGCGAGGGCAAGGCAGCCTTTTTCCTGCGCCTGGAGCATGTGGTGAAGGGGTTCGACGGAGCCTTCGATGCAGGCAACCTCGACGAATTCAGCGCATGGCTTGCGTCGACCGAGCCCGGGTGGTTGCTGCTCGACTCCATCGACGAATCGCGGTTGCGCTCTCCGCAGGATTTTGAAGCAGCATTGCGAGTGGTCGATGCCCGGCTGGCCAACGCGAAGGACCGGGCATATCTGCTGGTGTCTGGGCGCCCTTCGGCCTGGCGACCCAGGACAGACTTGGCGCTTTGCACTAGGCTGTTTCCCTTGGTCAGCGGACGCGCCGCGCTACCAGGACAGGCCGCGGCCACCAGTGATCACGTCAACACTACATCGTCGGAGTCAGGCGCTGTCTTCAAGATCGTGGCACTGGAAAGCCTTTCGTCAACGCAAGTTGAGGCCTTCGCAGTCGCCAGGGGAGTCCAAGACATCAAACCTTTCCTCGATGCCATCGAACGGGGCGACGCGTGGTCGTTCGCCCAGCGTCCGCAAGATCTGGAAGACCTAGTGGGGTATTGGATAGATAACGGAAAACTGGGTTCTCGCTTGGAATGGATGTCTGCCAGCGTAGACCGTCGCCTTCAGGAAAGCCAGGACCGCGCCGAAGCACGCCCTTTAACTCCAACACGCGCACGGGAGGGCGTAGAAAAACTGGCAGCGGCGTTAATCCTCACGCGGTTGCAGAACATCCGTGTGCCGGACGGCCCGCATCGTGGGCCAGGCTTGAAAGCTCGTGAGGTGCTGGGATGGGACGACTCCGAGATCACAACGCTGCTGCAACGGCCGCTATTCAATCAGGACGTCTACGGGACGGTCCGATTCCACCATCGTTCTGTGCTGGAGTACCTGGGCGCGCAGTGGTTTGTAGGGCTGCTCCAGCGGGAAGTGTCCCGCCGGCGGGTGGAAGAACTTTTCTTTCGCGAGCAGTACGGTCTGCAGGTTGTTGTTCCCTCGCTGCGCCCCCTCTTGCCCTGGATGACCATCGCCGACGACCGTGTCCGCGCGCGGTTATGCAGGATCGCGCCGGAGATCGTGTTTGAAGGCGGGGATCCACAACGTCTGCCCGCTGATCTTCGCAGCGCAATACTGACGCAAGTTTGCGAGCAATTTGCTGCCGGGACCTCTGGCCGCTCTATGGCCGACCACAATGCCATTCAGCGCTTTGCAGCTCCAGATGTCTCCGACACGGTGCGGAGACTTATCCATGCTCACAGGGATCATGAAGAAGTCATCTCGTTTCTCATGTGCATGGTGTGGCAAGGAGGTATCGCTCAAGCGCTTTCCGAGGTTCTGGACGTGGCCCAAGCAACCGCCACGCCCCAGTACGCGCGGATCGCGGCCTTCCATGCGGTGGATGCGGTTGGCACCCCTTCGGACATGGCGGCATTGCGCGCAAGTTTTGCGCAAGAGGGCGAGGGATTGAATCAAAGGTGCATGGCCGAACTGTTGAGCTTGGTGGAAGAACCGGATGCCACGAATTTCCAGTGGATCATGGACTGCCTTCCCAAGCTAGCCGAGTTCGATGAGCATGACCACACGGGCCTGTCACGAGAGATGGCCCGATATTTCGAGCGCGCAGAGGTCGGTCTCAGCGCGAAGGCAATCGAGAGGCTGTATGAGCTACTGGTTGAGCAGCCAGTCATCGATGGCCATCACAGCAGGTTGTCTGTTCGATACCGCTGGTTGCAACTGCCGATAGGTACCGTGCTGTGCCGCCTTATTCGCGCCCGACATAGCGCAGCGCTGCGACCGAGCGCTGTCGCAGCTCTGCACACGCTGGCGCGGAGTGACGCCTACGACCTTGACCACGTAAACCTTGCAGAACTAGGCTTGACGCAACTAGTACAGGACTGGCCCTGCATGAAGTGGGCGTGGTTCTGGGACAACATCGATCGTCAACGTGCGAGCGACGGTGAAAATGCAGTATCCGTGGTCAATCCTTGGCAAGCGTTGGCCAACATGCACCCTGTCGGATGGGACGAAGACGACATTGGTCCAGCTCTCGCGGCTATTGCCAAACGTCCACATGCCGAGGACAAGCTGATAGCGCTGGACATTGCGTTCCAGCTGTACGTTCAATACGAACGCCAGCCAGCCTACCTCCGCAAAATGGTGATTGCGGCAGAGGGCGACACAGCCCTGCAGATGCGGCTACGGCTACTTCTGAACCCGCCTGAAAAGGACGAAGCGCTGGTTAAGCTGGAGCGTGAAAGCGCGAAATGGGCCCAACGTTCCAAGCAACGCGCAGAACAATTTCAGCGACAGCGCCGTAGAGATGTGGAGCAACTCGCAACAGAGCACGAAACTCTTCGAAACCCAGGCTATGAAGATCCTTCCGCCGTATCCCATTCCCAGGCTTATCTGCTAGATCAGATGCGCCGATTGGAAGAAAACAAAGGCTTGCATTGGACCGACGGCCGATGGCGTGGCCTAGAAGAAGAGTTTGGAGTTGACACCGCCCTGGCTTTCCGCGACGGTCTCGTGGCTTTCTGGCGAAGACACTCCCCCCAGTTGATTTCCGAAGGAGCGGAAATCAACACTATGCCTCTCCCGGACCTATTCGGACTTGCCGGACTGACGATCGAATCAGCCGAAACGTCCGGTTTGATGAGCACCCTCTCCGCCGCCGAGGCCCGCGTAGCGTTTCGTTACGCCATGCGTGAATTGAACGGGTTCCCCCACTGGTTTGCAGACCTGTGCACTGCCCAACCCGACGTGGTCACGAAGATGGCCCAAGCAGAAATCGAATTTGAACTCCAAATGGAAGCACCGGAGTCAGCAAGTGATTACCTGATTGCGGACATTCGCCACGCGGGCGGGTGGCTGGCAAACCGCTTGGCGCCGCACATGCTTCAGGTGTTGACCAAGAACACACCACAGCGGCCGCGATTACTGGAGTATGTGGTGGACATTATCATGGTGTCTGATCTGCCGAACATCGCTATCGCCGAGCATGCCTCTAACCAGATGGCTCATGGGGAACAGGTACACCAGCCACTGTGGGCTGCCGCTTGGACCAGCGTCGACCCAGGGCCTGCCATCGATGCAATGCAGCAGCATGTTGAAACGCTTTTCGATGCGGACCAGCGAACCAAATTTATCATGGCTTTCGCCGCCCACCTTTTGGGATGCCGGACGACGTCATCGCGCATGCGAACTGCATATCAGACACCGGCAGTGCTCAAGCGGTTGTATCTTTTGATCCACCAACATGTGCGAGCAGAAGAAGATATCGACCGATCGGGGAAGGGTGTCTACTACCCTGGCCTGCGTGACAATGCGCAGGATGCGCGCGAACTTTTGGTACAAATGCTGAGCAGCATTCAAGGCCGCGAAGCCTTTCTGGCGCTGCAAGCCATCTCTGAGAATCACCCCCAACCCAGTTGGCGTCCTTGGTTCGTGCGAAAAGCAATTGCTAAGGCACAAGCGGACAGCGAGCGACCTGCGTGGAGTGAGAAGCAGGTGAGCGAGTTCGCAGAGACATTCGAGCGAACCCCATCCCACCACAGAGAACTGTTCGATTTGGCAGTGATGCGCCTGCTCGACCTGAAGCACGAAATGGAGGACAGCGACCAGAGCACGGCATCGGTGGTCAGCCGCGTAGATCAGGAAACCCAGCTACGCAACTGGATCGCCGCGTGGTGCAGTAGGCACGCGCATGGTCGGTTCAATATCCCACAAGAGCACGAGCTACCCGATGCAAAACGTCCCGATCTACGATGGACCTGTTCAAACATTGAAGGCGCAGTCCCCACCGAGCTGAAAATCGCCGACAACTGGACAGGACCACAACTTTTCGAACGGCTTGAGGGACAACTTGCTGGCGATTACCTGCGCGACGAAGCATCTAGCCGTGGAATCTACTTGCTCGTTTGGCGTGGCGTGGACAAAAGTCACTGGCAAATCCCAGGTGGTGGGCTGATCAACTTCGCGGAACTACTCAATGTGCTGCAGGCACATTGGACATTGGTGGGTCATACTCATCCTCAAGTCGAGGAGATCAGGGTGATAGGCATAGACCTGACGAAGCGAGCGGGTAGTTCCGTACCGGTGTCGACTCCCACAAGTTAGTGTAACAATGCATCGCCCAAGCCCACCTGTGTAATGATCGGCCGACCTGTTGGATTCACTGCGCTTAAAGCGCTAGGCTTCGCAATTATTGCAACACCTTCCAATCGGACCCATCTACATGCCAGAGAAAAGCATTGACGTTTTCCAGAACTTGCATTTGAATAGTTGCTCGACCTTCAACTCGATCCGTGACGCTGTCCTGGCTTGGGTGCAGGCACCGTGGTGTCATGATCCCGAGCGCGAATACGACATCAGGCAGGGGGCCATCGACGATGAGGACGTGATTGTCCTCGTGCGAGGGGCATTCGATGACGTCGATGAGTCTGCCCTGGTCCTCTGGCAGGAGGCGAACGGCTACCGCGTCTCCAACATCGTGCCGCGCCATGTCGGCGAACTTGGTATCACACGGTACAACGCAATCTTGCAGGACTTCGTCGAGCGGGTCGCGCGGCCCGCCGCACATGCCGGCGGATTCGAGATCGCACTAAGTTCGGCCAATCAGTCCCTGGATGACTGGCTGTCGGCCGAGCCGGCCGCCGCCTTGAGGCGCTTTTCCCACTTGGCTAACAAATCGACCGGAGCGGCCCATCCGATGGACCGGGAGCGTTGGCATGCGTTTCTGATCGCGGCCTATAGGGATTCCAGGCGACTGGACGCAGACCAATTGGTGCGATGGCTTGTAGAAGTCGAACGTTGGTCTGCCGAGAAGGCTCAGAAACTCACTATCGACTACGAATTCGCGCTCGGGCTGCTGGAGCAGTACGATCAAACGCGTCCATAAGCTGAATGCAAGAGTTTGACAGTGCTTAGCGCACCTGTGCTTTGCGTCGACATGTGCACGGTGCGTGAAGTGATCCGCGACTTCACTCGCGAGACTGTGACGCACCAGTGGTGCAAACGCTTCGCGATCATCGAGGCCTACATCGATGTATCAAGCCTGCTGTGTGTTGCTGGTCTTGCTACCTCGATAGTTTTCGCGTCGTCGAACACGAAGGAGTACCACGCACCGAACACCACTCATCTTCCGCTCGAAATCGAAGCGGACCTCGGCGCCATGGGTATGGAGTGCGCGCCGCACATCCTCAGGCTGTAGTTGGGTCAGGTCGCACAAGCCGGTTTGATCGATGGACATTGATGAGGTCCCTGAATCGGCTGTAGATTAAACCGTCACCTTCGATACTTGGTCGCAGCGGCTCTGGCGGGGGACGGTTTGCGAGTGTTTGGAAACAATACATGAACCGATCGTCTCAAATGGTCTTAGGATTGCCTCCATCTGGGAACGGCCTGGGAGAAGCTGGAGGGAGGAATCGGTCCCACAGCTCTTCACAGTTCATTTCATTTGTGATTCGTGAGCACCCGCTCGCACTCGCCATTAAGACTTGATCGAGTGTTTCGCGCTCCGGTGCCCCTATACATTTAAGAGATTTAGTCTAGAAAAACAGCCTTGTATGGTCAGCAGCATCAAACGCAGCGCGATTCCCGCCAGCGGTTACATGTACCAGATGCTGGTGGGTATTCGGCTCTTGTGCGAGTGGCTGGACAACCCCACCCTTTACGCTTGGGTGAAGTTTGAAGCCGATGATGAGCAAGATGCTCGGGGGTTGGATGACATCGTCGCTCAGCGCCCAGACGGGCAAGTGGAATTGACGCAGGTCAAGTTCACGGTCGACCCCTTCGATCCAGATAACGCCCTGTCCTGGGCCTGGCTCACAGGTCGAAAGGGCCGAGGCAAATCGTTGCTGGAAAAGTGGTCTGGTGCGGCATTGCGGGTGGGCACGCAACGACTGTGCGATGCCCGACTGATCACCAACAGGCGCCCCGACGCGGAGTTTACTTCGTGCCTTCTGCAGGGGAAACTGCAGTGGGATTCGGTACCAGCTGTCTTGCGCGAGGAGATTGCACCACACCTCGGGGGCGAGGAGGGTGCTGCCCAATTTTTCGAACAATTCGAGTTCTCACACAGTTACGCGGGATGCCAGTCGCTTATGCGGACAGTGTCGTCTAGTTTGGAGACGCGGCACACCGATCATGTAGGCTGGCTTATGCTGTATCGGCGGGCGATCGAATGGAGCATCCACAAAAACGCGCCGGCGCCTGACGGACGCATCACGCTGGAGGTGCTGCGCAGCACGATCTCGGAGCGGCAGCCGCGGCCGCTGGACCAAGAGTTCCGCATTCCGGCAGGCTACTTACCGACTGATCAGCAGTTCGCTAGGGAATTCGTCGACAAGGTCGCAGCGGGCGCTTGGACTGCACGCGTGTTGTGGGGCTCTCCCGGCCAGGGCAAAAGCACCTTCCTGAGCTTTGCGTGCAAGCAGTTACAGGAACGTGGCGTGGTCGTCATTCGTCACCACTACTTTCTGGACCTCCAGGATCCGTCGGATCGCTTCAGCCTTAAAAGCGTCGCGCGGTCTCTCATGGCTCAGTTGGAGTCGGAATTCGGCGAATCCATTGGTCACCTTTCGGACCGCCCCGAAGGAATCCGTGACTGGCTCGCAACGTGTGGGCAAGCGCGCGCCGCCGACGGCAGTCGGCTTGTGGTCGTGGTCGATGGGCTGGATCATGTTTGGCGTGAAAATGACGAGGAGATCTCGCCGCTAAATGAGCTTTTTGCGCAGCTCCTTCCCGTCCCGAAGGGTGTCACGTTAGTGCTCGGCACGCAGCGGGTGGGCCATGAGCAACTGCCTAGGCGAATCCACCGATTCTTGGAGCCTGAGGACTGGGTGGAACTGCCGCGAATGCACTTGAGCTCTGTTTTCACTTGGCTGCGTGCTCAACACGACAACGGCATCTTCCAGCTGCTGCCGGACCAACCCGCCGAGCAGGCCTTGGGTGCACTTGCGCAAGCGTTCTATACCGTGAGCGAGGGCCATCCGTTGGTGCTGACCTATTCCCTCCTGCAGTTGGCGCATCAGCATCCCGTGCTGTCGTCGGCCGTGGTGCAGCACCACGCCCTCGCTCCTCACGGAGATGCGCGAGCCTATTACAAGGCGCTTTGGCAAAGACTTTCCTGGGTAGCGCGAGACGCCTTGCACCTCATCGCCGAGCATCGCTTCATCTGGCCTGCAGGCGCTTTGGAGCAGTGCTTGGGGCTAGCGGATGTGAATCTGGAAGCGGAGATCGGCCATTTACTGGCGCCAGTGGACGCCGGTCTCATTGCGTTCCATGGTAGCCTATATGTCTTCATCGGGCAGCAGCCCGAACACTATGAGCGTGTACGTGCCTTGCTGCCCCGGGTGGAAGGCTGGCTGGCGGCGGACGCCCCAGACTACTTGCGCTGGGCTTGGTTGTGGCTGTTCGAGTCACGGCGCGGCGAGCACAGTAACCTGTTGGCCGCAACGACGCGGGAATGGGTGCTTGACGCGCTGGTGCGTGCCTTCGAGGCGCCGCAGATCGTGCGCATCCTGGAGGCTGCTGAGGAAGTCGCATTTGCGTCGGGTGACTACGAGCAGGCCATCCAGAAGCGTGCGCTTAAGAACCGCGTGGACAATGGTCTGAAGTACCAACTCGAGGACACGGACACGCTGCGCGATTGCGCGCTGCGACTGGCGCCCGATCCGTATCCGGCACTGCTGCTGGCGTCGCGGGGGAGTCATTCCAGTCTAGCGGCGCTGCAGCAGGTGGCCTGCCTGTATCTGTCACTCGATCAGGTGGGCCGTGCCGGCGAGGTGCAGGAATGTATGCGCGGCAGGATCAACGATCGCATTGGCGCCGGCACAATGGAGGCGCGCGAATATGAAGAAGCAATCGAGAGCTATCTGGACGTCGCCGCCGGTACGGGGCAGTACGACCCCGCGCGCGTCTTACGGCTACTGAGAAAACACAGCAAGGCGGAGGAGGTGTTTGAGTCTTTTCTTGCGGTGAGCAGCGCAGGGTCCGACCTTTCCCCCATCATGGCGTTTGCCTGCCTGCCGATGTCTGCACGGCTGCGGCGGGTACTGGAGACGCAGGCGGTGCGTGTCGCTGGCTGGGCACGAGCCAGGCTGCATGAGCACCAAGAATTTCGACGCTTCGATAAGCACCCTCTGTCGGTATGCTGGGCGTTGCTTTACGACAAACAACCGACAGTTGGAATGCGTACACCACAGCTAGCCGAGCCCCCCTCGCTGCATAATGAAATGGGCAGCGACGATGATGCTGACTTTGCGCGCTACCTGCATCACACCTTCTTTGCTACAGTGGCAAATATTTTGTTGTTGCGCGGTGCGCTGGATCCTATCGGGCTGGGCATCAAGACCAGCAGGCCTTGGCTTTCTACGATGCTAGGTCGATTGTCGATCGCTGCGCAGGCGGTGGCAGGGGTGCTGGCCCGAGGCGAAACACCCGCAACTTCTCTCGTGTATCGGCTCACCAGCGGTGAGCGACCAGCGGGGTATGACCACGGAAGCTGGGCTGATCTGCGAGCCATGCGTAAAGCGCTCGCACTGATCACCGCAGATCTGTTCCTAGTGACGCGTCTGCGCTCAGCGCTGCCTCATGTACCTGCTGCAGAGTGGGTCGCTTGCGCAAGGTCCGAATTTTTCGCGCCAGAGCATTGGAGGAATATTTTCCTGATGCGCAAGTATCAGCTGCTCCATCCGGAGACGGTGCGTTCGCACATCCAAGAGCAGGCTCACACCGTGAGCTCCACTGTGGGCCCATTTAACGAGAAGGCTGGGACGCTCGCTGACCTGTGTCGGTGGGCAGTCGCCTACGATTTGCCTGAGCCGGCCCATGAGCTGCTGGCCGGTGCCTATCGCTATTCCATCGGGTTCGGATGGCGAAAGGATCCAGGTCTGGCTAGGTTGCTGCAGGCGATTGAAGACTTTGCAGAGTACGATCCCTCGGTGGCCAAGAGCGCCATCGAAAAGCTTGCACCCGTTTATGACCGGATCGACGAAATGACTGAGGATTCTGGTGTCCGGCCGTCTGACTTGGCCGTCTTGCTGCTGAAGCTGATGCCGTCGGTCTATGTCCGCTATTACGCCAATTGGCTCGCCCGCGGTGAGTGGTATTACGCCGACCGTACGTTTGCCGCGTTTGTAGAAAATGCGGATCTGGCAGTTCCCGAGATTGGCGTTGCTCTGGCGTTTGTATCGGGCGGGGAGACGGTTCAGGCTCTGCGTGAACGATTGCGCGAACCCGCGAATGCAGCGTTGACGCTGGTGAACCGCCTTTGGGATTGTCCTTACCCTGAAGGCAGTGACGAAGACCGGGGGAGTTACGTCAGCGAGATTGCTGGTCTCGCCGGCGAGGCAGAAGAGACCGGACAATCTCCGATGCCCCTGGTGGAGGAATTCCCTCCGTCGCGGCTAGCTGAGTTTCTGGCGGCAGTGGCCGCAGCCGGTCTGTACGCGCTGCATTCAAAGACCATCAGGGACTGGTTTTCGCACTGGGAGAGCGAGGGCTTAGGAATGGAGCTGCTCGCCGCGATCGAGGCGATGGTCAAGCTGGGGGTCACCCCGTTGCGTGGGACCGAGCTGCTCGATCCGGCCTTTCATCTGTCCTGGCGCCTGCAAGGTCCAGAACGGGCTTTTCCATGGCTCGTGTGGGCGCACCAGCATCGCTACGGCTGGTCGGAGGACTACTACGGAAAATCGGACTCGCAGCAGCGCCTGGCGCTGGTCGCCGAGCGTTATCCGAGAAGGTGGGCCGAGTTCTTGGCGCTGTCGACGCGGCCCCCGCCACGCTACCCTGAGCGCAGTCGCGCGATCCCGGATGCGGGCTTGATGCGGCTTTTACTGGAGGTTGGGGAGCTTGTACGCGCCAGAAGCGTCCTGGAAAGCATGGTCGGTGTGGTGGTGCAGGAATTTGACTGCCAGCCGCTGGTGTGCCCTGCGTGGTGGCAGGAGCCTCGGGCATGACGCCCAGACAGGTCGCCGAGATCGGTGTGGCGCGGCTGGGACTGCCAGTACCCACCGGCAAGCTGGTCACCATCCAAGCCATTGCGCAGGCATTGGCGGATGTTCGAACGGCCGACGTCTTCGAGGCCGTGTTGCTGGACTGGATTGCCACCCGAGAGCTGGAATCCGAGTGCCTGGAAGGCCTCAGCGCGCTTGTGCTGGCGCAGCCTGAGACCGAGGTCATCGCACGGGCCCGCCGTGCGATTGGGCATCCTTCGATCGTGTCGGATTACCTGCTGTCTCTGGCGACGGGCAATCCCACGGTCTTGCCCTCATGGACAGGCTGCCACGCCTGCCCTGCACCGCAACTGTTGGACGTTGATGCTGAACTGAAGGCCCTACGCGCAGGCAGATTCATACCGCTTGTGTTCACTCACACGCTGGAGAGACTCGAGAATGAGTCTGGACGAGCGTTCGTGCGGCAGTGGGCGTTCGAATTCAAGCTTTTGCGTCGGCGAGTGCGCAGCGACGTGGACGGTCAGTTAGATTACTTTCTAAGACATGAGCGCGGTAACGTGGGTCAGTTCGTAGCCTGCCAGGGGCACTTAGCGAGGTCTGCATACTTGCGAACGCTAGCGTGTGCCGTGGATCATTGGGGAATGCCGCAGCGATTTGCCGAGCACTACGCGCTGCAGGCCTTACCTGCTGAGCCGCTGTTCCTGAAGCTGGCACCTGGGCCAGCCCCAGCCTGGACGGCGGGCTTGCATCAGCATCCGCCCGAGGCCGCCAAGAGTGCCGAGCCGCTGGTGCGAGGCGCCGTACAGCTGATTGAAGCTGCAGGTGAGCGACGTGTCATGCATTTGTCGGCGGAGGTGAGCGACTCCGCCTTGTGCCACGTAGAACTGGTGGTGTTTGCAGTCGCCAGCGTTCAGGATGTTGCTGATCCTCAGCACGCGCTCTCGTTTTACGACCATATCTTGGGGAGGATAACCCCAGCACGCGACGGGCTGCGCGCCTTCGTTTGCCCCCAACTGGACCTTCGTGGGATGGAACGCATGGGCTTCGTTCCGGCAGTGATCCCCCTGATTGGGGTGACCGTCGGCTACCTGCAGTCAGACTTGGTTGGCCGCATTCCCTATGTTCCCGTGTCGACGTCCTCTCTGCCAGAGTTGGAAGCCACACCGGGGGTGGGTGGCGCTCAGCTGACCAGCCGTTCTGTGTGTGTGGGCGAGTTTGCCTGCTGGTACAGGAACTGGCAACCGTCTCACCCGAAGGACTGGCCGAGTCCGATTGCCTGCTGCACGACGCTGACGCGCAACGTTGCTGATGCCCTTGCCGCAGACCTGGGAGGCCGCATTCAGCAGGTCTGGAAGCTGGTTACTTGGACGCGCGAGTCTGAATACGCAGCGTGGTCCTCCAATGAACAAATTGGGGTCCTGACCTCGTGAGGGTGGGGTGGCCTTGTTTGTCGTCTGTGCATTCCGGTAGCTGGGCCCATGGTTGTCCGGTGTGACAAGGATGGCGCCGAAGCGAGTTGGGTCTCGAATCGCTCTGGATGACAGGAACAGAGATTGAATGCCGAATGCTGAGAGATTTGACGCCTGAGGTTTGGTGCGACGGAGCTGCAGGGTGTAGGCGCGACCTGCTTGTCGAGCACGACTTGCCTGCAGCCTTCCCCGATGGCCACCCAAATTCCCCCATGTATGGCCACCTCAAACTCCCCCACCTGAACTGATCGGGCACAGGGGGTAACGCTGGCGTCGCTGGCACCTGTTTGGCGGGACGTGAACCCGACCTCCCCGAGTGGGAGGTCTCGGAGTGAATGTCTTGAAGCCACACAAACGAACAACCATCTTCACCCTGCTGGGGCTGGGTAAAGGCCAGCGCGACATCGGTCGCATCACCGGCATCGATCGCAAGACCATCCGGTCCTACCAGCGCCAATACGAGGCCCAGCGCTCAAACTCCCCCGGGGTGGCCACCGACTTGGTCGAGCAAACTCCCCCACCCTGGCCACCGACTCCCCAGCCTGCTGCTGCAGCGGCCAGCGGCTCCAAGTGCGCCCCTCACCGGGCCTTCATCGATGCTCAGCTTCGCCTGGGCCGCAATGCCACCGCCATCTACCAAGACCTGGTGGATCTGCACGGCTTTGAGGGGGCCTACAACTCCGTCAAGCGCTTTGTGGCTCAGCTTCGCCGCAAGGAGCCCGAGCAGTTCGACCGCCTCTCGTTTGCCCCCGGTGAAGAGATGCAGGTCGACTATGGCGAAGGTGCACCCACCCGCGTGCCTGGCACCGAGCGCTGGCGCAAGCCCCGCCTGTTCGTGGCCACACTGCGCTACTCACGGCGCTGCTTCCGTCGCGTAGTTTGGAAGTCAAGCCAACAGATCTGGGCCGAACTGCACGAGCAGGCCTGGGCGTACTTCGGTGGCTCCACCCGTTACGTGGTGCTCGACAACCTCAAGGAGTGGGTCTTGAAGCCCGACCTGTACGAGCCCGCCATCAACCCGTCTACGCGG
>Ga0187842_1000906_pt1 | contig 14227 bp, 9 predicted proteins | sample SpaLakP09_SKY_41_FD_134514 | JGI IMG/M metagenome (GOLD analysis project Ga0187842, IMG submission 134514) | Oligotrophic lake water microbial communities from Sparkling Lake, Wisconsin, USA - SP09_SKY_41 | ecosystem: Environmental > Aquatic > Freshwater > Lake | place: USA: Sparkling Lake... | reverse complement strand
CATAACTGCGATTGAGGGCGCTTTCAGGGAAATAGTGGTTCCCTTCGACGAGCACGGTGTCGTCGCTTTCGGCGATGACAACGCCTTTCCAGATGGCTTGCATGGCTTGAATCCTTTCAGGGGGGCGGCCGGCCCGGGCTGGCGGCAAAATCAATACGGACTGAGTGATGTTGGCTCAAAGTGTAGCGACGCTTCCTGGCTTGCCAGGGCTTTTTAAGAGGCCGGTTCCAATTGGCGTCGAGCCCTTTTGACGGATGCCATTCGAGGAGAGGCCATCACTTGCCTTGACATGCATCAAGCGAAACATGCAGGTGCGTGACTAGCATCAACCGCTTTTGTCACCAAAACCATGCATCCTCAGAACATCGGTTTCAAAAGCCAGTCACATGACAAGACCGTGCTGCTGAAGGACGCTATTCATTCAAATGCACCAGGCTCGGTCAACAGAGTATTGGCCAGCAAAACCGATGGTGTGCTGTTTTCGCACCGCTACTCACCTGCTCATGAGTTTGTCAGTCCGGCAACAGATCACCTGAGCCTGACCCAGGCCCTTCATTTTCAGGCGACAGAGGTCATGGGCAACATGGGCTTTGGCTGGCATAACCATTTCTGTCGCGAGCCTAAGGCCATCCACATTTTGCCGCCGTACACAGCCTCGGAGTGGCGCATCAACGGGCCCACGCTGGTGGTCAGGCTGTCGATTCCAATGGCCTTGGTCCATTCGATCTGGGAAGAGTTGGAAATTTCACCCAACGCCATTGGGCGAATTTCGGACATGGCTGATTCGGGCTTCAGTGAGCCATTCATCCACGACACACTCAACCGCCTGTGGACGCTGGTAAGAGCAGAGACCGAATGCCCTCCTTTGCTTTTGCAGAGCTACCTTGTTTGCATATTGCACAGCCTAGGCAACCGCCATGCGCAGTCAAAGCCCCGGCCACCCGAACACATTCATGACAGACAGCTCCGATGTGTACTTGACCTGATCGAAGACCGCATTCACGACGACCTGTGCATAGCAGACTTGGCCAAGGTCGCTTGCGTGAGCAGCTATCATTTCATCAGGCTGTTCCGAGTGGCCATGGGGCGCCCCCCCTACCAATACATACAACACAGGCGGATGGAGAAGGCCCGGCTCTTGTTGGCAACCAGCAAGCTGTCCGTCGGAGAAATCGCAAGCGCCGTGGGTTTCAACGATGCCCCCAACTTTTCTCGTACCTTCGCGCGCCATATCGGCATGACCCCGACACAGTACCGAATTCAAGAGAAGCGACCTCATTTTGCACACCATTGAATCCCCCCCCTGCACTTTCAAAATAAGCACGCCCTCATTTCCAAGCCCTGAAGTCACGGCCCCTCATTGAAAATGAGTAGACCTGCGCGGCCAATACCGGATGGCAACGACACCGCTTCATTCGGCTATTTTCTGCAGCCTTGCATGCCGCCTGACCCCACCAGCCCTTGCGGCAACTTGCAGCAAAGGCGACAACTATCAACATGAAAAAAATTGACTTGAAACTTAGAATCAAATGATCGGCGTGCGCCTGCCAGAGACGAAAAACACATTGTCGATCAGCGACAACACTGATGTGAAGCTCAATGGATCATTTAAATACAACAACACCCTGCACCCAGGAAAAAGCTCTTGAATTGGAGCTGGGCGTCAAACTGTATTCTGTGGCCGAACTCCACAAGATCGGGCTGTGTATTTTCAGGATATTCGGTATTGTCAGCAATTTATCAAGGGTCAATGCCCTTGCCAGCCACTACATCGACAACCCCAACGACGTCGCAATCACCCTCCAAAGTCAGTATCAGACGCTTGCCACTTTGGGACAACGCATCGTTTCAATGATGAGCGGATGCGCTGACGCCATCAATCTGGTGATCCGTCACAATAACAACGTCAATACCGATGATGTCTGTGCCGTCCTTGAATTGAGCGCAGATTTCTGCAGTTCCATGCAAGAACTCCTTACCAATTTTGATCGAAATTTCCATCTACTGAGTAGGCCGCTGACAGTTTTTGAAACCCAATTTTCGAAAGAAAATCTGCCTGATTCCGATCCTCGGCTTCAGCAAGTTTTGAAAACCATCTACGATGGTATCGATCAAGTTCAGCGTGCGCTGGATACGGTTTGCGACACACTGGAAAACAGATCGCCTCTTCAAAACCTCAAGACATCGTCACACGCGGGTGGACGTTTGCAGTTGTATTGGCCCGAAGGCTTTAGGGCTTGAAGCCATCAGAAATGCCTTTTGCGGCCCGTCAAAGAGGCCGGGCCGGCATCTAGACGCTTGGCCACGACGGCAAGTTCGATGCCTTCGTCCAGGCACTTCTTCTGGCTTTGTTCGTAGACAGCGGCAATTTTTGCTTATTCTGGTGTGAATTAGGTGGGTTGTACTCTGCCCAAACCTTGGCGATCTCCTGAGTATCCTGATTGGTCTCAGCAGTCCGCCGTTCGAAATTATCAGACTGAGAATACATCGACACATCCATCAAAAGGATACGGACTCTCGGCATCAGATAATCAATACATCCGAATTGCTTCAGATGTACAGGTCCATCTTCATGGACTGTTTTCAATGCATCATTTGCAATGACTGGTACCGTATCGGCCAACGGTACCGATTCCAATCAGCAGGGCCAGTGAAGTGCCCAACAAGATCATCAGCCAGGTTGAAATTTGATATCTATTCATTAAATTTTTCTCGAAAACTTCATCACTAATCCTGGCAAGGCTTGAAAGGTGCGTTCACGTGATGATTTTGCAATATAAAACACACGACGCCTTGATTCGCATCGTGCGGTGCGACAGGGTAAGGCTTGAGTTGCGATCAAGAATCAATGGCAATTTTCTATAAAAAAAGCAGTATCAATAATCTGCCTGGCAGCGCAACCCCATTTCGCCGTAAATCGCTAGGCGAGTCTTCGGTGAGATCAACTGTCAGCAATCGCGTCCCCGTGGCTTGGCAAGCCACCAGGATGAAAAGCCGCAACATCGCTAATCATTGCTAATCATTGCTGACCATTCATGATTTTTATCCTTCAATCCATCAATATTAGACAAGCACCACAATTTTGAACAAGTGCTCGTATCAAGTTTGAGATATTTTCCAACATGCCGAACAAGAGCCCATGAAATCGAAACGAATTTATCAATAACAAGGATGGCATACGTGCGTCTCGATGAAAAAATCAATTTGGATTCCATCGTTCTTCCGGGTCCATCCGGCATCACGACATATCCGCTGCCGGGGGTTTCAGGGTCCAACTTTCTCTCTCACTGGTCCGGGCCCGCGCATGCGTCGAGCAGTCCAGGCACGCCTTACCTGAGCGTGGCCCTGATGCCGCATGTTGAAAAGCGGCAGGCCCTGTTCAATTTCGGGAACGGATGGAATGACAGGCTTTGCACAGACCCGAAGGCCATCTATGTCACGCCGCCCAACACGCCCCACGAATGGAAAATTGATGGCTCCGTCATGATCATCATGCTGTCCATCTCCATGACACAGATCCATGGGGTGTTGGACGACCTTGAAATCAACCCTGCTGCGTTGGAACTGGTGAAACCACTGGCCCAAAAAGGCTACAGCGACTCCCTGGTGCACGATCTGTTGTTACGCCTATGGTCCAACGCCAGAACGGACGCAGGGTGCAACCCATTGCTCACACAGAGCAGCATTGTTTGCATCCTGCACAGCATCGCCTCGAAGTGTTACCAACAGGCTGGAGGGACGCCGCAAAGAATCAGCGGCCGCAATCTCAAAAATGTGCTCGACATGATCGAAGACCGACTCGACGAATGCCTGAACCTGACGGAGATGTGCTCACTGGCCAACGTGAGCAAATACCATTTCATTCGCCTTTTCAGCGAAGCCACTGGGCGTACCCCCTACCAATATATCCAGCAGCGTCGCATCGAAAAGGCCAGGCTGATGTTGACCACCTCGGATCGGAGTGTGTCGGAGATCGGTGCATCAGTGGGTTTTGCCGATGCGCCGAATTTCTCTCGCACGTTCACGCGTCATGTGGGGATGAGCCCCAGCCAATACAGGCTGCAAGGCAAATAGTGGGATATTCAAAGCTGATACTGCCTCCTGGCAGCGTCAGCCTGTTTCTTGAGCTCGGTGAGCGAGCCCCCGGCCTCACGCTCCGGCGAAGCCATCGCCATCAGCACGAATCTGTTTTTTTCAGGTGTTGGCGGGTCTCTCTTCTGCCTCGTCACGCCAGAAGCGGATCTACGCTCAAAACGCCAGTGTCCGTGTTCCGGCCTGATGTCGGAAGGCATTCACGGCATTGACCAGTTGAGCGGCCTGGTGACGCAGCGCCTGTGCAGCTGACGCGCTGTCGTTGACCAGACTGGCGTTCTGCTGGGTGTTCTGGTCCAGCAAGGTGATAGCTTCTCCCACCTGGGCGATCCCCTGCGTCTGTTCCCGGCTGGCCACCGAGATCTGGGTCATCAGCGCGGTAAGTTCGCGGTTGGCACGCACCACCTCGTTCATGGTCTGGCCCGCCTGGTCAACCAGTTGCGTGCCCGCCTCCACCCGCTCCAGGCTGGCGGTGATGAGCGATTTGACATCTTTCGCGGCGGCAGTGGTTCGTCCTGCCAGGCTGCGAACCTCGCTGGCCACTACCGCAAACCCCCTCCCTTGTTCACCTGCACGTGCAGCCTCCACCGCGGCATTGAGGGCCAGGATATTGGTCTGGAAGGCAATGCCATCGATCAGACCAATGATGTCGGCAATCTTGCGTGAACTCTCGTTGATGCCCTTCATGGTCTCGACCACGTGCGCCACCACATGACCACCTTTGCCAGCCACATCCGATGCCTGTTGGGCCATGACATTGCCTTCATCGGCGTTGTGGGCGTTCTGCTTGACCGTGGAATGGAACTGCTCCATCGCGGCGGCCGTGCGCTCCAACGCGCCAGCCTGGCCCTCGGTGCGGGCCGAGAGGTTGGCGTTGCCCCCGGCAATCTGATCGCTGGTAGAGGCCACCACATCAGCTCGCCCTGAGACGTCATCAAGCAGTGCTTTGAGGTTCAAGCCCGCCTGGTTCACGGCCCGCATCAGCATGCCGACCTCGTCGACGCGGTTGAAGCCCGATAGGTTGGCAGGTTGGCCGCTGGCCACGTGCTGTGCCTCGCGGTAGATGGTGCGCACAGGTTCGATGATCTGCTGCTCCAGCAAGGCAAAACACAGGGCAGCGCCAATCGCCACGCCCAAAACTGTGCCGGCCAAGGTGCCCCCTGAAGCCCCGCCGAGCCATGCGCCAAGCACGGCCACCAGGCCCCCCAACAAACACGCCAACAGCCCGCGCGAACGCAAGCCTATCAACTGCATCACCGACAGGCCGCGAGCCCATCCGGTGTGCACCAGCAGGCCTTTGTACAGTGCCTGGCCTTTGAGTTGGCCTTCGCGCATTTTTTGGTACAGCGACTCGGCCGCTTGAACCTCCTGCGCCTTGGGCTTCGTGCGCACGGACATGTAGCCCACCACCTGGCCGGCTTGTTCAATCGGCGTGGCGTTGGCACGAACCCAGTAATGGTCACCGTTTTGGCGCCGGTTCTTGACCAGGCCCGTCCAGGACTGCCCCTCTTTCAGGGTGCTCCACATGTCGGCAAAGGCCTGAGGAGGCATGTCGGGGTGACGCACCAGGTTGTGGGGCTGACCCAGGATGTCATCTCGGGCAAAGCCGCTTACGTCCACAAAGGCCCTGTTGGCATAGACGATGTGGCTTTGCAGGTTCGTGGTGGACATCAGCGTGGCGCCGTCCGGGAAGTCGAAGTTTCTTTGTGTGACTGGAACGTTGTTTCGCATGGAAATTTACTTGGGTGGGTATTTCTTGGAGTTCAATGCCCCACCGGGCCCCAAGGTCTGCACACTTTTCCATCGTGCATGACCGGATGCAGGGCCCCTGTCTCATCCTCTGGTGTCTTGTGTGACTCAATGCGGCCTCTGGGCCATCACCGATGAACACAAGTGAACCGACCCGCAAGGCAATGCACATTGCCAAACGGCTCTGTACACATCATGGTCGTCCATGCATCCATGGCGCTTTGGCGAGCCGGAAAGGCATCCAAAAAGCCTGTCTTGAATGGGTCAGCCAGCTCTGCGCCGCGGGGCTCAAAAGCTTTCCCAGCTATCGTCGGTGCCCGTGCGCGTGGTGACCGGTATGGACTGCCCCAGTGCCGGCCGGCTGCCCTGCTGGGATGCGAGAGCCGAGGCCGATGGCCGGACTGCGTTGCTCGCAGCCACGGTCAATTTCGGCGCCGGGACTCGGACCTGCGCCAAAGGTGCCGTGGCCGCGACGGCGGTGCGATGACCCGAGGCCAATTTGAAAACCGAGACGGCCGACACCAATTCACGTGCCTGCTGGTCGAGACTTTGAGCTGCAGCAGCACTCTCTTCCACGAGTGCCGCATTCTGCTGCGTGGTCTGATCCAGTTGATTGACCGCCTGGCCAATCTGGGAGACGCCCGTGTTTTGCTCCATGCTGGCCGCGCTGATCTCACCCACCACATCGCTCACCCGCTTGATGGCAAGCACCACCTCTTCCATGGTCTGGCCTGCCTGGTCCACCAACTGGGTGCCTTGTTCAACCTGATCCACGCTCGCGCCGATGAGCGACTTGATTTCCTTCGCAGCCTCGGCCGATCGGCCGGCCAGGCTGCGCACCTCGCTGGCCACCACCGCAAAGCCACGACCTTGTTCGCCAGCACGTGCGGCCTCGACGGCCGCGTTCAGCGCCAGGATGTTGGTCTGGAATGCGATGCCGTCGATCACACCGATGATCTCGGCGATTCTCTTGGAACTGGCATCAATCCCCTTCATGGTGTTGACCACCTGGCCGACCACCTCACCGCCACGGCCAGCGATCTGAGCCGCGTTGACGGCCAATTGGTTGGCCATCTTGGCGTTGTCGGCATTGGTACCGACCGTGGTGCCAAACTGATCCATGGTGGCCGCGGTCTGCTGCAGGGCGCTGGCCTGCTCTTCGGTGCGCTGACTCAGATCGGTGTTGCCCATGGCGATCTGGCTGGAGGCCGTGGCAACACCTTCGGCATTCATTCGCACGTTGGAGATCACCGACACCAGGTTTTGCTGCATCTGGCTCAAGGCCGCCATGATGCTGGCGGTGTCGCCCGCGTCCACTTGAATGGTCGAGCTCAGATCACCGGCCGCCACCTTTCGGGCGACTGCAGCGGCTGCATCCGGCTCTCCGCCCAGTTGCTTCATCAGGCCGCGGGTGATCAAGAGCCCCAGACCCACACCGAGCATCAATGAACCGAAGGTGAGTGCCAGCAGCAGAGCGCGTGCGCCTTGAAATGTGGCGTTGTTGGCATCCACAAACTTCTTGGCGTTCTCTTCTTTCAGAGCCACCAAGGCCTGCATGGCCTCGTCCATTTCGTTGACCTTCTTGGAAAATGGCCCAAACAGAAACTCCGCCGACTCACGGGTGCTTCCGACACCTTCCTTCTTAGCGATGGCCAGCATCTGCTCGACAGCCGTCAGGTACTCAGGGAGCTTGCTGGTGACATTGCCAAGCAGGGCCCTGCCCTTTTCAGTGTGGATAGTGGGCTTTGTTTTTTCAATATTCTCTTTGAGAGAGGCCAGGCTCTTTTCGATACGCCCCAGCGATACAACTCGACGTTCTTCACTGGGGGCCAAAATGACATTTCGAATGGATCTTCCGACATAAAGCATCTCGATTGTCGATTGCTTCACCAAAGAAACACCCACCAGATCCTTTTCGTAAAGCGCTTGATCACGCTCGTTGATCTGCGCCATGCTGCGAACGCCGATGGCGCTCACAGTCGCACCGATCAAGCTGACCAATACAAATGAACCAATCAGTTTATAGGCTAACTTCATGTTATTTCCTCAATACAAAAACGAAATCTAGTCGGAGGCTTCTTCACCGACTGCCCGATGAGGTTTTATGACAAACTTCCAAGCCTCAAGAGCCATGCCTTGATTCTAGGGAATCAGCATATTTCCTCTTGATGCGGATCAACTACACCAGATTACTTTTCACCCAAATTCATAAAAAAACCTGGCGCACAAACTTGGTGCTCAACACAAAAACAACAAGTCAAATATTCAGCCCGGACATTTCACAACAATAGACAAATAAGCAATTCCGCCCATTGGCAAACAATCAAATTTACGAATAGCACTGCACCAAAGGTCAAAATACAATTATCAGAACCATGCGTGTCGCCCATGGCAAAAAACCAATGTTCACGAGCAAAAAATGGGCAAAACTCATGACCTCAGCGAGGACAAGATATCCTGGGATGCTTCCAATTAACACAGCGATTTGTTTGAGGCACTTGCCAGACAGCAGAGCGAAGGACATGCGCTCAGACCGAAGAATTCACCAGTCGGAGCGGCGGCAATAAAAAATTCACTCACGATCAGATCGAGATCGCCGACCCAAGGTCCACATGCTCGGCAGGCATCCAGAAGATTCGCTCACATAACTGCTGAACCCGACTGCAGACTTCTATCCCGATCGTTTTCTGCTCCGTGCGAAATTGACTCATGGAGGCCTCATCCAAGCGAGGACTTCGTTCAACCTCCAGGTCCGCAATAAAACTGTGATGCAGATGCATCAGGCCCAGAAATTCGCACTCGCTCCCATAATGTGAATTTCCGATTTCTGCCGCCCAAAGATCGAGCGCGTGCATCCCTTCAAGAGCATGGCCAGCCAACGGCATATCCAGTGACTTCCATGTTCTGGCGTGCTCGTAAAACCTCTTGGCCGCCAACAGATGGCGGTGCTTTAGATTCCATTGTGGCCGCCACTGCCTAGCTCTCCATTCGTTCGCTTGACGATTGCGCAGCCAAGCCAAAAAAACATCTTGCGCCGCGGGCTTCAAAACCCCGTAGCCTTGAACTACAGAGCACCCCAAGCGGGACAACAGCATCATGTGCTCGACAGTCTCGACACCCTCTGCCACCACACCAAAGTCAAAGCTGCTGGTCAGATTGATGATTGATTGCGTGAGAATGAAATCATCGTCGTTGACCAGAATCCCGAGAATGAAGGCCTTGTCGATCTTGATGGTTTGAGGCGATATCTTCTTGAGATAGGCCAGCGAGGAATAACCAACGCCAAAGTCATCCAAGGCCACACCCACGCCCATGACCTTGATCGCGCTGATGTTCTGATTAACCTGGACAAAGTCTTCAATCGCTGTCGACTCCAGAATTTCCAACTCCAATTGTTGAAACCCCACTTTCGGGAACTTATCCAGAATAGTCTTCAAACGGATCGGAAACTCACGCGATTGAAACTGGCGCGCTGAAATATTGACGCTCACGCAGAAATCCGGCTGTTGTGAAAAGTTATTCTGCAAAAATTGAAGCGCCTGCTCCAAGACCCACTGATCGATTTCGAGGGCCACAGGTAGGTTTTCGACGCGTGGTAAAAACTCCAGCGGAGGCACCATGCCATTGAGTGGATGAATCCAGCGGAGCAGGGCTTCCGCACCCAGCACAAGTCCCGATCGCAGATCCAGCTTGGGTTGGTAATAGACCTGCAGATCGCCAGATTTCATCGCTTGGCGCAGTTCGCGCTGAAGCATCTCGTTTTGGCGCTCCTGCAAAAATTCGTCTTTGCCGTAACAGACAACACGCTTGGGACCAAGGGACTTGGCCTTGTAAAGGGCGAGATTGGAATAGCGAAGCAACAGATCCGGACTGATCCTTTCCGCCATGAACTCACTGACGCCTGCGCAGCAGGTGACGCTCAACGCCCCACTGTGCAGGGGAATGGGTTGCGCCAGGTGCGCCAACAAGCGCTCCACCCAAACCAGAGGGGTGTCCTGCTGCCGCCAGTCTCTGAAAAGCACCACAAATTCATCACCGCCCCAATGAAAGACTCTGGCAGTTGAGTTGGCCAGGAAGGCCTGTGCGCGTAGACCCACATGTCTGAGTACCATGTCGCCCACATCGTGACCATGCACCTCGTTGATGTCACCAAAGCGGTCGATATCGAAGACGCACAAGGCGTGGTCTTGATGGGGCATGACCGCTTGCTGGCCAAAGTCATCAAAGCAGGCCTGCAGTGCCGCGCGATTGGGCAACCCGGTCATAGGGTCGTGATAGGCCAACGTTTTCAGTTTGCGCACCAATTCGTACCTCTCCGTCACATCGAATCGGATCGCTGCATACCCCTTCATCAGGCCTGTGGCGGGATCCGTCAACACCACCAAGGTGGAGGACACCCAGTAGAGAGAGCCGTCCTTGCGCCGATTGCAGATGTCCCCATTCCAGATGCCCTGCGAAGTCAGAACCTGCCACATCTCGACATAGAACTCACTGGAATGGTGCCCGGATTTCAGAATTCGATGGTTTTGGCCCAGCAGCTCATTCGCGCTGTAGCCAGACAGGGCACAGAAGCGGTTGTTGACGTAAGTGATGGCACCCGACAAGTCGGTTTCGGTGAAGATGGCTGTCGCGTCCACGGCCTTCTTGTAGGGATCAGGTTGGAACGACATGGAACCCCATTCAGGCAATACGGTGAAATGACGCATGGGTAAAGGGCGTCGGCGGCGTGTCCACCGTGGGACTCACGCAATGGCTTGCGACAGAGGCGCCCACCCAAACGCTTGCAAGCGGCCCCCGCCGGGCACTGAGGGTTGTGGCGGGCACGGCAGTGTGGCCCTGCAGATTGGGCGCAGCTCCCCGGCATTCGTGGCGGGCACCGGATTTACCCAAAGCAAACCTGCGACGGCAAGGTGCGGATCCACCGTTGAAACTACAGACAGAGATCAAGGTCTGATCATCTGGAAAACCATTTTCAATCTGGCTGAAAGGGAAATTCTCACGCATGTACCGCCTTGCGAAAAATCATTTTTATTTTCAAATGATCGCGCGAAATTTTCAGACTTTTTTATTTTCGCCCGAAATGGCTTTATTTGCAAAGCATCACAACAAAAGACCTGCAAAAAAAGCAACGCCCAGCCATTTGGAAAACCATAAAAAAATGGTTCTCCAAAAAATCAAAAACCAAATTCCAATCAAAAATAAATCAAAGAAAAGAACACATCATCCAGCGGAAAAGTGTGAAGAAAGGGCACCCTTATCAAACATTGAACCCCCATAAGAAAAAATTTAATTGACATACAAGGATCTTGTCCGCGACCAAAGCTGCTGCTTTTCAGATCGACACCATGGCGCGCCGCCAAACCCCAGTTCTGAAGATATCAGAACCAACTGGGAGCACGCCCCATGTTCCTCATAAAAACGCTTCAGAAAAGAACCACCGGCGCCGTATCAAACAAAGCAAGCAATTCTGAGCAAGAGCAGGCTGAATGATTGGTTGATTCGACATTTTTAAAAAATATTCATTTCAACCCGCAGATTAAATTTAAAAATAGGACGCTCATCAGACTGTGGATGAATTGCGCCAGCACAGCAGTCCAGCCAAGACGTGGCAGTTTCGATCCGCTGCGGATCAACAAGTCAGCCCGCGGGGGGGCTTGGAGAACTGGCACTCGGGCAGAAGCAGACAGTCATCGTCAGACCGGCAGGGAAGCATCATCCAATCGCCTCAACCCAGACGACTCAAGGGATCAGGCGCGTACTTGTCGCCCACTCTTTCACGCAGTGGGTGGGTGTCGTACACGATGTGCATGCTGGCGATGCGTGAACGGCCTGGCCGGAAGGCGAACACATCCACGCAGGTGAAGTCAACCAACCTGCCGTCCTTCAGAGTCCAGTCGTAGCGGAAATAGGCCGCCACGCGCACCGTGTCTTCAACGGGCTGTGTCGAGGCGAACAGATCGATCAGGGTGATCACACTCTGGCTGGAGGCCTGGGCCAACTTGGGGAAAAAGTCGCGCGCCTCCATCGTGCCCAGGAAGGGTGAATGCACAAGGCCATCGTCTTCGAACACCCCCATCAGACCAGCAGTATCGCTGGCGTGCAGGTGACGCAGGTAGGTGCGCACCGTCTCAAGTTGGAGCTGGCTCATTTCAGTTTCCTTTCAGTGAATGGCCACGATGCTTTCAGAGCCGCTGCTCACAGGCAAGGCACAATGCCAGCCAATACATCAAAGTTGTTCATGTATCTGCGCTACCTGCACTACCTTCGGCTGGTGATCGACCATGGCAGCTTTGCGGCCGCCAGCCGCGCTGCCGGTGTGACGCAGCCGGCCATCAGCCATGGCATGGCCCAGCTGCAGCGCCATTTCGACATCCCCTTGTTCGAACGATCCGGGCGGCGCCAGGTGCCCACGGCGGCCGCATTGAAGGCCGCCTTGCATGGCCGACACCTTGTCGAGCAAATCGGAGGATCGCCCAGTGTCCACAAGGGATCCGGGCAGAACAAGGCCCTGCGCGTGGGTGCAACACCTTCGGCGGCACTGGTCTGCGGGCCCGCTCTGTACGCGGCCTGCCGCGAGCTCGCGCCCAACAGGCGGCTTGAACTGTGCAGCGCTGACGAAGGGCGCATGCTGGCGCAACTGCAGAGCGCCGAGCTGGACATGGTGATTTCGCCCCTTCCCCGTGGCCACCAAGGCGTGGGCCTGCACAGCCACAGCCTCTATCAGATCACCCCGCAGGTCTATGCACGTCGAACCCATCCGTTGGCCAAGACACGTTCGCTGGACCAGCTGCACTCTGCCCATTGGGGCATCGTCGGCCCCAGTGTGAGTGGCCCTGTCGACGTGTTGCAAGAAGCCCATGCCGTGCGCCGCATGCCCCCACCCCAGGTGAACGTCTCATGCCCCGATTACGCCAGCCTGCTGCACCTGATGCGCCACACCGACTTGCTGGCGGTGCTGCCGCACCCGGCGTTGCTGCAAGCAAACGCCGATGAACAAATCGTAGCCCTGAAACTGCGCGAAGCGCTGCCGCGCTATGAGATGCGGATGTTCACAGCTTCACGGCCAGGCAGGACATTGAAGAGGGTGGTCGCAGGGCTGCTGCAACAACTGCGGCCAGCCTGACGCACCGCCTTGGGCTTGATCCCCATGAACCGGCCACACGGCAACGCCGAACGGAACCTAAGACACCGGCACAGACACAGGCTCAGGTGCCGCGTACCGCGATGCCAAGGCCTGAAGCTGCTGCTGCTGCCAGGCGTACTCAGGCTCAAATGCGTCACGCTCTGCCACCGCGGCGTAGCCACCCGAGGCGTAGACGGCGGCATAGGCACAGTACTGGGCCGCCTCCATGGCTTTGCCGCCCAGGGCCTTGGCCACGCCATAACTGGCAGAGACCGCCGCGTGCCCACAACCATCAATCGATCTGGAACCCCGATGGCGGTTGGCGAGCCTGGCCGCCTCATCGGCAGCGGCCTGCAAGGCCTCGGCATCGACCTGTCCATCCACATGGCTTGCCAGCACGTGCAGGCAAGCCACCACCTCGGGCTCTTCCAACAGATGATCCACACGTCGCGCGCAGGCCAGGCAGAAAGCCAGCGCCAGCGGCCTGCTTTCGGGCGCATCCAGGCGCAAGGAGGTGGCAAGGCGCGTGAGTGCTTCGTTCATGGCATACCTCGGAAAAGCGGCTATCTGGCTGGACTTTAACCGGCCTGGGCCACCGGATACAAGCAAGCTCAGGCCTCGTAAGCCCGCAGCGCCGCCAGAGGTACATGCAATTCCTCCCTGTTGGCAAACGCCTCCAGCAGGTACTCCACCGTCACCCGCACCCGCGGCGCCACCAAGGCGCGGTGCGGGTACTGCAGGGTCATCTCGAAGCTGCCGGGGTGGTGAGACTTCAACAAGAGGGCCTTCAACTCGCCCGTGAGCAGGTATTTCCAGGCATGGTGCACACCGACCTCGGCCACGCCGGCGCCCGCAACGGCCGATTCCGTGAGGGTTTCCGGTGAGGACATCGTCATCACGGCCCCTTCGGTGTTCAGCGTGGTGATGCTCCCGTCCTTGGCCTTGAAGTTCCAGGGCGACACCCGGCCGCCTAGAAAACGCCGTGTCAGCAAGCGGTGCCGGCTCAGGTCTTCGGGGCGCTTGGGTACCCCGTTCGCCTCCAGGTAGCCCGGCGAGGCCACCAACACCAGGTTGAATTGGCACACCGTTCGCGAGACCAGCGAGGAATCGGCAATGCGCCCGCCGCGCAAGGCCATGTCGTAGCCGTCGTGCACCAGATCAATCACACGGTCGTCGAAATCCACTTCCACCGCCAGCCCCGGGTATCTGGCCAGCAGACCCGGCAGCGCAGGCGCCAGCTGTTCGCGGCCAAAGCCGACGCTG
>Ga0187842_1000904_pt1 | contig 14233 bp, 7 predicted proteins | sample SpaLakP09_SKY_41_FD_134514 | JGI IMG/M metagenome (GOLD analysis project Ga0187842, IMG submission 134514) | Oligotrophic lake water microbial communities from Sparkling Lake, Wisconsin, USA - SP09_SKY_41 | ecosystem: Environmental > Aquatic > Freshwater > Lake | place: USA: Sparkling Lake... | reverse complement strand
GTGGAGGCAGAACAGTAATGTTATGAATGCGTTGATCATCTGTCTCTGACGTTTTATCAACGGCAGCGTACCAGTTGGCAGGATTAGTATTTTGTTGGCTCATGCGACTATTTTAAGCCGTATTAAGCGGTTCCCCCGACAGTCAGGCTATCAATGCGTAAAGTAGGCTGTCCAACACCTACTGGGACACTCTGGCCTTCTTTGCCGCAAACCCCGATCCCGCCGTCTAATTTCAGGTCATTCCCGATCATAGAGACCTGTTTTAAGGATTCAGGACCACTGCCGATAATGGTGGCGCCTTTGACGGGATATTGGATTTTGCCGTTTTCTACCCAATAGGCTTCTGAGGCGGAAAACACAAATTTCCCGCTAGTAATGTCGACTTGGCCACCCCCAAAGTTCACGGCATAGAGGCCACGTTTGATACTGGCCACGATTTCTTGGGGATCTGCTTTACCGGCCAACATATAGGTATTGGTCATGCGGGGCATCGGTAAGGAGGCAAAGCTCTCACGCCGACCATTGCCAGTCAATGGCATATTCATAAGGCGAGCATTGAGACTATCTTGGATGTAACCCTTCAAAATACCGTCCTCAATTAGTGTTGTGCACTGAGTCGGGGTGCCTTCATCGTCGATATTGAGTGAGCCACGACGACCAGAAAGTGTTCCGTCATCTACTACGGTGACGCCTTTAGCGGCAACGCGTTGGCCAATACAGCCAGCAAAAGCGGAAGAGCCCTTACGATTGAAGTCGCCCTCGAGACCATGGCCCACAGCCTCATGAAGTAGTACGCCAGGCCAACCCGGACCCATCACTACAGTCATCGGGCCAGCCGGGGCAGGGCGAGAGTCAAGGTTAATTAGCGCTCCATCGACTGCTTCATCAACGTATTGATTGATGATCTCAGTATTGAAATAGTGATAATCATGGCGCGCACCACCACCAGAAGACCCAGATTCACGACGACCATTTTGCTCGGCAATCACATGTACTGATACCCGCACCAGTGGGCGCACATCGGCGGCTAATAGACCATCAGCTCGCACTACGAGTACTACATCAAACTCACCAGCCAGGCTGGCCATGACCTGAATGACCCGTGGGTCACGCGCTTTTGCGCGTCGTTCAATGCCTTCAAGTAGAGCAATTTTTTCTTGTGGAGCAAGTGAATCTAAGGGATTAAGGTCCGAGTAAAGGCCGTTAGAAATGGGAGTAAAAATTTTGCTTGCAATCGCGCGTTTGCCACCCTGAGGACCAATCACGCGTGTTGATTTTGCTGCCTTATTCAAAGCTTCTAAATTAATTTCATCGGAATAGGCAAATGCAGTCTTATCACCATAAATTGCGCGTACACCAACGCCTTGATCGATATTGAAGCTTCCAGATTTCACAATACCTTCTTCAAGGCTCCAGCTCTCGCTGCGGGTATGCTGAAAGTAGAGGTCAGCATCATCTAGTTGGTGCGCAAACATATTGCCAAAGGTGCGATGCAGGTCCTGTTCAGACAGGCCGGTTGGCTCAAGCAGAATAGATTTTGCTAGCTTGAGAAGGTCAGCCTGTTGTTTGGGCTTAGTCCAATTGCTTGGAAATAATGCTTCTGGTACTTTCATCTTGTTCTACTGAACTTTCTTTATTAAAGCTTACGGTGTTTTAGTGCGGGTAGCTTAGAGCGTACCTCGTTTAATTTTTCTTTGCTTAGTGTGCCCGTAATCAATCCCTCACCTTGCGGAAGATTGGTCAATATTTGACCCCAGGGGTCAATTAGCATGCTGTCACCCCAAGTTCGCCGTTGATTAATATGAACACCGCCTTGCGCTGAGGATAGAACATAGCATTGATTTTCAATGGCGCGGGCGCGCAGCAAAATCTCCCAATGATCTTTACCGGTGGTGTAAGTAAATGCCGCAGGAATAATATGGCAATCAACTTCGCCAAGCGCCCGATACAGCTCTGGAAAGCGCAAGTCATAGCAAATACTTAAACCAAAGCGCCAATCTATCCCATTGACAGAAATCTGAAATTGACCTGGCTGACTACCTGGCGCAATAGTTTCGGATTCTTCATAGCGCTCTGTTTCAGTTTGAAAACCAAATAAATGAATTTTGTCGTATCGAGCAATTTGCTCGCCCAGTGGATTAAATACTAAAGAGGTGTTGAGCACTTTATTGGACTCTTGAGCCTCTAGGGGAATGGATCCGGCGACTAGGTAGATATTATTTTCTTGTGCAATTGCAGCGAGCCGCTCTTGAATTGGGCCAGACCCAACAGCCTCCCGAACATTTACCTTGTCGGTATCTTTCAGCCCCATTAAGCAAAAATATTCAGGCAGCACTACAAGCTTTGAACTGCAATCAGAGGCTTCTTTAATCAAGCTTGCTGCAAGCTCAAGATTTTCATTGAGATTGGGTGTCGATACCATTTGTATCGAGGCAATTTTTAGTTCTAAAGCATTTACAAGCATATTCATCGTAGCTTAGCCTGGCATAGTAGTCGAGATATTTTGCTTAACGGGTGGAGAAGTGGGTGCTGTATTTGGTGAACTCGGTTTAGTTTGCTCTTTTAATAGATTTCTTGTCCGAATAGTTTCCAGTGTTTTGGCATCGAGCGGCTGCCCTTTTTGATCTAGCGGTATCACTTCTGGATTTTCCCAAGAGCCTTGTATTAAATAATCTGTTTGCATGGTGCGATTAATTTGATTGGTAATGAGGTATTGCCCTAATACTGCCCCCAGACCAATAATGGGATTAATGGCAAATGCAGCTAGTGAACCTGCAGTAGCATCAATCGTAGGAAAGATGGTGATACGAAGATCTTGAGTTTCTTTAGAAACATTAACTTGACCAGTCATTGCTACTCTGGCCTGATCAAGAACCATTGTAAATTCCTTGGTTTGTGCAATACCTTGCGCAATTTCGAAGTTACTAGTAATAGTGTTAAAGGGAGTGCCCTTAGTGGCCAGATTTCCGAGGCTGCCTTTTAGATCTAGTGTCGCGAATCTAAACAAACTCTGCAAACTCAGAACATCTAATAATTTAGCGCCATCAGTGTTGACCTCTAGTAGTCGCCCTTTAGCAAGGTTGATGATGACATTGCCAGCAAGAGAGTCGTAGATTGGGGTAAATATTGTACCTGACCATGTTAAGTTAGCAGTGAGCTTTCCTTCTCCGCCTTCTACAGACTTCGAGTTACTCCAATGGGAAATGATTTGTCCTGCGTCTTTAATATTGACATCCGCAGTAAAAGAGCTCTGATCAACGCTAGTTGAAGTGCGAGCAATCCACTGCCCTTTCATTGTGGAGCTGCCTTGTGGATTATTGATTTGAAGAGACTCTAGCTTCAATAGGTCACGGCTTGTTTTGGACTTAATCTTCACGGCACCTAGTTGCGCTTTTGTCCAACTTAAGTCATCAATTGCTAAATCTAGGCTAGGAATGAGATTCGGGCTAATGGGAGTTTTGAGTGCGCCCGACTTTTGCGGAGAAAGCTCTTTAGGCGATGAATCTGCGGCTATCAGCTGATCTGGTAACTTAAGACGTGTTAGTTTTCCGGCAATTAAACCGCTTGGCTGTTCGTTACTGCTTGGGTGCCATTGAACTTGACCAGTAATTTGAGGCGAATTTAAGCGAATTTGCCAGACCTGATTTTTTTCTTGAGAATTAATACTGACATCGCTCCACTCACGATCAAAAGCAATCAGTTTTTTAATTTGCGCAGAGACTTGAAGATTGCTTTCAAGCGCCTCAGATTTTTTGACTTCTGTTGGTTTAGGGTTTAATTTTGTTGTACCTAGAAACTCTCGCCAGGTATCCAGATTTAGTTCATTATTTGTTACATTTAATGCAAGGCCTTGCTGCGGTACTGGGGCTGAAGCGCCAACACCTAAGACATTCCTAATCTCATTGGCGGAGTCTAGATTCCCCTGAATAAAATACTGCCCACCCAGCTTTCCAGACCAATCTGAACGTGTTAGATTTGATTTTCCAGTAGGGTAGGTTTTTAGATTGAGTTCACCAAGCATAGGGGTGCCAGCTAATTTTTTAGCAGGTACGGGCGCAGTACTTGCCCAATTACGTAAATCAAACTTGAGATTAGTTTGACTGCCTAATTTATTGAAATTGATAAGACCTTCATATTTTGCTGATCCACTCATGGCGGATAGTAGGGCGGGATTTAAACGAGAATTTACATTCCCCGCAATGTAATCCTTAATAAAACTAGCATTGATGTTTCCCTCGATGCTAAAGCTCGAGTTTCCGGATGCAGATGGCGCACTAGCAATTTTCAGGGAGCCACCCAGAAAGTTTGCGCTAATGTCTTCAAATTCTGGATTCTTCTCAGTAATTCGAATCTTGCCCTTCAGATTTTCTAGTGGAGGCATGTCTCCCCATTGAGCCTTATTACCTGGCAATGTTAGTTTGGCATCTACCTTGGTATCTTCATTTCCAGCGAGCGGGATTTTTAATCCAAGACCAATATTTACAGGGCCAGTAAGGGAAAGATTTTTGGCTAGATTGGGCTGTTGCAGCCCAGCTGGGGAGGGAGCAAGGTATTCCAAGATCTCAGCCGCTTCACCATCTACTTCACCATTAATCAGCAATACAAGTTGTTTGGAGCTGAGATTAGGGATTTGTGATTTGACATTGGTGAGCGCCACTTTCTTAAAGCTTGCCTTGTCGATATCCACGTTTAAAGTTGATTGCTTCATATCAATAGTGCCATTGACATTGCTAAATGCCTGCCAAACCCCTGAGCTTTTTTGTAGCAAGGGTGCCGGCTTAAAGCTTGCCTTAGAAAAAGGCAGGTGCAAGCTTAGCTCCCCAACTGTTCCGGCTGGGTAAGGAGCTTGATTTGGATCGCCCTTAATATGTAAAGAACCATTTTGAATATCCCCAGCCTCAAAGGCTTTACTTAAGTAGAGGCGGCTATCCTTATCCATCCCGACTGGGAGATAGCGATAGGCTGTAGCCAATTTCGCTTTAACAAATTGCATATCGAGTGTCGTCTCATCAGGCTGCTTAGATGGGCTAATCAGATAACTCAGATCAAAGTTAGTCGTGATTTCTGAGTTGCTGAGCTGGACTTGCTTGGCATTAATCAGCCAACCTCCTTTTTGCTTAGACCAACTAATATCGCCTTTTGCACGATCCAGCTGAATTTGAGAAGCCGTTAGAAAATCACTCATTTCAAATTCAAGATTGCTTGAGTCCAGAGTGAAGTTGCCTTGCTTCTGATTACTCGTTAGATTTCCAGACAAATGAGATACCGAAGGCATCGATTTATTGATTCCAGTAAAGCTAATATCTTGCAGTTTTGCGCTGATAGTGAAATCCAATTTATTAGCAGAAAACCAATTGCCCGCTATTGGTAAAGTCGATAATGCGGATTGACTTTCAGACCAGTTGATTTCTAAATTCTGTAGCTCGCCATCCGCTTCAGAGATCTTGATCCATTGGTGAATTTTTTTTGGTAAGGGAAGGTTGAGTGCAAATAGCGCAATATCTTCCATCTGAATTTTTGGTGAAGAGAATCCAAATTCTTTAATTTCGCCACCATCTTTTGGCGAACGCCAACGGAAGCTAATTGGGCTTAAATTTTCAAGTGGTGAGGTATTTGGGCTATCAATGTTTCGCCATGCCAATGTCTTGGTGGTGATGGAGTTGAGTCCACCATTCGTTTCTTTTACTAGATTGGTCTCGAGTCTACCGAACTCAATGGGATCCTCATCTTGATTTAGTTGTACCTTGAGCTTGTCTGCAGTTAAAAATATTTGTCCACTATCAGCCTTGCCGCCATCCAGATTTAGGCCTCCTTTGGAGTTAAGCTTTCCACTTAAGTCATGAAGTGGCAGCGGAATATCTTTAGAGATTTGGTTAAGGTTTAAATCAGCAAGATCCCATGAAAAAGTACCAACCCAATCATGCCAATTGCCTGCTTGCCCACCCAGATTATGGACAAAGTTAGCCTGAACTTTGATTGGGTTTGGACTCCATGGGGTTTGTGCAAGCAATCTACCTTCATGCCTACGAATGCCATTGCTTAAATGAAATTCTTGAATATCAATTACAGTTTTTAACTTTCGACCTTTTTGATCTTCCCAAAAGATCTTGGCATTGTTAATGTGAATATCATTTTGAGCGAGCAACCAGCTCTCGGAAGAAAAATCATCGACAGTACTGTGCACTGGAATGCCAGCGATTGTGACTACACCTTTTGTATCACGTTGTGCGTAAAGCTGAATTTGATCAAAAGTAATCTCATGGAAATAGGGAGCTAAGTAATAGAAAGAAAGCCAGCTGAGTTGCCCGCTAATACTTTGAATTAGTAAAGGGCTAGGAGAGCTATTGGCACTATTAAATCTTAAGCCTGCGATGACGAAGCTCGGACGAATTCCGGTCCAAGACACTTGGACATCATCCATGGTGACACTAGCACCTAAGCGAGCGCTAATTAAGCGCTCTATGGTAGGTTTTGATTTCTCGATCTGAGGCCATAAAACAAAGCGCACCCCAACATGACCCAAAACAAAAAAAGCCACAGTGACACCAGCAAGAATGAGGGCACGCTTGCGCCAACGCCCACCAGAACCTGAAGGACGTTTTTGAAGCACGCTTTGCAGGCGAGTCCGGATGATGTTTCGAAGCATAGGCTCTATTATCCTTCAGCCCTTATGCGATCGCCAAGCTTCTGAGGTTTTAGTCTGCAGTCAGATTAAGATGGTGAAATGAGAGATTTTTCCGGCCAAATTGAATTTCTAAAGCAGCACTCAAGCTATGCTCAACGCTGGCTCAATTCTCACCCTGAATGGCTAGACTGGCTCAGACTTCAGGGTTCTCAAACGGTCGATATTGATGGAATTAGGGACTTATTAAGCGCTTGCCAGGAAGCTCTGGCTATTTCCGAGCAGGATGAGGCTCAATTTATGGCGGATCTGAGACTGGCTAGACAGCGTCTAATGCTTTGGATTGCCTTCCGAGACCTCAACGGTACGGCTGACCTAAAAGAGGTCACACATGCTTTGAGTCATTTTGCAGAGGAGGTGGTCGCCTTATCGATTGCCTACATTCGCGAAGATCTTCGGAAGCGCTTTGGACTTCCTTGGAGCGCTGTGACTAATTCAGAGATGCCCTTGATGGTGGTTGGTATGGGTAAGTTAGGGGGTCTAGAGCTTAATCTTTCTTCCGACATTGATCTTATCTTTTTATATGAGCACGAGGGGGAGACGCAGGACGCACCTAAGAGTCTTTCTTATCACGAGTGGTTTACACGTATGGGTAAGCGCTTGATCAAGCTATTAGCGGAGCATGATGAAAATGGTTTTGTATTCCGAGTAGACATGCGATTGCGACCGAATGGAGATTCTGGTCCTTTAGTGTGTAGTCTCGATATGCTCGAAGAATATCTTCTGGTTCAAGGCCGGGAGTGGGAGCGCTATGCCTGGATCAAAGGTAGATTAATTTCTCCATTACCTAGCTCGTCTGCATTTGCCTACTGCGAGCGTGAACTTGATCAACTTATTCGTCCATTTGTCTACCGACGTCATTTAGATTACGGAGTCATTGCATCCATTAGAGAGCTGCACGCACAAATACAACATGAGGCTGATAAGCGTTCATCGAATCATCATGGGCGATCAAGAGATATTAAGTTGGGCCGTGGTGGTATCCGCGAAATTGAATTCTTAGCCCAGATGTTTCAATTAATGCGTGGCGGTACAGATCCCCGTTTTCGGATTCGCCCAACTTTAGAAGTTTTAGAGTTGGTAAAACAGCAAGCTATTTTGCCTGCCGAAGAGGTTGATGTCTTAAAGATCGCTTATATTTTCTTGCGACGTTTAGAACATCGCATTCAAGTGTGGGAGGATCAGCAGACGCACTATTTGCCTGAAGATGAAGTTGCCCGTGCCCGCTTAGCTTCGAGCATGATCGGTCCCGATCAAATTCAAGAGCGAGCAGCCTTCATGGATGAGCTCGATAAGCATCAAACAGCAGTGGCTCAGTATTTTGAAAAAGCATTTGTACTTGATGATGCTGCGCGCTTAGACAATACGGCATTGCCCGCAGGCTGGGAGCCTGACAGCGTGATCTTTCCAGAGTCTGCAGCTCGTTGGTTGGTTTGGACTGATGGTTCTAAACAAAGACAGTTACCAGAGAAAAGTAGGATCATTTTCAATAACTTAATTGGTAAAGCCGCAGATAGCTTACAAGCAGATCCGCCTGTTTCAATTAGTGCGGATCTGACTTTATTGCGCTTCTTTGATTTATTGGAGGCAGTTGCACGGCGCAGTGCCTATTTATCTATTTTGTCTGAATACCCTCAGGCACTATTGAATGTGTTGGCTTTACTTAAGGCCTCTCAATGGGGTGCAGAATATTTAACTCAGCATCCCCATTTATTGGATTACTTACTCAACTCACGAACTGAGAAGGCGCTGATTGAGCAGCCAGAGAAATATTGGCAGGAAGTAAGAGCCACTTTAGATATGCACCTTGACGATGTGATGGCGGATGGTGATGGCTCAGAGCAAGCGATGGATATTTTGCGCATTACCCATCACACCGAAACTTTTATTACTTTATTGGCTGATCTAGGAATTGGGGTAGATCACGAACTTTCCGTGGAGAAAGTCAGTGATCATTTATCTGCCTTGGCGGACTTAATACTGCAGGCTAGCTTTGAGCGTGTTTGGCCCAGCGTTGCCCAAAAGTTTAATTTATCTATAGATGCTACTGCGCCATTTGCAGTGATCTCTTATGGAAAGCTAGGGGGTAAAGAGCTGGGATATGCCTCGGATCTAGACTTGGTTTTTTTATATCAAGCTGAGGAATCTGATTTAGAGGCCCAAGAAATTTATGCCTTACTCGCCAAGCGAATGATCAATTGGCTAACTACTTACACGTCGACCGGAAGCTTATTTGAAATTGATACACGCCTTAGGCCGAATGGCTCCGCTGGATTCTTAGTAACCAACGCTGATGCATTTAAGAAGTATCAATTGCGCGAAGGTAACAATTCTGCCTGGGTGTGGGAGCATCAAGCCCTAACGAGAGCACGATTCTCTGCTGGGTCTAAAGAGGTTGGTAGGTTCTTTGATGATGTGCGCTTTGAGGTCTTAAGTCAAAAACGCGACATTAATGAGCTACGTCTTGAGATTTTGGAAATGCGTTGCAAAGTGCATGCTGGACACCCTAATCCCAGTCCCGATTTTGATTTAAAGCACGATGCTGGCGGTATGGTCGATCTCGAGTTTATTGTCCAATTTTTAGTCCTAGGATATTCAAACACCTACCCCCAACTTATTGGAAATCTAGGAAATATTGCTTTGTTACGTATTGCTGGGGAGGTAGGATTAATTCAGATTGAGCTTGCTCAATCGGTTGGGGATGCCTATCGCCTTCTACGTGCTCGGCAACACCGCCTACGATTAGATGGTGCAGAAAAGACGCGTGTAGATTTAGGGCTTGAGCCACGGCTGGTTCGGGCAAGAGAAGTAGTACTGACTTTGTGGCAAGAGATATTTCTTGCCCCTTCAGATGTTTAAAAACTTAGTTCTGCCCTAGCAGTTCTCGCGCATGACGACGTGTGGTATCGGTAATAGTTGCCCCACCAAGCATGCGAGCCACTTCTTCTACTCGATCTGATCTTCCTAGCGGACTAACTTGCGAGAGGGTTTTATCGCCCGCCTGAGACTTACTCACTTTTAAGTGTGGTTCCCTTGCGCAGCCACTTGTGGCAAATGGGTAACGCAAAGATTTTGATGAGACTCGCCTAGTTGGTGCAATAACTTTCCAACAGTCTCTGCAACTGCGCCACCGATGCCAGCATCTACCTCATCAAATATTAGTGTTGGAGTAAATGATGCCTTGCTAGTGATCACGCTAATAGCTAGGCTGATGCGAGCGAGCTCGCCGCCGGATGCCACTTTAGCTAGTGAGCGCGGGGTGCTACCGGCATGACCTGCGACGAGAAATTCAATTTGCTCAAGGCCACGAGCTCCACCTTCAGCTAGTGGCAATAATGCAATTTCGAGCTGCCCACCAGCCATGGATAGGTCTTGCATGGCAGCAGTTACTTGTTGACCTAAGTCAGTTGCGGCCTTGCTCCGTTTTTGTGAGAGCTGTTTAGCAAGCTTGAGATAAGCCACTTCTTCCTGCTTTACTTTGTCTCGCAAAGCTTCAATATTTTGAGAGGCAGTGAGGGCTTCCAGACGCTCTTCAGTCTCACTCAAGAGTGCTGGGAGATCATCAGCCTCAGTGCGATATTTTCTGGCGGCACCATGGAGAGCTTGCATTCGCTCCTCGACTTCAGTGAGTCGTGCAGGATCTAAATCGAGCTTTTGTAAATAGCGATTGAGGCTATGAACTGCTTCATCGATTTGAATTTGGGCAGACTCCAGTGCTTGGCTGATATCACTGAGCGTGGAGTCATGCTCTGCTAAGGCGCTCATATTGGCGCTAGCTTTGGAAAGAGTGGACTCTACGGAGTTTTCTGCATCGCTTAAAACATCGATTGCCTCTTGGCAGCCGCTGATAATTTTTGCGCCATTGGCCAGACGAGCATGTTCGCTTTGTATGGCAGTCCATTCTCCTGCTTGTGGCGAGAGTTCGGTAAGTTCTTCTAGTTGCCACTCTAGGCGCTCACGTTCCCGTTCGATGTCTTGACCAGCATTTTCTGCTTGCTCTAAGCGACGACGTGAATCGTTTAGCATTTTGAATAATTGCGCAACTTCTCCGACCAGATCCATGTGATTGGCGTGGCGATCTAGCAGTTCACGTTGAGCACCACCTTTGAGCAGAAGTTGATGCGCATGTTGTCCATGAATATCTACCAGTTGATCACCAGCCTCTCGTAACTGCGCCAATGTTGCTACGCTGCCATTAATAAATGCGCGGCTGCGACCATTGACCTCCACTGTTCTCTTGAGAATCAGACTTTGTCCTTCATCCTCAATTGGAAAGCCGAGTTCATCTAGCCAATGATTGAAGTGTTGGACTTGTTTTGCATCAATTCGAAAGAGGGCACTAATCTCAGCGCGGTTACAGCCTTCACGAATTTGGCTACTATCAGCGCGCTCACCTAAAACGAGGCTAAGGGCATCTAAGAGAATAGATTTACCGGCACCCGTTTCGCCAGTGAGCACTGTAAAGCCGGAAGAAAAGTCCAGTTCTAGTTGGTCAACAATGACAAAGTCACGGAGCGCGAGAGTCTGAAGCATGCGTTAGCGTATCGAATAATTCGACATCAGAATGTCGATGGATACTCATTCCAATGTAACTTTTCTCGCAAGGTTTTGTAGTCACTATGACCGCGAGGATGAAGTAGGGTGATTGTTTTTTCGGATTGACGCACTTCAATTGTGTCACCTGATTGCAAGTTAGTTTGGGATTGCATATCAAAGTTCACAATCACCTCTCTGCCATCTACCACCTCGATACTCACCACAATATCTTGTGGCAGCACAATGGGGCGATTAGATAAAGAGTGCGGCGCAATCGGTACCAATAAAATTCCGGCTACCCGAGGATGAAGAATGGGTCCTCCAGCGGATAAGGCATAGGCTGTTGAGCCAGTCGGGGTGGAGACGATCAAGCCATCGGATCTTTGGTTATACATAAAAGAGCCGTTAACACGAACTGCGAGCTCAACCATTCCAGAAATTCCGGAGCGATTTACGACAACGTCATTCAAAGCCAGGGCCCGGTTAATTACTTTGTCGTCACGGAGCACAACTGCATCGAGCAAGGTTCTAGCGTCAGCCTCATATTCACCAGCAATAATTTGGGGTAGTACGGTTTGAACATTCTGAATAGGGATATCGGTCATGTAACCGAGGCGACCCATATTGATTCCAACCAAAGGGATCTTGCTGCCGGCTAGCCGCCGCCCAATTCCGAGCATCGTGCCATCACCACCCAAAACTACTGCCACATCAATCGCTCCTGCAAATTCCTCTGCTGTCTTAGTAGGGTAGGCGGTAAGGCTTAAATAAGATGCAGTTGAGGCTTCCAAGAAGACCTCGCAACCCTGTTTGGCTAGAAGTTCCGCAAGGTCTTTAAGGCGTTCCTGCATGCCATCAGCCTGATATTTGCCAATAAGCGCAACCCGGCTAAATGCCTTTTTGGCGGAATTTTGGGATGGGCTTAACATATAACGATTAAACCATACGCATAAAATCCCTTCCACTATGGATGATCGTTCCCGCGCCTTACTAAAAACCCTCATCGAGCGATATATCGAAGAAGGGCAGCCTATTGGCTCAAGGACCCTATCTCGGTTCTCGGGCTTAGATCTATCTGCAGCCACGATTCGTAATGTGATGGCTGACTTGGAGGAAATGGGGTTGGTGACCAGTCCCCATACTTCCGCTGGGCGTATCCCTACCCCAAGAGGCTATCGCCTCTTTGTGGATACGATGGTGACTGTTCGCCCCCTAGAGGAAATTGCCGCTCGGGAGATGGAAAAAGGGCTTTTACCGGACTCTCCACAAAGGGTGATGAATTCAGCTGCACAAATTCTGTCTAATTTGACCCATTTTGCTGGAGTGGTTATGACACCCAAGCGAGCACAGGTGTTTAAGCATATCGAGTTTTTAAGATTGGGCGAGGGCAAGATCTTGCTCATCATGGTCACACCAGAGGGAGATGTTCAAAACCGCATCCTGCCAACCACGCAAGACTACACACCAAGCCAGTTAATAGAAGCGGGAAATTACATCAATATGCAGTTTGCTGGCAAGAGTTTTGCTGAGGTTCGGGCACATCTCGCTTCAGATCTGGATAAGTTACGCAGTGATATCTCAGGTTTAATGACATTGGCATTGCACAGTGGTGTGAGTGACTATGGAATGGGTCAAGGGGATATGCTGCTATCCGGTGAGCATCGTTTACTGAATGTGGGCGACCTTAGTGCCAATTTAGATAAGTTGCGCAAAATGTTTGACATGCTTGAGCAGAAATCAGTCTTAATGCAGTTACTAGATGTTTCGAGCCATGCAGATGGTATCCAGATTTTTATTGGTGGTGAGAGCGATCTACTGCCCTATGAAGACCTGGCAGTGATTAGCGCACCTTACAGTGTGGATGGCCAGATCGTGGGAACCTTGGGTGTAATTGGACCAACCCGTATGGCGTACGATCGCGTCATTCCGATAGTCGACATTACCTCTAAATTATTATCCGGTGCGCTGAGCTCCTGATGGCAAAAACTTTTTCTTCTTACTCCCTTTAATTCAGACGGATCCCCCTTGAATCAAAATCCTCATTTACGTCCTGCGAAGACAGCAGTTTTGATGCTGAACTTAGGCACGCCTTCTGCGCCAACAGCTAAGGCGGTGAGAGCATACTTAAAAGAATTCTTATCCGATCCTCGCGTAGTTGAAATTCCGCAGATTATTTGGTGGTGGATTTTGAATGGCATTATTTTGCCTATTCGGAGTAGCGCCTCAGCAAAGAAATACGCTTCGATTTGGTTACCAAAACTGGGCTCACCACTAATGCATTACTCCCGCTTACAAGCTAAAGAGTTGAGCGAGAAATTCGCTCATCATGGGCAAGTGGTATTGGTAGATCTGGCGATGCGCTATGGCCAGCCCTCTACCCAGCAAGCCCTTGAAGCCCTTCAGGCACAAGGCATGGAGCGTCTTTTACTGCTACCAATGTATCCACAATATTCAGCGACTACTACAGCATCGAGTTTTGATGAAGTATTTCGTGTTCTCGGTACGTGGCGCAACCAACCAGAGTTGCGTCTTGTAAAGCACTATCACGATAATTCTGCGTACATCGCTGCATTGCGCGACCAGGTAATGAGCGCCTGGGCTCAAGATGGACGCCCTGATTTTGCTGCTGGGGATCGCTTGGTGATGTCTTTTCATGGGCTGCCTAAGCGCAATTTAATGAAGGGTGACCCCTACCATTGTGAGTGCTTAAAGACAGGCCGCTTACTTGGCGAGTCTTTGGGTTTAGAGCCCGGACAATATTTAGTGACCTTTCAATCTCGCTTTGGTAAAGCGGAGTGGCTCAAGCCTTACACAGCGCCAACGATTGAAAAACTTGGCAAAGAAGGCTGTCAACGTATCGATATTTTCTGTCCAGGCTTTCCAGCGGACTGCTTAGAAACCTTAGAGGAGATTGCGATGGAAGCGCTTGAGATTTTTCTAGAGCATGGCGGGAAAGATTACCGCTATATTCCTTGCCTCAATAGCAATTCAAAGTGGATTGATGCGATGTATGAC
>Ga0187842_1000902_pt1 | contig 14251 bp, 15 predicted proteins | sample SpaLakP09_SKY_41_FD_134514 | JGI IMG/M metagenome (GOLD analysis project Ga0187842, IMG submission 134514) | Oligotrophic lake water microbial communities from Sparkling Lake, Wisconsin, USA - SP09_SKY_41 | ecosystem: Environmental > Aquatic > Freshwater > Lake | place: USA: Sparkling Lake... | reverse complement strand
CTGGATAAGGTAGTCAAGCAGGTGGCAAACTCTTTTATGAGGAATTGGTAATCTAGCTTGAGCTTCTTAAATGTCGATCCGACATTAAATATCGGCAAGTTTAAAAACGCTGCAAGTAAATATAAACAGGCAATAAAACAAATGGCAATCTCGGCAAGGCTATATGAACCCGTTTGCAAAAGCTCAGGAATAAATTTGGCTAGTGATTGATTAAAGACATCGCTAATCAGAAATCCACCCAGTAAAGTACCGAAAATAATGGAGGCAATAATTAACCCCTCCATCCAACCGTTGGCAGCCACCAATTTATCTGAAGGAAGTAGCTCAACTAAGATTCCATATTTAGCGGGAGCGTAGAGTGCCGCACCAATTCCAACGATTCCATAACCCAATAATGGATGCAAACCAAAAACAATCAATATGCAACCACCTGTTTTAAGAATATTAGAAACCAACATGACCTGACCCTTAGGTCTTGAGTCTGCAAATGCACCAACGAAAGGCGCAAAAATCACATAAGGAATAACAAAGAAAATTTTCAGTGCTGGGGAAAACCAACTAGGCTCACTCATTTGAACCAATAAAGCAATGGATGCAATTAGTAATGCGTTGTCTGCTAAGGAAGATAGAAATTGTGAGGTAGCAACAACATAGAAAATGCGATTCATTGTTTAATGCAGGCCTGGCTTAAAGCAAGGGCATTCATCTTTTTTTCTTGTGGGGGATGACTGTGTAAGAGCTCGTAATAATTTTGATTTAATTTAGCTGTGACAGATTCCCAGGAAATATTCAAGGTAGTTTGTCGGGCATTTTTTCTAAAAACATCTAACTCGGGACCTTTCTTCAATAATTCAAGGCTTTGATTAATGAAGCTATTAGGATGGTTGCAGTCGGCTAACATTCCATTTACCCCACTCTGAATAACTTGACCAGCAGCTGCGTAGTCATATGCCAATACCGCCAGACCACTAGCCATTGCCTCTAAAGTGACATTCCCAAATGTTTCACTGAGGCTGGAAAAAAGAAATATATCGCCACTGGCATAGTACTGAGCAAGACTTTCGCCGGACTGAATACCTGCAAAAATACTGTTAGGGCATGTTAGCTCTAAAAAACTTTTTTGCGGTCCATCGCCAACCCATACTATCTTCAGATTTGGCTTAATGGCTAGCATCGCCTTAAATGCGCTCACAGTCACCTGCAAGTTTTTCTCTGACGCGAGTCTGCCAACGTACACAACGACTTCTTCATCCCCCTTAACGCCCCAGCTTTCTCTTAATGATCTTGAGCGCTTGGAGGGATTAAATAAGTCAGTATCTATCCCTCTGGCTAATACTCTAAGCCTCTCAAAACCAGCATTTTGTAGCTGATTTTTAAGCCCTTGGGTCGGCACCATGGTGAAGTTTGTTCTGTTGTGAAAATACCTCATGTACTTCTGTATAGGGCTTTTTAGCCAACTCAATCCGTAATGAGATGAATAGGCATCAAAATTAGTTCGGAAGTCTGAGCAAATAGGAATACCTAGTTTCTGGGCAGCTTCTAGGGCTGACCAGCCAAGGGGACCCTCTGTCACGATATGTACTAGATCAGGGCGATTCACTGACCATTGCTGGAGGAACATCCCACGCCTTGGCAGACCAATCTTTAAGGAGCTATAACCAGGGATAGGAATTCCCTGAGTCAGTATCTCCTGAAACTGGGCCTGAGTAACGGGGCTATCACCCCTTCCTTGACGCGGCCTTACGAGCGTAATTTGGTGACCTAAATCCCTTAAGCCACGGATGAAGCGGGCTACCGTGCTTGCAACTCCATTAACCTCAGGAGGGTAGGTTTCTGTGACGATAGAGATCTTTAAGGGCTCGACTACAAGAGCATTTTTTTCTAAATTGGTGTCTTCGCAAGTCATTGACTAAGTATTCGTTAATTTCATAACAGTTTTATGACAGTCTCAGTCTTGATTGTCTTATTACTGTCACATTTAAACTGTAAATATGACGCAAGCGTAATTATTTTGTCATGAAGTTCACACTATGTATTGGAAACTAAATTGATTCATTTTCTAGAGACCTTAAAAAAACAACGTTGGGATGATCATCGCTACTATCACCATAGTCGAATCAATCAGTCATTACACTTAGTTAGTGCAGTCAGCTTCTTGACTGCTTATGGCTTACTTTTTATCGACCCTATTGCAGCATCATTACTCGCATGGCTTATTGCTATGACAACGCGACAAAGTGGTCACTTCTTCTTCGAGCCAAAAGGTTACGACGAAGTCAATAAAGCCACACACGAATATAAAGAGCAAATTAAAGTGGGTTACAACCTCAACAGAAAGGTAGTACTTCTTTCGATATGGGCTGCAATTCCACTGCTGGTTTGGGCTAACCCAACCTGGTTGCAAAAATTTGTTGCACTCAATACCTTTACAAATACTGATGGATTCATAAGACAGACAGGATTGCTATGGCTTTGGCTTGGCGTCGGTGGAGTCCTGTTTCGTACATTCCACTTGTTCTTTATCCATAATGTGGAAGCTGCCTTCGCTTGGATGACGAAAATCATGACAGATCCGTTTCATGATGCCAAGATTTATGCCACTGCCCCGCTGTATTTACTCAAAGGTCAGTTAATTGATCCAATGGATCATGGTAACTTCGAGGAAGAGCCACTTCCTCAGTAAAGTCTCAGCCAGAGAAATGATTTAGGGTTTTCTACCAAAAATCATTTCTCTGAGAATTTGCCGCTTGATATTCTTGTTCGTCAAGCCGCTCTCATTCCACCACCAACCATCCTGTTTCATGGCTTGAGCGGCGCGAATGAATTTTTCTTGAACGGCAGTCATATCTGAATCACTGTAATTCAAGCTAAAGATAAATCTGCCCGTCCCAATCCAACTGAGTGCTAAACCCTGCTCCTTAAGGTAGTACTGGAACATCCAGTTGTAACGGGATGGCTCCGTATAGTAAATAGTCCAAATACTAGACATATTCGCTATCTTGACAGGCAAGTTGAGTGTTAAAAGACTTTCGTTCAGATCATTGGCGCGACGATCCCAAACGACATCCAAGTCGGAGTAAATCTTTTTCACCGGATCAGTATCTAGACTCTCTAAGAAAACTTGCATAGCGCCCATCACATAAGGATGAGAATTAAAGGTGCCTCTTGCAAAACAGATATCAGCTGGCTTATCCGCCTTAAATCGCATCATCAGCTCTTTTTTGCCACAAACAACACCGATTGGTAATCCGCCACCTAGAGTCTTCCCATAGGTCACCATATCGGCTTTAACCCCAAAATACTCTTGCGCGCCACCTAGTGCTAAACGAAAGCCTACAAAAACCTCATCAAAAATTAAGACAATTCCCTTGTCACTGCATACCTGCCTTAGTTCTTTAAGCCAATTTGTATAGGCTTCACGATCAAAAAATGCCTTACGTGAACTATCCAAAAGTGATGAGTCGCCAGGAGCGCCCTTGTTGGGGTGTAAAGCCTGAAGCGGGTTTACCAACACACAAGCAATATTCTTTTTATTCCGAAGAACGCGCAGCGTATCCTGATCTACCTCTTTAAGCGTATAGGTTTCCCGCGGAGGAAGTGGGTTACCTATGCCTGGCTGAACATCCTCCCACCAGCCATGATAGGCCCCACAGAACCTGACAACATGGCTTCTTTTGGTGTGATATCTAGCCAAACGAACGGCCTGCATTACTGCTTCTGTACCCGACATATGAAAAGAGATCTCATCATGCCCAGAAACTTCTTTTAGGCGCTTGACGTTGTCTGCAACGATGGGATGATAAAACCCTAATACAGGACCAAGATCAGAAACTCGCTTTGCCCCCTCCTCGATCGCATTCTTGTAAAAATCGTATCCAAGAACGTTCACACCATAGGAACCAGTCAAATCATAAAATATATTGCCATCTAAATCTGTCATAGAAACGCCAGAGGACGATTGCATGAAACTGCCAGATTTTAAATGTTTGCTAACGACATCGCTAAACTGAAAGGGGACGCGATATCTTCCTGTAAATTGGAGATCTGATATCACTTCAGTAGCCTGAGTAGTCAGCTCAACGGATTTTGTGAAACGTTCTTTGTAAGTTTTTGATAGACGCATAAAGCCCGCCTCTCTTAAAAGCGCGATTTCCTCAGGCGCTCCATCAACTCTAAAAAAGACGTCTTTGTTAAAGGAATAATGGGGGATCAAACGAGCTACTCTTTTAGCCATTCTCGAGTGCCCGGCCAATGAAGGATGCTTTGCCATAGAAAGTTGCAATCTTGTATAAGCCTTCTTGACAAGCCAGAGTCCGAGACCAGCACCGAATATACTTAGTGCAAGTTGATTTTCCATAAACACTCCTATTAATATTCATTACACTTTTACTTCATTTATTTGACACAAATATGTCAATCAAGAAAACCATACAAAACCTCCTATCTCAGGAAGATCTGAATTTTCTTCTGACCAATCGCATTCCTCGAAATACCCTGACTCGCTTTATTGGGTGGTTTAGTCAGATCGAAAACCCCCTAATCGCCTATGTATCTATCAAAATTTGGCAATTCTTCTCTGCTTTGGATCTCACTGAAGCAAAAAACACCCAATTTAAGAGCATGCATGCCTGTTTTACGCGTGAGCTCAAGCCCAATGCAAGACCCATTCATCAGGACCAAAATACCCTCAATAGCCCCTGTGATGCATTGCTTGGTGCATTTGGCCAGGTAAAAGATGGGGGAGTTTTTCAAGCCAAGGGGTTTCCATACACCATCAAAGATTTAATACCCATACCCACTTTGGCTATGCAATACGAGGGCTGTGATTATGTAACCCTCAGACTCACTTCTAGTATGTATCACCGCTTTCATGCACCAAGCTCGATGCACCTGAAAAGAGTGACCTATATTTCTGGGGATACCTGGAATGTCAATCCCATTGCGCTAAAAAGAGTAGAGCGACTATTTTGCAAGAATGAAAGAGCCGTTCTTGAATGCGAGCTTACCGATCCGAATGGAGTGGGCACAGGAAATACTTTAACTATAGTCCCAGTAGCGGCCATTCTCGTTGCCAGCATTCGTCTTCACTGCCTTAATCTTCTTTTGCATCTTAAATACCGAGGCCCCAATACTATTGAATGCGATGCTCAATTTAATCGAGGTGAAGAAATGGGCTGGTTCCAGCATGGCTCAACTATTATTGTCTTTGCCCCAAGCAATTACCGATTACTTTCGAATCTTAAACTAGGAGACGCTATTCGTATGGGTGAGCCCCTATTTAGAAAACTTGCTTGAGATCTTGACTGAGGCCGTAAATTATTATCTGCAGGCAAGATTGAGAACATCACGATTTTTATCCATTGCTTGAGCGATATTTTCGAAACTCTTTTGCATATTATTTTTCATAAAATATTCAATAATTCCTATGGGGACCGAAGAGTTGGGTTCTAAAAATGCTTGGTAACGTACCTGAACTCCCTTATCACCTGTTTTAAGACGCCAACTTCCCGAATAAGCCTTACTATCGCCCTTAGTTTGAACAAAGTTCAAGCCTTGATTTAGTTGTTCTGTGTACTCAAGAACGGAATACATCCTTAAGGGGAATAGGAGCACCCTCTCCTCTATCAATCTTTCTATAGTGACTTTATTGCCTTCTCTTTTTTTAACTTTAGACTCAATCAAGCCGGGCGTCATCCTAACATCCTCATAGTCAGTTAGAAAAACATACGCCTCACACTGACTGATATTGGTAATATAGTTTGCTTCGATAGAAAATCCAGCGCCCACTCTATGAATGCTAACTTTTAAATCGTATGGGGAAGAACTCTGATCGGCTCGAGAGTGCTGACTTAGTGTTAGCACTATTAAGATGAACCAAATTTTCAAAAATTTACTACTGGCATGGATAGCATGAAAACTTCTTGACAGACTATTCAAATTATTTCTTCTTAGATACAAGGATGAATGGCATAAACTAACTTCTGTAGTGAATACTGTGAAGTCGATCCTGAATTTGGAGCTTATTGAGGGTTTCAATCGGCAGATCGATGAGAAGCTCTATTCGATTACGAAGACCCATTTCGACCTGTTTAAATAACTGAAGTATTTTTTCATCATCGCCGATATTAGAATCGGCTGGATTCGGAAATCCCCAATGCGCTGTTGTGGGATGTCCTGGCCAATAAGGGCACTCCTCAGCTATAGCAGAGTCGCACAAGGTAATAATGAAGTCCATCTTAGGCGTACCTTCACGAGCAAACTCATCCCAGCTTTTGCTTCTAAGAAGCTGAATAGGGTATCCCATTGATTTAGCCATTTCTAGAGCAATGGGGTGAACCTTGCCGCTGGGTTTAGCGCCTGCAGAATATCCTGCAAAGCGGCCGTGACTTAAGGTAGTTGTCAGCGCCTCTGCAAGAATAGATCGCGCTGAATTTCCATTGCAAAGAAAGAGGACGTTATAAATTTTATCCATGGATAAATGATTAAATCAGTTCGTCCAGTTTTAATGCGTATTTATGATCGACGAGAAATGCACTAGACCGACTCTCAGCCTTATCATGTTTTTGATCAAGTAATTCCTGCTTAAGATTAATACCCTCTTGAGAATGTTGATCAAGATGGCGTCGAAATATGGTGGATAAATTTATATTGCTTTGCTTAATCATGCAATTCCCCCATCAAGTAAACAGAATTTTTTCATCATAAGAAGCAAATATTTCAGTTTAATTACTCTCCTAAAGCCAACAGATTCATTAGGCTAGTACTGGGTATTGATATGGTTTATTGGCTGATACGGAGGGTTATCAAGATCAATTCTGGATCAATGCCTCTCGCTCAGAAATCGGTTTTAATGGCGCTTCTAGCTGCCAAGGCGGTGCTGAGCATACCGATTACGATAGGCAACCCTAATCTCGTTCCAAATAATCAGCGCTCTGATAAAAAACTGTTTCATACAAATCTCCAAGGGGGTTGATAAACACATTCAATTTCATTAATTTATCGTTGGAATATTGCAGGCGTATGTCAAAAAAGCACTGAAATCCCTCGAAGCCCTGATACTCAGTGGGGGCTAAAAAGGTAGTTTTGTCATATTACTTTGCTAAGATGTTCACCTGTAAAAACTAAATGCAAGAAATCATGAGTCAATATAAATATGAAGATGCTGTAAAACAGCTTCAAGAGTCTGGCGCAATAGGCCTACAAGACTTTAAAAATCTCTCATACGACGATCTGACTGAGCTTTTAGAGGAAATCAAGGTCTGGTGTCTGTATGCCAATGGCAAACTAGACAAGCTACCTAAAGAATCTAAGAAAAAGAAAGAGAAAAAGGACAAGAAAGATAAAAAAGATAAGAAGGACTAATTAAAGCCCTTAATCTGTCAGTCTTTCCTTTGGGAATCTGAGGGTAAAAGTGCTCCCCTTCCCTGAGGTGCTTTCAATTATTAATTGCGCTTGATGGCGACTAGCAATGTGCTTCACAATAGCCAAACCTAGGCCGGTACCGCCCGTATCTCGAGAGCGACTTCGATCCACCCGATAAAATCGCTCTGTTAATCGTGGGAGATGCTCAGAAGCGATTCCAGGTCCGGTGTCCGTAACTGCAAACTCACCCTCTTCTCGCTCATTGATCCTCCAAATCGCGCTAATAGAGCCAATGTCTGGCGTGTAGCGAATCGCATTAGAAACTAAATTACCAAATGCAGAGAGTATTTCACGCTCTTCACCGAGAATATTTCTTTCAGTAGCAATCTCAAAGTTAAAAGTATGGCAACCTTGCGAGAGAGCCTCGGCATCATTTTTTAGCAAGGCCATCACCGTTTTCATTTGAATAGTCTGCATTGGAGCTGGCAATGAATTCGCCTCCAAATTTGCCAAGGTTAATAAATCCTCAACCAGGCTTTTCATTCTCTGAGCCTGAGACATCATCATCTCAAAATACTGATCCTGCTGAGTCTTATCTAATTCAAGTGATTGAATGGTTTCCAGAAAGCCCATTAATACGGTAATTGGCGTTCGCATTTCATGGGAAACGTTTGCCACGAAATCACGACGCATGGCATCTGCTTTTTGCAAGTCCGTAACGTCTTGAATTAGTAATAAATGACGATTTCCACCAAATGGAAAAGCCTGCAACATCAGACTCAAGTTCGCTGCTGGCCCCATTCTCTCTAAGAGTAAAGGCTCATCAAATTGACGCTTATAGAGGTACTGCACAAATTCTGGGCGTCGAATGAGAAAGTTGATTCTCTGCATGACATCACGCTTGAAGTTCAGCCCAAAAAAACGCTCTGCGATTGCATTACACCATTCAATTTGATCCTCATCATCCAACATGAGTATGCCGTTTGGTGATGCCTGAAAAGCCTCTATAAAACGATTGTGCTGCTTTTCTACAGAAAGGATCCGCTGCTTTAAATTACGCACCAAGCGCTGAAGTCGTGAAAGTGCGTCCTCAAAATAGCCACTTGGTAGTGGCATAGTTTCAATAGAATCATCGACCGTATATTTCAGTAAATGCGCTAAATTAATATAAGAGTAAATCAGAGGAATGGCTAGGACGGTAATCCCAGCAGCAATACCTAAAGTTGGACCAAAGTTAGATAGCGCAATTAAGCCGGCAACAAAAGCCAAGACAATCAGTATCAAAAAGCGGGTAATAACCGAGAACATACAGCAATGTTAGAGCATTCAGGGCTCCGTGAGATAAAACCAAGGCCAGCTGGGGACTAGTCTAGGTTTGAGTTGGCATTTTGGTGATGCGATACCCACTTCCCCGAACCGTCTCAATGTAACGATCACAGTCGGATGGGGATAAGGCAGCTCTGAGCCTTTTGATATGGACATCTACCGTACGCTCTTCGATATAGACCTCATTACCCCAGACTTTATCCAGCAAATTTCCCCTGGAATGCACTCTCTCTGGATTGGCCATCATAAATTGTAAGAGTCGATATTCAGTGGGTCCTAATGAGACGGTTTGGGGCGCCATATTGGGCCATACTGCAGTCACGCGATGAGATACTGGATCAAGCCTTAGGGGACCAACAGATAGCGGTCCTGTATCTTCTATTGGAGTCTGGCGACGGAGCAGCGCTTTGACGCGAGCAACCAACTCTTTGGGTGAGAAAGGCTTAGTTACATAGTCATCTGCACCAGAATCTAAGCCCAAAACCTTATCAGACTCATCACTCTTTGCGGTGAGCATCAAGATTGGCAAAGACCGAGTTCGCTCATTGGATCGAAGCTCTTTAGCAACCTGAACGCCTGATTTACCAGGAAGCATCCAGTCCAGAATTAATAAGCTAGGAAGCTGATCTCGCATCAAATTCATAGCAATATCAGTTTGGAGAGCCTTCTCAACATCATAACCAGCATGAGTTAAATTGATCGCAATCAGTTCAGCGATAGAAGGCTCATCTTCAACAATTAATATGCGCTGAGTCATCGTGGGTTCCGTAAGGGATGTGACTTATTCTTTATTTGCCTCACGAACTAAATCTTCATGAGGTATGTGGCGCACGTCTGAACCTTTGGCAACATAAATGACGAACTCAGCAATATTTTTTGCATGGTCACCAATGCGCTCAATTGCCTTAGCAATAGTTAACATATCCAAACCAGTAGAAATAGTATGCGGATCTTCCATCATATATGAGATCAGCTTGCGCACGAAGCCTCTAAATTCCTCATCAATTTGACGATCCTCTTGAACCACATCGGCAGCAGCAATCGTATCTAAGCGGGCAAAAGCATCCAAGCTGCGACGCAATAAAGAAATTGCCATCTGTCCAGATAGACGAATCTCGGCAACGTTAATATTATGCGTAGCATTAGATTCAATTAAGCGTTTTGTTCTCTTAGCAACACGCTCTGCTTCATCTCCAGCACGCTCTAAATTAGTGATTGCCTTAGAAACAGCCATTACTAGGCGCAGGTCACGGGCTGTAGGCTGGCGTCGAGCAATTAACTCAGTACAAGCTAAATCAATCTGAATCTCTAGATCATTAACGAGCTTTTCATTCTGAATAACGATGTTGCAGGTATCAATATCCATTTGCGTAAATGCACGCATCGCTGTTGAGATCTGAGACTCAACTAAGCCACCCATTTCTAGCAAACGGCTAGAAAGCGAATTTAAATCAGCGTCAAATTGTGACGAAAGGTGCTTATCTGGCATATATTTCTCCAATTAACCGAAACGACCGGTAATGTAATCTTCTGTTTCTTTACGTTTAGGCTTGATGAAGATTTCATCCGTCTTACCGTACTCAATCAAACTGCCAAGATACATATATGCAGTGTAATCCGATACTCGAGCGGCTTGTTGCATATTATGGGTAACAATAGCAATAGTGTATTCATGCTTGAGCTCATTAATCAGCTCTTCAATCTTACCGGTAGAGATTGGATCCAAGGCAGAGGTTGGCTCATCTAGCAACATTACGGAAGGCTTAACAGCCACACCACGGGCAATACATAAACGCTGCTGTTGACCACCGGAAAGTGATAAACCACTTTGATTTAACTTATCTTTAGCTTCATTCCACAAGGCAGCCTTATTTAAAGCCCACTCGACGCGCTCATCCATCTCAGAACGAGAAAGCTTTTCATAAAGACGTACACCAAAGGCAATATTTTCATAAATGGACATTGGGAATGGAGTTGGCTTTTGAAAAACCATGCCGATTCTTGAGCGCAGTAGATTCACATCTTGATCGGGGGTCAAAATATTCTGGCCATAGAAATTAATTTCACCCTCAGCACGTTGACCTGGATAAAGGCTATACATACGGTTCAAGGTTCTGAGCAAAGTGGATTTACCGCAACCAGAAGGACCAATAAAGGCGGTAACTTTGCCCTCTTCAATGTCCAAGTTAATATCTTGCAAACCCTGGAAGGATCCGTAGAAAAAGTTTAGGTTACGCACTTCGATTGCATTCTTAACCGGAGTTTGTGCGTTTTGGCTTGTTGTTTCGTTCATTCTTACTCCTTGACCATCTATCTGATTTAAGTCAAACATTGTTTTCATATTGCTCATTATCCTTGGACCTTTTCGCGGAACACCACTCGAGCCAGAATATTAAAGCCCAGTACAGCAATAGTAATTAGTAGCGCACCACCCCAAGCAAGGTCTACCCAGTTGTCGTATGGACTCATTGCAAACTGGAAGATGACTACAGGCAAATTCGCCATTGGCGCATTCATATTGGTGGAGAAGAACTGATTATTCAGCGCAGTGAACAATAAAGGGGCTGTTTCACCACTCACCCGAGCTAAGGCCAATAAAATACCAGTCATCACACCGCTTTGCGCAGCTCTTAAAGAAATCTTAAAAGCCACTTTCCATTTCGGCGTACCTAAAGCATAAGCTGCTTCACGCAAGCTGCCAGGGACTAAGCGCAACATATTCTCCGTAGTACGAACAACGACTGGAACCGCAATTAAAGTCAAAGCAGGCGTACCGGCCCAGCCTGAGAAGTGACGCACTTGGGCAACTACGAGCGCATACACAAATAAACCAATCACAATTGATGGAGCAGATAACATGATGTCAGTAACGAAACGAGTGATCGATGCTACCTTGCTTCTATCGCCATACTCAGAGAGATATAAACCAGCCAGCACACCTATTGGCGTACTGATAAATGTACAACTGGCAACAATCATGAGACTTCCGAGAATCGCATTGGCCAAACCACCACCCTCAGAACCTGGTGCTGGAGTGCTTTGGGTAAAAAGCGAGATATCGAGGGCAGCAAAGCCCTTAAAAAACAGCACACCCAAAATCCATAATAAAAAGATCATTCCAATGACCATGGCGCTCATAGAGAGGGTTAGCCCGATCTTATTTGCACGCTTACGTTTCGCAAAAAGGGAGAGATCAATATTGGAAAAATTACTCATGTTTTTAAGCCCTGCTTCTTCTCCATATTGTTGAGCATCCATTTAGCCAATGCCAACACAATAAAGGTGATGATGAAAAGCGCCAAACCTAAGGCGAATAAGGAAGATAAGTGGTTACCCGCTTCAGCCTCGCCAAACTCATTAGCGAGTGTGGAGGCAATGGAAGTGCCTGGCGAAAATAAGGATGGAGATAAACGGTGTGCATTTCCGATTACAAAGGTTACGGCCATGGTTTCACCAAGCGCCCTTCCTAGACCTAACATCACACCACCGATCACACCCGCCTTGGTGTATGGCAGGACTACATTTTTAACCACTTCCCAAGTAGTACAACCAATACCATAAGCGGACTCTTTTAATACGGGTGGAACGATCTCAAATACATCGCGCATCACTGAGGCAATGAAAGGCAAAATCATCATTGCTAAAATTAGGCCGGCACTCAGGATGCCAATGCCATTAAATGCACCTGAAAATAGAATGCCCAAACCAGGAATCTGACCTAAGGTTCCGCCCAAGGCTGGTTGAACATACTCTGCAAATAAAGGTGCAAAAATAAACAAGCCAAACATGCCGTAAATAATGGAAGGTACAGCTGCCAGCAACTCTACCGCAGTTCCTAAAGGTCGACGGAGAGAGCTTGGACATAATTCGGTGAGGAAAACCGCAATACCAAAACTCAGAGGAACAGCAATCAATAAAGCAATGATAGACGTAGCTAAGGTGCCATAGATCGCAATCAAACCGCCAAACTGACCCTGGACAACATCCCATTCTTGACTGAAGAAAAAACCGATACCGAAGGTGCTCAAAGCGGGCCATGCATTAGATATTAGAGAGATAATGATACCGAGCAAGGCGATTAAAACAGTCAAAGCAAAGAATTGAGTAATTCCATAAAAAAGGAAGTCCTGAATACGCTGAACCTTAGCAATACGCAAGGCCTGTGGCGTCGGAGCTGAGTGCGACTGGGTCGATTCAATCATGATTATGCTTATTTAAATATTGCAACAGCCTCACCCAAAGTGAGGCTGTTATTCAGTAGTGATTAAGAAGTCTTAATCAACCAAAATTACTTAGTAACAACCTTGGAAAATACATTCTTACGAATGAAATCAGTTGTTGAGTCAGGCATTGGAACATAATCCAACTCTATTGCCATATTCTTGCCTTCTTTAAATCCAAAGTCAAAGAACTTCATTACTTCAGCAGCATTCGCCTTGTTATCTGGGTTCTTGTACAAGAGGATGAAAGAAGCACCAGTGATTGGCCATGACTTAGCACCAGCAGCATCGGTAATGAAAGTACCCATACCTGGAATCTTTGCCCAATCAGTACCAGCAGCAGCGGCTGCGAAAGTTAAGTCATCAGGTTGTACAAAGTTACCTTCTTTATTTTTCAAAGCGATGTGAGTCATTTTATTTTTCTTAGCATAAGCGTACTCAACGTAACCAACTGAATTCTTAACGCGAGAAACGTTTGCTGCTACACCTTCGTTACCTTTACCACCAACAGATGAAGCGGCTGGCCATTTAACTGAAGCACCTGCACCAACAGCATCTTTCCAGAGGGTGCTAGTTTTAGCCAAGTAGTCAGTAAAGATAGCAGTTGTTCCAGAACCGTCAGCACGGTGAACAACTGTAATCGGACCAGAAGGAATCTTCACGCCTGGGTTCATCAAAGCGATACGCTTATCACTCCAATCCGAAATCACGCCCTGGAAAATATCGGCTAAGGTTGGGCCATCTAATTTGAGTTCGCCTGGCTTAACACCATCCACGTTCATCACGGGTACTACACCGCCAATGATTGCTGGAAACTGAACCATGCCATCTTTTTCTAAGTCTTCGAATTTCACTGGATTGTCGGTTGCACCGAAATCAACTGTTTTCGCCTTGATCTGCTTGATACCACCTGAAGAACCAATGGATTGGTAGTTCAAGTTAGAGCCAGTTTTTGCTTTATAAGCTTCGGCCCATTTGGCGTAAATTGGGTATGGGAATGTTGCACCAGCGCCGGTCATGTCCGCTGCGAATGCAACTGGGGCAAATGAAATTGCGCTGATTACTAACGCTTTTTTCAAAAATGAGTTCATGTGGATCGTTCCTCAGATAAATTTCGCAATATTGCGATATGAGAACGATACGTTTTGAGTATGACGCTTTTATGACAAGCGCATTGATTGCTAATAGTCCAATAAAATCAGTAAGTTATGTAATTGGTACTAGCTCTGCAATGCTTTTGGCTGAACTCTTGGCTACATTGCTATCTTGAGCCTCAACCATGATCCGTAAGACGGGCTCTGTGCCAGAAGCACGAATTAATACTCTACCCGTGCCCTTTAGGT
>Ga0187842_1000901_pt1 | contig 14280 bp, 14 predicted proteins | sample SpaLakP09_SKY_41_FD_134514 | JGI IMG/M metagenome (GOLD analysis project Ga0187842, IMG submission 134514) | Oligotrophic lake water microbial communities from Sparkling Lake, Wisconsin, USA - SP09_SKY_41 | ecosystem: Environmental > Aquatic > Freshwater > Lake | place: USA: Sparkling Lake... | reverse complement strand
GGTGCGCAACTGCGTGGCCATCGGCCTGTCCAGCGGCTTCATCGAACCGCTGGAGGCTTCGGCGCTGGCGCTGGTGGAGCTGTCGGCCCAGCGCCTGTGCGACGAGTTGCCGATGACCCGCGCGACCATGGACGCCGTCGCCCGCCGTTTCAACGACGACTTCAGCTACCGCTGGGCCCGCGTCATCGACTTCCTGAAGCTGCACTACGCACTTAGCCAACGCGACGACAGCCCCTACTGGCGCGCCCACCGCGACCCCACCACCTGGCCCGAGCGCCTGCGCGAGCTGCTGCCCATGTGGCGCCTGCGCACACCGGCCCGCCACGACTTCGGCCGCATCGACGAGGTCTTCCCCTCGGCCAGCTACCAGTACGTGCTGTACGGCATGGGTTTCCGCCCTGACGCGTCAGCCCTCTCCCCCGCCAAACTTCAGGCAGCCCAGGCCTGCTTCGACGAGGCCGCCCGCCAGGCCCGCCGCTTCGTGCCCGGCCTGCCCGGCCACCGCAGCCTGATAGCCCATATTCACAAGACCGAGACATGACCCGCCCCACCCTGCTCGACAACGTCACCCACCGCCATCTGCGCGTGCGCAGCGAGCGCTCCGCCGCCCTGGGCGATGCCCGCCAGTCGGCCCTGGCCCTGCCGGCCGAGTTCCGCCAGCTGCAGGCGCATTTCCCCATCGTCTTCCAGTTCGTCGAAGGCGACGCAGGCTTCCAGCCCGTGGCCTTGTTCGGCCTGGAGGAAGGGCAGAACCTCTTCCTGACCGACACCGGCTGGGACGCTCCCGTCGTGCCCATGGCCCTGCAGCGCGATCCCTTCATGATCGGCCGCGGCCCCGACGACAGCCTGCAGCTGCACATCGACATGGACAGCCCACGCATCGTGCGGCCCGAGGAGGGCGAGGTGGGCACCGCCATCTTCATGCCGCACGGCGGCTTCAGCGACTACCTCGACCATGTCGTGCAGCTGATGGAGCACCTGCACGCCCAGGCCCAGCACCTGCCGGTCTTCATAGCGGCGCTGACTCGCCACCAGCTGCTGGAGCCCTTCGTCATCGACATCGAGACGCCGGGCGGCGAGCAGGGCCGGCTGTCGGGCCTGTTCACCATCCACGAGGAGCGCCTGGCCGCCCTGCCCGGCGACGCGCTGGAGGCGCTGGCACGCGAAGGCCACCTGCTGCCCATCTACATGCAGATCGCTTCGTTGGCACAACTGCCCGTCCTCGTCGAGCGAGCGGGCCGCCTCTGATCCAGTCATGCGAGCAGTACCCGACTGGACCGGGGCCTTCGACCCCAACGACCTGCCCGCCGAGCTGCTGACCGGCGACCGGCCCTACATCGTGCGCGGCGGCTTCGCGCACTGGCCGGTGGTGCAGGCCGCACGCCAGTCCGACGAAGCCCTGGCCCGCTATCTGATGGGCCTGTACAACGGCGTGCGCATCGGCCTCTTCCAGCTGGCACCCGAGGCTCGCGGCCGGGTCTTCTACGCCGACGAGACGCTGACCGGCTTCAACTTCAGCCGCTACGCCGCCACGCTGGACCAGGTGCTGACCGGCCTGCTGGGACTGGCCGAAACACCCGAGCCACCGGCCCTCTACGTCGGCTCGACCACGGTGGACGCCGTGCTGCCCGGCTTCCTTGGCGCCAACGTCATGGGCCTGGGCCAGCGCGACGCGCTGGTCAGCCTGTGGCTGGGCAACCGCACCCGCATCGCCGCCCACTACGACCTGCCCGATAACCTCGCCGTCGTGGCCGCCGGCCGGCGCCGCTTCACGGTCTTCCCGCCCGAGCAGATCCACAACCTCTACATGGGCCCGCTGGACCCCACCCCGGCCGGCCAGCCCATCAGTCTGGTCGACTTCAGCAATCCCGACTTCGAGCGCTTCCCGCGCTTCCGGCAAGCGCTGGACGCCGGCGAGGTGGCCGAGCTGGGGCCCGGCGACGCCATCTTCATCCCCAGCATGTGGTTCCACCACATCGAAGGGCTGGCGCCGGTCAACCTGCTCATCAACGCCTGGTGGCGCCAGACGCCCGAGTACGTCGACTCGCCCCTGAGCACCCTGCACCTGGCGCTGATGACGCTGCGCGACCTCCCCGAGAAGGAACGCCGCGTCTGGCAGCACCATTTCCAGCATTTCGTCTTCGGCGCCGATGACACCACCTGGGCCCACATCCCGGAGGCCGCACGCGGCCTGCTCGGCCCCATCGACGACACCCTCTCGCGCCAGGCCCGCGCACAACTCCTGACCCAACTCAAGCGATGAACACCACCACCAAGCCCTTCCACCGCGTCGTCATCGCCGGCGGCGGCACCGCCGGCTGGATGATGGCTGCGCTCATGAGCAAACTGCTCGGCAAGCAGCTGGACATCAAGCTGGTCGAGTCCGAGGAGATCGGCACCGTCGGCGTTGGCGAGGCCACCATCCCCGCGCTGCACACATTCCACAACCTGCTCGGCATCAACGAGGCCGAGTTCATGGCCGCGACGAATGCGACCTTCAAGCTCGGCATCAACTTCGAGGGCTGGAAGAACATAGCCCAGGACTACTTCCACTCCTTCGGCTCGACCGGCAACGATCACTGGAGCGCCGGCTTTCAGCACTTCTGGCTCAAGGGCCGCGCCGAAGGCCTGGCCAAGACCTACACCGACTACAACCCCGAAACGGTGGCCGCCTTCGCCAACCGCTTCGCCCACCTGCCGCGCGGCGGCCTGAACTACGCGTACCACATGGACGCCGGCCGCTACGCCAAGTTCCTGCGTGCGATGAGCGAAGGCTACGGCGTGAAGCGCGTCGAGGGCAAGATCGCCGCGGTGCTGCAGGACGGCCCCGAGGGCAAGGACGGCGACATCACCGCACTCGTGATGCAGGACGGCAGCCGCATTGACGGCGACCTCTTCATCGACTGCACGGGCTTTCGCTCCCTGCTGCTCGGCGAGACCCTGGGCGTGGGCTACGAGGACTGGTCCTACTGGCTGCCCTGCGACCGCGCCGTGGCCGTGCAGACGGCGGCCGTGCGCGAGGCCTGGCCCTACACCCGCTCCATCTGCCACCCTTTTGGCTGGCAGTGGCGCATCCCGCTGCAGCACCGCGTCGGCAACGGACTGGTCTACAGCAGCAAGGAGCTGAGCGACGCCGACGCGCCCGATGTGCTGAAGAGGAACGTCGAAGGCGAGTTGCTGATCCAGCCACGCGTCATCAAGTTCCTGCCCGGCCAGCGCAACAAGGTCTGGCACCGCAACTGCGTCGCCGTGGGCCTGGCCAGCGGCTTCGTCGAGCCGCTGGAGTCCACCAGCATCCACCTCATCCAGCGCGCCGCCATCCGCCTGATGCAGACCTTCCCGCAGGGCGGCATCAACCAAGCCGACGTCGACGAGTTCAACCTGCAGTCCAAACGCGAGCTGGAGCACATCCGCGACTTCATCGTGCTGCACTACACCGTCAACGAGCGCACCGACTCCGCCCTCTGGAAGCATGTGCGCGAGATGGACCTGCCCGCCACGTTGCAACACCGCATTGACCTCTTCCGCGAGACCGGCCGCGTGTTCCGCACCAGCGACGAGCTATTTGCCGAGAACTCCTGGGTGCAGGTCATGATGGGCCAGGGCATCACGCCCAAGCGCTATCACCCGGTGGCCGACCTGATGGGCAAGCAGGAGCTGAGCACCTTCCTCGGCGACATCCACCTCAAGGTCTCGCGCACGGTGGCCGGGCTGCCGCAGCACCAGGCTTATGTGGAACAGCTGTGCGCGCCATATCGCAACGCGACGGTGGCGCAGCTGGCGGCCGTGCCGCTGCGGGCCTGAACAGGCCGAGGCAGCTCGGCGCGCGTTCAGACTGAAACCGCGCGACGGACAGTTTGTCCTTGCGCTCTTGATTCGTCCGAAACGCGCGCAGCGGCTGCGGCAAGTCAATGCCCTGTGCGCGCCTGCGCGTGCGCTCGCATAGACTGCCAGTGGTGGAGGATCACGATGACACACAAGCCCTCAGCTGCGGCGAAAGTCCGGGCCTGTGCGTTGGCAGGTGGGATGGCGCTGATGGCGACTGTCGCTGTCGGCGGCCCACAACCGTGTGGTCAGTCGATGGCAAACCCCGTTCCTGAGGTTTGGGTCACCGTGGGCATCGGCCAGGCGTTTTGCTTGTCGCTGCCACCGACGCTGCGCCGGCGGCCCATGCGCTCGAAGGACTCGCTTTCAGGCGAATTCGAGGGCGCCGGGATGCAGCTGATGTTCGACTATGGCGCCTATTCCAGCCCACTCACCGAGTTCGCGAACGAGGCGCCGCGCATCGAGGCGATCACCGTCGATGGGCAGAAGGCAAAGCTGGTTTCGACTGCCGGCATGACTGCGGTCCACGTACCTGCAACCGGTGCCCGGCAGGCGTTGACCGTGATCGTCAGGTACAGCGACGAAGGCGTGCAGCCCCAGGCTCTCCAGATCGTCAGGGCGATCCGGTTCACCACCACCAACTAGCGCGCAGAGCCAGCAGCGACAGGCCAGCTCAGCCGCAGTGGCGTCGTTACACCGGTCGCGCCTGAGTGGCCGACGCCAGACGCCGCCCGGCCATCCCGACCAAGGCCAGACCCGCCAGCAGCAGCGTCGACGGTTCAGGCAGTTCCCCTGCGCGAAGCGGCGTCACCGACCCAACGCCGGTGCCATAGGCAGCTCGGAGCCCGGCCACGTCGTCTGCGTAGAGGTAGGCGCCGTTGGTGAAATCATGAAGGCAGGTCGCGCACATGATGGGGCCGGCCTGGGCGCCGGAACGGCCAACCGGCAGGGTGAAGACCTCCGAGTGCACCAGACCCAGGCTATGCCCGATCTCGTGGGCAAACACTTCGAGGAAGAAACCGGGGGCGCTCCAGTTGGTGTTGGTGCCCATATGGACATCTCCGGCGAGGCCATCGCCACTCGGGTAATAGGCATGGGCCAATTCGGACATCGGCCCGTGGTGGCCGAGTCGCAACTGCGGATGGCCCGCAGCCGCGTAGGGGCTGTCCGAGGGCGCCGGGCCGGTGTCACTGACCTCGACGAAATGCAGCGGCGCGTAAGAGGCAAACAGTGCGAACGTTTCCTCGACGTCGGACACGATCTGCGCGACAGACCGGCCGATGATGCCGCCGTCAAGCAAGTTGGAGTAGCTGTAGGTCAGCGTGACTGGCGAGCCGAGTCCACCGGGTTGAGCCCATGTGGAAGCGACGGGTCCGGCACTGGCGATTGCTTGGAACCCCAGCAGCACGGCCAGCGTGGCCGTGGCCTTGATTGCGATGACCGCCTTGCGCAACGTGTGAAACATGGTCCTTCTCCTGTGATCCAAAGACGCGAACGGAAGTCGGCAACAGGAACCAGCTAGTCAGGCGACCAACTGGAACAGGGCCACTCCAGCAAAACCTGCTGAACGACAAGGCAAGAGCAATTAGGGTGCCACGTTCAAAAACCCTCTTTGAAATCAATAGATTGCAGTTATCTCGTGCTGAAACGTGGGGCAGTGTTACGGCTTGATGTAAATAAGGTCGACAGGTGATTCCGGCGTGACGCAGCACCGGGCGATGCTGCGTCGTCTGTTCCGTGTCTCAAGACGGACGCGCGTGTCCTGCGGGTGGCGCTGGGTGAAGGTCTGGCCGTGGAGGGGCTCCAGCAGCGGGCCAGGCTGCCTGGAAGCGGTCAGAACTTGCTGTGCATTCCCAAGTTGTTGCATCTGAGGCATGGTGCAGGGTCTGGATGAAGGACGCGGACATGGTTCATCGACGGACGGTGTTGTCGACACTGCTGCCGCTGGGTTCACTGGCACACGCAGCGGTCAAGCCCAGGCGACTGCTGGTCGGAGACGTGGCGCCCTATGCCTACACGGGCGCGGGCGGCGGCGTCCAGGGCACCACGCTCGAAATGATGATGGCCATCAATCGGCAGATCGGCATGGCGGCGGCACCCCAGGTCATGCCGATGGCGCGGGCCTTCCTGGAGGCCGGGGCGGGCGAGGCGTCGCTGTTGTTCCCGGTCGCGCGGGTCGCGTCCCGGGAGGAGCAGTTGACCTGGCTGGTGCCGCTGGCGCCCGTGCGACTGATGTTCTTCGCGCGCGCGGCGTCGGATGTCGACATCTCGAACCTGGGCGCCGTGGCCTCGCTGCGGGTGGGTGCGCTGCGGGCGCCGGGGCTGGAGGATCTCTACCGAGGCTCGGGCGTGACGCGACTGGAGTTCGTCAGCAGCAATGAGGTGGCGGTGCGGATGCTGCTGGCCAATCGCTTCGATGCGCTGCTGACGGCCGATGGCTCGGCCGCGCATGTGTTCCGCGCCATGGGCCTGACGCAGGCGGACATCCGCCTCGGCGCAGTGCTGGCCGTCACGCATCTGTGGCTGGTGGCCAGCAAGTCGCTGCCGGAACCCGAAGCCCTTGCCTGGCGCGAGGCCGGCAGGAAGTACCTGGCCAGCCCGCAGGGAAGGCAGGCACTGGAGACGCAGTCCGAGGTTTGCTGGAGCCGCTGAGGCCCGCAACGGCTACTGCGGTATCTGCACCGCCCGCACCAGCCACCCGTTTCCGCCGGCTAACATTTGCCCGCCATGCACACTGCATTCGTCGTTGGCGGCGGCTTTGCCGCCCTGCTTGCCCTGACCCTGCTCGGCCACGCCTGGGCCGGCGGCCGACCCGGCCTGGTGCTGGGCACCAAGGTCTTCATCGGCCTGTGGCTGCTGGGCGCCTTCTTCAACATGTGGCTGGGCACCCGGCACGGCTACAGCTGGGCCGAGGAGTTCCCGATCTTCCTGGCCATCTTCGGCGTGCCGGCGGCGGTGGCGGCACTGCTCTGGTGGCGGCTTGGCTGAAGCCCGGCTGTTCCGCGCCCGTGGCCAGGCGCCGGCCGTGGTCACCATGGTCGAGCTGTTCTTCGACCTGGTCTTCGTCTTCGCCATCACCCAGCTCTCCCACGGCCTTCTGGCCCAGCTTGACCTGCGCGGCGCGCTGCAGACGGGGCTCTTGATGGTGGCCGTGTGGTGGGTCTGGATCTTCACCACCTGGGTCACCAACTGGCTGGAGCCGGCGCACAGCGCCGTGCGGCTGCTGCTGTTTGCGCTGATGGGCGCGGGGCTGCTGATGTCGGCCGCGCTGCCGCAGGCCTTCGGTGCGCGCGGCGCGGTGTTTGCCGGCGCCTATGTGGCGATGCAGCTGGGCCGCACGCTGTTCTTCTTGTGGGCCTCGCGGGGTGCGGAGGCGGGCCGGGCGCGCAACTTCCAGCGTATTGGCGCCTGGCTGGCTCTGGCGGGCGTGTTCTGGCTGCTGGGTGCCGAACTGGAGGGCGACCAGCGCCTGGCCTGCTGGGCGCTGGCCCTGGGGCTGGAGTTCATCGCGCCGGCGCTGTTCTTCTGGGTGCCGGGCCTGGGCCGCTCCAGCCTGTCGGACTGGGATGTGGACGGCGGCCACATGGCCGAGCGCTGCGCGCTGTTCGTCATCATCGCGCTGGGCGAGTCGCTGCTGATCAGCGGCGCGACGCTGGCCGGCCTGACCTGGTCGCCGGAAGTGCTGCTGGCCTTTGGCGCGGCCTTTGTCGGCAGCGTGGCGATGTGGTGGCTGTACTTCGACAAGGGCCAGCACGACGGACACCACCGCATCGCCCAGCCCGAGCATGCGGGCCGGCACGCCCGCATCGGCTACACCTATCTGCACCTGCCCATCGTCGCCGGCATCGTCGTCTGCGCGGTGGCCGACGAGCTGGCGCTGGCCCACCCCGACCACGCCAGCCCGGCCGCGCTGGCGGCGCTGCTGGGCGGGCCGCTGCTCTACCTGCTGGGCGTGGGCGGCTTCAAGTGGAGCAGCCGGGGCAGCCGCCTGCCGCCGCTGTCCCACCTGGCCGGCATCACTGCGCTGCTGGGCATGGCACTGGCAGCACCAGCCCTGCATTTGTCGGCGCTGGCCCTGCTGGTGGCCAGCGCCGGCCTGCTGATCGTCGTCGCGGTGTGGGAGCACCTCTCCCTCAGGCACCGAGCGCACGGCAGCTGAACGTCAGTACATGTCCACCGCGTCGACCGCGAAGCCCGCGCTCAGGAAGGCCGTGCTGCCGCTGCCCGAGGCCGCATTGATCGTCAGCGTGTTCGTACCCGCCACAAACGCACTGGCCGGCACGCTGTAGGTGAACGTCGCGTTGTTGCCGCGGTAGGTGCCAATGGTCAGCGAACGCGAATCAGGCTGCGTCGACGGGCTGGGCACGGCGGAGCTCCAGCTGTTCACGCTGATCTGCGGCCGTGCGTTGGCATAGGCCGCCGTGATGCCGATGCGCACCGTGCGTGCGGCGAGCTGGGCGCTGGTCAGGTTGAAGGTGATCTTGGTGCCACTGTTCTTGTCCTTCCAGATGGCGCCAGGGAACTTGTTGGTCGCGCTGCCGACGGCGTAGGTGACCGGGCCCCAGGACGGGTTGCGCGTGTCCTGCGGGTGGCGCACGTTGAAGGTCTGGCCGTTGAGGAACTCCAGCGGCGTGCCGTCCCAGTTGCCCACGCGCCAGAGCACGCTCTGAGCCGCCGGGTCGGCCGTGATGGCGCGCGTGTTCAGCGTCGTCGTGCCGCCACTCGTCACCGACACCTGCTCGGTGAACACGCCCAGCTCGCCCTTGTAGACCGTCATCGTGTAAGTGCCGGGCTTCATGTTGGCCACCGTGACCGCGCCACTGCTGGAGGCCGTACCCCAGTGCTGCGCCGTGCTGTTGGCGAAGGCCACCGTGTAGGTGTAGGCCGTGTCCATGCCCGACAGCCCGTTGAGCACCACCTTGCCGCGCCCGCTGACCCAACCCTGCAGGCCCAGGCTGGACATCCAGCTCATGTCAGGTGCGGCCGGCGTCGCGCCGGTTGTAAAGACAAGCGCATACGGCCCGTGCAGACCCATGCGGTGCGCCTCGGTCTGGTTGTGGCCCGAGTTCATGTAGTTGTAGACCTCGGTGTCGGTGCCACTCTGGTTCTGGATGTCGCGGAAGAACGGCCCGCCCGAGGCCGACTCGCGGTTGCCGTAGACCATGAACACGCCCACGCCGCTGCCCGTCACGCCGCGCACGGCCAGGTCCTTGGCGCGCTGGTTGCCGTAGTACTTGGAGCGCGTCGTACCGTCGCTGTTGCCGAACACGTCGCTGCTTTCGATGGCGCCGGTGGTGCCCCGCAGGTTCGATTCCGTCGGCACGCCGGTGAGCACGCTGCCATTGAGCCGCGTGATCCAGCGCAGCTCGCCCACCGCCGGCTCGGCCGTGATGTGGGTGGCCATGTAGATGATGTTCTCGTTGCGGCGCACGACGAGGTAGTGCTTCAGCGTGGACGCCGTGATGGTGATGACGGCCGTCGTGCCCGAGGGCGAGAACGCGTAGGTGGCCGGCGCGCCCAGGCCCGAGCTGATGTGGGAGAACTTGGTCTGGCCCTGCAGCTCAGCCCCGCCGTTGAGCTTGATGGACGTGATGTCGCCGCTGGCCTTGTTGACCTTGAACACCAGGCCGGCGCCGCTGTCGACGGTGAGCACGCCGCTGGCGTCGGTGATGCCGAAGGCGGCCACGGCAGAGTTCGAAGCAAAAGTACAGGCGGCCGCAGCCAGGCCGAGCGCCGCTAGGCGCCCGTGCGAAATGAAGTTCATCGGTAGTCTCCAGTCGTTGTGGTCCGCAGGCCGGCATCGGGGCCGCTGCGGTGCCGCGCCCTGTACTACCGGTGCGGTCAGGGCCAGTCTATGAAGCGATGCAAGAGGCCCGCCTCAGGCGCGCTACCGAGAAACGGCAATCACTCAAGCGATTGATCGCTCAGCGACAGCCGGCAACTGGTGCCTGTGCGGGCGGCTGCGGGATGTCTTGACGACCCAGTTGCTGTGCCAAGTCGGCGCCCTGCTGCCAGGCGACGGGTGAGTCGCTGCGCGTGAGCAGCAGCGTCGCCGCATGCGCGCAGGCCGCGCCTATCGGGTGTGCCGGGCCATAGTGGCCGCAGGCGTTGGCCAGGTTGATGGACGGCGCGGGCGACGCGGCCCGGGGCTGCTCGCGCAGCGGCTGCAGCAGCGCCTCGCGCTGGGCGGGCAGCAGGCCAGGCGGCAAGGCGCGGCCGACGCGTTCGCCCAGCGCCAGTGGCTGTTCACGCCAGTAGCGCGAGGCCGCCAGGCCCTGCCAGGCCTCGTCGGCTGCGGCGGGGTTCTCGTCTAGCCAGGCGAGCCAGTGGACGGCGTTGTCGGGCTCCAGGCGCAGGCGCTCCTGCAGCAGCTCGCGCCGGCAGGCGGGCGTGGTGCAGGCGTCGGCAGCCCAGCGCAGGGCTTGTGCGTCCTGCGAGCGCAGCGCAGCCTGCCGCACCTGCTCGGCCCAGGCGGCGTCATCAACGGCGGGGCGTTGCAGCAGCAGCGCCAGCACGGCGTCGCCCCCCGAGCCGCTGGCCAAGGTGGCGATGGCGCGCTGCAAGGCCATGGCCTGGTCGTGGGGCCTCAGAGGCGGCGCGGGCGCGCACTCCGGGGCAAGCGGCGTCGCCGCCTTCATCGGCGTGGGCGCAGGGGCGGCTGGTCTTTCGGCGACCTGCTGCACCGCCAGGTCGACAGGCGCGGCGGGCACGGCAGACGGCTCTTCTTCAGGCCAGCCGAGCCAGATCGCCACAACCGCCCCAACAACGGCGAGCACAAGGGCAAGCACAAGGAGCAGGCGGCGGATCGGCATGGGGCGCTATTGAAACCGAAGCCCGCGCCACCAAATCTCCCCACAAGCCCCAGGCCCGTTCAGGCTGATAGACAATGGCGACCATCATGAAGATCAACCACACCGTTCAAGCCCGCCTCAATACCTGAGACGCCCTTCGACCGTGTTCGGAAGGCGCCACGCCTTCCGGTTCAGCAAACAGCAACCCCGGCAGGCTCGCACCTCCCGGGGTTTTGTTTTTTCCGAGTTCGACCATGTTCAACCGCACCTTCGACAAGCTGATCGCCACGATTCCCGAGCGCCGGAGCGCGGCTCGGCCCTGCCTGTCGCATGCGCGCTTCGGCGTCCTGCCTTCGCGCTAGCCCTGTGATTCCACGGGGCTGGCAACACACCCCGAATCAGGAATCACCATGAACTCGAACACCACCTTCCGCAACCTGCGCAACATCGGCGTCATCGCCCACGTCGACGCGGGCAAGACCACGACCACCGAACGCATCCTGTTCTACACGGGCGAGAACCATCGCATCGGCGAGGTGCACAACGGCGCCACGACGATGGACTTCGACCCGCAGGAACGCGCACGCGGCATCACCATCCACAGCGCGGCCACGACCGTGCACTGGCAGGGCACGCAGATCAACCTGATCGACACGCCCGGACACATCGACTTCAACCTCGAGGTGCGCCGCTCGCTGCGCGTGCTGGACGGTGCCGTCGTCGTCTTCGACGGCGTGGCCGGCGTGGAACCCCAGACCGAGACCAACTGGCACCTCGCGGACGAGTACCGCGTGCCACGCATTGCCTTTGTCAACAAGCTGGACCGCGTGGGCGCGGACTTCGGCCGCGTCGTCGCGTCCCTGCAGGAACGCCTGGGCGTGCGCGCGCTGCCGCTGCAACTGCCCATCGGCGCGGAAGGCGACTTCCGCGGTGTGGTGGACCTGTTGACGATGCAAGCCCTGGTCTGGGACCGCGACGACGCGAAGTCGCCTCCGCGTGTGGACGCCATCCCGCCCGAGCTGCTGACCGCTGCCGAGGCCGCGCGTGCGCGCCTGGTGGAAGCCGCTGCCGAGCAAAGCGATGCGCTGCTGGACGCCTGGCTGCGCGGCGAAGAGCTGCCTGTTGATGACGTGCGTGCGGCGCTGCGCCGCGGCACGATCGCGGGCGCCTTCGTGCCCGTGCTCGCCGGCTCGGCGTTCCGCAACCGTGGCGTGGAGCCGCTGCTGGATGCTGTCGTGTCCTATCTGCCCGCACCTGGCGAAGCACCAGGCGCGGTGGATACACACGGCCCGCTGTCTGCATTGGCCTTCAAGCTGACCGCCGACGACCATGGCGCGATGGTGTTCGTGCGCGTCTACAGCGGCAGGCTCAAGCGCGGCGACACGGTGTTCAACGCCAGCACCGGTAGACCTGAGCGCGCGTCGCGGCTGTACGAGATCCACGCCGACCAGCGCGTCGAACGCGACGAACTCGTCGCGGGCGACATCGCGGGCGTCGTGGGCCTGAAGGATGTGCTGACCGGCCACACGCTGGCGTCCACCAAGGACGCGGCCGTGCTGGAAAGCATCGCCGTGCCCGAAGCCGTCATCGACGTCGCCATCGAGCCGCGCAAGCAGGCCGATGCCGCGGCCCTCGCGAAGGGCCTGGGCGTGCTCGTCCGCGAAGACCCGTCCTTGCGCCTGCGCCAGGACGCCGACTCGGGCCAGACGCTGCTGTCCGGCATGGGCGAGCTGCAGCTGGAAGTGGCAGTGGAGAAGCTGCGCTCACGCTTCGGCGTGGACGTGGCCACGGGCCGCCCGCAGGTCGCCTACCGCGAGACCATCACGGCGACGGCCGAGGTGCGCCATGTGCACAAGAAGCAGAGCGGCGGCCCCGGCCAGTTCGCCGAGCTGACGCTGCACATCGCGCCGCTGCCGCGCGGCGAGGGCTTGCGTTTTGACAGCCAGGTGATGGGCGGCGCGATCCCGCGCGAGTTCATCCCGGCGGTGGAGGCGGGCATCCGCAAGGCTGCCGCGTCTGGGCCGTTCGCGGGCCATCCGCTGGTGGACTTCGAGGCGGCTCTGCTGGACGGCAGCGCCCACGTACGCGACTCGTCGGCGCTGGCGTTTGAGCTGGCGGCGGCGGCGGCGTTGCGTGAAGCAGTGCTGAAGGCAGCGCCCGTCGTGCTTGAGCCCATCATGGCCGTCGAGGTCATCACGCCGGCCGAGCCGCTGGGCGATGTGATCGGCGACTTGCTGCGCCGGCGCGGCCAGGTGCAAGGCCAGGACGCACGCGGCAACGCGGTCGTCGTGACCGCGCATGTGCCGCTGGAGCGGATGTTTGGCTACATCGGACCGTTGCGCGCGCTCAGCTCGGGCCGGGCGCAGTTCACGATGCAGCTGAGCCACTACGCGGAAGCGCCGGCGCGGGCTGCGTTGGCAGCTTGAGTGAGGGCGGGGGTACCCATGACTGGCTGCCCCCGTTTTTCTATCGGCGCGTCCGATTCATTGCGAGCGCCACGATGGCCAGGCCAGCGGCCACGACCAGCGCATCTTCGATCAGCCCGCTGCGGGTCTGACCAATGCGGGCCATGGCCTGCTTGCGAACGGCCAGCGTGGCGTAGGCGAGCGGGACGGCGGTCATGACCGCGACCGTGGCGCCTGCTCGCTCGTGGCCGTGCGGGGCCAGCGCTGCGCCAGCGATGCCGGCGCTCGCGACGCGAGCCATCAGGCCTAGGGCCACGGTGCGGTCGGGCGCCGTCTTCATCTTGTTGCCAAACAGTTCTCCAACGCCCATGGCCAAGGCGCCGTACTTGAACAGCGGACGGTCCAGCAGGAAGAGCTGCCCTGGCGTGCGACGGCCGGCCAGGCGCGCCAGCGCGATGGCGGCCATGGGCGTCATCGAGCGTGCGCTGGCGACGGCGCCGATCAACACGGAGGAGAGCAGGCTGCGGATGTTCATCTGGATATCTCCGGCGTGGTTCAGCGCTGCGGCTTCATGGGCGCGGAGGCGGCCAACCTGCGCTCACAGGCCAGCCTCTCGCTGACGCTGGCGACGGCCAGGCACCTCGCTGCACCGTCGTCCACGCCGCCGGGCACATTGCCGGGCGGCACCGGAGTCGTGGTTGAGGCTGCGGCGCTGTTTCTGGACTTGAGCGGTATGCGGATCTGTGGAATCACCCGTTCGTCAGGCCGCTGGCTGCCGGGCTCCTTGGCGTTCTCGGCGGCCATGACAGCGGCGTTGCGTGTCGGGACCTGTCTGGAGGCGGCGGTCATGGGCACAGGTGCGGAGGCCGGTGGCGATGGCGGCAGGGCCGCTTGGGCCCATGCGCCGCTGATGACGGCCGCTGCAAGGGTGATGCCTAGGGCGACGTTGAAGACGATTTTCATGAGGCACCCTGCGTGTCGGCTGTGATGCGATGAATGTCAGCTTGCGGGTGGCGGAGGTGTGTAGGAGGGCGGCTTGCGATGTGTGGCGCAGCGGCTGATACCCGTGGCCGTGTGGCGCGTGCGTCTAAGCTGACGCCGACCTGCTCGCCGCTTTTGCGGTTGTCCGTGCTGCTCGGTGCATTGCCGGGAGTCCGTCCCGGCGGCCGGGTAACTTTCTTCTGCCGGGCTGTTTGGACCGGAGACATGGGTAACGGGTGTGCCAGGACATGGGTAACGCTTTTGGGGTTTCGTAGCCC
>Ga0187842_1000899_pt1 | contig 14287 bp, 14 predicted proteins | sample SpaLakP09_SKY_41_FD_134514 | JGI IMG/M metagenome (GOLD analysis project Ga0187842, IMG submission 134514) | Oligotrophic lake water microbial communities from Sparkling Lake, Wisconsin, USA - SP09_SKY_41 | ecosystem: Environmental > Aquatic > Freshwater > Lake | place: USA: Sparkling Lake... | reverse complement strand
GACTGGCCCCGTGACCGTCTTCAAGGCATGGATAGAAATGATCCACCGCTATCTGGCCATGGCCATCGGTGTGCTGATCGTGGCGATGATGGTGCAGGCGTGGTACCAGTGGCGCCGCGGCGCTGCCGCGCAGGGCGGGCGGCGCGCCGACTATGCACCGCTGATCCCCACGCTGCTGTTGTTCTTTGTCTGCCTGCAGGGCGCGTTCGGCGCATGGACTGTCACGCTCAAGCTGCAGCCGGTGATCGTCAGCACCCATCTGCTGCTGGGCATGGGGCTGCTGGCCCTGCTGGTGTGGTACGGCTGCCGTCAGGACCAGCTGATTTCGCCCTTGCGCACGCTGACGGCCTCGCCGCCGGCCATGCGCCGCATCTGCTGGCTGGCCGGGCTGTCCGGCGTGCTGCTGCTGGTGCAGCTGGCACTGGGCGGCTGGACCAGTACCAACTACGCCACGCTGGCCTGTACCGAGTTCCCCCTGTGCGGCGGCGAGCTGGTACCGCCCATGGACTTCGAACACGGCTTCACCCTGTGGCGCGAACTCGGTAAAACCGCCGCCGGCCACTACCTGCCGTTTTCCGCCCTGACGGCGATCCACTGGGTGCACCGCAATTTCGGCCTGCTGCTGGCCTGCGTGGCCGGCTACACGGCATGGCGCGCGTGGCAGCATCCGGCGCTGCAGCGCACGGCGCGCTGGCTGGCGCTGACCCTGCTGCTGCAGCTGGCCACTGGCATTGCCACGATCTATCTGAACTTCCCGCTGGTGATCGCGGTGTTGCACAACGCCGGTGCGGCGCTGCTGGTGCTGTGGCTGACCATGTTAAACTATCAGGCAAAATGCCAGTTTGCGCTGGCCCTTGCTACTAATGCCACTGCGGCCGTGCATGCGCAACATGTCCGCAAAGATAACACCCCCTCATGACCACACAGACTGTCTCTACCAAACTCCCTGGCCGTGCCGCCCAGTACTGGGCGCTGACCAAGCCGCGCGTTACCCAGCTTGCGGTGTTCTGCGCCGTGATCGGCATGTTTCTGGCCACCGACGGCATGCCGGACTGGCGGCTGCTGATCGCAGCAACAGCCGGTATCTGGCTGCTGTCCGGTGCCGCATTCGCCGTCAACTGTCTGGCCGAGCGCGAAATCGACGCGCGCATGGCGCGTACCGCGCGCCGCCCGATGGCGCTGGGTGAAATCACCGTGATGCAGACGGTGATCTTTGCGGCCGTGATCGGCGGCGCCGGCATGTGGATACTCTATACACTGGTTAATCCGCTCACCATGTGGCTGACCTTTGTGACTTTCGTCGGCTATGCCATCATCTACACCATGATCCTCAAGCCGGCCACGCCGCAGAACATCGTCATCGGCGGCCTGTCCGGCGCCATGCCGCCAGCGCTGGGCTGGGCTGCTGTGGCCAACGATGTGCCTATGCAGGCCTGGCTGCTGGTACTGATTATTTTCGTCTGGACCCCGCCGCATTTCTGGGCGCTGGCCATGTACCGGCGCGACGACTACGCCCGTTCCGGCCTGCCCATGCTGCCGGTTACGCACGGCATGCAGTTCACCCGCTTCCACGTCTGGCTGTATTCGATTGCACTGGCTGCCACCACGCTGATGCCGTATGCGGTGCGCATGAGTGGCCTGATCTATCTGGTCAGTGCCATTGTACTGAATGCCGTATTCCTGCACCACGCATGGAAAATCTACCGTCACTACACCGACCTGATTGCGCGCAAGGCGTTCACCTGGTCGATCATCTATCTGTCGCTGCTGTTCGCCGCACTGCTGGTGGACCACTACTTCAAAATATGAAGAAACTGCTTGCTGTGGGCTCTATAGCCCTTGCCCTGACCCTGCTGACCGCCTGCGGTGAGAACAAATCGTCGGCGCCGCGCGTGGCATTCCAGAACACCGATCTGACCGGCCTGCCGTATGCCAAGGACTTTGCCCTGACTGACCATACGGGCAAGCCGCGTACGCTGGCCGACTTCAAGGGCAAAGTGGTGGTGATGTTCTTCGGCTATACCCAGTGCCCGGACGTGTGCCCGACCACGCTGACGGAAATGGCCCAGCTGATGCAGGAACTGGGGCCGCAGTCCGATCAGGTGCAGGTGCTGTTCGTGACGGTCGACCCCGAGCGCGACACCCAGCCGCTGCTGGCGCAATATGTGCCAACCTTCGACAAGCGCTTCATCGGCCTGTATGGCACGGCTGAGCAGACCGCCGCCGTGGCCAAGGAATTCAAGGTGTTCTACGCCAAGGTGCCGGGCAAGAATCCGGGCAGCTATTCGATGGACCACACGGCTGCCAGCTATGTATTCGACCGCCAGGGCAAAATCCGCCTGCTGGTGCGCAACGGCCAGGGCCCTGCCTCGGTGCTGCATGACGTGAAGCTGCTGCTGGCCCAGTCCTGATCGATGCAGGACCGCTTCCAGCCCTATACCCGTCTGGCCGCAGTCGTCCTGCTGCTGGTGGGCTGTGTAGCGGTGCTGCGGCCGTTTCTGGCGGCGATACTGTTTGCCGCGGCGATCACCATCGCCAGCTGGCCGGTGTATCTGTATGTGCTGGCGCGCTGCCGCCAGCGCCGCGCACTGGCCGCCGCCATCATGAGCATGGCGCTGACCCTGCTGATTATCCTGCCGCTGGCGGCGGTGACGTGGAATGTGGCGGATAACATCAGCGTGTTCTACGACCATGTCAAAGCCAGTCTGGATAGTGGCACGCTGGCGCCGCCTGCATGGCTGAAAGAGATACCTCTACTGGGCGAAGCCGCCGACAACTATCTGCGCAAGCTGCTGGGCAGCCGCGAAGAATTGCTCAATCTGGCCAAGAATTTGCTGGAACCGGCGCGCCGCCTGCTGCTGGGCACCAGCGTGGTGCTGGGCAGTGGTGTGGCGCAAGTGTCGCTGGCGGTGTTTGTCAGCTTCTTCCTGTACCGGGACGGTGCGGCTCTGCATGTAACCCTGCTGACGGCCATGCACCGCCTGATCGGCCCGCACGGCCAGATGGTCACGGAGACTGTCAGCCGCACCGTACGCGGCGTGGTGTATGGCCTGCTGGGCACGGCGCTGGCACAGGCGGGCGTGGCCGCCATCGGTTTTCTGATGGCCGGCGTACCGGCCGTGACGCTGCTGTCGGCTGCCACCTTCCTGCTCTCGCTGGTGCCGGTAGGGCCGCCGCTGGTGTGGGGTGGCGCAGCCATCTATCTGTTCGATGCCGGCCAGACCGGCTGGGGTATTTTCATGCTGGTGTGGGGCTTCTTGTCATCAGCAGTGTCGATAACGTGGTCAAGCCCATGCTGATCAGCCGTGGCAGCAGCCTGCCCTTCATCCTCGTGCTGCTGGGCGTGACGGGCGGCGTGCTGGCGTTCGGCTTTGTCGGCCTGTTTATCGGTCCGGCACTGCTGGCGGTGGCGCTGGGCCTGCTGCGCAACTGGAGCGCCCCCGCCGTCTGACCATTCTGCTATGCGCTAGTCGTGCTCGGCGTGATCGTCGGTGTCGTCGCGCGGGATGACTTTGACCAGCAGGATGCGCGGGCCGTTCATCTTGCGGGCGACGATGTCGAACTCCTTGAAGCTGATGCGCTGGCCTTGTTTCGGGATGTCGCCCAGTTTCAGCATCAGCAGACCGCCCACTGATTCCACTTCCTCGATGCCCAGTTCCTCGTTTTCGATATCGATGCCCAGTGCCCGTTCCAGCGACACGATGGGCAGGCTGGCCTTGCCGATCAGCGTGCCGTCAGCCTGCTTGAGCCAGTCGTTTTCGTTGAGGCGGAATTCGTCGTGGATTTCGCCCACCATGGCGCCTAGCAGATTATCGAGCGTGATGAAGCCCAGCGGGCGCTTGCCTTTTTCACCGATCAGGGCGAAGTGGGGCGCGCCGTCGCGGAAACGGCGGAACTGTTCCAGCGCCGGGGTGCGCGCGGCGATGGTTTCGATCGGACGCAGGAAGGGCACCAGATCGGTTACGGTCTTGCCGGACTGCTGGGCAAAGAACAGGTCCTTGAGGTGGATGACACCGAGTACGGCTTCATCGTCCTTGTCGTAGTAGGGATAGCGGCTGAAGCGGTTGCGCAGCATGGTGTCGAGATTTTCCTGCAGCGGGCGGCTGGCATACAGGGCGATCACTTCATTAATCGGCCGCATCAGGTCGGACACCGACATGTCGCTCAGGTCCAGCGTGTGCGCCAGGATCTTGCGTTCTTCCTGATTGAATTTCTCGCCCGGCTGGCTGGTGCGCAGGATCAGCTTCAGCTCATCGATCGAGTAGTGGCTGTCGTGGCCACCTTTGCCGGACAGGCCGGCCAGACCCAGCACCATGGCGGCACTGGCATTGAGTACCCAGATAAACGGATACATGGCCCAGTAGAAGGCATACAGGGGCAGGGCGCTCCACAGGCTGACCACTTCAGGCAGGCGGATGGCCAGCGATTTTGGCGCCAGTTCGCCCACCACGATGTGCAGGAAGGAGATGACGCAGAAAGCGAAGACGAAGGCGATGCCGTGCACCAGTTCCGGTGTATGGATACCGATGGCTGCCAGTAGCGGTTCCAGCAGGCCGGCGAAGGCTGGCTCGCCCACCCAGCCCAGCCCCAGCGAAGCGAGGGTGATGCCGAGCTGGCAGGCCGACAGATAGGCATCGAGCTCGCCGTGTACGGTAGCGAGAATACGGCCGCGCAGGCCCTGGGTTTTGGCGATGGCGCGCACACGGGTCTTGCGCAGGGTGACAATGCCGAATTCGGCGGCCACAAAGAATCCGTTGAGAGCAACCAGAATCAGGGCCAGCACGACAAGCAGTAGGTTTTGCATAAAAAGACGGAGACCGTCCGTAGTGGAGGAACCCGTATCTTAGCTGACTGTGGTCTTTCCCGCTAAAAAGTGCGGACTGCAACAATGTGTGTAAATTGGCGCTGACGTGTGCGGTATATTGGTGCAATTACAAAAGTAATATTTTTGGGCCGACATGGAAGCCATTTATTACGAAAGCATAGGCCAGATCATCTACGGCTACGCCCGGGCGCGTAACGAATTTGCCATCCTGCTTGCCTCGATATGCAGGATAGCGCTGCATGCGCCCCTGCCGCTCGATGCCGAACTGGGGCTAATCGATATGGCACGCCAGCGCGTGCGTACGGCAGGACTGGCACGCCAGGCGGTGACGGATTTCGAAGCGCTGCTCGATTGCTTCCGCTCGCTACAGCAGATCGATGCGCTGCTGCATCCGGCACCCCGCGAGAGCGATGGCAGCAGCGTCATCCTGCCTTATCAGCGTCAGTTGCAGACGGCGCGCTGTCTGCTGGAAGCCAGCCGGCAGAATCTGGCGTCGCTGCTGTAGCCTGCCTGCCGCGCTAGTCGGCTGGGCCAACGTGTATGGTGCTGAGCATGGCGGCGATGGCCGGATGGGTAATTCTACGCACGTTGGAAATGGCGTAGAACTGTTCGCGCAACTCCGGCGCATGTCCCACCAGCACGGCACCGAACTGCGTCTCGATATCGGCCGTCAGTGCCGACGGCGCAAAAAACAGTCCCATGCCATTGCGGCCGAAGGTGTTGAGCATGGCGTTGTCTTCAAATTCACCCACCACCTCGGGCCGTACGCCGTGTTCGATAAACCATGCGTCGATACGCCCGCGCAGTGCATTGTTGCGGGTAGGGAGCAGCAGTGGCGCACCATGCAGGCTGGCCGGGAAGTTGCGTCGGTAGCGTTGCGCCAGCTTGCGCGTACCGAATAGCTTCATATCGCTTTCGCCCAGCAAGTGGCTGAATACTTTCAGGCTGCCGCCGGCCCGTACGGTGCGGTCGGTCAGCACCACGTCGAGCTTGCCCAGCGCCAGATCGGCCAGTAGCGACTCGAATTCATTTTCCATGCACACCAGCCTTACCTGCTGTTCCAGCTGCTGGGTGGCCTGCAGCAGACGGTAGGCTACCAGCTTGGGCAGGGAGTCGGAAATGCCCACAGTGAGGCGCATCTTGCCGGCATCGGACTGTTCCAGCGCGTCCTGCAGCTGGTCGCCCAGCAGGAAAATCTGCTCGCAGTAATTCAGGGCCAGCCGGCCCGCTTCGGTCGGCACCAGCCGCCGTCCCTGCGGTTCCAGCAGCTGTTTGCCGATGCTTTGTTCCAGCAGTGCCAGCTGCATGCTGATGGTCTGCACGGCCAGCCCCAGCCGCTCCGCCGCGCGCGTCACGCCGCCTTCTTTGGCCACCATGTAAAAGAAATACAGGTGGCGGAAATTCAGTCCGGAAGTTTTCATATCTTCTGTTTTTTCGAAGTAATACTTCAATTATCTTCTATTTTTAGAAATGATGTTTTTCTCTACACTGCATCCCATCGTTAAAACAACAAGTGAGCAAAGCATGAAGCACTTCAAAGTGTCTTTTCTCGTCACTGCGCTCTGTCTGGCAGCGGCGGGCTGGTGGGGATATGAATTAAGCGGCTGGAGCGGGGCCCTGTCGGCGGTGGGTATTGCGGCGATTCTGGCAGCGATGGAAGTATCGCTGTCGTTCGATAACGCCGTGGTGAATGCCTCCGTGCTGAAAACCTGGGACGCCTACTGGCAGAAGCTGTTCCTCGGCGTGGGCATCATCATCGCAGTATTCGGTATGCGTCTGCTGTTCCCGCTGGTGATCGTGGCGGTGGCGGCCGATATCGGCATCATGGATGTGTGGCATCTGGCGCTCAATGATCCCCAGACCTATTCCATGCACCTGACCAATCACCACGCTGAAGTGGCGGCATTCGGCGGCATGTTCCTGCTGCTGGTGTTCCTCAACTTCCTGTTCGACCACGAGAAGGAAGTGCACTGGCTGGGCCACGTCGAGCAGAAGCTGGGCGCACTGGGCAAGGTGTCGTCGATTGCCGTGATGATCGCCATGGGTGTGCTGCTGGGCTCCATGAGTCTGGTGCCTGAAGCGCAGAAGCTGGTGGTGCTGATCTCCGGTCTGTGGGGCATTCTGATCTACGTCGGGGTGGATGCCATCAGCAACCTGCTGGAAAAGGAAGAAGAGGGCAGCAATGTCGGTGATCTGGTCAAGAAGGGCGGTATCGGTGGCTTCCTGTATCTGGAAGTGCTGGATGCATCGTTCAGCTTCGACGGTGTGATCGGCGCCTTTGCGATTACCACCGACGTGGTAATCATCATGCTGGGTCTGGCCATAGGCGCAATGTTTGTGCGTTCGCTGACGGTGTATCTGGTGAAGAAGGGCACGCTCGATGAATTCGTCTTCCTCGAACACGGCGCCCACTACGCCATCGGCATCCTCGCCGCGATCATGCTGGCCAGTATGAAGTACCACATCCCGGAACTGTTCACGGGTCTGATCGGTGTGGCCTTCATCGCTGCTTCGCTGTGGTCCTCGGTACGCCATCGTCGCCAGCAGGAAGCTGCTGCGATTACGGCCTGAGTCGGAACATGTCAAGAATACGGCGCGCCGTTAAAAACGGACACGGCACGCCGCCTGTAGTACCAGGGTTATACCCAAGTCCGCTGTTTCTTTTAGGAGTAACACATTATGGCAATCAGTCTGCAAAAAGGTGGCAACGTTAATCTGAGCAAGGAAGCTCCCGGCCTCAATAAAGTGGTGATCGGTCTGGGCTGGGACGTGCGCAGCACCGACGGCAAGGACTTCGACCTCGATGGTTCGGCCTTCCTGCTGAAGGTCGATGGCAAGGTCCGTGCCGATAACGACTTCATTTTCTACAACAACCTGAAATCGGCCGAGCAGTCGGTGGCGCACTCGGGCGACAACCGCACCGGCGCCGGTGATGGCGACGATGAAACCGTGACCATCGATCTGACCCGCGTGCCCGCCGATGTGGAGCGCATCGCCATCTGCGCCACCATTCACGAAGGTGACGAACGCCGGCAGAACTTCGGCATGGTGCAGCGTGCTTTCATCCGCTGCGTGAATGCCGCCAACAGCGGCGAGATCGCCCGCTTCGATCTGTCGGAAGATGGTTCGACTGAATCGGCCATGATATTCGGTGAAGTCTACCGCCACGGCGGCGACTGGAAATTCAAGGCGGTAGGCCAGGGCTACAAGGGCGGTCTGGGCCCGCTCGCTGCATCGTTCGGCGTGCGCGTTTAAACGGAAGGGGACTCTCTCATGCCTGTATTTTCGATTACCGGCGACATCGATCCGTTCCTGCATGTGTCGCTCGCCCATGGTGAAAAAATCTATTGCGAATCCGACGCGATGGTGATGATGGAAGCGGGCCTCGATCTGAAAGGCAAGATGACCGGCGGCCTCGGTGCGGCACTGATGCGCCGCTTCGCCAACGGCGAGTCCTTCTTCCAGCAGCACATCGAAGCAGTGCGTAGCGGCGGCGACTGTCTGCTGGCGCCACGCCTGCCCGGTGCCATGCAGGTGCTCGATGTGGGGGCGCGCCAGTATCTGCTCAGCGACGGTGCCTTCGTCGCCGCCAGCGACAAGGTGGAGCTGAAGGTGCGCACCCAGAGTCTGGGCAATGCGCTGTTCGCCCAGAGCGGCGGCTTCTTCATCACCGAGACGGCCGGGGTGGGACAGGTGGCGGTGTCGGGCTTCGGCGCGATCTCGCAGCTGGAGGTCACGCCCGGCAACGACATGATCATCGATAACGCCCACGTGGTGGCATGGGATAGCACGCTGCGCTACGAAATCTCCATCACCACCGGCAACAGCGGCGGCTTCCTCGGCAATCTGGTGAATAGCCAGACCAGCGGCGAAGGCATGGTGCTGCGCTTCTCGGGGCAGGGCAAGATTCTGATCTGCTCGCGCAATCGCGCAGCCTTCCAGCTGTGGACTCAGCGCGGCGCAGAGCAATAAACGATTTCAAGGAGTCAGCAATGACGGTTAATTTGAGCAAGGGCCAGAAAATTTCGCTGGTCAAAGAGAGTGGCGGCGCGCTCGGACGCGTCACCATGGGGCTGGGCTGGGACGCCATCAAGAGCAAGGGCTTCTTCGGCTTCGGCGCCAAAACGGAAGCAGTCGATCTCGATGCTTCCTGCGTGATGTTCGATGAAGGCGGCCGTCCGGTCGATGTGATCTGGTTCCGCCAGCTGCGCAGCCGCGATGGCAGCGTGCTGCACACGGGCGATAATCGCACCGGCGCCGGCGATGGCGACGATGAGCAGATCAATGTCGATCTGAATGCCGTGCCGGCTTCGGTCAAGAGTCTGGTGTTCACGGTGAACAGCTTCACCGGCCAGACTTTCGCGCAGGTGGAAAACGCCTACTGCCGCCTGCTCGATGCGACGCAGAACAAGGAGGTGGCGCGCTTCAATTTGTCGGTACAGGGCCCGCACTCGGCGCAGATCATGGCCAAGCTGTATCGCCATAACGGCGAATGGAAGATGCATGCGATCGGCGAGAATGGCCAAGGCCGCACCTTCGATGAATTACTGCCGCAGATAGGCGCGCATCTGTAAGGCCAGTTTTGTAGTCGCCCTTGGCAGCGGGGAAGTTTTCCCGCTGCCTTTTTTTATTGTGGGATTGCCCGCAAAGAATGAAGATATACTAAATGCATGTCATACGATGTGTAACATCTGTGTCATATGACAATGTTACCGTTCTGCCACTTTAACCAACAGTAACGGAACTCGTATGCGCCATTTTTCTCCCCGTCCCCTGATTCTGGCTGCCAGCATTGCGCTCGCCCTCAGTGGCTGCGGCCCCAACGTTGAAGACCAGCCGCTGGTCATACCGCCGGCTCCGGCCGATCAGGGTGCGGCGGAAGTGGTGCCGGTGCCGGCAGCCACGGCCTTTGTCGACACTATCGCGACCAATCAGCGCGGCGACGCCCGTTACGCTACGCTGGCCACCAATGCCGGTGTACGCGTGCTGGGCGGCTTCCTGCAGATCTGGAAACCGCTGACGGAAATCGTCGATGCCGGCGTGACTGCGCCTGCCGTGGACGGTTTTCCAGCCGTGGTGGCTTCCAAATGGAGCGGTGTGCCGAATGAGGGCACGCCGGACGGTACGATACTCAATGCGGCGGTGCACGCGGCCAATATCGCTTATGTGGCGACGGCTACCGCCAGCCGTACCGATGCCCAGGCGCTGCAAGCCTATCTGGATGACCGCCGCGGCAAAGGCTATAGCGTAACTGATGGTCTGGGTCCGCTGACGGCGGCATGGCGTAACGCTGCCCAGCAGACCACCACCATCACCAATATTCCGGCCGATGCCACCAGCGTGCTGTACAACGACGGCGGCAACAATACCGGGGTGGGCGGCAGCGCCAATGCAGCGTTCGGCAATGTGGTCGATCTGGTCAATTTGGTGGGCAATAATGCCTCTACCGAGCCAGCCAAGCGCTTCTACAAATATGCCCGCCCTTACCGCTGGAGCAGCAGCGTGCAGGTATTGCCTGCGCTGGTGCCGGCCAAGAGCAGCACCCCGACCACGGACGGCGGCTTTACCAGCGGCCACTCGGCGGAAGCCGTGCGCGATGCAGTGGCGATGGCCTATGCATTGCCCGAGCGTTATCAGGAAATGCTGAGCCGCGGTCTGGAATTGGGCGAATCGCGCATACTGGCCGGTATGCACTCGCCGCTGGACGTACTTAGTGGCCGTATCCTTGGCCAGGCCAGCGCTGCTGCCAATCTGGCTGATCCAGCCAATGCGGCCAAGAAGGCTGCCGCCGTGACGCAGGCCCATGCCACCCTGATGGCGGCCACCGGCACCAATGCCGATACCTTTGCCGCCTTTGCCCAGTCGGGTACCACGGCGAACGACCGCTTTGCCGATTACAGCGTCAACAAGGCCAACTACACACGGCGCAGCACTTACGGTTTCGCTCCGATAGCCGCAACCGGTGTGGCGGCAGCTGTGCCGAAAGGCGCGGAAGTGCTGCTGGAAACCCGTCAGCCATACTTGAGCGACGCGCAGCGCCGCGTGGTGCTGAAAACTACCGCGCTGCCATCGGGTTACCCGGTGATGGATGACGCTGAAGGCTGGGGCCGTTTGAATCTGTTCGCTGCTGCCGACGGCTATGCGGCGTTCAGTGGCAATGTGGTGATCGCGATGGATGCCAGCAAAGGCGGCTTCAATGCGGCGGACCGCTGGCGCAACGACATCAGCGGAACGGGCAAACTGGTCAAGCAGGGCACGGGCGTGCTCAAGCTGGCCGGCAACAATAGCTGGACTGGCGGCGTGGAACTGACGGCCGGTGGCTTGCAGGCCGAATCGGCTACGGCTTTCGGTAGCGGCGATGTGTACGTCAGCGGCGGTACGTTGACCGTGGCAGCGCCGCAAGCGGTCAAACTGGCAGGCAAATTCACCCAGCTGACGGGGCCGACGACAACGGAAATGGTGATCGGTGCCAATGGGCAGGGCAGCCTGAGCGTGGCTGGTACAGCGACTATCGGCGGCGGTGTTCTGCGCATCCATTTTGCTAGCGCTTACAAACCGAAAGCAGGCGACAGTCTGGTGGTGCTGACGGCCGGCAGCCTGAAAGGCCGCTATACCAGCATCAGCGTGGATGGCTACAGCAATGTGAGCCCTGTATATGGCGCGACGACGCTGACGCTGAATCTGGGCAGCTAGGCCCGATTGCTTGTTGATTTTTTAATTTAAATCGCAGGAATTGCTGATTTTCTACAAATAAATTGTGGTAAATGGCAATTTCTGCACATTTCCTAGAAAGTTTCTTCGCGGAATAATCTTTGCGGGCTGGCTACGGCTATAATCAAGCTATGGAAAAGCTCAAGGATTATGCGGAAGTGGTGAGCCGTGCCGAGCGCGGTGAACTGGTATTCCCGACCAGCGTGAATGCAGCCCTGCGGCTGCAACTGGCGCTGGCCGATCCTGACTGCGAGATGGAAGATGTGATCCGCAAGGTGCTGGCTGAACCGCAACTGGCGGCGCGCACGGTGGCGCTGGCCAATGCGGCCGCTTTCAATCGCGGCAGCACGCCTGTGACGAATGTGCGCATAGCTGTGCAGCGTCTGGGTTTCCGTCACCTGTATTCCATGGCCGCCTCAATGGTGGTACGCCAGTTCGGCAACCGCATCAACGATCCGGCACTGCGCGCCAAGGCCGACCAGCTGTGGCAGCACACGGCCCATGTGGCGGCACTGTCCTATATCATCGGCCGCAAACTGACCCATACCGATCCCGATACTGCGCTGTTCGCTGCCATCGTGCACGAGGCGGGCGGCTTCTATCTGCTGTCCTGCGCCGACGAATTGCCGGGACTGCTGGAGCATCCCGATCAGTGGCAGGGCGCTGCACAGGAAATCATCACGCGCGAGATGATGAAGAAAATGGCCATACCGGAGCCGGTCAGCCAGGCCATCGTGGCTCTGCGCGGCGCCAGTCTGATGCCGCCGCCGATAGGCCTGCGCGATACGCTGCTGGTGGCGCGTGCGCTGGCGCCGGTGCCGTCGCCGCTGGCTACCGAGCCCGTCCACCCCAGTCTGGCGGAGTTTATCGATGGCAATGTGGCGCTCGAGCAGATACTGGAAGAATCGGCCGACGATGCCGCCTCGATGAGTGCGGCGCTGCTAGCCTGAATGCAGCTGCCTCTTTCTCTGGCCTGCCGTAGCGTGTATGCTAGCGGTCATCATACAACTCATAGTTAGCCATGAATCAGAATTTCGCCCAGCCCAGCAGCCTGCCCGCCGCACCAGTGAAGAAGCACCGCAATCTCGCGCAAGGCGTGGTGGCGGCCATCACCGGCAGCATACAGGCCGGCACGCTCAAGCCCGGTGAAAAGCTGCCTACCGAATCCGTCATCATGGAACTGCATGGCGTCAGCCGTACCGTGGTACGCGAAGCGATTTCTCATCTGCAGGCGGCAGGGCTGGTGCAGACACGTCATGGCATCGGCACGTTTGTGCTGGAGCCGCCTGCCGCCAGCCTGCGCATTTCCTCCGATACCATCCGCACCATTGCCGATGTGCTGGCGATACTGGAGCTGCGTATCAGTCTGGAGACGGAAGCCGCATGGCTGGCCGCCACCCGCCGTAGCGAGGCGCAGGTGGCCGAAATGGGCGCGGTACTCAAGCGCATACAGGAATCGCAGAGCCGGCCCGGTTCGGTGGAGTCCGATGTGGCCTTCCACCTGCTGATTGCGCAGGCCACCGGCAACCGCTATTTCGTCGATATTCTCAGCGATCTGGGACATACCATCATTCCCCGTGCCCGCGTCAATTCGGCCCAGCTGGCCCATGACGATCCGAACGTCTATCTGGAGCGCCTGAACCGCGAGCACGAAGATATTTACAACGCCATTGCGCGCAAGGATGCGGAAGCAGCCCGCGCCGCCATGCGCACCCACCTGAGCAATAGCCGTGAACGACTGCGCCGTGCCCAGGAAGGCATTGCCGCGCAGGGCGCCTGAAAACCACGTTTTTACGCTGAAGCAGGAGATTTCGCTAAATCGCTTGCTTGCGTTCAGATATAGTTGTACGATGTCGTACAACACAATACGACACGCTTATTTCCACCTCACACCACACTGGAGACTTTATGCAACCGAATGACCTCAAAAAAATCCTCTCTTCCGGACTGCTGTCGTTTCCGGTGACTGACTTCGACGCCGAAGGCAACTTCCGCAAGTCGACTTATATCGAACGTCTGGAGTGGCTGGCTCCGTACGGCGCCAGCGCACTGTTCGCCGCTGGCGGCACCGGCGAATTCTTCTCGCTGGAAGCCAGCGAGTACACCGACATCATCAAGACCGCGGTGGATACCTGCGCCGGTAAAGTGCCGATTCTGGCTGGCGTTGGCGGCCCGACCCGCGTGGCCGCAGCCTATGCCCGCGAAGCCGAGCGCGTAGGCGCCCACGGCCTGCTGCTGCTGCCGCACTACCTGACCGAAGCCAGCCAGGATGGCCTGATTGCGCACGTTGAGCAGGTCTGCAAAGCCACCCGTCTGGGCGTAGTGGTGTACAACCGTGCCAACTGCCGCCTGACGCCGGATTCGCTGGCCAAGTTGGCCGACCGCTGCCCTAACCTGATCGGCTTCAAGGATGGTGTGGGCGATATCGAATTGATGGTGTCGATCTGGCGCCGCATGGGTGACCGCTTCAGCTACCTGGGCGGCCTGCCGACCGCAGAAGTCTACGCCGCTGCCTACAAGGCACTGGGCACGCCGGTGTATTCGTCGGCCGTGTTCAACTTCATGCCCAAGCTGGCAATGGACTTCTACCACGCCGTTGCGTCGGACAACCACGCGGAACAGAACCGCATGCTGGACGAATTCTTCCTGCCGTATCTGGAAATCCGCAACCGCAAAGCCGGCTACGCAGTCAGCATCGTCAAGGCGGGCGCCCGCCTGGTGGGCCACGATGCCGGTCCGGTGCGCGCACCG
>Ga0187842_1000898_pt1 | contig 14309 bp, 13 predicted proteins | sample SpaLakP09_SKY_41_FD_134514 | JGI IMG/M metagenome (GOLD analysis project Ga0187842, IMG submission 134514) | Oligotrophic lake water microbial communities from Sparkling Lake, Wisconsin, USA - SP09_SKY_41 | ecosystem: Environmental > Aquatic > Freshwater > Lake | place: USA: Sparkling Lake... | reverse complement strand
CTGGCCGACGCCAACAATGGCGACTACGCCAAAGCCACTACCCAGCTGGCCAGCCGTATGGGTGTCAGCGAAGCCAGTCTGGGCGGCGATTTCAATAAACTCAGCGGCGACGAGCTGAGCAAGCTCAAAGCAGAAAACGACATGATGACCACGCTGATCGCCAGCGCCGCCACCCAGAGCGCCGCAGCCGACATCAACAGCGCCGTCAGCGCCGGCGCCGCGCTGGCCAACATCAAGAATATCGTGGTGATCTATGCGGAAAACCGCGGCTTCGACAATATGTACGGTCTGTTCCCCGGCGCCAACGGCGTTCCCGGCGTGAACCCGGCGTCCACCGGCGGCTACACGGCGCAGAAAGATTTTGACGGTAGCACGCTGGCTGTGCTGCCGCCAACCTGGGGTGGCATGACGGCGGCCGGCCAGAGCGTGGTGATTACTCAGGCCCAGTCCGCCAATCTGGCCAACAAGCCGTTCCAGATTGATGATGTGAACAGCCCTATCGCCCTGTCGCAATCGGTCATCACGCGCGATCTGGTACACCGCTTCTACAACAACCAGATGCAGATCAACGGCGGCAAGAACGATAAATTCGCCGCCTACTCGGATGCAGGCGGTCTGAGCATGGGCTATTACGACGGCAGCAAAATGCAGATGTGGGCCATCGCCAAGCAATACGCGCTGGCCGACAATCTGTACATGGGTGCATTCGGCGGTTCCTTCCTGAACCACCAGTACCTGATCTGCGCCTGCGCGCCGCAATATCCGGCCGCCGACAAATCGGTGGCCGCTGGCGCCATCAGCAAAATCGATACCGATAGCAGCGGCAATTTCCTGCGCCTGACCCCGTCGGCTACCATGCCTGCCAGCGTACTGAATGGCGCTCCGAGCTACCTCAACGACGGCGCCCTGACGCCAGCCGATGCCAGCGGCATGTTCTACGCCGTCAACACCATGCAGCCACCGTTCCAGCCTAGCTCGAATGCACCGGCTGGCAGCGACAGCACCCGCCTGTAAGCCGACAGCAGCAAGGCATCGACCCTGCCGCCGCAGACGCAGAAAAACATCGGTGACCTGCTGAGCGCAAAAAACATCGACTGGGCCTGGTATGCCGGCGCTTGGAACAGCACGCTTGGCAACGCCACCTCGGCCAGCCGCGCCAGCTTCCCCAATCCGCCCAACTTCCAGTTCCACCATCAGCCCTTCAATTACTTTGCCAATATGGATCCGGTGAAGTTCCCCGCCAACCGTACCGCCCACCTGAAGGATTACGATAGCCAGTTCGTGGCCGATGTTGCCAATGGCACGCTGCCGCCCGTGGCGTTCTACAAACCGCAAGGCAACCTCAACCAGCACGCCGGCTACGCCAACGTCAGCGATGGCGACGCCCATATTGCAGCAGTCATCGCCCAGCTGAAGAAAAGCCCGCAGTGGAAAAACATGCTGGTCATCGTCACCTACGACGAAAACGGCGGCTTCTATGACCACGCAGCGCCGCCTAAAGCCGACCGCTGGGGCCCCGGCACCCGCGTACCGGCCATCATCGTTTCGCCCTACGTGAAGAAAGGCCTGGTTGACCACACCCAGTATGATGCGGCCTCCATCCTGCGCGCCATTACCCACCGCTTCAACCTGCCCGTGCTCGATGGCCTGAGCAGCCGCGACAAGGCACTGGTGGCCGGCGGGTCGAAACCGATGGGCGACTTCAGCGCTGCGCTGGCCCTGACTCCGCAGGAATAAGCAGCCTGCGGGCCCGGTGCGCGCACGCAGCAGACGCCCGTACCGGGCAATATTAAACATCCGGCAATACGTGTTATTACCAATCCGGATGAGGATTTCCACAATAGTGATGACGGTTATTTTCACGGATGATAAGCGCTTAACCTTCAAGCGTGGAGACCGCCGTGAAAAAACCTTTCTACAAAATCCTGTACGTGCAGGTGCTGTTCGCGATTGCCTGCGGCGTCCTGCTCGGCATGTACTACCCTTCCGACGCGGTCGCCATGAAACCGCTGGGCGACGGCTTCATCAAGCTGATCAAGATGATCATTGCACCGGTGATCTTCTGCACCGTTGTATCCGGCATCGCCGGCATGCAGGACGTAAAGAAAATCGGCCGCGTGGGCGGCAAAGCCCTGCTCTACTTCGAAGTAGTCTCCACCTTCGCACTCGTCATCGGCCTGTTCGTGGCCAATCTGATGCGTCCGGGCGCTGGCTTCAATGCTGATCCGGCTACGCTCGACACCAAGGCCATCGCCCAGTTTACGGAAAAAGCCAAACAGCAGTCGACCATCGATTTCGTGATGAACATCATCCCGAACACCATCGTCGATGCCTTTGCCAAGGGCGATATCCTGCAAGTGCTGCTGATCGCCATTCTGTTCGGTTTTGCCCTGTCGCTGCTGGGCGAGCGCGGCAAGCCCGTCGCCAAACTCATAGACGAAGTGGCGGCGGCCATCTTCGGCATGGTCGGCATCGTCATGAAGGCCGCGCCTATCGGTGCCTTCGGCGCCATGGCTTTCACCATCGGTAAATACGGTATCGCTTCGCTCAAACCGCTGGCTGCCCTGATGGGTTGCTTCTACCTGACCTGCGGCGTATTCATCTTCGTCGTGCTGGGCGCGATTGCCCGCTTCACCGGTTTCTCCATCTTCAAGTTCCTGCGCTACATCCGCGAAGAACTGCTGATCGTGCTGGGCACCAGCTCCTCGGAAAGCGCCCTGCCTTCGTTGATTACCAAGCTCGAACGTCTGGGCTGCTCCAAGTCGGTGGTCGGCCTGGTAGTACCGACCGGCTACTCCTTCAATCTGGACGGCACCAACATCTACATGACCATGGCCGCCCTGTTCGTCGCCCAGGCAACCAACACCGACCTGACATTGACGCAGGAGCTGACTATTCTCGGCGTGGCCATGCTGACCTCGAAAGGCGCTTCCGGCATCACCGGCGCCGGCTTCATTACGCTGGCCGCCACGCTGGCTGTGGTGCCGACCATCCCCGTGGCCGGCATGGCGCTGATCCTCGGCATCGACCGCTTCATGAGCGAATGCCGCGCCCTGACCAACTTCATCGGCAATGGCGTCGCCACTGTGGTGGTGTCGAACTGGGAGCGCGAACTCAATCACGACAAGCTGCATCAGGAACTGAACCATCCCGGCTCCACCGTGACCGATGCTGACCTGCTGCCACTGCACCGTCAGGCGCACTAAGCCCCTGCAGCCATTCCCCTTACCCTTAGTTACGCCCCGCGCCACTTGGCCCGGGGCGTTTTTTTCGGCCCATAAAAAAAGCCCGCACCAGGCGGGCTCGACATGGATGGTGCGACTCAGGCGCGCTGTTTGCGGCGTGCTACCACACCAAGCAGCGCCAAACCGCCCAGCATCATGCCGTAAGTCTCAGGCTCAGGCACGGCCATGGTGACATTCATCACCCCGGCATAACTACCGCCGCCCGACGTGCCGGAAACCGTCAGCACCAGCGGGCCCGAGGCATTCGACAGGAACAGACCAGCGCTACTGACCGGTATCCCATTATTCAGGTTGAGGTTATGCCCATTCAGGCTGGCACTGGAGAACTGGACCTGCAGATTCGGGTCGAAGTTGAAATTACCGTCCAGCGCAAAGTTAAAGAACAGGACAGAAGCCGTACTACCCAGCGTCAGGTTAGGGGTAAACGTGAAGGTATCGGTAAACAAACCAGTAACCGGTGTAGCCCCGAATGATGCCGAATAGTGATGAGGCGTCGTGGGGTTCAGAGTGACGGTATATGCTGCCGCCGAAGCAACACAGCTGCTGGCAAACATGGCAATACCGAGTGCGAGTGAGCGTAGTTTCATAATCTTCCTATCGATATTAATTAACGAATAAGACTACTAACAAACTTACAAGACCTTTGCTAAGAGCATATCTTTGAAGCAGATGATTATCAACTTATCATTTCAGATCGATCAACGTTTTCCCATAGAAGCAGGCTATATCCACGCCAAGACAGCACGCAAAAAAAAACGGCACGCCTAGGCGTGCCGTTGATTGACGCGCCAGATTGCGCTCAGACTGCCGACATATCCAATCGGCAGCCAGTGGCGGCAAGCAGTTGTTCCTTGCTGACGCCGGGTGCCAGTTCCGCCACTTTCAGGCCTTGCGGCGTCACTTCCATCACGCACAGGTCGGTAATCACCAGATCCACCACCCCCACGCCCGTCAGTGGCAGGTCGCACTGTTTGAGCAGTTTGTGCGAGGTGCTGCCATCCTTGGCCGTGGCCACGTGCTCCATCACCACCACCACACGCTTAACACCGGCGACCAGATCCATGGCACCGCCCATGCCTTTCACCATTTTGCCCGGAATCATCCAGTTGGCCAGGTCGCCTTTTTCCGACACCTGCATGGCGCCCAGAATCGCCAGATTGATCTTGCCGCCGCGGATCATACCGAAGGAATCGGCCGAACTGAAGAAGGCCGCACCAGGCAAAGCCGTCACGGTCTGCTTGCCCGCGTTAATCAGGTCGGCATCCACCGTTTCTTCCGTCGGGAACGGGCCTATTCCCAGCAGGCCGTTTTCCGACTGCAGAAATACTTCCATGCCTTGCGGTACATAATTGGCGACCAGCGTAGGCAAGCCGATGCCGAGGTTCACGTAGTAACCGTCCTGCAGTTCCTTTGCTGCACGCGCAGCCATTTCATCACGAGTCCATGCCATAGTTATCTCCGTTATGCTTAGTTGGCGCGCAGAGTGCGCTGCTCGATACGTTTTTCCGGCGTCGCGTTGACGACGATGCGGTGTACGAAGATACCCGGCAGATGCACGGCGTCCGGATCAATCGCGCCCACTTCCACCAGTTGCTCAACTTCGACGATGGTGATCTTGCCTGCCATGGCCGCGTTCGGATTGAAGTTGCGTGCCGTCTTGCGGAACACCAGATTGCCAGCCTTGTCGGCCTTCCATGCCTTCACCAGTGCCACATCGGCCACCAGCGAGCGCTCCATCACATACTGTTCCCCATCAAATTCACGAATTTCCTTGCCTTCCGCCACGATGGTGCCCACCCCCGTCTTGGTAAAGAAAGCGGGAATGCCGGCACCGCCGGCGCGCAGCTTCTCGGCCAGCGTGCCTTGCGGGGTAAATTCCAGTTCCAGTTCGCCGGCCAGATACTGGCGCGCGAATTCCTTGTTCTCGCCCACGTAGGAAGCAATCATCTTCTTGATCTGGCGAGTTTCCAGCAACTGGCCAAGGCCAAAGCCATCCACGCCGGCGTTGTTGGAAATCGCCGTCAGGCCTTTGACACCGGAATCGCGCAGGGCGGCGATCAGCGCTTCAGGAATACCGCACAGGCCAAACCCGCCTACAGCGATGGTCTGGCCGTCCTGTACCACACCGGCCAAAGCGGAGGCGGCGTCCGGATATACTTTATTCATGGGTCTCCCTTTTATGGAATGTTGCAAATTTCAGTGCCAAACTTATGAAAAATGAATCGGCAGTGAAGCGTGTCAGCATAGAATAGGCACATCAAAAGTACAATACCGTAGAAATACCTGTCACTTTGCCCATGACTGCAGCTTCCGCCATCGACTACGAATCCATTTTTCTGCATGCGCCCGTGGGCATGTGCATTTCAGCCAACCGCACCATACAGGCCAGCAATGATGCGCTGGCGCAGATGTTCGGCTACCCGCGCACCGCCATGAACGGCATGTCGTTCCAGCAGTTATACCCCACCATGGACGAATTCCTGCGCACCGGTGACCGCATCATTCCCATCATGAATGCCAAAGGACGCTATTCGGACGAACGCATCATGCGCCGCGCCAGCGGCGAGCTGTTCTGGTGCCACGTGACGGGCCACGCCATGCGCGCCACCGAGCCGCTGGGTCCCGGCATCTGGACCTTTGAAGATGTGAGCGAGAAGCGCCCCGTGACGGCGGAACTGACGCCGCGCGAACGGGAAATCGCCGCCTTGCTGGTGGAGGGTAAAACCAGCAAGGCCATAGGCCGCCAGATCGACCTCAGCCCGCGTACGGTGGAAATGCACCGCGCCAAGCTGATGCGCAAATTTGCCGCGGCCACCTCATCCGAACTGGTACACAAGCTGGTCGGGCTGCAGCAACTCTGATCGGACGTTGCCTCAGGTAGCCGTCATGCCGTCATCGGCGGAAATGATGGCGCCGTTGATGAAGTTGGAATCTTCGCCGGCCAGCAGCAACAGCAGGCCGTCCAGATCTTCCGGCTTGCCCGGACGCTTGCGCGGCAGCATATCGATCAGCTTGCGGCCCTGCTCGCTGGCGAAATAATCCTCATTGATTTCGGTCGAGATATAGCCGGGGCAGATGGCATTGGTATTGATGCCGTATTTGCCCCATTCCACCGCCATGGCCTTGGTCATCTGCACCACGCCGGCCTTGCTCATGCAGTACACGCCGATCTGCGGCAGCACGCGCAGCCCCGCCACGGAAGCAATGTTGATGATGCGGTGCTTCTTGCTCGGATCGCCTTTGGCGCGGGCAATCATGCGCTTGGCAGTTTCCTGCGCAACGAAGAAGCCGCCGCGCAGATTGGTATCCATCACAAAGGCATAGTCTTCCGGCGTGACGTCGACCAGGCGTTGCGTAGTTGATACGCCGGAATTATTCACCAGAATATCGATGGGCCCCGCTTCCGTCTCCGCATGGGCGATGGCTGATTTGATGCTGGCGTAGTCCGTCACGTCAAGGCTGACCACGTGGGCCGCGCCGCCGTCCGCTTCGATTTCGGCACGCAATTCCTTCAACCGGTCAATCCGGCGCGAAGCCAGCACCACCTGCGCTCCAGCCTGAGCCAGCACTTTGGCAAACCGGGCTCCCAGACCGCTGGAGGCGCCCGTAATCAGCGCAATTTTTCCCTCAAAGTTGACTTCTATGCCCACGAGCTGCTCCTAAATGAATTTGATAATGACAACCGCCAGCCTAAGGGGTCCAGACGGGAATGTCTATCCATAATGATTACATAAATCGCCAGTATTAGATTGCGGTGTCTAATAATGTCCCTCAAAATGGCGCCACAATTGCATTTCGGACGAAAAAGAAGCACACTCGTGCTAAAATTTTTTTGATCCTTTCATTCACCACTATAAGAAGAGACTATGACACAGCCTCAAAACCTCGTTGAACAGTATGGCCCACGCGATGCGATGGAGTATGACGTCGTCATCGTTGGCGGCGGCCCTGCAGGCTTGTCGGCAGCAATCAAGATCAAGCAGCTGGCTGCGGAACAGCAGCGCGAAGTATCGGTCGTGGTACTGGAAAAAGGCGGCGAACTGGGCGCCCACACCTTGTCCGGCGCCGTAATGGACCCGAAAGCACTGACCGAACTCATTCCTGACTGGAAAGAAAAAGGGGCACCACTGCACACCGCGGTAAGCGAAGACCGCGTGCTGTTCCTGACCGAAACCGCAGCCCACAAAACCCCGAACGCGCTGCTGCCGGCCTGCTTCGAGAACCATGGCAACTACGTGATCTCGCTCGGTAACGTGGTGCGCTGGCTGGGCCAGCAGGCCGAAGCGCTGGGCGTGGAAATCTTCCCCGGCTTCGCCGCAGCGGAAGTACTGTACAACGACGATGGCTCCGTTAAAGGTGTGGCCACCGGCAATATGGGCGTCAAGCGCGACGGCGAAGCCGGCCCTGACTTCCAGCTGGGCATGGAACTGCACGGCAAATACACCCTGTTCGCGGAAGGCGCACGCGGCCATCTGGGCAAGCAGCTGATCGCCAAATTCCAGCTCGATCAGGGCAAGGATCCGCAGTCCTACGGCATCGGCATCAAGGAACTGTGGGAAATCGATCCGTCCAAACATCAGCCCGGTCTGGTGGTGCACACCACCGGCTGGCCGCTGGACAGCAAGACCTATGGCGGCTCCTTCCTCTACCATCTGGAAAACAATCAGGTCGTGGTCGGTTATGTGGTCGGCCTGAACTACGAAAATCCATATCTGTCGCCATACGAAGAATTCCAGCGCTACAAGACCCACCCGGCCATCAAGCCGTTCTTCGAAGGTGCCAAGCGCATCTCCTACGGTGCCCGCGCTATCGCGGCCGGCGGCCTGCAATCGCTGCCCAAGCTGGTATTCCCCGGCGGTGCGCTGATCGGCTGCGACGCCGGCTTCCTCAACATGAGCCGCATCAAGGGCAGCCATGCCGCCATCAAGTCGGGCATGCTGGCAGCTGAATCTGTCTACGAAGCACTGGTGGCCGAGCGTCAGGGCGACGAACTGAGCAGCTTCAGCACGCGCTTCGAGCAATCCTGGCTGCATGAAGAACTGCATGTGGCGCGTAACGTCAAGCCATGGCTGAGCAAAGGCCTGTATCTTGGTTCCATCATGACCTGGATAGACCAGAAAATCCTCAAAGGCAAAGCACCATGGACGTTGCACCACAGCCATGCCGACCATGAATGCCTGAAGCCAGCCTCGCAGTTCAGCCCGATCAACTATCCTAAGCCGGATGGCAAGCTGACCTTCGACCGCCTGTCGTCGGTGTTCATCTCCAACACCAACCACGCGGAAGACCAGCCTATCCACCTGACGCTGAAAAACGCCAGCGTGCCGGTCGATGTGAATCTGGCCAAGTATGCCGGTCCGGAAAGCCGCTACTGCCCGGCGGGCGTGTACGAATTCGTCAAGACCGACGAAGGCACCGACCGCCTGCAGATCAACGCCCAGAACTGCGTGCACTGCAAGACCTGCGATATCAAGGACCCGACCCAGAACATCGTCTGGATTACGCCGGAAGGCGGCGGCGGCCCTAACTATCCGAACATGTAAGGCGCTAACAGTCCAGCCGCCAGCGGGGCCGGTGCGGACCGTGCAAACAGCTTGCCGTGTGCAGGCAGTTTGCAGGGGCTGCACCGGCCCCGCTGTTTTTGCTGCGCTGGCGTTACGCTAGAAGTGATCGAGTTCGGGCAGGCCGTTGTGGCATAGCTGTTCGAACTGTTCCGGCGCGAGCGCGCCCGCATATACATAGCCCTGCACATAATCGCAGCCCGTCAGGCGCAGCAGCGCGCACTGGGCTGCCGTTTCGACGCCTTCTGCCACCACGCGCAGGCCCAGCTTGTGCGCCATCACCACCAGCGCTTCGCACATGGCCAGCTCGCCGCTGTCGGTGACGATGTCGGTCAGGAAGCTGCGGTCCAGCTTGAGCTGGTCAATGCCGAACTGTTTCAGGTGCGACAGCGAGGCGTGGCCATTGCCGAAATTGTCCAGCGCCACCTGCAGCCCCATTTCGCGCAGACAGCGCAACCGCTCCACCACTCGCGTCACGCCATCGGCCAGCACGCTTTCCTTGATTTCGATAACGATGCTGTACGGACTGAGCGCCAGTTGCTGCACGTGCTCGCACCAACCGTTGTACAGCGCGGACTCGCCCCTGAGCTGGGCTGCCGAGAAATTCACACTGATTTGGAAGTCACTGCCGAATTCCTGTTGCCACTGCTGGGCCTGAAGCGCAGCGTGGCGGAATACCCAGTCGCCCAGTTCCAGCATCATGCCGCCAGTCTCTGCCTGCGGCAGAAAATCGGCCGGACCGAGCAGTCCCCGTTCCGGATGGCGCCAGCGCAGCAGGGCTTCCGCCCGCTCTATCCTGCCGCTGGCCAGATGCACGATGGGCTGGTAATGCAGCTCGAACTGCTGCGCCGCCAGTGCGCCGCGCAAGTCCAGCGTGGTCTGCAAACGCTGCTGGGCCGCTATTTGCAGTTCGGCCGTGAAGTAGCTGTAGCGGTTGCTGCCGCCCGACTTGGCCGCATACATGGCCTGATCTGCATTGCGCAGCAATTCTTCCGGCGCATGGCCGTCGTTCGGATACAGGGCGATGCCTATGCTGGCCGAAATGGTCGGCACGCCCGCCTCCAGCAGGAAGGGCCGGGTCAGCTGGGTCAGCATGTTCTGGGCGATGCGTTCGATCCCGGCAGTTTGCTCCAACGCAGGCAGGATCACGGTGAACTCGTCGCCGCCCAGCCGCGCCACGGTGTCGGAGGTGCGCACGCAATTGCTGATGCGGCGTGCCGCTTCGATCAGTACGCAATCGCCCTGCTCGTGGCCCAGCGTATCGTTGACCTGCTTGAAATCATCAAGATCGATGAACAACAGCGCCAGTTGCAGGCCTTCGCGCTGGGCTTTGCGCACCTCATAGTTCAGGCGGTCATGGAACATATGCCGGTTAGGCAAGGCTGTGAGCGCATCGTAATTGGCTTTCTGCCAGATCAGCTCACTGCTCGCGCGGCTCTCAGTCACATCGGTCACCAGCGCCAGCGCGCCCAGATATGCGCCGTCAGCATCGTAGATCGGGTTGGTAATCAGCGAGGTCCAGAGTTCGCCGCCATCGCTGCGCAGAAACTTGAATTCGTGCCGTTCCGCCATGCCGCGCTGGCGCCGCGCGATATTCTGCTCGAGCATGCTGCGCCCCTCCTCATCCATGAAGGCCACCAGCGGCTGGCCCAGCATATCCTCGATGGCATAGCCGAGCATGCTGGCCATTTTCGGATTGACGAAGCTGGTGCGCGCCGTGGCATCGATTTCCCAGATACCCTCCTCGGCCGTATGAACGATGCGGCGGAAGCGCTCCTCGCTGCGTTCGAGCGCTGCCAGCTTGCCTTCAGCCAGTTCCAGCACCACCCGGATGGCCTGCGAACTGGCATCGGCGCTGGCGCGCAGGGTGGCGGCAAAGCCCTGCTGGCCGGGCGCGCGGCAGATCTGTACGGCGCACTGCTGGGCCTGATTAGTGTTGAGCGCATTGCGCACCATGGCATCGAAGTCACCATGGAAACGTTCGGCCACGAACTGGCGGAACGGCAACCGGGCGGGATTCGCGCGCGGCACGCCCAGCACATCGGCCCCCACCACGTTCATCTGCAGGATGGTGGTATCGAGCCCCAGCACAAAGTAGCCGACGGGAGCCAGCAGGTAGATATCGTTGAAATAGGTCTGTTCAGCGCTCAGGCCGGTATGGAGCGCTGAGGCCATGGCGTCGCCATCGAGACGCTCCAGCTGGCCCCGATTGTCCTCGCCAGTCCCGACGACAGACCGGCGTACTGCCGTCAGCCCTGTAACCGGCACACGCTCGTCCATGCTATTCCTTTGTGAATAGGAGCAAGACTAGCATTTTAGCAAGAGAGTGTCGAGCGTCCTGCAGACGTTTAGCGGTGGGCACGGTTCAAACGTTGTTCCGCGCGCCGCTGCAGGGCTTCGAACAGCAGGCTCAGCACCCAGTAAATAGCCGCGGCGGCAATATACAAGGGCAGCGGCTGGAAGGTGGTGGCAATCACTTCCTTGGTAGACAGCATCAGTTCCGTCATGGTGATGACGGACACCAGCGAAGTATCTTTGATCAGACTGATCAAGGTATTGCTCATGGCCGGCACGGCAATGCGCAGCGCCTGTGGCAGCACCACTTCGACCAGTGTAGCGCGATAGCCCAGCCCCAGACTGTAGGCCGCCGCCCACTGCCCCTTGCTGACGGCAGCGATAGCGCCACGCAGACTTTCCGACAGAAATGCGCCGGAGTTCAGGCTCAGCGCCAGTATGCCTGCCGTCACCGGGGTGAATTCTATGCCCACACTGGGCAGGCCGTAATAGATCACGAACATCTGCACCAGCAGCGGTGTGCCGCGCATCAAGCTCACATACACGCCGGCCGGCCAGCGCAGCAAACGGTAAGGCAGCAGGCGCATCAGCGCTACCGGAAAGCCGATGGCCAGCCCGCCCAGCATGGCGGCCAGTGCGAACAGCACGGTATAGCCCGCGCCCCGCAGCATCACGGGGGCGGCCTCCTGCAATAGCTGGAACAGTCCCTGCCAGTCCATGCTCACGGAGCTTTGCTGACGTCAGTACCGAACCACTTGATGGAAATGGCCTTGAGGCTGCCATCGGCCGCCGCGTCGGCCAGCGCCTGATTGAGCGCCTGCTTAAATTGCGGATTACCCTTCTGGAACGGAATGCCCATGCGCTCCACCGCCCCCACCTGTGCACCGGCCTTGATAGGCAGACGCGCAGTTTTCAGCAGATAGGCCGACATCAGGCTATCGTTGAGCGCCGCATCGATGCGGCCAGCGGCCAGATCAGCCATATTGTCGGGCGCCGCCGGATAGCTGCGCACCTCGATACCGGGCACGGCCTTGGCCTGCTGCTCATACACGCTGCCCTGCCCTACGCCCAGTTTTTTACCTTTGAGGTCGGCCAGGGTTTTATAAACGGCTTTCTCGTCCTTGCGCACGATTAGCTGCGGCATGGAATAGATATACGGCTGGGAAAAGTCGAATGCCTGTTCGCGCTTGGGGTTGATGCCCACCTGCGAAATGATCACGTCGTAGCGGTTGGCGGCCAAGCCGGCCAGGATGCTGGCCCATTCGCTGCTGACAAACTCTACCTTGAGGCCCAGCTTCTGTCCCAGCAGGCGCGCCACATCGACGTCGTAGCCAGCCAGTTCACCGGACTTCTGGTCCTTGTAGTTAAACGGCGGATAGGTACCCTCCATCGCCACCCGCAGCGTGCCGCGCGCTTTCACCGTGGTCAGCAGGTCGGCCGCGCTGGCCGGCAAACTCGTCAGGGCCAGCAGCGCCAGCGTGACGCCCAGCAGTCGAACCGAGTATACGCGTCTGTGCATAGTTTTCCTTGGTCAGCGGCCTACCACGCGCCCATGCGCTGTGGCCGGCCAAAACGGTGTCCCGCCACCAGTATGGAACTGGCGATCAGGCTGCTTAAGCCCAGCATCAATTGTATGAGCTTATCTTCCGGCAGCACCCACAGCCGGCCCGGCGGCGCTTCGTCCAGCTGTGCCGCCGCCAGAATCAGCGGCGCTATCCATTCGGCTTCCGGTGTCAGGTCCAGTACCAGCGCGCCATCGGTGGTCTGCAGATACACCTCGCCGCCGGCCGCCAGCGTGAAGCACACGCCGTAGCCCGTTTCCTTAGGGGCCACATGTTCCTGCAAGGCGAGATTATGTTCGGCGATCCAGAGTTCGACATCGGCCGGCGTTTCCAGCCCCTGCCAAGGCACAGGGCGGAAACGGGGCGTATCAGTTTGGTCTTGCATGGAATTCCTGTTTTGAAAGGCAGACGCCAGTGTAACCCAGCCTCAGCCTTTCCACGTGCGATTCAGCCCCGTATCGGTGTGAATCCAGCCGCCTTTCGGGCCGCTGCGGTAGTAGAAGCCCACCCCGCCCTGACGGAAGCTGCGCACCAGCCCGCCCAGCACTTCGGAATTCAGATTGGCCAGACGGATATCGGCCGCCCGCCCTTCCATATGCAGCGACTGGCGCGCTGCCGGCACGCCCGCCTCGCGCAGTTTCTGGTTGGAGGCCGGGGTGCGGTAGCCGGACAGGATTTCCAGCGGCGTATCGATGCCGTAGCGCGCCACGAAAGCCTGGGTGCCCCACAGCGTTTCGAACAGTTTGGGATCGATGGCGATGGTTTCCTTGCCATTCACATCGCGCAGCAAATGGCACAGGTCCTGATAGGCCGACTGGATCAGCTCGCCATCGCGCCAGTACAGCAGCTTGGCACGCTCGCCGCTGGCCGGACGCACCACCTCGATAGTGCGCGGGCGCAGCCAGAACTCCAGATCGAGCGCCTGCGCATCGAAAATATCGGGCGGCGGCGCCAGTTCCGTGCCGCCCGATGGGGCACTCTGGTCGGCCGCGCGGGCCATGCTGCTACTGGCCGGCTTGCTGGCCGCCGGTGCTGCATGGCCGGCCGGCTTGCTGATGGACGCGGTGCTATGAGGCGCCACGCTGCGGGCAGCACACCCTATCAGCGGCACGGTACACAGACCGGCCCCGACCACACCTAAACTCTGCTGTAAAAAATCTCTGCGGGTTGCCATACACTACCTGTCAAAAGCAATATGGGTACTATAGCCTATGCAGAGGGAATACAAAACCTCTGTAAATACCGATATTGCCCTTGCGCGTGCCCGAGTTCAGGCCGCCACCGCCACCGCCTTCACCGGCGCCAGATCCGCCAGCTGGGTGCGCGGCTCGTCCAGCAGATAGCCCTGGCCCAGCAGATTCAGCCCCGCCGTGGCCGACAGTTCGCGCAGGCGTGCCAGCGTGGCCGGGGTTTCTATCCGTTTGAACAGCAGCGCCACGCCAGCCTCGCGGCAGCGCGCGCACAGCGTCAGCAGCGCGTCGGTATCGGCGCATTCGCGCCCATCGAGCTTGAACACGGCCGGCTGCAAGCGCTCCAGTATCTGCAAGGCTTCCTCGGGCGCCGCCACATTGATGGCCAACCGGAAGCCGTTGCGGCGGTAATTATCAGCCACATAATTGAGTAGCCAGCCCTGCTGCGGCGAGGCG
>Ga0187842_1000897_pt1 | contig 14313 bp, 10 predicted proteins | sample SpaLakP09_SKY_41_FD_134514 | JGI IMG/M metagenome (GOLD analysis project Ga0187842, IMG submission 134514) | Oligotrophic lake water microbial communities from Sparkling Lake, Wisconsin, USA - SP09_SKY_41 | ecosystem: Environmental > Aquatic > Freshwater > Lake | place: USA: Sparkling Lake... | reverse complement strand
GTCTGCACCATCAACTCTGCCCCTAAAGGCGCTAGGCGCTTATGAAGTGATGTACTAGTTTCTTGTGGAGCAATTTTCAAATCCCTCACTAAGACAGTATCACCAGTATCAAGGCCAGCATCCATCTGCATGATGCTTACGCCTGTAATGTTGTCACCGCTCTCAATAGCGCGCTGAATCGGCGCTGCGCCACGCCATCTAGGCAACAAAGAGGCATGAATATTAAAGCAGCCGTATCGCCTATTTTTAGAGGCCAGATCTAGCATGTCTTGAGGAAGAATTAAACCGTAGGCGACAACTACCATTGCATCAAAATCAATACTAGATAAACATCGGTAAGCTTCTTGCGCTGCAGATCTTTTTTGTAAATCTGCATGGGTTTGCTTCAAGGTTTCTGGTTGCAGTATGGGAATATTTTTGTCTTGGGCAAACGCTTTTACAGGGCTTACTTGAAAGTGCATTCCGCGACCCGCACGACGATCTGGTTGAGTTAGCACCAAGACAATTTCATGACCTGCCCGATCAATTGCACGCATTGCTTGAGCAGCGAACTCCGGGGTGCCTGCAAAAACAATTTTCATTGGGCGCTTAGCGCTCGCCTATGAATTCTTTAGCGCGCTTCTTCAGTTTGAGAGAAATGCGAGTGCGCTTCAACATGGAGAGGTATTCAACAAATACTTTGCCTTGTAAGTGATCCATCTCATGTTGCAAGCAGACGGCCAACAAGCCATCAGCTTCCACCTCAAATTCTTTACCATTAATATCGAGCGCTCTCACTCGAACAACAGCGGGGCGATCAACCTCATCGAAATACTCCGGCACAGAGAGGCATCCCTCGCGCCATGATTTTTTTTCTGGACTTGCCCAAGCTAACTCTGGATTGATAAACACCATCAACTCGTTTTGATTGTCAGATACATCAATCACCACAATCCGCTCATGAATATCTACCTGGGTTGCTACCAATCCAACTCCGGGGGCTTCGTACATTGTATCCGCCATATCAGCCACAATTTTTTGAATTCGTGCATCCACCTGCGCCACAGGTTTGGCAACCTTATGTAGGCGGGGATCGGGGTAACAAAGGACGGTTAATAAGGCCATTTGGGAATTATCCAACAGAGTAATCAGACTGTCCCGATAGTATTGGACAGCCCTATGCCGAAAATTGCTTTATGTACATTCCTAAAATTTCAAACATCGCCCGAATTGAGCGAAATGATCCTTGCTACCCAGCCCGTCTTCTCGATTTATACGACCCGCCCAATGCACTCTATATATATGGGGATATTCGGCTGCTAAGTTTGCCGATGATCGCCATTGTTGGCTCGCGAGCCGCCAGCCCGGAGGGAATCAAAAACGCCCGCCATTTTGCACAAGCGCTTTCTGAGGCAGGATTTCTGGTGATTTCTGGACTGGCCCGAGGCATTGACGGGGCGGCTCATTGGGGGGCTCTTGGACCCAAGCAGATCCATCCGACCTTGGCAGTGTGTGGAACTGGGCTTGATATCGTCTACCCACGAGAGCACATCGAGTTAGCCAAGGCAATTGGTAAGTGCGGGCTTCTAATCTCTGAGCTAGCACCAGGCCTAGGGCCAAAAGCCTGCCATTTCCCCCGTCGAAATCGCATCATTGCCGCCCTTTCGGCAGGAATCCTCGTAATAGAGGCGGCCGAACGGTCTGGCTCACTCATTACGGCAAGATTAGGCAACGAGCTTGGTCGTGAAATATTCGCAATTCCTGGATCCATATGCAACCCTTTTTCTTGGGGGTGCCACAAACTACTGCAGCAAGGGGCCAAACTCATTCAATCGCCAAAAGATATTCTTGAGGAGCTGCCAATGTGGCCAAAAGCCCACTTTTAGGCCTATTAAATCATTGTTTTGATAAAAATAAGTTCATTAGTATGTCCCAAATGATGCTGCAAAAATTAGGGTTTTGGACTTTTGATAATTTATCGGGTAATAATAAAAAAGGGGTGTAAGAGGGTTTGGGTCGAAAAGAGGTGTAAGTTGGTCGCCCATTTTCCCTGTTAAAACATCATTTGAGGCTCAAATTTAGGCAAAAAGCGTGGCAACTAAAGCATCTACTAAAAAAAGCAGTTCAAAGACTTCGGCAGGAGATCATCCCAAGGCGCTGATCATCGCAGAGAAACCGTCCGTGGCTAATGACATCGCCAAGGCCTTGGGCGGATTTACTAAATACGAAGACTATTTCGAGAGCGATGACTTTGTTGTTTCTTCTGCGGTTGGTCACCTATTAGAAATTGCCGCTCCTGAGGAGTTTGATGTCAAGCGCGGTAAATGGTCCTTCGCCAACCTGCCGGTTGTGCCCCCTTATTTTGATTTGCGCCCCATTGTTAAAACTGAGTCGCGGCTTAAAGTGTTGCAAAAACTCATTAAGCGCAAAGATATTCATGAGCTCATTAACGCATGTGACGCGGGTCGCGAAGGTGAGCTGATCTTCCGCTTGATTGCACAACATGCAAAAGCACCACAGTCCATTAAGCGGCTCTGGTTACAGTCGATGACACCTGCGGCCATTCGTGATGGCTTTGCTTCTCTACGCAGTGATAGCGACATGCAGCCACTAGCAGATGCTGCACGCTGCCGATCTGAAGCAGACTGGCTAGTAGGCATCAACGGCACTCGTGCCATGACTGCATTCAATAGCAAAAGTGGCGGCTTCTTTCTGACGACTGTAGGCAGAGTACAAACCCCAACCCTATCAATTGTGGTTGAGCGTGAAGAGCTAATCCGTAAATTTATTTCTAAAGACTATTGGGAAGTAAAGGCTGAATTTATTGCTGCAGCTGGCATTTACGAGGGTCGCTGGTTTGATCCTAAGTTTAAGAAAGATGTTGCGGCCCCAGATGCTCGCGAGAATCGTCTTTGGAGTGAAGCTGCTGCACAAAGTATTGTGACTGCATGCCGCGATAAAAAAGCGAGCGTGAAAGAAGAGGCGAAGCCGGCTACACAATTGGCGCCCCAGTTATTTGATTTAACTAGCTTACAGCGTGAGGCAAATGCCCGCTTTGGATTTTCAGCAAAAAATACTTTGGGCTTAGCACAAGCTCTTTATGAGCGTCATAAGGTTCTGACTTATCCACGAACTGATGCCAAAGCTTTGCCTGAAGATTATTTGGATACAGTAAAGCAGACCATGGAAAATCTGGCTGAACACTCGCAAGAATATCGACCATTTGCCAAACAAATTTTGCAAGGTGACTCCAAGGATCCAAAAGCTAAAGCTGGCTATGGTTGGATCAAACCAAATAAACGTATTTTTGATAACTCAAAAATATCTGATCACTTTGCGATCATCCCTACCTTGGAGTCTCCCAAGACTCTCAGCGAGCCAGAACAAAAACTGTACGACTTAGTCGTGCGCCGCTTCTTGGCAGTGTTTTATCCTGTGGCCGAGTTTCGTGTAACTACTCGCATCACCGAAGCATCCGGCCATCACTTTAAAACGGAAGGGCGCGTACTAGTTACCCCGGGTTGGTTAACGGTTTATGGCAGATCGAATCAAGCAGACGATGAGTTAGTGGCAGTACAAGAAGGTGAGACCGTACAAAATGAAACGATTGCTGCGGTCCCGCTAAAAACTAAGCCACCGGCTCGCTACACCGAAGCAACTTTACTGTCGGCTATGGAGAGTGCGGGTAAATGGGTTGATGATGAGGATATGCGTGAGGCCATGGCAGAAAAAGGCTTGGGGACGCCAGCAACTCGTGCAGCCATTATTGAGGGTCTGCTAGCAGAACGCTATATGGTTCGCGAAGCGCGTGAGCTTATTCCAACTGCTAAAGCATTCCAGCTCATGACACTTTTACGCGGATTAGATGTTGAAGAACTGACTCGACCGGACCTCACGGGTAACTGGGAAAATAAACTCTCGCTGATTGAGCGCGGTGAAATGAATCGCTAAACCTTCATGCAAGAGATTGCGCAAATGACGCAACGCATTGTGAAGCGGGCAAAAGAATATGACAGCGATACTATTCCGGGCGATTACGCCACAATGACTACACCATGCCCACACTGTAAAGGCGCCGTTAAAGAGAACTACCGTCGCTTTGCTTGTGAGAAGTGCGGTTTTACGATTAGCAAAACACCCGGTGGCCGTGCATTTGAGTATCCAGAGGTGGAAGAACTGCTTCGTGAAAAAACGATTGGTCCGCTACAAGGGTTCCGCAGCAAAATGGGCAGGCCATTTGCAGCCATCATTAAGCTTAGCGAAATTCCTGAAGATGATTCAGATTATCCAAATGCAGGCTTCAAGCTTGAATTTGATTTTGGTAACTCGCAAGAGGATGAATCGGAGGCAATCGACTTTACTGGTCGCCAAGCTTTGGGCGCTTGCCCTAAGTGCTCTGGTGCCGTGTATGAAGATGGCATGCGGTACTTGTGCGAAAGAAATACTGGCCCAGAAAAAACCTGTGACTTCAAAACTGGTAAGGTTGTTTTGCAACAAGAAATTTCTACTGAGCAAGTACAAAAACTACTCACCGAAGGTAAAACAGATTTGTTAACTAACTTCAAATCCAATCGCACCGGTCGCGGATTTAAAGCTTACTTAGCCTTGGGTGCTGACGGCAAAATTAGTTTTGAGTTTGAAGCCAAAGTACCTAAAGCAGGATCTGATGCTAAAGCTCCAGCGAAAAAACGGGTGGGTGCTAGTGCAGCAACCAAGTCTGCTGCAAAACCTAAGCGTGCCAGTAAAGCAAAGTCGTCCTCTAGTACTTGAGCCGCAATGAGCTTGGCCGCCAGGGCCGACCAAAGCACTCCTCGCGACCCCAGGGCTGTGGCTAAAAATATCCCTGGGCGTTGAGTGAGCGTGCCAATAATGGGTAGGCGATCGCCAGCAACACAACGAATACCTACAAAACTTCCGGTCTTGAGCAAATGACTAGTTTCACCCTCCGGATAGTTTAATAAACCTTTTGCTTGCTCGCGATTAGCATCATCGCTCGACGCCCAATCTTGAACATCAACTACTCCCTCATCAAAGCTTGAGCCAACAATCCAACGATAGCTACCGTCTAATAATTGCTTGGCTGGTAAACAATATCCATCGCCAGATATTGCGGTCTTAGGTAATTTTTCAACCCAGTCATCATGCTCGGGCACAGAAAAAATACTCAGCTGTCCGCGGACCGGCCTAAGGGGTAGGCGCACTCCCACGCTGGCAACTAAATTTTTTGTTTCTAGGGATGCGGCAATAATGACTTTGCGGGCAGTCATGATGGGTTCATCTTGATGATTCAGAAGTTGCCATCCCGAGTTCACTTTTTCTAATCGGTTCACAGGGGTACTCCAGCAACAAGTGAGTTGCGGGTGCGGCTTCAGTGCCTCGCTTGCTGCTGACGATAAACTCATGGATGCGCCGCGTGCGATCCAAATACCATCCTGCTCAATTCCGCAAACACGCAATGCCTCATCGGCATACAAGACGCGGGCCATTTCTTCGTTAAGCTCCAGCACCCTTAAGTGGCTAACAAGCTCTTCATAATTAAATGGCTTATCTTTTTTTACCGGTTGAAATATACCGTGCCGATTCCAGGTCTTGCCCCAACGAGCCTCGGCCATCAGAAAAGCAATGCGCGTTAAGCGTAATAAGCGAGGTGAGCCACGTCCAACGTGGGGATGGGCTATGGCGTACGCGTGACTAGAGCATGCAGAGGCGGGTAGTGGCGCAGAGTCAAGAATGCAAACGGCTTGACCGCGCTCTAGTAGCTCATTTGTAATGGTTGCGCCTGCAATGCCTGCCCCAATCACCACAATGTCATGGTGCTGGGATAAGGTCATTAAATAAGGCGTGTTTTGAGAGAACTTCTTAAACTGCCGGGGATGCCTAGGCGTTTAAGCGCTTCTCAATTTTAGCCCGCATTTCTAAGAGCTCTTTTGGTAAACGCTCGCCCAAATGCTCAAATAATTCGGCATGCAATTTGAGCTCGCTCTTCCAGTCATCAACCGTGGCGGCAATCACTTTCTCAAACTTTTCAGCAGAAAAATCAATGCCATCCCAGTGCATATCAGCATGCTCCGGAGAGATCCCAAAAACCGTTTCGGTGCCTTTTGCAGTGCCTTCAGTTCGGGCCAAAATCCAAGACAGTACGCGCATATTCTCACCAAATCCTGGCCAAACAAATTGACCACTCTCATCCTTGCGGAACCAATTAACACAATAAATTTTTGGCAATACCGCACCTTCAGCCGCAAGTTTTTCACCAATGCTCAACCAATGCTGGAAATAATCACTCATGTTGTAACCAGCAAATGCAATCATTGCAAATGGGTCGCGTCGCACAACACCAACCTTGCCAGTAATGGCGGCAGTAGTTTCAGATCCCATCGTAGCGGCCATATAAACGCCCTCAACCCAGTCACGAGCCTCACTGACCAATGGAACGGTGGTTGAGCGACGACCGCCGAATAAAAATGCATCGATTGGAACCCCTTCTGGATCATCCCATTTTGGATCAACCGCTGGGTTGTTTGTAGCGGCCATGGTAAAACGTGAATTCGCGTGAGCGGCCTTGCGCCCCGCAGCGCCATCTGCTGGAGTCCAGTCTTTTCCTTGCCAATCAATTAAGTGTGCTGGGGGAGCATCAGTCAAGCCCTCCCACCAAACATCACCATCATCTGTAAGCGCTACATTAGTAAAAATGACGTCCTGATTTAGGGAGTCAATACAGTTCGGGTTTGTTAATCGGTTTGTGCCAGGCGCAACTCCGAAGTAGCCTGACTCAGGGTTGATTGCAAATAAGCGGGTCTTACCGGTAATGGGATCTTTGCGGGGCTTAATCCAAGCAATATCGTCACCAATGGTTGTAACCTTCCACCCCTCAAATCCTTTTGGGGGGATCATCATCGAGAAGTTGGTCTTTCCGCAGGCGGATGGAAATGCTGCGGCAATATGATATTTCTTACCCTCTGGCGAGGTTGCGCCCAAAATTAACATATGCTCAGCGAGCCAGCCTTGCTCACGACCCATGTTTGATGCAATGCGTAGTGCAAAGCATTTTTTACCTAGCAATGCATTGCCGCCATATCCCGACCCAAAAGACCATATCTCACGCGTTTCTGGGTAATGCACAATGTATTTGGTTTTATTGTTTGGCCAGGCCATATCTTTTTCGCCTGCCAAAAGCGGCTTACCAACCGAATGGACGCAGGGCACATATTCGCCAGTGGCGCCCATCTGATCAATTACGGCTTTGCCCATACGCGTCATTAAGCGCATATTGATGGCGACATAAGGGCTGTCAGACAACTCAACGCCAATGTGTGCGATTGGGGAGCCGATTGGGCCCATGGAGAAGGGCACGACATACATTGTTCTACCGCGCATACAGCCATCAAACAATGGCCTTAGCGTGGCGCGCATCTCGCTGGGCTCTACCCAATTATTAGTGGGACCTGCATCGTCTTTTTTTGCTGAACAAATAAAGGTGCGATCTTCAACGCGGGCAACATCATCGGGATCAGATAAAGCCAAGAAGGAGTTTTTACGCTTAGCCGGGTTAAGACGCTTAAAAACGCCCGCCTTGACCAGTAATTCGCAAAGAGAGTTGTACTCACCCTCAGAACCATCACACCAGTGAATATTGTCTGGCTGGGTAATGGCCGCGATGTCCGAAACCCATTTTATTAATTGCTGATTTTTTACGTAATCTGGCGCGTTGATTGTTGCGGTCATGTGAATCCTATGATTTGATATTCTTAATCACACGATTTTAGCATTTTGGGCATATTTTAAGCGCCCCTCAAGTGGGAATAAACCCTCTATTTGCCGATACAAAACTGGCTAAATATCTTACCCAAAAGGTCATCGGGAAGCAGCTTCCCAGTAATTTGTCCTAGCTGATCTTGTGCTAAACGGAGCTCTTCTGCAAACAACTCTAGTGATACGTTGCCATTGGCGGCGAACTGACGAGATTTTTCTAAATGGCTTGCGGCCCTATCTAGACAATCAAGATGCCGTCGACGCGCAACGATAGTGCCCTCTTGGGATCCGCCCCAACCCACCAACTCCAAGATTTTCTGCTTTAGTGCTTCAATCCCATCGCCCGTTTTGGCCGAGATAAGTAAGGACTGCTTCACGCCAAAATTAGCACCTAAGTCACTTAATAAATCAGACTTATTGATGACCTCTAAAATAGGGCATTTAGGCGGAATCGCCTTTAATATCTGCGCCCTAAGCTTTGATACTTCAGCGCTCTCTGGGCCGCCGCCTGGAGACCCAGAGTCTTGAAGAAACACCACTAGATCGGCTGCGCTGATCGCCTCCCAAGACCTCTCAATGCCCTTTGCCTCAACTAGGTCGTCAGTCTCACGAAGTCCCGCCGTGTCTATGATGTGCAGGGGAACACCATGAATAGTGATGTTTTCTTTAACGCGGTCTCTGGTGGTTCCGGCGATAGACGTCACAATAGCCACCTCCTCACCAGCAAGGCGATTTAACAGGGAGCTTTTGCCGACGTTCGGAGCACCCGCCAAAACTAGTTGAATGCCATCTCGTAAAATCTTTCCTTGCTTTGCGCTATCTCTAAGCGCATGCAACTTTTGCATCACTGTGGCAAGGCGCTCACGGGCTTGAGCATTCTCTAAAAACTCAATCTCCTCTTCTGGGAAGTCGAGGGTCGACTCCACCAAAATACGTAATTGGGTAATTTCTTCAATCAAGCTATTGATGTCGTTTGAGAAAGCGCCCTGCAATGACCGTGCAGCGCCGCGGACTGCAGCCTCACTTTGAGCGTCTATCAAGTCTGCGATAGCCTCTGCTTGCGCAAGATCAATTTTGTTGTTGAGATAGGCGCGCAATGAAAATTCGCCGGGCTCTGCAATTACCAAGCCCTGATCTCTTCCCAACTCTAGACAACGCTTCATGACCAACTCTAGGAGTTGTGGTCCGCCATGGCACTGCAACTCTAAAATATCCTCGCCAGTAAAAGAGGCGGGGGCTGCAAAATAAATTGTAATAAGCTGGTCGATTGGTACGCCATCGCCATCGCGTAAGGTTAATAGGCTTGCCTGACGCGGCGTTAGTGTTTTCTGAAACAGGGCTTTTGCAATCTGCGAAAGATTGCTACCGCTAATGCGGATGACACCAACACCCGCTTTGCCTGGGGGTGTGGCAACCGCAATGATGGGCAGCTTTCTTGTCATCATTGCAGGCGCCCCTTATTTGTATTTAAAAGGCCAAAGCCTTATTTAGCAGGTTTTTTTTCAAACATTTGGTTGATTTGCCACTGCTGAGCAATGGATAACAAGTTGTTCACAACCCAGTACAAAACCAAGCCTGCGGGGAAAAAGAAGAACATGACTGAGAATATGAGTGGCATGTACAGCATTACTTTCGCCTGAATTGGGTCAGGCGGCGTTGGATTGAGCTTGGTTTGCACGAACATTGAAGCGGCCATAATGATTGGCAAAATATAGTAAGGGTCCGGTACTGACAAGTCTTGAATCCAGGCAACCCAAGGGGCATTGCGCATTTCTACGGAAGAAAGTAATACCCAGTACAGGGAAATAAACACGGGGATCTGAATCACTACGGGCAAACAACCCCCCAGTGGATTAATTTTTTCCTTGCGATACATCTCCATCATCGCTTGATTCAGTTTTTGTGGCTCACCTTTATATTGCTCTCTCATCACAAGCAAGCGTGGCTGCACCTCTTTCATGCGCGCCATGGATTTGTAGCTTGCCGCCGAGAGCGGGAAGAACACCAGCTTTATCAAAATAGTCAGGAGAATAATTGCCCAACCCCAGTTACCAACATAGGTGTGGATATTTTCTAGCAACCAGAAAATTGGTTTCGCAAGAATGGTGAGGTAGCCATAATCTTTCAACAGAGCAAATCCTGGAGCAATCGTCTCCAAAACACTCTCTTCTTGTGGGCCTACAAATAACTTTGATTTTTCAACAACAGCCGCCCCAGGGGCAACTACGCCCAGTGGCGTTTGTATGCCAATGCGGTATAGATTATTGTCAATTTTCCCCGCGTAGATATCGCGCGCAGTTTTGTCGCCAGGAATCCAGGCGCTGGCAAAGTAATGCTGCACCATTGCAACCCACGCTGGATCACCCGCTGGCACTTGCGTAGGAATGGTGATTTTATTCTTATCAATTGCAGTGAATTCAAGCTTGTTGAATTTTTCTTTTTCTGTGTATGCTGCTGGTCCAGTAAAAGTGCTCGCGGAGAATGCCCCGTCAAAGGGTCCAATTTTTTGCTCCTGAGAAGCATCGCGCACAATCTCTGTGTACAAAACGAGTGGTGTTGTATTCGCAGCACCCTGAATAACCCGATGGCCAACATCAACAACGTAGCTACCTTGGCTCAAAATAAATGTTTTCTCTAGCCTTACTCCTCCGCGCTCACTTGCCAAAATAATAAATGGCCTGCCAGATGCATCCCTACCGGAATCAAGCAGCTTAAAGGTGCTGGTGTGATTTGGGAGGTCGGCATTGCCCAACGCAATCAAGCCTGAGCGTGCAAAGTATTTGTGGTTAGGTGTGTACTGGAAAAGCTCTACTGGGATTTTTTCAGCGGTAAGCTCTTTTAGCAACTTTGCATCAACAACATTGCCGCCATTGGCACTAATTTGAATGGATAGCACATCATTTTTTAGAACAAACTTCTCCGCCGTTTCTATTGCGCCTGGATTTACTTTGGGGGCTTCAGTTGATGAAGCAATACCAGCACCCTGAATCGGGGATGGGATATCAACTTTACTTGCCTGCGCTTTATCTGGGGCAACAACACTGTTTACGGGGTTTCCGCCAAACATCGACGGGTTGCCTTCATGGACCTGCCAGTTGTTGTACAACATGAGACCCGACATGGAGAAAATCGCCCAAAGAATTGTTTTTTTAAAGTCCATTTGCATTCACTTAATGATGATGAGATTGTAGTTTTACTGCGGGGTCATGACCGCCCCGTGACCATGGATTGCATCGCAAAATACGCCACACCATCAACCCAAGGCTTTTGAAAACCCATAGTTAGCAAAGCAGTCGCAGGCGTATCGGGAGCAGGAGGGTTCAAATTTACAGTGCATGCCAATAAAGGGGCTGAATGCTACTTGATAAACCCAAACGAGCTTTATGGCTATCTTGTTTAAAAGGCGCACGCTAAAGAAGTCCTTGAATCTGGGTTCGCAGAACTTCTTTTTCTTTTCCCCTAAGTCTCCCGCGAGTTTCACGTCCAACCGGTTTTTTCAGCTTAACCACAACATCGCTATTGAGGCTTCTAGCCTGAGCAGCTCGGACCACTTCACGGATCATGCGCTTTAACTGATTGCGATCGACCGCACGCTTAGCTAGTTTTTTAGCCACCGCAATACCCAAATCTGGTTTTGTGCCTCGCTCTGAAAATGCCGAGTACAGCCCCCAGTACAAAGTTGCTTGGGGGCGCGTTTTTAGTAACTCAGAAACCCTTGCGCTATTCAACTGCTAAATTAAACAGCTAGTCGTTTGCGGCCCTTAGCGCGGCGTGCGTTTAAAACGGCGCGCCCACTCTTCGTTTTCATGCGAATACGAAAACCGTGAGTGCGTTTGCGACGTGTTACTGAGGGTTGATATGTTCTTTTCATGATTCATCCTGCAAAACCCAGTATTTTCCTTGTTGGATGGCAAAAGGTCAACTGCTACCGAAGAATATATTGGTATTTTTCTCTATTTTGCGCATGAATTCCGATTAAATCCTTAATCTAAATGGGATTTTTAGTCTTATTCACAAGTTATCCACAGGTTTTCCACGATTTTCTAGCTTGTGGATAACTTTATGGTCTAGCTACAATAGATCCTCTACAAATATGAGTAATTTACAGAACCCCCCCGCATTGAATTCACCAAACCCGCTGGGGTTTTGGGATGGCGCCATTGGTGCTTTGGCTAGCGAGCTCTCCCCCCAGCAGTTTAAAACTTGGATACAGCCCTTAACCTTAATTTCTTATGATATAAGTGAGCAGTCACTTATTGTTGGGGCCCCAAATAGATTTAAGCTTGACTGGATTAAGAAAACATTTTCCGACCGCTTTCAAGAGATGGCTGATCTATATTTTGGTCACCCAGTTTCGTTAAGTTTTATCCTCAGCGTTGATGGTGTGGTCACCCAAACCCAGGAGACCAGCGCCCCTCAAGAAAAATTTGAGTCGCAGGAGATGACCACCACTCCCGACAGCACCTCTACAGAAGAGCAGGCCTTTGAAATTGAGGACCACTCCAAATTAAACCCAAATCTTACTTTCGAAACTTTTGTAACCGGTAAGGCAAATCAGCTCGCGCGAGCCGCATCCATTCAGGTTGCTCACAACCCTGGCACATCGTATAACCCCATGTTTTTATATGGCGGTGTGGGCTTGGGTAAAACCCACTTAATTCACGCCATTGGCAACCATCTTTTAAAAGAAAAACCCAGCGCGCGAATTCGTTATATCCACGCCGAGCAGTATGTTTCTGACGTGGTTAGGGCATACCAACAAAAAGCTTTTGATCGCTTTAAACGCTACTACCACTCTCTAGACCTCCTGTTGATTGATGACATTCAGTTCTTTAGTGGCAAATCTAGAACTCAAGAAGAGTTTTTTTATGCCTTTGAGGCCCTTTTAAGCAACAAAGCGCAGGTCATTATTACAAGCGACACTTACCCCAAAGAGATGGCCGGCATAGACGATCGGCTTATTTCACGGTTTGATTCTGGACTAACGGTTGCCATTGAGCCGCCGGAGCTTGAGATGCGGGTTGCCATCTTAATGAAAAAGGCCTTAAGTGAGGGCATCCCCATGAGTGAAGATGTGGCTTTTTTTGTGGCCAAACATCTTAGGTCCAATGTAAGGGAGCTAGAGGGGGCATTAAGGAAGATTTTGGCTTTTGTACGCTTTCATGGACGAGAGGTCACAATCGATGTGGCGCGCATAGCCCTAAAAGACCTACTTTCGATACAAAATCGTCAGATTTCAGTTGAGAATATTCAAAAAGCAGTGGCGGACTTTTACAGCATTAAGGTGGCGGACATGTATTCCAAAAAGCGTCCTGCGAATATTGCCCGTCCTAGACAGATTGCGATGTTTATGGCTAAAGAGTTAACACAAAAAAGCCTTCCTGAAATTGGTGAGTTATTTGGTGGTCGAGACCACACTACTGTTTTGCACGCCGTAAGGAAAATTGGGGATGAGCGCTCCCACGATGGCCAGCTAAATCACGAAATCCATGTTATCGAGCAAACCCTTAAGTCTTAGGCGTTTTGCCTGTGGATAAGGTTGTGGATATCCCAATGGACAACTTTGTGGATTGTGTGTGGATAAATTGTGGAAAGATTGGTCTTCATGCAAAAATAGAGTGTTGGTAAAAAGTTGTCCAGTATTTATGCAGTGTTTATACAAGGGTTTTCCACAGGTTCTTTTTGTTTTAATAGGTTGTTTTATATGCAGTTTTTGAGTTATCCACCGAAATGGCGAGCCTTATTACTACTACTAATAAGATATATACAAGGATTTAAAAGCAATGCAACTCGTAAACACCTCTCGCGATAGTTTGTTAAAACCACTTCAAGTTGTAAGCGGTATTGTTGAGCGTCGGCATACTTTGCCGATCTTGGCAAACCTATTATTTAAAAAACAGGGTGACAAAGTTTCGCTAGTCTCCACTGATATAGAAATTCAAATTACTACCAATGCAAATTTTGGGGTTGGTGCTGAGGACGTCACCACAACGGTGGCTGCAAGAAAGCTGCTGGATATTTTGCGCGCCCTACCAGAGGGGCCGGTAGCATTAAACCTTAAAGACAATAAAATGGTAGTGCAAAGTGGGAAAAGCCGCTTTTCCTTACAAACCCTGTCAGCCGCAGAGTTCCCAGTAATGCAAAGTATTGGTGAGGTCGTCGCGAGTTGGAAGATGACTCAAAAAAGTTTTCGGCAGCTGGTGGGTCAGGTTCACTTTGCGATGGCGCAACAAGATATTCGGTATTACCTCAACGGAATGTTGTTGGTTGTAGAGGGCAAGCAGGTGATCGCCGTGGCCACAGATGGCCACCGTTTAGCTTACTCTCAGGTTGAGTTAGCAGAAGCTCCGTTGGGTTCAGGGCAAAGACAGGAAATTATCATTCCTCGCAAAACTATTCTTGAGTGCCAACACTTGCTTGAGGATTCAGATGGTGTGCTTGAAATGAGCCTCACATCTAATCAAGTGAAGTTTACTTTTGGTGATATTGAGCTTATTTCAAAGTTGGTTGAAGGTAAGTTTCCTGATTTCCAAAGAGTAATACCTAAAGGACATAAAAACTCTTTAACCGTTGGCCGCGATG
>Ga0187842_1000893_pt1 | contig 14322 bp, 14 predicted proteins | sample SpaLakP09_SKY_41_FD_134514 | JGI IMG/M metagenome (GOLD analysis project Ga0187842, IMG submission 134514) | Oligotrophic lake water microbial communities from Sparkling Lake, Wisconsin, USA - SP09_SKY_41 | ecosystem: Environmental > Aquatic > Freshwater > Lake | place: USA: Sparkling Lake... | reverse complement strand
GTAATCAGCTGCGCCACCATCTGCTGCTGGGCTTTGGCAATGTGCTGGTAGTACACCATGTCGCGCGAGGTCTGATTGGGATCATCGGCATTCAGCATCAGTTTCATGGCGTCGTGATCGCCATTCTTGTACTGCCTGGCCAGCATCTGTGCGACATGCTGGCGCGTGGTGGCCAGCTTGTTTGCGGTGTCTTGTACCTGTTTGCGCAGTTCGGCCAGCAGTTGTGCCGAATTGCTTTGCTTGTTTTCCAGTGTGGCAATCACCTGGCTGGTCTTGGCGATGGCCTGTTCCGACTCTTGAATGGCCGATTTGGCTTCCTGCTGTACCACCTGCTTCTGCGCGAGGTCCTTTTTCAGGCTGTCGATTTCCTTGCGCACCGATTGCAGATTCTGCTGCTGTGGTGCTGTAGACAGGGGAGGGGAGGCGGTAGGTGTTGCAGCTTGGGCCGCGCCGGCCAGCAGGGCGAACAGCAGTATCGGTTTCATTCCATTATCGCTTTGGATTAAGCCTGTGGCCTGCATGATAACAGGCGAATGCGGGGGATGGTGCCGGAGAGACCGCCGGTCTGCATGGCAGACCGGCGCAGTGACTTACTGGAAGTCGATCAGCGAACGGCCGGTCATTTCTTCCGGCTGGGGCAGGCCCATCATGGCCAGCAGCGACGGCGAGATGTCTCGCAGTGCGCCACCTTCCTTGATACTGGCTTTGCGGCCGATGTAGAGGAAGGGCACCTTGTCCAGCGTGTGCTGGGTGTGCGGCTGGTGATGCACAGAGTCGAACATCTGTTCGCAGTTCCCGTGATCGGCGGTGATCAGCACTTCGCCACCGGCGGCGCGCATGGCATCCACGCAGCGTTTGATGCAGCCATCCAGTGCTTCCACGGCTTTCACTGCCGCATCGAACTTGCCGGTGTGGCCCACCATGTCGCCATTGGCGTAATTGCAGATGATGGCTTGGTATTTACCCGAGGCAATGGCCTCCACGATGTGGTCGGTCACCTGGGCCGCGTTCATTTCCGGCTGCAAGTCGTAGGTGGCTACCTTGGGCGAGGGTACCAGGATACGGTCTTCACCTGGATACACCTGCTCTTCGCCACCATTGAAGAAGTAGGTGACGTGCGGGTATTTTTCGGTTTCAGCAATGCGCAGCTGCTTCAGACCCTTTGCCGACAGGTATTCACCCAGACCATTGCTGATTTTCTGCGGCGCATAGGCCACCGGGTTGCTGTAGGCCTCGCCATAGGAGGTGAGGGTGGCAAACAGGCCCAGCTTGGGCTGGCGAGCCTTGAAACCGGCAAAAGCCGGATCGGTCAGCGCGGTGGTGAGCTGGCGGGCGCGGTCGGCACGGAAATTCATGAACAGTGCTACATCGCCGTCCTGCATCTTTACTGGCTCGCCGATGCTGGTTGCCGCAACGAATTCGTCGTTCTCGTCACGTGCATAGGCAGCGGTCAAGGCGGCCAGACCGCTATCAGCATGGAACAGGCCTTCACCTTCCACCAGCAGGCGATAGGCAGGCTCTACTCGCTCCCAGCGTTTGTCGCGATCCATGGCCCAGTAGCGGCCAGTGACCGATACCAGACGGGCTGCCGGGCAGTCAGCCAGCACTTCATCCAGGCGCTTGAGATAGGTTTCTGCACTGCGCGGCGGGGTGTCACGGCCATCCAGGAAGGCATGCACATAAATCTTGCTGACACCTGCGGCCTGGGCGGCACGGATCAGGGCGAAAATGTGATTTTCGTGGCTATGTACACCGCCATCGGATAACAGACCCATCACGTGCAAGGCCGAAGTTTTTGCTTGCTGGATGGCTTGTTGCAGGACGGGATTCTGGTCGAAACGGTTTTCTTCGATATCGCAGTCGATGCGGCTGATGTCTTGTTGGACAATCCGACCCGCGCCGATGTTGAGATGGCCGACTTCCGAGTTGCCAAACTGCCCTTTGGGGAGGCCGACAAAGCCTTCGGAGGCATCGATTACGCCGTAGGGAAAAGCCTGTTTCAGTGCGTTCCAGGTGGGGGTGTTGGCATGCAGGATGGCGTTGTCATCGCCCTCCAGTCGGTGTCCGAAGCCGTCGAGGATGAGGAGTAATACCGGTGTGATAGCTGTCATGATGTCCATAATCAGAATATTAGAAATTCTTGATGGTATTGGTTTTTTTAGATAGTATTGTACCGTAGTCAAACCAATATAAATACGCATTGCAATCTACTTAGGAGCAGAGCTTGCTGTTCAACGATGACCAGATCGAACAGTCCTCGAGGGCGATGAAGGCCATGTCGCATCCCTTGCGGCTGAAGATCATTTCGGTACTGGGCGACCAGGAAGTCAGCGTGCAGGATATTGTGGAGCAGGTAGGCACCTCGCAGAGCAATATTTCCCAGCATCTGGCCATCATGCGTGACAAAGGTGTGCTGCGTACGCGCAAGGATGCCAACCGGGTGTATTACCGTGTTGGCGACATTCGCACACTGGAAGTACTGAAGATGATGCGTGAAGTATTCTGCGGTTTTGTCGACTGAACCTTAGGTCGGGCAACACCAAGCAAAAAAGGCCGCTTAGCGGCCTTTTTTACGTCTCACATACAGGGTTTTGTGGACGGTAGCGACGATATCGCCAGCCTGGTCGAGGATGTCAACCTGTAACTCCGGCAGGTATTTCTCGCCGCTGGCGGTACGCTGGCGGATGTCCTGCAGTTGGGTTTCGTCCAGCCGGAAGCGGGCGCTGACCACCCCGGTGCCTGGCTTGTGATATTCGATGGAGCCAGCCTTGTCCCACACCACATAATCCGGACCGAGCGACTGTATCAGCATCAGCATGAAAAACGGGTCTGTCATCGAATACAGACTGCCGCCGAAGTGCACGCCGACATAATTGCGATTGGTCAGGCCCAGCCGCAGGCGTACATCCACTTGTTTCCAGTCGGAGGCAATGTGGCAGACCTTGATGCCGGCTCCCAGAAAGGGCGGCCACAGGTTGATGATGGTCTTGATCAGGCGCGGCGGAGGTTTCAACATGATTGCATTCAAACGGTTGTTTGATTTGCATGCTCGGCAAAAAGCAGAGCCATGTCAAGCCATCATCCTATCGCCGCAGCTGTTCTCAGAATGGCAATTCCGGCTGCGCACCTTGTGGATGATCGATGATGGCTTCAGTGATTCCTTCGGCCAGACGGAGCAGTACTCTCTCCTGATTCAACAACTCCTGCGGCGATTTGACTGCCTGTCCATCGCGCTTTTGCACAATGGCATAACCACGGCTGAGCACAGCTTCCGGACTCATCGCTTCGAGTGTGGCGCGGTGTTGCTGCAGCAATTGCTGCTGGCGGTGCAGCGTCTGGCTGACTCCACGTTGCAGACGTTCGGCCAACTGGGCAAGGTGCTGCTGCTGCTGAGTAAGCTGGGGCTGGTGTCGCTGCATGCGGCTGCTGGCTAGTTGCAGCGCCCAGCGTCGGCGCGAGAACAGGGCGTCCAGCCCGCGCTGCAGGCGGTCGCTGGCCTGGCTCAGGGCCTGGGACTGGCGGCGTAGTTTGTCGCCAGGATGCGCCAGGCGGCGGGCGAGGTAGTCCAGTCGCTGCGACTTATCAGTGAGCAGCCGGGACAAGGCGCGCTCCAGGCCGCGCTTGCCTTGCTCCAGTTGCAGACGCAGTTGTTCCTGATTGGGAGAAACCAGCTCGGCAGCGGCCGTAGGGGTCGGGGCCCGACGGTCGGCGACAAAGTCAGCGATAGTGAAATCGGTTTCGTGGCCGACACCGCTGACCGTGGGAATGGTGCAGGCGGCCAGGGCGCGGGCAACGATCTCTTCGTTGAATGACCACAAGTCTTCGATGCTGCCACCTCCCCGGCAGACAATCAGCACTTCCACTTCCTGCCGGGTCGAGGCTTGCTGGATGGCGGCGGCAATTTGCCGGGCGGCTGTTTCCCCCTGCACCTGTGCCGGGTAGAGGATGACTGGAATGCCGGGCATGCGCCGCGCAAGGGTGGTGACGACATCGCGCAGTGCCGCGGCTGCCGGGGAGGTGACGATGCCGATGGCGCGTGGGTGCGCAGGCAAGGCGCGCTTGCGGGCCTGCTCGAACAAGCCCTCGGCATTCAGCTTGGCCTTGAGTTTTTCAAAGGCTTCATACAGGCGGCCCAATCCGGCCGAGCGCATGGTGTCGACATTGATCTGGAAGTCGCCACGGGCTTCGTACAGGGTGACCAGGCCTTTGAGTTCCACCTGCATGCCTTCTGCCAGGCGGAAGGGTAGCAGGCTCAGCTTGTGGCGGAACATGACGCAGCGGATTTGCGCGCCGCCATCCTTGAGCGAGAAATAGGCGTGACCGGAAGCGGCAAGGGTCAGATTGGATATTTCGCCGCCGATCCACATGGGGGGCAGGCCGGATTCGAGCAGGTCACGCGCCATGCGGTTAAGCGAGGAGACGCTGATAACATCGTTGGCCGAGGTATTGAAATTCATGGTTGTCAAGTCATCCACAGCAAGAATACCGTTTTTTGTCGTCTGTAAATTGTCGGACAATGCTTTTGGCTGGTGGTATCTTGCTTTGATTAAATTCTTTTAAAAACAGTAACTTGTGTATTTTGTTCAAATTGCGTGCAGCCTGATGAAAGCGCCGTGCCAGCAGGATATGAGCGGTCTGTTCACAAGCTTATCAACAAAGTTATCCACAGCATCTGTGGATGCGGCCAAATTTCCCTTAGAAAATCGACTCTTAGCGAATTTCCTTACATTGGTTTGGGAAATGTCTTTTTTTATTGGCGGCAAGTCTCTGCCTACGGTTGCCGAGAACCCCGGCAACCGCTAAAGTTTAGCGTTTAGCTAAAGCTTTGGAGAATGTTTCGTGTGGTCAATCATTGAAGCGGCCGGTTGGCCGATCTGGACCATCATTCTGGCCTCGGTCATTTCGCTGGCCATCATCTTCGAGCGGCTGTTCAGTTTGCGCGCGTCGCTGATCGTACCGGATGGCCTGCTGGCGCAGACTGTAACCGAATATCGTCGGGTTGGCGCCTCGGCCGACCTGCTGCAATTACTCAACAACCATTCACCGCTGGGCAAGCTGTTCGCTGCTGGCCTGCGCAATGTCAGCGTCAGCCGCGAGGTGATGAAAGACGCCATCGAGGACGAAGGCCGCGTGGTAGCGCATCAACTAGAACGCTTCCTGAATACGCTGGGCACCATCGCTGCCATGGCCCCCTTGCTGGGCCTGCTGGGCACGGTGATCGGCATGATCGAGATTTTCGGTTCGCAGGCTCCTGGCGGTTCATCCAATCCGCAGCAACTGGCACATGGTATTTCCATTGCACTGTACAACACGGCTTTTGGCTTGATTGTGGCGATTCCCAGCATGATGTTCTATCGCCATTTCCGCGCCCGGGTGGATGGCTTGCTGGTGGAGATGGAATCCCAGGCGGTGAAACTGGTGGAAGTACTGCATGGCGAACGCCAGAACGGTAGCAAGCCATGAATTTTCGTCGCGGCCGGCACCGCGAGGAGCCGGAAATCAATTTCATCCCGATGATTGACCTGCTGTTGGTGATCCTGATTTTCCTGATGGTCACCACCACCTATTCCAAATTCGCCGAGCTTAAGATCAATCTGCCCAGTGCCCAGGCCGAAACCAGTCAGCCTGCGGCTAGCGAAATTACCGTGGCTGTGGCCGCATCCGGTGAGATGGAAGTGGCCGGACACAAGCTGGCGGCCGGTGACAAGTCGGCCTTGCAGGCACAGTTGCGTGATGCGGCTGCCGGCAAGAAAGACCCGGTGGTCATCATCAATGCGGATGCCAAGGCAACCCATCAGTCGGTGGTGAGCGTGATGGAGGCAGCACGTGCTGCAGGCCTGACCCAGCTGACTTTCGCCACGCAAAACACTTCGCCGTGAGTCGTCTCAGCCAACGTATCGAACGCCACTGGTATCAAGCTGCATGGTGGCTGACAGCCCTTCTGGCTCCGCTGGAAGGGCTGTTTGCACTGGTGTCCGCGCTGCGGCGCATGGCTTATCGCTTGCGGCTGCTACGCAGCCATCAGCTGGCGGTGCCGGTGGTGGTGATCGGCAATATCAATGTGGGTGGCGTCGGCAAAACACCGCTGACGCTGAGCTTGCTGGCTGCCTTGCAAGCCCGGGGCGTGCGCGTGGGGGTGGTCAGCCGTGGTTATGGCGGCACGCACCAGCAGCCAACCCTGGTGAGTGCAGACTGTAGCCCGCAGCTGGTGGGGGACGAGCCGCTGCTGCTGGCTGCCAGTGGTGCACCGGTGGCGGTGGGGCGCGACCGGGTGGCCGCCGGCGAACTGCTCTTGCACGTTCATCCCGATTTGCAGCTGATCCTGACCGATGACGGCCTGCAGCACTACCGGCTGGCGCGTACGCTGGAAGTGGTGGTGCTGGATGGCGGACGCGGTCTGGGTAATGGCCATCTGTTGCCGGCTGGCCCGCTGCGCGAACCGGCCTCCCGTCTTGCCAGCGTGGACGCTGTGGTAGTGAATGGCGTCGCTTCATCCCTGCCGCTGCCCGCTGCATTACCCTGCTTTCAGATGCAGCTGAGTGCGGAGCACCTGGTGTCGCTGGCTGATCCGACACGGAGTCGCAGTGTGGTGGATTTCGCAGCCGAGCCGGTGCTGGCACTGGCGGGTATCGGTCACCCAGAGCGCTTTTTCAACACCTTGCGCGGCCTGGGATTTTCCCTGCAGCACTGCCTGAGCTTTCCCGATCATCACGCTTTCAGCGCAGCGGATTTGCCGGCGGGCGACAGCCCCATCATCGTCACCAGCAAAGATGCGGTGAAATTGCGGCGGGTGATTCATGATGCGGCGCAGCGTGCTAGACTATGGGTCTTGCCGGTTACGGCACAGCTGACGCCGGATCTGGCGAGCTGGCTACTTTCCCGATTGAAGATAAGACATGGACGCTAAATTTCTGGACATCCTGGTGTGCCCGCTGTGCAAGGGCCCGCTGGTATTCGACAAGGCCCAGCAGGAACTGATCTGCAAGGGCGATCGTCTGGCTTTTCCGGTGCGGGACGGCATCCCGATGATGCTGGAAACCGAAGCGCGCGAACTGCCGCCGGAAGAAGAAGTAAAATGAGCGGTTTTGCCGTCGTCATTCCAGCGCGCATGGCCTCCAGCCGTTTGCCGGGCAAGCCGCTGGCTGATCTGGCCGGCAAGCCCATGGTGGTGCGGGTGGCCGAACAGGCGGCAAAGAGTGCCGCTACTCAGGTGGTGGTGGCGACCGATCATGCCGATATCTTGCAGGCCTGCGCTGCGCATGGCATTGCCGCGGTGATGACGCGTGTAGATCACGCCAGTGGCACCGACCGCCTGGCGGAAGTTGCCCAGCAGATGCAGTGGGATGCCGCACAGATCGTGGTGAATGTGCAGGGCGACGAGCCCTTGATCGATCCGGTGCTGATCGACCGTCTGGCCACACTGATGGCCGAGACCAAGGTGCCGATGGCCACCGTGGCCCACCCCTTTCATGCTGCACAAGACATGTTTAATCCCAATGTGGTCAAGGTTGTGCTGGACCACGCTGGGCGGGCCCTGTATTTCAGCCGGGCGCCCATTCCCTATGCCCGTGACGCGTTTGCACACGATACAAGCGTCTTGCCAGCCGACCTACCGGTCTTGCGGCACATCGGCATGTATGCCTACCAGGCAGGCTTTTTGCAGACCTACAGCTCATTGAGCCCGGCACCGCTGGAGCAGTTCGAAGCACTGGAACAGCTGCGCGTGCTATGGCATGGCTACCCCATCATGGTGGCCACGGTGAGCGAAGCACCCGCAGCCGGCGTGGATACGCCGGAAGATCTGGAACGGGTGCGTGCCGTACTGGCCGGGCGCTGAGCGCCGGGCAAGGCCGCAGCAGAAGACGGCCGATGAACACCAAACACAATAAACGACATACAAACTGACGGGAGTAATTATGCGATTGATTCTGTTGGGCGCTCCGGGCGCTGGCAAGGGCACTCAGGCCAACTATATTCGTGAACAGTTCGGCATTCCGCAGATTTCCACTGGCGACATGCTGCGTGCGGCGGTCAAGGCCGGTACCCCGCTGGGCCTGGAAGCCAAAGCCATCATGGATGCCGGCGGCCTGGTGCGCGACGACATCATCATTGGCCTGGTGAAAGAACGTATCGCTCAGGACGACTGTGCCAACGGTTTTCTGTTCGACGGTTTCCCGCGTACCATTCCGCAAGCTGAAGCCATGATCGCTGCCGGCGTGGATATCGACTACGTGGTCGAAATCGATGTGCCGGATGCGGCCATCGTCGAGCGTATGGCTGGCCGTCGTGTGCACGTGGCCTCCGGTCGTACCTACCACATCACCTTCAATCCGCCGAAAGTGGCTGGTAAGGATGACGAGACCGGTGAAGACCTGATCCAGCGTGATGACGACCACGAAGAAACCGTGAAAAAGCGTCTGGCGGTCTATCACGAGCAAACCGAAGTGCTGGTGGGCTTCTATGGCGAACGCGCGGCCAGCGGCGATGCCAAGGCACCCAAGTACGTCAAGATCGACGGCACTCAGCCCGTCGATGTGGTGCGCGGCAATGTATTGAAGGCGCTGGGCGCCTGAGCTGCAGATTGAGCTCTTGATGAAACAAAGCGGGCTGCGGCCCGCTTTGTTGTTGCTGTCGCAGTATTTTCGCCTTGCCCGAGCTTGTATTGCAATGAATTGACGCTATCTTGCTGGTATACATTGGAACTGTGATGGTGTTTTGCTTGCCCAAGCTTGTCCCGGATGACCGCTGTGGTTTTGCCGGATGCCCAGCCGGGCAAGAGAAAGAGGTGTTATGTATTACGGAGAGCGCTTCAACGGGATTTCCCACCTGGTGGGCACCGTGCTGGCCATTACCGGGCTGATCAGCCTGGTGTATGTGGCGGCCGAGCAGGGCGATCCCTGGAAAATTGTCAGCTTCAGCCTGTACGGTTCTACCTTGGTGCTGCTGTATCTGATTTCCACGCTGTATCACAGCGCCAGAGGGCGGGCCAAGGCCATTTTGCAGAAGTGCGACCATTCGGCCATCTATTTGCTGATTGCCGGCAGTTATACGCCGTATTGCCTGGTCACCTTGCGCGGAGCCTGGGGCTGGACACTGTTCGGTCTGAGCTGGGGTCTGGCCATTTTCGGCATTATCCAGGAGTTGACGCTGGGACGGCGCACCCGCTTGCTGTCGATGATTTTGTATGTGGTGATGGGCTGGCTGGTGGTGATTGCCATGCAGCCGCTGATTGCCGCCATGTCCTGGGGCGGCTTGTTCTGGCTGGCCCTGGGCGGTTTGATTTACAGCGTGGGGATTTACTGGTTTCTCAATGATGAGAAAATCCGTCATGGTCACGGCATCTGGCACTTGTTTGTGCTGGGGGGCAGCATCTGCCAGTTTGTCAGCGTGATGTTCTACGTGGCCTGATCACGGATCAGCTGACCATGAAAGAGCCGCCTCAGCGCAAGCTGCAGGCGGCTTTGTTCTTGATGCGGACCTATAGTTCGAAGGGCAGCCGTCCTTGCTCCACCATATCGCACAAGGCGCTGACAACGATTGGATCAAACTGGCTGCCTGCGCGGCTGCGGATATAGTCCAGCGTTTCCGACAGCTCCCATGGCTCCTTGTAGGGGCGCTTGTTCAGCAGGGCATCAAACACATCCACCACCGCCACAATACGAGCAGAGAGTGGTATTTGCTGCTCTTTCAGCTTGTTGGGGTAGCCATTGCCATCGAAGTGCTCGTGGTGACCACCGGCAATTTCAGAACCCAGTGACAGATAGCTCTGCCCCTCCACCATCTGTGCCGACTTGGCGAGAATGCTGGCGCCAATACCGGCATGCTGCTCCATGATGCGCCGCTCTTCCGGGTCCAGTTTGCCAGGCTTGAACAGGATGTGATCCGGCGTACCAACCTTGCCGACATCGTGCAGGATGCTGGCCATGCCCACCATGTCCATGAATTCGGCCGTGAGCAGATCCAGATATTGTCCGCGCTGGCGGATTTCGCCGGCAATGGCATCGGTGAGTTTCTGCACCCGTAGTACGTGGGCACCGGTATCGGTATCACGGTATTCGGCCAGGGCTGCCAGTGCCACCACGGTGGCTTCCTGCGAATGGCGCAGCTGGTTGTAGAGATAGAGGTTGTCGTAGGCTGAAGAAATGCGCTGGCAGAATACCTCCAGCAGATTGCGTTCCACATCGTCCAGCGGCCAGGGCGGGGTGAAGTGCACGGCGAATTCGCGCCCGTTTTGTGCAGTAATGCACAACACATCGTAGGGGTGCTGGTAGATATTGCGCTTTTCATGCAAGGCGCGCCGGATGGCGCTGGCTAGGTCCGGATAGTCGTCCAGGCTGCCACTTTCCAGCAGGCATTCATAAGCACCGGCAGCCGCCAGGATTTCCAGTTGCGGCCGCCCCGTCATGTCCGGTGTGCTTTCCACACACAGGATGCCGTCGGTGCCGACATCCAGAATGGCGCTGATCTGTTTGAGCACACCAGAGGCGAACTCCTTCAGCGAGAACATCTGGTACAGATCGGCCGCCCCTTCCAGAATCTTGGCCAGACCCTGGCGGTTTTTCTCGATGGTGATCAGGTTTTCGTAGGCACGCAGCGAGGCGATCACGGTGGTGAACAGCTTTTGGACGGTCAGCTCGGTCTTGGTCTTGTAGTCGTTGATATCGTAATTGAGGATGACTTCCTGTTCCGGAGCCTGGCCTGGTTGGCCGGTGCGCAGCACGATGCGTGTCGTGCTGATCTGCAGCTCCTCGCGGATGCGGCGGACCAGTCGCAGGCCTGCGTCGTCGGTTTCCATCACCACGTCCAGCAGTATCAGTGCCACGTCGCCATGCTGTTGCAGCATTTGCAGGGCTTCGCCCGCTGAGTAGGCGCTCAGCAGCTCGAGTGCACGATCCTTGTAGCGGATATTGCGAATGGCCAGTGCGGTGGCACTGTGCACATCCGGCTCGTCATCCACGATCAGGATCTTCCATGGATGCTTGTACTGGGGCAAAGGCTTGCTCTGTTCTGGCGGGTCGTCATCCAGCAGCCAGTCGTCGTCATTTGCTTGCTGCGGACTCATTGCTTGAACTCCTTGTGCTGGATTTCAGGGGCGATGCAAGGCATGGTGATGATGAAATTGCTACCTTTGCCGGCTTCGCTGTGTACTTCGATACTGCCACCCAAACGTTGCCGGATGATGTTATAGACGATGTGCAGCCCCAGTCCGCTGCCACCACTGCCACGGCGGGTGGTGAAGAAGGGGTCGAAGATGCGGCTGAGGTTTTCGGCAGGGATGCCCTTGCCGTTATCCTGAATACTCAGCTTGACGTTATTGTTGCTGCTGCGCTCGGCATGGATGCTGATGGTGCCGCCGGGTTTTTCATCAAAGCCATGCACTAGGGCATTCACCAGCAGGTTGGTGATGACTTGCGACACCGCGCCCGGATAGCTGTCCAGCAGCAGGTCGTCTTCGCAGGAAATTTCGATGCTGGTCTGCGAGCGTTTGAAACGCGGCTTGAGGCTGGTGACGATTTCACTCAGATAGTCATTGAGCTGGAAGTCGCGGCGCTGCTCGCTGGTTTGATCGACCGCCACCTGCTTGAAGCTGTGGATCAGGTTGGCAGCGCGTTCTGCATTGGACAAAATCAGCTCGCAGCACTCTTTGGCCGTATCCAGATAAGCCTGGAAATCGCTCTTCTTGATGCCGCCGTTATCCAGTTTTTCCGTGATGTGCAGGGTGGTGGTGGCCAGGTGCGAGGCTGTGGTCAGGGTAATGCCGACCGGCGTGTTGATTTCGTGGGCCACGCCAGCCACCAGGCTGCCCAGCGAGGCGAGTTTTTCCGCCTCGACCAGGGTTTGCTGGGTCTGCACCAGCTGGCGCAAGGCCAGCTCTGCATTGTCCTTTTCCTGACGGGCCTGGGCCTCGGCTGCCGTGCGCATGGCAAGGTCGGCAGAAATGCGGTCGACAATGCGGTTGAAACTGCGGGTCACCGCGCCGAATTCATCCTGGGTTTGCTGCGAGATACGGGAAGACTTGGCATCGTCACTGCTGGCCGCACGATTCAGCGCATCTTGCAGCCGTTTCAGCGGGTCGAACACGAAGCGGTTCAGGTTGTAGGTCATCACGAAGAAGATCAGTACATCCAGTACCACGATTTCCAGCAGGATTTCCAGCAAGTGCACCAGTTGGCGGTGTTCCAGCTGGCTGCGCGACAGGTAAACGGTGGCCGTGCCAAGCTTTTCACGATTCTGGTAGATGATGGGCAGGCTCAGCACGTCATCACTGCCAGGTTTTTCGGAGGGAGCCATGTCGCGCAGGGTATTGTTGTCGCTGCGGATGCGGCCAATGTTCAGCCCGGCGTCTCCGGTGATGCGGATGGCCACCACGGAGTTCCAGCCCAGTTCGGCGTCCAGTGTCAGGCGGGTATAGGAGTCGTCCATCTGCCAGACCCCATGTGGCAGGGACAAGGACAGCCGTGCTTGCAGCGAGGCACGCTGTGCCTGGTAATCTGCTTCATCCTGGCTGCGGTTCTGGTTGTATGACAACAGGCCGGTGATCGCCACGATCACGGTCACCCCCATCATCAGCCAGAGCCTGAGCTTTGATTTGATACTGTTCATTGATTTTATTATCCCTCTTACCCTGTTTGAATCCTAGAAACTCAACCCGGGAATTGCCACATCTGTTTGCTAAGCATGTTGGCATCGCAGTATGAAGCTGTCACGGCTGTCGCGTGTGATCGGGATAATTTAAAGGTTTATGCTTGCAAATGGCAGTACAACAAGCAGGTGGGCACTGAGGAATGCGGTTTTTTTGCACTCTTGTGCTGTTGAAATCAGTTCCCCTAAGTGTATTTGAACTGAACTAAAGTGCAGTTTTAGTGGATTTTCCCCAGTTTCTGCAGCAGCAGCCCGCCCAGAATCAAGCCCAGTCCGATCAGGGTGGAGGGCAGGATGGGTTCACCAACAATGAAGTGGATCAAGCCCAGCGACAGTAGTGGCGACAGGAAAATCAGATTGGCGATGCGTGCGGTACTGCTGGTGAGCTTCATTGCGCTCAGCCACAGTACGAAGGTGAAACCCATTTCCAGGCCGCCGACATAGGCAGCACCTGCCAGGCCTTGCCAGGCCACTGGCTTGAGTTCGCCGCTGAGGGCGCAAAATGCCAGTGTCAGTGGCAGGGACAGCAAGAAGTTGAGCGTGAGTCCGATCACCGGTTCACGCTGGTCGCGCGCATTGAAAATCCAGTAACCCGCCCAGAGCAGGGTGGATGCCAGGGCGAAGCCGACACCTGGCAGGCTGGAAAAGTGCAGCTGTAGCAGCTGGCCGTGGGTGCCGATGACCAGCACCCCCAGATAACAAATCACCGCTGCCAGCATGTCATGTCGGCTCAGTTTGTGTTTGAGCAGGGGCACCGACAGCAAGGTCATGGTCAGTGCCCAGGTGTAGTTGATGGCCTGGGCTTCCTGTGCCGGAAGCAGAGCGTAAGCCTGGAACAGGATCAGGTAGTAGGCGAGCGGATTGACTGCACCCAGCAGCAGCGAGCGGCGCCAGTGCTGGCGCAGGGCCGGTAGCAGGCTGCCAAGGCGGCCTTGCCACAGCAGGATGGAAAGCAGGCTGAGGGTGGAGGCAATGCTTGCATACAAAACAAGCTGGGCAGGTGACAGATGCTGCAAGCTGATCTTGAAGGCAGTGGCCACGGTAGACCAGGCAAGAACGGCAGAAAGCCCTAGCAGGTAAGCTTTTTTTTGTTGAGGCAAGACAAAATTCTCCACCATATTGGTGGCTTATTTTACACAGGGCCAGCATGCTGTGCGAGTTGGAATTGTATACAAAAAATGGGGTTGAGCGGGTAGCTGACTAGAGCAGGCGGTTCAGCCAGTGGCTGCAGCGCTGGCTGGTGGCCGATGCAGTCAGGCCAATGGGCCCACCTGCCTGTTGCTGGTATTCATCGCCGGCCAGTCCGTGTACCCGCGCGGCCAGACTGCTGGCGGCACCCGCATCCATGCCCTGGGCTAGCAGGGCGGCGATCAGCCCGGTCAGTACATCTCCCTGACCGGCGGCAGCCAGTGCCGGACCGCCACTGGTATTGAGCAGATAGGGTTGCCCAACGCTCACGATCAGGCTGCCGGCACCTTTGAGTAGCACGGTGCACTGGAAACGTTCGGCCAGCTGACGGGCGGCGGCCAGGCGGTCACCTTGCACGGTGGCGGTTGGGCAAGCCAGCAGGCGCGCTGCTTCTGCCGGGTGCGGTGTCAGTATGGTGCTTGCTGTGCGTTTGGCCAGTGTGTGCTGCAGGTCGGCATTGCTGGCCAGCAGGTTCAGGGCATCGGCATCCAG
>Ga0187842_1000891_pt1 | contig 14324 bp, 13 predicted proteins | sample SpaLakP09_SKY_41_FD_134514 | JGI IMG/M metagenome (GOLD analysis project Ga0187842, IMG submission 134514) | Oligotrophic lake water microbial communities from Sparkling Lake, Wisconsin, USA - SP09_SKY_41 | ecosystem: Environmental > Aquatic > Freshwater > Lake | place: USA: Sparkling Lake... | reverse complement strand
TCTCGGACGAGATGCGCGCCTTTTTGGCCTGCGCCATCACTTCCATGGTGCGCATATTGTGCAGCCGGTCCGCCAGCTTGATCAGGATGACGCGCACATCAGAGGCCATGGCCAGCAGCATCTTGCGGAAGTTTTCCGCCTGCGCTTCGATCTGGCTCTGGAATTCGATCTTCTCCAGCTTGGACAGGCCATCCACCAGATTCGCCACCGGCGCGCCGAAGCGCTCGATCAGCTCTTCCTTCTTGACGTCCTGATCTTCCATCACATCATGCAGCAGGGCGGCCATGATGGCCTGCGCATCGAGCTTCCAGTCAGCGCAGATCTCTGCCACCGCGATCGGGTGGGAGATATACGGTTCGCCCGATTTGCGTAGCTGGCCCAGATGCATCTCGTCGGAGAAGCGGTAGGCTTCCTTGACTTTTTTCAGGTCGGCGGCCGACATGTATTCGGCCAGGCGTTCAGTCAGATGGGAAATCGAGGCGACGCCCGCAGTTACGGTAGGCGCAGCCAGAGGCGACGTAGCAATCACAGAGGGAGCAGCAGTAGTAGAGGATGAAGCCGAGGGTGGGGCAGTGGGCGCAGCGGAGGATGCCGGCGGGGTGTTCGGGTCACTGCCGCTGCCAGCCTGCGGGCTAGCCGTTACCGCAACCGGCGCGCTGGCCGGTTCGGCGGGTGTCGTGCTCTGGCCGGAGCTGGCCGGAGACTGAGCGGCAGTGAGCTGATTCATGAAGGAACCAGCTTGATTACATTGGTACCTTTTTCAACATTTCCAGACCGACTTTACCGGCAGCGATTTCACGCAGGGCCACCACGGTAGGCTTGTCCTTGGCTTCTACTTTAGGCGTATGGCCTTGCAGCAGCTGGGTGCACGATAGGTCGCGGCCAGGGTCAGCTGGAAGCGGTTAGGTACGTTTTTCAGACAATCTTCAATAGTAATACGGGCCATCATAACTCCTAAAATCTTGTGTATTTATTCAGCGTGGATACCCAGTTGGGCAAACAGCGAGGCGTTGCGTGCCGCCTGTTGCGCAAACCGGCAGCGGGCCGCTCTGACTATCGCCGTCAGTTCACTAAGTGCGACGGCAAATTCTTCGTTGATAATAGCATACTCGAACTCGGGAGCGTGGGCGATTTCGCCGCCTGCTGCCAGCAGCCGGCGCGTGATCACGTGCGGTGCATCGGTTGCGCGTTTTTTCAGGCGCTCTTCCAGCGCATCGATCGATGGCGGCAGGATGAAAATGCCGGCCGCCTGCGGGAACTGCTTCTTCACCTGGCGCGCGCCCTGCCAGTCGATTTCCAGCAGAATGTCGGTGCCGGTTTTCATCTGCTGTTCGATCATGATGCGCGAAGTGCCGTAGTAATTGCCGTGCACTTCGGCCCATTCCAGAAACTCGCCTGCTTCGGCGCGCTGTTCGAAATCTTCCGCAGTCGTAAAGTAGTATTCCTTGCCATGGGTCTCGCCCGGACGCGGTGGCCGCGTGGTGGTCGAGATCGACAGTTTGATGCTGGGCTCCTGCGCCAGCAAGGCATTGACCAGCGTGGACTTGCCGGCGCCCGAGGGGGCGACGACCATGAACAGGCTGCCTGCAAATGCGTTGGTTAAGCTCATCGTGATCTTTCCTGAGGTGGGCCGTGAGCGCCCAAAGGACTATTCTACCAAGAGCGCGCCACCGGATCCAAATTGTTGCGCCTGGGGCGGAGTGCGAGCGACTGGAACAGTTCGCACATCACCTCCTGTTCGGGCCAGAGCTTGGCTAGGCTGGCCGCCGAGCATGCGGGCGAGGGGCGTACCTGGGCAGCGCTGCCTAATAGGCGCTGGATCAGCTGCTGGCTCGTATGTTGACGGATCAGATAAGCGAGAGCATAAGACCAGCCGTGCAGACGGGCTAGTCCCAGTCCCTGATTGATGATCATGGTTTGCGGGGGGCTGCCGCGTTGGCGGCGATCGGTGGGCAGAACGGGCATGAGGTGCTCCTGGCGGCACTGTGTTGCCGTTTCCCAGCAAATCGCCGACAAAACAAACACAGTGAAGAAATATAGCACGCCTGCCCTAGCCAGTATGAGAGGCTTTCCTATCGTGTGGCGCGATCGATATTGGCACGCTATGCGGGGGCCGCCATCAGGACTAGCGTGCTAGGGTAGGCTAGCACGTAATGGTGCGCCTGATCTGCGATCGGCTGCTACCCGGCGTCCTTTGGGCAGCAAGCTGGAGCGCCGTTCCGGCAGCAGATGCTGGGGCAGGTCGAGCAGGGTGGTGGCCGTGTGCGCCGTCTGCTTGCGCATCACCTGATAGCATTCGCAGGCATGGGCTTCCAGCACGGGGCGTGACAGCAGGCTGACGCGACCACGGCTCCAGTGGATCACGCCTAGCAGTTGCAGTCGCCGCACGGCTTCCGTGACGCCTTCGCGCCGGACCCCGAGGATGCTCCCGAGCGCCTCCTGCGTGCATTCGAGTTCGCGGCTGGTGCTACGGTCCAGCATCTCCAACAGATAGCGGCTCAGGCGCTGTTCGATAGAGTGGTAGCGGTTGCAGATGACTGACATGCTGATACGGTTCAGGCGCTGCTGGGTATAACTCAATAGGAGCCGCATCAGTTGCCCGTTGCGGTAGAACTCGTTCAATAGCTGAGGCGCTGCGATGCGGAAAGCATAGCCGGCCGTCCGGGCGCTCGAGCGCGCCTGGGCATGCAAGGCTTCCATACAGAGGCTAACGCCGAGCAGCCCTTCTTTGCCGATGTTAATGATTTCTGCGGTATTGCCATTTTCCAGAATATAGTCCATGGTCAGCACGGCCGTGGCAGGGAAATAGGCATAGGTGATGCGTTCACCGCAGCGGTAGAGCAGTTGCTGGCGCTGTAGCTCGACTAGTTTCAGATGGGGCTGCATGCGCGCCAAGACCGCCGGCGGCAGCGCCGCCAGCAGCTCGTTGCGTTTGGGGGAAAGCAGGATGGACATGGATAGCGCTCCCTGAGAGGGAAGACAGTGAAACATCGCGTCCATGCTGCAAACCGGCTCGGTCTGGCAGGGGCTCCCGAATGATACTCGGCCTATGTCGGGAGCGTGTCAAGCGAATTCAGTTATGATCGACGGCGCTAGCGGACGGCGCTGCCGCCGGCTGGCCGGTGAGGATGCCGCGGTAGCCGGCCAGTGGCGCACCTATCACCAGTTGTTCCTGTACGATCTGGTAGAAGTGCAGGGCTTTGCTATGGTCGCTGCCGCGCACCTTGATGACGCCTATTACTCTATTCAGTGCGCCCTCGAGTTCGATGTAGCGCTGCATGATGATGATGTCGGCCATGATGGCATTGCCGTCCACATTGAAGCTCAACGAGCCGTAGCGGTCTTCCAGTTCTGCCGTCATCAGCACTGTCAGGCCGCGGCTGGTGAGTATGCTGATCATGCGGCTCAGGTTCTCGCGGAAGTCGGCGCGTAAATGTCCTGCCAGCGCTAGTTCACAGCCGGAGAGCGAATCGATCACCACGCGCTGGGCTTGCATCTGGCTGATCCTGAGCAATAAATTGTGCAGAATTTCATCGATCGATAGATCGAGCTGGAAGGTGTCGATCAAGCTGACCTGGCCGCTGTTGACCATCTGTTGCAGCTGCCGGTTGAGCAGTTGTTCCGGTCCCTTTTCGAAGCTGGCGATCACGCCCGGTTCGCCGGCCTGTATGCCGGCCTGCAGGAACTGGCAGGCACAGATCGATTTACCGGCCCCTGAGGGGCCCACCACCAGCACCGCGTAGCCGCGCGGGATGCCGCCGCCCAGCAGGGTGTCGAGCGCCGCTATTCCGCTTGACAGGCGGCCAGCTTCCCTTCTGGGCGGGGCCGGCAAGGTGCGGTCCAGTACGGCACGGGGGAAAATGGTAATGCCATCGTTAGTGATACGGAGATGATGCATGCCCAGACTCTGCGCCTGGCCGCGCATTTTGATGATCTGCAGCTTGCGGATCAGCGTATCGCGATGGCTCAGTTGCGATAGCCAGAGTATGCCGTCGGCGACCGTGAAGATGGTACTCGATTCTGCTTGTGGTGTTTCGTATTCGCCGATCAGGAAAGTGGTGGCCTGCCAACTGGTCATGCGCAGCCCCAGTTGCTGCATAAAGAACTGGAGGCGCTGGCTGCCTTCTTGTAGTTCGCTGTTGGCGCGCAGGATGGAACGGAAAGAATCGATGAATACCAGTGCCGGGGAGAAATGCTGGACTTGCTCGCTGATGTAGTCGAGCAGATGCTCCTGTTCACCGCTGAGCAACTCTGGTGCCAGCGCGACGAATTGGACCGAGCGATTCACCTGCCGCGCGTCGAAGAAGCTGAATTGCTGCTGGTAACGCAAGGCTTTGAGCGGCGGTTCGCCCAGCGCCGTGAAGTAGATGGCGCGCCGCTGCGGGCTGGCCAGTGCAAACATGATCTGGTGCGCCAGGGTGCTCTTGCCGCTGCCCGGCGAGCCGGCCAGCAAGTTAACGGAGAATTCGGGAAAACCGCCGCCGAGTACGGTGTCGAGGCCCGGGATGCCGGTGAGCAGACGTTTAATTCTGAATGTGGTGCGCATGATGGATTATCCTGACGGAGCGTGGTGGTACTCATGGTTGCTGCCCTGCGCGGTAGAGCTGGACAAATTCCATGGCCTTAAGTGGTTTGCTGAAGAGAAAACCCTGCCCTTCATGGCACTGGTGCTGGCGTAGAAATGCCAGCTGATACGGGTGCTCTATGCCTTCGGCCACCACGCGCTGGCCTAGACTGTGGCCCATGGCGACGACAGCATCGACGATGGGGCCGTTGCCGGTGGCTGGATCGATGTCGCGGATGAAGGATTGATCGATTTTCAGTATATCGATAGGGAAACGGTGCAGGTAGCTCAGGCTGGAATAGCCGGTGCCGAAGTCGTCGATGGCAATTTTGACGCCGATGGCTTTCAGCTCGTCCAGCAGCGCACCGCTGGCCAGTGCATCGGTCATCAGCACCCCTTCGGTGATTTCCAGTTCCAGGCAGTGCGGCGCGATGCCGCTCTCGCTCAGTGCCCGTCGCAGATTGGCGGTGAAGCTCTCGGTACGAAATTCCAGCGCAGAAATATTGATCGACAGGGTAGGCAGTTGCAAGCCTTCCTGGTGCCAGCGCGCCAGTTGGTAGCACACCTGGCGCAGGATCCACTGGCCGATAGGGATGATCAGGCCGCACTCTTCGGCGACCGGGATGAAGCGCTCAGGCGTCATCAGGCCCTGCAGTGGGCAGTGCCAGCGCAGCAGGGCCTCGGCCCCGGCAATGCGCAGGCTGAGCAGATCGACGCGGGGTTGATAGTAGAGCTCGAACTCGCCGAGGCGCAGGGCCCGGTGCAGATCGGCTTCCGTGCGCTGGCGCTCGACGGCCCGCAGATTCATCTCCGCGCGGTAGAAGTACCAGCGGTTACGACCACTCTGCTTGCCGTGGTACATGGCGACATCGGCGTTGCGGATCAGCAGTTCGGGATTATCGCCGTCGGCGGGGAACATGCTAATGCCTATGGTGCAGCCGATGTGGGCAATGGTGCCATGCAGGTGATAGGGCAGGGCGATCGAATGGCAGAGCTTTTCGGCCAGCTCGGCCACCGCCCGCTCGTTGCCGATTTCGCTCAGCAGGACAACGAATTCGTCGCCACCTTGCCGGCTGGCCGTATCGCTGCTGCGCAGCAAGTCTTGCAGGCGCTGGCCGACCGCTTGTAGTAGCAGATCGCCCACGCCGTGCCCGAGTGAATCGTTGATGATTTTGAAGCGATCCAGATCAATAAACATGACGGCCATGCCGCTGTTCTGGCGGCGTGCCATGGCAATGGCCTGGTCCAGACGTTCCATCAGCAATACCCGGTTGGGCAGGTGGGTGAGCGGATCATGGTGCAGCATATAAGCCATCTGGTCACGTGCTTTGCGCACCACGTCGGTGGTCAGCTGGGCGGCCAGGATGGCCGTCACCAGGTGCTGGTTGGCCTGACGTAGCTGGCGGCCCTGACGCACCAGCGTCTGTTGGATGTTGGCGGACCGGCGTTGGCTTTTATGCAGGCTCTGCAGCGGCCAGGCGTTACTGGTGTGTTGTACTGCTCCAAAGCAATTGATTGCAGGCGGCCGCCCCGCGCGCAGGCGCGGCGGCGCGCGCTGCGGCCGCCAACGGGTATGCTGGCGCAGCGCCCCTAGCAGCTGTGACCAGTAGCTCGATAGCGCCAGGGCTGGCTCGGTCACCTGCTCTGGGGGATAGTGCGCAGCCGGCTGTGCGGGCGCGTGCAGGCGGGGTGGGGGGGCGGCTAAGGGCCAGCTGTCGGCAAACTGGACGGCAGCCGTGTCGAACAGATTGACCACCAGCGGCCGGCCTATCATGCTGGTCAGCAACTCGTAAAAAGTCAGCAGCAGGGCTTTGTTGGCAGCCCGTGCCTGCGCGTCACCCTGAGTCGACAGGCGCTGCTCCAGTAGCCGGAACTGCTGCTGCGCCGAGGTGCTGCCGAGCAGCCAAGGAAAGGCAGTCAGGTGCCGATCCTGACAGCGGGCGAGCAGGCTGAACATGGCGTCCAGGCCGATGATCGGTTGGAGTACGGCGCTGATGGCCTGCCACATGCAGATGCTGCGCGCGCTGATCTGCGCTGCCGGAATGGCATCCAGCCATACCAGCAGCACTTGCGGGTAGTGTTGTGCGGTGTTCATGCTGGCTTGCCTCCATCCTGCGCGATACCACAACGCCAAGGCCGCCCCTGTGAGCGGCTGGGTCACTGGCTATTCGGCTTGAGCGGAGTTGCGGCGACGCTGCACGATGCCAAGCAGGCCCATGCCCATCAGCAGCATGGCCAGGGTTTCCGGCTCGGGCACACTAGCCGCCAGGGCCATGCCATAGACGCCGCCGCTGCTGCCGTCGGCCACGCCTGCGATGTTCAGGTGGTAATTGCCGGGCATTAGGCCAGGCAGGCTATAACTGATGTTGTTGCCCGCGAAAGTGCCATAGGAAGTCAGGTCGTTGCCGGCCGTGCCACCCCAGACGGTGTAACTGAGGTCGTGGATATTCAGCACCGTCAGGTTCAGTAGCGAGACGTTAAGCGCATTCACGGAACTGTGCAGCGTACTGGTGTTCAGAACGAAATCGACAGTGTCGTTGAAGCTGCTGGCCTCATGGGTGAAAACGTGGGCATACGGTGCTAGTGGTGCGATCGGCAGTATGCCCGCATTCACGCTCAGGTTGTTGGCCCAGACGGCTGGCGTGATGGCAAGTACGGCGAGTGCGGCGTAGATCCTAGACATTTGGCTTCTCCAAGAGGACATGCTTGCTACCCGGAGATCGGGTAGCAAGTATTGCGCGGCGTAGGTTGGGCATGGCTGCCCAACCCGGCCGATAGAGTTGATCTCATGGAGGTATTCTTGCTGCTTGCGGGCGGTCTATCTGTGGGTTAAGACACCAAGCCTGCAATTTTTTTGTTTGTAAGGAGACGTCATAGCGTTCTGTAGCGAGGGCTGGGGCAGTGCAGCGGAGCGGCGCGATATGGTCGCGTCAGCGCAGCGCTCAGACTTATTCGAGGTTCTGCACCTGTTCGCGCATCTGCTCGATCAGCAGCTTGAGTTCCATCGAGGCGTCGGCCAGCTCCTTGACGGAGGCTTTGGCGCCCAGCGTGTTGGCCTCGCGGTTCAGCTCCTGCATCATGAAGTCCAGCCGCTTGCCCACCTGGCCGCCTTTTTTCAGGATGTGGCGGGTTTCGTTCAGGTGCGCCGACAGGCGGCCCAGTTCTTCCGCCACATCGATACGGATACCGTACAGGATGACTTCCTGCCGGATGCGTTCCAGCGCGTCCTGCCGCGACAGGGCCGAATTCGAACCCTGGCAGGCCAGTCCCAGTGCATCCTGCATGCGTTCTACGGCTTTCTGCTGGAACGCTGCCACCACTTGCGGAATTAGCGGGGTGATGCGCTTGACGATGGCTTCCATGGCGTCGATGCGGGCGGTCAGCATGGCTTCCAGCGCCGCGCCTTCACGCTGGCGGCTGGTGACAAAGGCATTCAGCGTGCGCGTCATCAGGGCGGCCACATCGGCCTGCAGCGATTCCTGGCCGATTTCTGCTTCTTCGATCACGCCGGGCCAGCGCAACAGCTCGGCCACCGACATGGTGTGCGCGGCCGGGAAGTGGCTGCTGACTTCCGACTGCAGGCGTTGCAATTCCATTAAGAGGGGCAGGTTGAGCGCCTGCGTGCCGGCACTGGCTGCCTTGCGCCCGAAACTCAGCCGCAGTTCCACCTTGCCGCGCGTGATGGCGCCCATGATGGCTGCGCGCAAATCCGGTTCCGGCGCGCGCAAATCGTCGTTTATTCGAAACTGCAGGTCGAGAAAGCGCGAATTGACGCTCTTGATTTCGATGGTCAGTGTACCCGCAGCACTTTCGCTGGTGGCGACCGCGTAGCCCGTCATACTGGAAATGCTCAAAGGATGTCCCCGGTTAAATCTTTACAAAACAGTGATTTATCCACACAATCGACGGTAGCGAGGAGTCCTATGGCAGCACAAAACAACGCCCCCCTTCCCGATGGTCTGGAAATTGCTGGATATCGCATTGTAAAGAAAATTGCGTCAGGTGGGTTCAGTATTGTTTACCTTGCTTACGACAGTGAGGGGGCGGCGGTGGCCATCAAGGAGTATTTGCCGGCCGCGCTGGTGCAGCGTCTGCCCGGCCAGCTGGCGCCGACGGTGGCACCGGCCCATCTGCCAGCCTTCCGCATCGGTCTCAAATGCTTTTTCGAGGAGGGGCGTGCGCTGGCGCGCATCTCCCATCCCAATGTGGTCAGCGTGCGTAACTTCTTCCGCGCCCACGAAACCGTTTATATGGTTATGGCGTATGAATCGGGCGACACCCTGCAGGACTACATCGCGCGCCAGCGCCAGCGCGGCAGCAAGGTAGGCGTGGCCTTTATCCGGACTATTTTTCTACAAGTAATCAAGGGCTTGCGCGAGGTGCACGCCAACAAGCTGCTGCATCTTGATCTGAAGCCGGCGAATATCTATCTGCGCACGGACGGCACGCCCATGCTGCTCGATTTCGGCGCGGCGCGCCAGACGCTGAATCAGGATCTGCCTACGCTGACGCCCATGTATACGCCCGGCTATGCCGCGCCCGAGCTGTACGACAGGGCCGGCGGGCTGGGGCCATGGTCGGATATCTACAGCCTGGGAGCGGCCATGTTTGCCTGCATGGTGGGCGCGCCGCCCCAGCCGGCCGACCAGCGCCGCAGCGAGGACAAGATGGCGGCCCATTTCGTGCAGCTGCAGGGCCAGTATCCGGCCGAACTGCTGAAACTGGTGGAATGGTGTCTGGCGCTGGAGCCGCTGGACCGGCCGCAAAGCCTGTTTGCGCTGCAGAAGGTGCTGACGGCGACCGCCGCTGCACCGCTGCCGCAGGAGCAAGCTAGCGCCGCGCCGGCGGCACCGGCCGGCTTCATGGCACGGCTGGCGGCGACCTTGCGCGGCTGGGCCGGTGGGCGTCATGGCAGCGCTGCCGCAGCGGCGCCGGCTGCATCATCCGTGGCGCGCACCGAAGCGCCACACACCCGCCAGTAGCCCAGGAGCGCGCCAGCATGCAATTCTCCGTCTATCAGCAAAGCCATATCGGCGCACGCCAGACCAATCAGGACCGCATGGGCTATAGCTACACGCGCGATGCGCTGCTGCTGGTGCTGGCCGACGGCATGGGCGGCCATGCCCACGGCGAGGTGGCGGCCACGGTGGCGCTGCAGACCATCTCCCTGCTGTTCCAGCAGCAGGCCACGCCATACGTGAAAAAGCCCGAGCAGTTTTTGCAGCAGGCCATACTGGCGGCGCATGAAACCATACACCGGCACCGCCAGGCGAAGGGGCTGAGCGAAACTCCGCGCACCACCATCGTGGCGGCGCTGGTGCAACACAACACGGCCGTGTGGGCGCACTGCGGCGATTCGCGCCTGTACTGGCTGCGCGGCGGGCAGGCGCTGGCGCGTACGCGCGACCATTCGCATGTGGAAAACCTGGTTGCCCAAGGGCTGATAGCGCCCGAACAGCGCCATACCCATCCCGACCGCAACAAGCTGTATAACTGCCTCGGCGCGAACAGCCTGCCGCGGGTGGAGCTGGGGCAGGGCGTGCTGGAGGATGGCGACGTGCTGCTGTTGTGTTCGGACGGTTTGTGGTCTATGCTGCCGGACCATGAAATCGCCCGGAGCGTGCAGCGTCTGCCGGTGGTGCGGGCAGTGCCGGCCATGCTGCAGGCAGCGCTGGACGCTGCCGGTCGGCGCAGCGACAACGTGACGGCGCTGGCCATCGCATGGCAGGGCAGTACGGTCGCCGGACAGCGCGGTAAAACCGCCGATGAACTATCAAGCATGATCTCGACCGAAGCACTGACGCAGCAGGAACACAGCAGCACCATCGCGCGTAGCAGCGCCGGACCGGGCGCGGACCTGTTCGACGATGCCGAAATCGAAAAAGCCATTGCCGAAATACGCGGGGCGATCGCAAAATCCTCGCAATTACTCAAATAAGGAAACCAGTATGACTTTTGTCTCCCGCCCTAGTGGCCGCCCAGTCGATGCGCTGCGTACCTTGCGCCTGACCCGCAACTACACCAAGCATGCCGAAGGCTCCGTGCTGATCGAGTGCGGCGACACCAAGGTCATCTGCACCGCCAGCATCGAAGAGAAAGTGCCGGGCTTCCTGAAAGGTAAAGGACAGGGCTGGATGACGGCCGAATACGGCATGCTGCCCCGTTCCACCCACAGCCGCATGGACCGCGAGGCGGCGCGCGGCAAGCAGTCCGGCCGCACCCAGGAAATCCAGCGCCTGGTCGGCCGTTCGCTGCGCGCGGCGTTTGATCTGGAAGCATTCGGCGAGCGCACCCTGCACCTTGATTGCGACGTGATTCAGGCTGATGGCGGCACCCGCACGGCGTCCATCACGGGCGCCATGGTGGCGGCCTATGACGCCTTTTCCAAGCTGGTAGCCAGCGGCGCCGTGCCGGCGATTCCGCTCAAGAGTTTTGTGGCGGCGATTTCGGTGGGCGTGTATCAGGGCATGCCGGTGCTTGATCTGGACTATGTCGAAGACTCCGGCTGCGATACCGACATGAATGTGGTGATGAACGATGCCGGCCACTTCATCGAAGTGCAGGGCACGGCCGAAGGCGCAGCGTTTGACCGCGCCGGCATGAACCGTCTGCTTGATCTGGCGCAGGCTGGTATTGCCGACTTGATTAAATTGCAAAAGCAGGCACTGGGTCTGACAGGCTAAGTTAGTGCACCACCGGGCTGCTGCGAAGTTGTCCCCGCAGGCGCAGCAGCCAAACGGTTTACAATGTCGGCTTCCATGCTTTTTTACAGCGCAACAGCGCTCTTGCAGCCGACATCATGACCCAACGCCTGATCCTCGCCTCGAATAACGCGGGCAAACTCAAAGAATTCAACGAATTGCTGTCCACCGTGGGCTACGCCGTACACGCGCAGGGCGAGTACAACGTGCCGGAAGCGGACGAGCCTTTCCACACCTTTGTGGAAAACGCCCTGCAGAAAGCCCGCCACGCGGCCCGCCTGACCGGCTTGCCGGCGCTGGCCGACGATTCCGGTGTGTGCGTCAATGCGCTGGGCGGTGCGCCCGGGGTGTATTCGGCGCGCTATGCGGGGGAACCGAAATCGGATGCGCGCAACAGCGCCAAGCTGATCGCCGACCTGGCCCCGCATGCCGACAAATCCGCTTACTACTATTGCGTGCTGGTGTTTGTGCGCCATGCCGATGACCCGCAGCCGGTGATTGCCGATGGCCGCTGGAATGGCGAAATCATTGCCGAGGCACGCGGCAACGGCGGCTTTGGCTACGATCCGCATTTCTTCATTCCGGCACTGGGCAAGTGCGCTGCCGAGCTGACGGCGGATGAAAAGAATCTGCTGTCGCACCGCGGCCAGGCCCTGCGCGCACTGGTCGAGAAGCTCAAATGATTCCGATTAAAGTAGTGGGAGCCAACGCCGCTGGCAAATCGGCCACCCAGCCCAGCGCACCGGCCAGCCATAGCGATGTGGCAGGCGTGGCGGCGAAATATCTGGCTGGCGGCACGCTGAATCTGACGGCGCTGCCGCCGTTGTCGCTGTACGTCCATTTCCCGTGGTGCGTGAAGAAGTGCCCGTATTGCGATTTCAATTCGCACGAGGCCAAGGATGGCGGCCGCCAGGCAGGCTTCCCCGAGCAGGAATATCTCGATGCCCTGCGCACCGATCTGGAAATGGCGCTGCCGCTGATCTGGGGGCGCAAGATCTACACCATCTTCATCGGTGGCGGTACTCCCAGCCTGCTGTCGGCGGCGGGGCTGGACCGTCTGCTGTCGGACCTGCGTACCCTGCTGCCGCTCGATAGCGATGTCGAGATCACCATGGAAGCCAATCCCGGTACCTTTGAGGCGGAGAAGTTCAAGTCCTACCGCGCCAGCGGCGTCAACCGGCTATCGATCGGCATCCAGAGCTTTAGCGGCCGACACCTGAAGGCGCTGGGCCGCATCCATGACGATGGCGAAGCACGCCGTGCGGTGGATATCGCAGTGGCCAATTTCGACAACTTCAATCTCGATCTGATGTATGCGCTGCCGTCGCAGACGCTGGAAGAAGCGCAGCGCGATATCGAGACGGCGCTGTCCTACCAGCCGCCGCATCTGTCGCTTTACCATCTGACGATGGAACCGAATACCTTATTCGCCAAGTATCCGCCGGCCCTGCCGGACGACGATGCCAGTGCCGACATGCAGGACATGATTGCCGAGCTGACGGCGGCCAACGGCTACCAGCATTACGAAGTGTCGGCTTATGCCAGAGCAGGGCGGCGCGCGCGCCACAATCTCAATTACTGGGAGTTCGGCGACTATCTGGGCATCGGTGCGGGTGCGCATTCCAAGCTGTCCTTCCCGCACCGCATACTGCGCCAGGCCCGCTACAAGCAGCCCAAGGCATATATGGAGCAGGTGGCGCTGGGCGCACCCGTGCAGGAAGAGCGCGAAATCGGCCGTGACGAAATGGGCTTCGAGTTCATGCTCAACACCCTGCGCCTGTGCGGCGGCTTCGATCCGCGCCTGTTCATGGAGCGTACCGGCATGGCGCTCAATGCCATCGAACGCCAGCTGAATGCGGCCGAAGCCAAGGGCCTGCTGTACCGCGATCATCAGATCATCCGTCCGACAGAACTGGGGCAGCGCTTCCTCAATGATCTGCAGGAGATGTTTCTGACCACCTGAGCGGCGAGGTCAGGGCAGGGCCAGCGGCCCTGCCGACTTAAGCCTGATCGAAGCTGGCAGCCAGCTTCAGATCGGGGCGCTGGCACCAGCGGGCGAAGTCTTCCGCCATGCGCTCGCTTTCGCCGATGGCGCGGCGCCAGTCGCGCATGCGCAGGCCGTGGTTCTGGCCATAGGCTTTGAAGTCGGCACGGTCGGGCAGTTTGCTGTTGGGCAGATGGGCGACAAATTCTGCCGATGGCGAAACCAGGATCACGTTTTCCAGCGCCGCGTCGCGCGCGCGCCGCCACGGCAGGCTTTTATCCAGCCAGCCCGGTACGATGTAGTCGCTAAAGTGCGGATACAGCACCAGTCCTTCATCGCGCTGGTAGGGCAGGTGCAGGTGGTAGTCGATCAGGCCGCCATCCCAGTACGGGCCTTGCGGGGCACCGGCGATATCGTTGACCGCCTGTAGCAGCAGCGGAATGGAACCCGAAGCCAGCAGGGCGTCGCGCAGATTGGCCTCGCTCAGGCCGACGAAGTGGGCATTGAAGGCGTCGAAATCGGCACGCAGCCATGCTGCTTCATCTTCGGCATGGTGGATTACCACCCGTTCCATGGCCCGGGCCAGCTGGCTGCGCGCCAGCAGATTGCCGGCAGCGGCGCCAATAAAGCCGGCCATTTCGCGCCAACGCTGGCCATCACTGCGGCCCAACGCACCCACCCCGCGCACCGTGAGTACGGACAGATGGTACTGCGGATTGTTCAGCACTTCGGCGCCCCTGCCATCGAGCAGCTCGTCGAGCAGGGTGCGGCAGGTGGCCGTTACCTGTGGCGCTTGCACTTTGTCCGGATACTGCTGCGCCGAGTACAGCTGCGCCAACCGCTTGTGGGCGGCCACCGGATCATCAAACGCCGACGCCGCCATGCGCCATGCACCGATCGATGCACCGACCAGGCGGCGCTGGCGCGGTGCGCCTTTCAGCCATTCCCCAAAGGCCCAGATATCGAGGCCATTGAGGATCAAGCCTTTGGGACCACCCGCAGCGGCAGGAATGATGGCGATATCTGCCGCCTGCATGCCTTCGGCGGCAATGCGGGCACGGGCCCGCTTGCCGAG
>Ga0187842_1000890_pt1 | contig 14325 bp, 17 predicted proteins | sample SpaLakP09_SKY_41_FD_134514 | JGI IMG/M metagenome (GOLD analysis project Ga0187842, IMG submission 134514) | Oligotrophic lake water microbial communities from Sparkling Lake, Wisconsin, USA - SP09_SKY_41 | ecosystem: Environmental > Aquatic > Freshwater > Lake | place: USA: Sparkling Lake... | reverse complement strand
TAGACGATTTTACGAATCATCAGATTGATCTGGAATAAATTACTAAAATAACTCATAGCTCTGCCTCACCAATTTTGATCAAATAAAAACCTCTATCGCAAATACTTACTCGATATTTAAGGTCTTTTCCTAAAATTTCTGAATGTTCAAGTGGAGCATAAGTTGGAGCACCCGTAGGTCCGGGGGTGATTTTGTCAAAAACGAGAGTACCACTCGACTCCTGATCAGCTTTACTACACGCTTTAGAAAAAACAGGGTGGGCATGATTAATATGGTTCACGAAATCTTTGAATGTACCTTCAGTTCCAAATAAATCCGCAATACAGTCACCCCATGTATTTTCTTTTTCCGCTTTTTCTTTCGGAAAACAACTTTTGGGAGTGGGGCCCGGGGTTGCATCAATGTTCTTGTTGAACTCATCTGCCCAAGCCAAGTAGACTTCACCTTGCGCTTTAGCCTTTTCTAAGTTGATAGCCACTTGGTAAAGGTCTTTACCAAGATAGGCCACAACACACAGGTTCACGATTAAAAAACCTAAGAAAAAGAGATCCGAGCGTGTTGGACCCAGTTTGGAACTAGATTTCATAAAAAATCCCTAAATATGCTAAATATTAAATATATGAATAATTTATGAACAATATAAACGATATTTCTCTTATAAGTAGTTAATTATTAATAAAAAATTCAATTATTTATGAATTCATGCTCTAAAAAGGTGCGACAGTACATAACGAATTACTCTGGTTTGGTGAAACGATGGAAAGATACTCTCCGCATGTTCTGACTGAAGTAAAAAAATCACCGCTGTAAAAATTCAAGAGGAGGCGTATTAGAAATCAATTAACCAAGATTTTTTCTTGAAAAACACGAATAAATAGACTATTCTTATAAAAATATTAATCAATTGTGGCTTCAAGAAATACTTCAAATATATCTGGGTGAAGCCAGAAAGCGATGGAAAAATGGTTAAAACGCACGATGTGTTTCAAAATGAACAAGGTCAGTTAGCTCACATTCGTAGAGTTTATGGGGACTCTGAGCAGTCCCTGGTCGAGTTCATTTATCGGGGCGATAGTAGTTTGCAATACCAGAAATTAGATTCTTTTTTGCAAGAATTTACTTGGGTTGATTATTTTGGTTGGCCAATACATGAGAAAGCCAGTAGCTAGTTCAGATGTACTTTTAAATACGTAAGTAAAATGAACAATTTCTAGTAATCTATTTGGCATCAAGGGACTTTTGGAAATGAATCGAATATTCGATGAATAGTTGATCTATCATTAGCCGTATATTTTTTAAAGTAATATAGTTGTATTCGATGGCTTTAATTGGGTAATCCGAAAAGCCAAGCCTTAAGTTAAAGGAATCTTCCTATGTTATTTCAAGTAGTAGTGCAATCAAGTCTTCGAAAAATAAAAAACCAATTATATAAATGGGCGCATTTAGAAGAAACGGTTGAGAAAGATAAGCACAGTACTGATAAATCTGGTCTCATTCTGATGCTCTTGATTATTGGGGCAGTCATTGCCGTTATCTTTTTTTCTGGAATGCCTGAGAGATAAATTGCGTAATCAATTACAGTGCATGATTACTGTAAATAATCGTTTTTTGATTTTGATTAGGACCATCTTTCGAATAAATTCTTTGAAATTCATGCTTGTCAAATACCTCCTGGTGCATCGGGATGTTGTAGATACAAATACATGGCGTACTACCAATTTTGCTCAATACCGCATCTAGCAAATATGCATCAAAGGGGTTAAATAAATAGATAATCAATGGTTTATTAAACTGCTGATAATCAAAGTGCTGCGCATCAACGTGATAAAAATTTCCGGATTGTTTAAAAACTTGCACATAGTTCTTTTGAGCAATCTTGATAAAAGGCTCATAGTAATCAAGGCCATAAATGAATTGATTTTGGGCTAGTCGCCGGTTCTGTATTTCCCAAACGAGGCAGGCTTTTCCTTTACCGCAACCTAGGTCAATAAAAACATAATCAGAAAAATGATTTTTTAACAGATGAATCAGAACCTGATGCGAGTTTTTGACTTCATTAGTCCACGAGGCATAGTATGCTTTGCCATGTTTTAAATCGACAATTGGTAAAAAATCAGCCTTATCGACGACTTCATAAGTCGTCGTGCCGTGGATCAGATCAAATAGCTGGCGCTCCAAAAAATTATGCCAAGTTTTTTGAAGTATATTAAAGAATGTCATAGAGGATGAGCTATAGAAAAATACCAATCATCTGAAAAGGCTATAGAGAATGATGGTCAAGCAAATAACCTAATCAATTTGTATAAAAAGGTTGCACATATTTTGTAAAGAATTCTTATTGGGAATTCACAAGTTATTGACGAGACAGGGTATGATAGCTATTGTACTTCTTAAGTAGATAGCAATCTTAGTGAAGATTCGGACGATTTAATGAAAAATATTCAATTCATCTTTTTAATGAGTTTGGCAAGCATTCTTGCTTTGGGGTGCTCTAAAGCTCCGCAGGAAGTCGCCAAAGATGGCTCAGACAAAGCAATCGATGCGAACTCTTCCGAAAAACACGATCAGAAGGATGCAAGTAAGGCTCTTCCTGCTGCAAAAGAAGAGAAAAAAGCCATTTATGTTGAGCTAATTGATCCTATTTTTATCAATTTACCAGCTTCACCTGGTAAAAAGGGGGGAGAGCACTTTCTGGAGGTTGAGCTCATCCTTCAAACGGCGAATAGTTCAGTAGAGGGTTATGCCGAGAAGATGAAGGCGGACGTGAAAGCAATGGTTATTTCGATTGGCGCTCTGCGTGAGAAAGAGCTATTATTTAAGCAGGACGAAAAAGCGATGCTTGCTAAAGAGATAGCGATTGGACTTAGCTCTTTATTTGATCCAGAACTTACAATGACTTATTTACAATATCAACAAACGGATGAATTAAATCCACAAACGATTGGCCGGTTAAAGGCGATGGGCCTATTTCCGAGGGTGGCTAAAGTAGAGCTCTCTAATGAGGCCTTGATTGGCGCTAGGGCGCTTTCTTTAAAGGACCTTCCGGTGCAAGCTGTACTATTCAAAAAATTTAAGATGCAATAATCAGATTCAAAAAGTTTTAGATTATGTTGCATTGAAATGTTCTAAAGCCAGTTCGGCACATTCTGCCACATGAGTTAGGTGAATCATGTGATATTCGGATGGGATATGAGACAGACGAATATTGGGAATATGCTCTTGTAAAAGCCTTTCTTGATCAGCATCCGTTATTTGCCCATGATGTGGAAAGATAGCTAGGGTTGGACAAGATATTTTTGATAAAAACTGGAGTGCATGAGCATTACTTACCAGTTCTGAGTATCGAATTAAAGTTTCTGGGTTTCCCTTAGCAAACTCATCAACATACCAATTAATTAATTGTGGATCGGTCTCAGGTGGAAATCGAGTCATGATACTAGTTTGACGAACCCACTCTTTGATCCCCATTGATTTCATAGCCTCCAAGCGACTAGAGTATCCAAGCGCGTACTTTTCTTTCATCGAGTCATTGATATATACAGGGGTTGCAATGAGGGTCAGTGATTGAATTAATTTAGGATATTCGGCTGCGAGAATAATACCTAAAATTCCTCCCATAGATTCACCACAAAAATAGACTGGGCCAGAACAAGTCGTAGTGATAATTTTTACAAGATCTTCAAGGCATGCCTCAATAGTAATTTGAGAAATCGGGAACTTACTCGATTGCCCAACCCCCCTCATATCTGGACGAATTACGCGATAGTGACTTGATAGAAAAGGAATCCAGCGATACCAGAATCCGCTATTACGGCCATTGCCATGTTGTAAGACGATGGTAGGTTTGTTTTCCCAAGGATCTGTGAAGTCATCTTCTTGGTAGAAAATATGATGCGTAGAATTAACGGCAAGAGTGGGCATAAAGAGTCAATCCAACTCAAGTTTTATCTTTTTTGTAAGTAGCGCCCATTGGTTTTTTTCAAGAATAAAAAAATCATGGAACTCTTTAGGGGTGCTACCAATAGGGATAGCACCATCATTACTGAGCCGACTTAAAATATCGGGATCTTTAAGAGCTTTAGCAATTTCGATAGATAGCTGTTGAACGACCTGATTAGGCGTTTTAGCTGGCAAGAATACGCCATACCAACCATCGACTTCGTAATTGGGGTAGCCCAGCTCCTTAATGGTGGGAATATCTGGTAGGGCAGGCGAGCGAGCACCACTGGTAATCGCTAAAATTTTCAATTTCTTTGCACGCACCAGCCCCGCTCCAGCTAGGAGATTATTTAACATGGACTGAACTTGCCCACTGACCAGATCATTATTTGCAGGTGCAGCGCCTTTATATGGAACGTGAATCATTTGCAAGCCTGCGGTATCGGTTAATAACTCCATGCCGAGGTGCGGCGCACTACCAGTGCCTGAGGAAGCATAACTGATCTTACCCGGATTTTTTTTCGCTAACTCGATAAATTCTTTAAAGGAATTGGCTGGAGAATTAGCTGGAACGGTAAAGAGGTAAGGATATTTAGCGACGAGGGATACTGCTACAAAATCAGTATCCGTACTGTAGGGAATCTTTTTAGTGACTGCTGGTGCGATTGCGTGCGAGGCAATTGTTAGTAATATCGTGGATCCATCTGGCGCAGACCTAGCTACAAAATCTGCCCCAATTACGCCATTTGCCCCTGACTTATTCTCGACAATAATCGACTGATTGATCTGGGAGCTTAATTTATTGGCGAGAGCACGGGCAACAGCATCGGTGCCTCCACCGGCTGGAAAAGGAACTATTAACTTCATTGGTTTATTTTGCCAGTCTTGGGCATGAATAAATGGTGAGTAGCATAGAAAAAAGAAAATTGTAAGAAAGTATTTCAAAATGTTTCCAATGATGAGGTGATGCTGTAAAGGTTTAATAAGTAATAGGACAGAATAATATGATCTATTAAACTCTAGGGATAAAATCTACATTTAAAGAGAATAATTAAAGTTTAATCGAATAGACTTAGAGCATGGAGAGTTGATGAAATTATTGAATAAAAACCATAGATTGTGGACCTTAACTTTTTTGTTACTTGTATTGTTTGCTGGCCAATCAATGGCACAAACGCCATGGCCGAATAGGCCAATTAAGCTTGTAGCTTCATTTCCTGCTGGTGGTGCAAGCGATGTTTTAGCGCGTCTTTTAGCGCAAAAACTCAGTGATGGATTAGGGCAAACAGTAACGGTTGAGAATCGTCCTGGAGCAACGGGTAACTTAGGCCATGAATATGCGGCAAACTTACCTGGAGATGGTTATACACTCTTACTAACGAGTAGTAGTGTTCTCGTCATTAATCCGCATATGTACAAAAGATTGGGCTATGATGTTTTTAATGATTTTGTGCCAATTTCAATGGTTGCATCTGCTGGCTTGGTCGTAGTTGTGCATCCTGGGCTGCCTATTTACAGTCTTGCTGAGCTGACTGCCTATGCTAAAGCGAAGCCTGGTCAGATTAATTTTGGATCGAGTGGTCAGGGCGCTGCTTCACGTATATTTGGAGAAATGTATAAGAACGCAGTCAGCGTTGAAATTACCCATATTCCCTACAAAGGAAATGTGCAAGCCGTCAATGATTTACTTGCTGGCCAAATTCAGATGATGTTTTCAGATATGGTGCCAGCTATTCCGCAAATTAAAGGTGGCAAGTTAAGGCCATTGGCAGTGGCAGCGCCAAAGCGTTTGGAAATTCTTCCAGATATACCCACAATGACAGAGCTTGGCTTACCTGGTTTTGAAAATGCGACATGGTGGGCAATGATAGCGCCTAAAGGTACCCTACCTTTAGTGGTTACAAGAATTAATAGTGAGTTAGGTAAAGCGATGACATTACCTGATGTGTTGGAAGTATATACAAGGCTTGGAATGACTACACAACACAGTTCCCCAGCAAAGGTATTTGAGCAAGTTCGCGTTCAGTCTGCGGCTATGGGTAAATTATTAAAGTCCGTAGGAGTGCAACCAGAATAGGCCGTTTAGTTGTTATTGATTGAAGGAGTTAAGGTAATTCTAGAAATATGGAATAAAACCTTTTTCTCATTTTTCTCAGTAATAATTTTTTTATCTTTTCTTTTATTAAAATTCGGTTCGATATGAATGGGATGATTTTTTAGCATTAAAAAATCGGAAAATTCTTTTTTGCTTAACTTCACACGCATATGATTAGCAGAGGTATGGGGGCGGTGATTCAACTCTAACCAACCGATGCTTTGAGCTTCACAATCCTTGGGAATTGCGTAAATCGGATCTTCTTCAAAGTCGATTGAAAAGTAGAACATATTGCCAAGTTCGCCAGTCAGATCAATACCATGTTCAGCTAGCCCCTCATTAATCTGGGTAATTTCTCCAACATAGTTCATTTCAGATTTGTTAATCCAAGTACCATCTTGGAAGTATCCTTGATCCATTTTGATTGATTCAAGTTTAAGTCGGATATTTACAGTATCAGTCATGAGATAAATTTTTCCATTAGGTCAGATTACGATGTACCCTTGCATAATTAATATTTTTCGTACTTAGAACAATATATCACTTCATCGATACTTTGCTAAAACCGAAACTCATTCAGACGATATCGCTTCATGGGTTTGTTTTCGGACATCTTTAGATTCGAAGTACGAATGACTGAGAATCGAGGTTTTAAGAAGTCTACAAATGAGAAAACCCACAATTTTTGTCTTGTGGGTTTTTATTTAAATCTGCAGAAAAGAACGTAACTCTATACTTAGGCACTTTGTCAACTTACAATCCTGTAAGTCATTGATTTTGGTGGCGAATCAGGGATTTGAACCCCGGACCTGCGGATTATGATTCCGTCGCTCTAACCAGCTGAGCTAATTCGCCGAACTTTAAATTATAGACTATATGAATATTGCTGTCTATTGTGGGGGCCCCCAATTTTCTTACCATTAAACAGCCTTGGGTTTAATCGATTTTTGCTATGAGTTCTAGCGCACGCTTACCACACAGTTTTTGAGAGTTAGCTTACGGGGATATTTCCACAAGAGGTATGATAGAAATATCTTTAGTAAAAACTTCTAGGATTGAAATGATATTTCAAGATCAAACCGTTCAAAAAAGAGTTAGCCAAGAGGAGTGGGAAGCGAGAGTGCAGCTTGCTGCATGTTACCGATTTGCAGCTCATTTTCGTATGACTGATTTAATTTATACCCATATTTCTGCAAGGGTTCCCGGTGAGGATAATCATTTTCTATTAAACGCTTTTGGCTTAATGTGGGATGAAGTGAAAGCGTCAAACTTAGTCAAAATCACATTAGATGGTCAAGTCATTGATGATCCAACGGGCCTCGGTTTTAATGAAGCGGGTTTTGTTATTCATAGTGCTATCCATGGGGCAAGACATGACGTAGCATGCGTCATGCATACCCATACTCCAGCAGAGTGGCGGTTTCAGCTCAGGAGCATGGTCTTTTGCCGATTTCGCAACATGCGATGAGACTTACGGGTAACGTTGGATATCACGATTACGAGGGAGTTGCTTTAGATTTAGAGGAGCGCGCCCGTTTAGTGTTGGATATTGGCCATAAGATGACTTTAATATTACACAATCATGGATTATTGACATGCGGAACCAGCGTAAGAGAAGCATTTGATTATATGTACTATTTGGAGCGTGCCTGTCAGATCCAAATTGCAGCTTTATCGGGAGGGGGTAAATTGATTATTCCTACAGAAGAAGTTGCTCAAAAAGTTGCCAATAGTTTTGCGAGGCCTGGTTATCAAGAAAAAAAAGGAGAATGGCGTGCACTTTTGCGGATGCTTGACCGAGCGAATCCATCTTATAAAACGTGATCAATCAGTCATTGAACGAATAAATTTTTAACGAGTGATTCAAAGAAAGTAATTCACAGATGAACCAAAAAAAATTCTTGAGTGGCAGTATTCGTCAAGCTGACTATGATCCCGTTAGTCAGCAACTAGATGTAGTTTTTGAAAATAAAACAGTGTTGGCTTACAAAAATGTTCCCGAATGGATCTTTCAGAAGTTATCAACAGATCCAAGCCCTAGGTCGTTCTGGGAGGATAATATTTCCGAAGAATATAGTAAGTGCACCCCCCTAGATCGCAATAAAAGTAAAGGGTCTAGTCAACAACTTCGAGAATTATTCGGCGATTAAGATTGTTTTAAATAGCTAATTTTATGTAGGAATAAAAAGGAGACCGATGATGAATAATCAAACTAATATAGAGCCAACTATAGAGCCTCAAGCAAGAACTCCAGGTGCTAAGCGGGCTGGTAAGGGAGAGTTTTTCTTTGATTTGAAGCAAGTAAATCAAATTATGGGTGGGCCTGATTATTCTCCAGTCTTTGGGGGATGTGTGGAGGGTGACCGAATGATGGTTGCAGTGATGAGAGCGCCTGCTGGAAAGTTTGCAGATTTACATAGTCACCCAAACGAACAGTGGATTTATATTTTAGAGGGCCGGTTAGAGTTTCACATCGAGGATCAAGTACAAATCTTAGGACCAGGGGCTGTTATTTATATTCCTGCGGAAAAATTACATAAAGCTGGCGCCTTACCTGACTCGGATTGTGTTTTTTTTGCCTGCAAAGACGCTGCCAGTGGATTACATGGCACGAAGCACCCGGAGTAAGATGAGTCAAAGCTTGCAAGTTGAATTGATTACTCCGGTAAACTCTTCTTAAGGGAGTGGGAGTATTGAGGGGTTATTCTAAAGTGATGCGCAATGAATGTGCCTTGGATACTTACATAAAACACCATAATTTAATCAGATGATTAAATTACTCCCGTTAATCTTAGGGAAATTACTAATTCTCGTCATCATCAATTCAATTGATACTTAGACCCTATTAGGGAGATTTATTCTTTCTAGACAAAGTTGATTTTTTTAAAGGTGCTGAGTATCTTGATTGAGCTTTTAAATATTCTGCAGTTGACTCTATATATAGGTGGTATGGCGCTTTTTGGGCAAGGACTGTTGTATGTTCTAACTGGTCAGGGTAGGCAGGGTAATATGTTCTATCAGCTATTTCAGGTTCTTAATAAACCATGGGTCAAGCTTGCTAGACTCATTGCACCAAAACAAATTATTGACCACCAAATTCCTTTTGTGGCTTTTTGCGTAGTTTCTTCCTTGTATATTGCAGTTACGCTTGCAAAAATTGAGCATTGTATTTCTGTGGGTATCCAGACATGCAAATAGGTCAAAAAATTTCTTGGGGTTTTTATAAATTCAAGGCCACTAGTTTAATTGCCCTTGGTTTGCGTCAAATGGCGACAGCACAATTTCATCAAATGCTGATTGATTTTCCAGGTGATATGTATGCCTTGTCGAGCTTAGCTTTTTTAAAGATGGAGTCCGGTGATAAAAAGGGAGCAATTGATGATTACCAGTCGATTGTTAAAAATTCGAATGTACCTGCACAGATTTGGTACAACTTAGGGTTTTTACAAGAAGAGCAGGGTATGGTTCAAGAAGCGGAGGTAAGTTTTTTAGCGGCTCTCAAAATGGATGAGCATTTTGATCAAGCATGGTACGGCCTTGGCTTGGCCTTAATCCAGCAAAAAAGATTTGATGAGGCGATTAAGGCCCTTAAGCAAAATACTAAATTACAGCCAATGAGTCCTTATGCATGGTATCAATTAGCTAGAGTTTATGTCGAGCGAGAAAAGCCCGATGAGGCATTAAAAATTATTCGACATTTAAAGGATTTTGAGCCGAAATTTGCAAAACAATTAGAGCGTGAAACAGGATTAGTAACAAATTAGTATTTGGATTATTCAATAGTTTTTTTAACTTAAGGAGTAACTGTTATGCAATTAACAGATTCGCACAAGCAGTATTGGCAAAAAAACATGCGGATAACAGGGCTACTGTTATTTATCTGGTTTGTTGTTACCTATGTTGTTAGTTTTAATGCTCGAGATTTGTCCTTTACCTTTTTTGGTTGGCCATTTAGTTTTTGGATGGGCGCACAAGGCTCTTTAGTAGTTTATGTTTTATTAATCGCATACTATGCTCATTACATGAATAATCTGGATAAAGAGTACGATTGTGCCGAAGTGGAGGAGGAATAATCATGGCTGGAATGACACCTGAAGGAACTGGCGGACTATTTTCTGGGGGCACGAATGCCGCCTTTAAAAGCCAATTAAACAAAGTTTACACGTGGTACACGGGAGGCTTCATACTTTTTGTGATTGTTTTGGCTGTATTTGAGCAAATGGGTATGGGCAGAGCCATGATTGGCTATTGCTTTTTAGGGGCTACGGTCCTTTTATATGCTGGTATTGGAGTAATGAGTCGAACCAATGATGCCGCCGAATATTATGTGGCGGGTCGAAGAGTGCCGGCTCTTTACAACGGTATGGCGACTGGTGCAGACTGGATGTCGGCGGCTTCTTTTATTGGTATGGCGGGTACCTTATACCTTACTGGTTATAGTGGCTTGGCATTTATCATGGGTTGGACTGGAGGTTATTGTCTAGTTGCATTATTCTTGGCGCCATATCTTAGAAAGTTTGGTCAATTTACCATTCCAGACTTCCTTGGAGAGCGGTACGACGGTAACTTACCACGTTTACTTGGAATTATTGCTGCCATTCTTTGTTCATTTACGTATGTCGTTGCTCAAATTTATGGCGTTGGCTTAATTACTACGCGACTAGCTGGAGTACCTTTTGAACTAGGAATTTTCTTAGGACTTGGTGGTATTTTGGTTTGTTCTTTTTTAGGTGGTATGCGGGCAGTGACTTGGACTCAAGTCGCCCAGTACATCATCTTGATCATTGCTTATTTGGTTCCAGTTATTTGGTTGTCAGTCAAGCAAACTAATTTTCCAGTTCCCCAATTAATTTATGGTTACCAATTAGAAAAAGTATCAGCTAAAGAGGTCGAGCTAATTAAAGATCCAAAGGAATTAGAGGTGAGAGGAATTTTCAAAGAGCGCGCTGTTGTTTTGGGTGAAAAACTCAAAGATGTTCCAGCTGCATTAGCAAATGATAAAGCTGTGGCAGAAAAATCAGTTGCTGATTTAAAGGCGAGTAATGCCCCTGCACCAGAAATTGCTGCTGCAGAAAAAGTTTTAGCAGCGGTTCCGGCGAATGCAGATGCGGCTAAAGCAGCCTGGACTAAAGCCAAGGCTGCGGCAGAGGCTAGAGATAAACCTCTAGCTGGTATGCCAAGGCATGCGGCACAGTTTGCTGGAGATCCTGCAGGAGACGAAAAGGCCAAGAAAGCCTTTGAGACATCACGCTTAAATTTCTTAGCCTTAATTTTCTGTTTGATGGTGGGTACTGCGGCATTGCCTCATATTTTAATGCGGTATTACACCACGCCCTCTGTTAAGCAAGCGCGTGAGTCGGTGACCTGGTCTTTGTTCTTCATATTTTTGTTATATTTCACGGCACCAGCCTTAGCGGTTCTCGTCAAATACGAAATATTTAGTACTCTTGTAGGTACCCCTTTTGATCAGTTGCCAGCTTGGATTGGTCAATGGGCTAAGGTAGATCCGGCATTACTCTCGGTCTCTGATATTAACAAGGACGGTATTTTCCAGTTAGCAGAAATGACGATTGGTGGCGATATTATTGTGTTAGCAACACCAGAGATCGGTGGCTTACCATATGTTATTTCAGGCATGGTTGCGGCTGGCGGTTTAGCAGCTGCTTTGTCAACAGCTGATGGACTACTGTTGACAATTGCCAACGCGCTATCACACGATTTGTACTACAAGATGATCAACCCAAATGCACCAGCAGCTAAGCGGGTATTGATTTCAAAAGTATTATTGTTGGTAGTAGCATTAGCAGCTGCTTACGTAGCTGCTCAAAAACCAGCAGATATTTTGTTCTTAGTCTCGGCTGCGTTTTCCTTTGCGGCAGCGGCATTCTTCCCCGCCCTAGTTCTAGGTATTTTCTGGAAACGGGCGAATAAGGCTGGGGCTTGTCTGGGCATGATTGCTGGTTTAGGCGTTACTTTTTACTATATGGCGACTACCCAAGTTTGGTTGCGTGGGGTATTTGGAGTAACTTCTCCGATTGAGCTTTGGTATGGAATTTTGCCGATTTCTGCTGGAGTATTTGGTGTACCACTTGGTTTTGCAGTGATTATCTTAGTAAGTCTGGTTACTCCAGCACCTAGAAAAGATATTCAAGAGTTAGTCGATCATGTGCGTTACCCAATACTTCGTGGTGATACGGTTAATACGATAGCAACCTGATTTTTGATTGTTCGATTAATAAAAAGCCCGCTACCAGCGGGTTTTTTATTAACTTCAGATGATCCTTGATTCAATCAAGTGCGTAATGTTATAAATGAGGGCAAATATCGATAAAAATTGTTTAAAATTTCATCGTGTCCAACAAAGAGTCAATCAAAGGAAATCATGCAAGCAGCTATCTATCATCAATTTGGTAAGGCCAAAGATGTTATTGAGGTTCGAGAAGTAGAAAAACCAGAGCCTCACGAGGGACAAATTCGGGTCAAGTTATTTTGTGCCGGAGTCAATCCGTCCGATATCAAGATGCGCTCTGGAACGTCCTGTCCTTTGACTGGTAATTGGCAAATACCAAGCAGTGATGGTGCCGGAATTGTTGATGCAATTGGGTCTGGAGTAGACCGTTTTAAATTAGGCCAGAGAGTTTGGGTGTTTAATGCCGCCTTTATGCGGCCGCAGGGAACGTCCTCTGAGTACACGGTGATTGAGTCTTGGATGGCATCTTCTTTGCCAGATCACTTATCCTACGCTCAGGGTGCTTGTTTGGGTATTCCTGTCATGACGGCGCATCGTTGTTTGTTCTCTGATGGGCCTATTGACGGAAAAACTGTCATGATTAGTGGCGGTGCTGGGGTGGTAGCGCATTATGCAATTCAGCTTGCTAAATGGGGTGGTGCAACCGTTGTTACGACGGTCAGTTCCGATATAAAAGCGCAGCATGCGAAAGCCGCAGGCGCTGATTGCATCATTAATTACCGTACAGAAAATGTCGTGGAACGCGTTTTAAGTTGGACTGAGCAAGTTGGGGTGGACCGTGTGCTTGAAGTAGATTTTGGTGCTAACTTAACTACAAATGCTCAAATATTAAAGCCTGGTGGTGTGAATGTGATGTATGCAGTTGTTGATCAACCAGCATTGCCTCTACCGGTACCAATGATGATGGCGAAAAATATTATCTTAAGATTTACTTTGATTTATGCCATTACGCCATCTGAAAGAGCTCAAATTTTAAGTGATATTGATACTTGGTTAAATACTAGAAAATGTCAATTTGCCATAGCAGCAAAGTTTCCTTTAAAGGACGTTGTTCAGGCTCATGAATTGATCGAGTCAGGCAACAAGATCGGGCACGTCATTTTAGAAATAGATTAGGGTTTATCAGACTTGTTGCTCTAATTGCTCACTCAGCGTTAACCATTGCTCCTCAATCTTTGCTAGCTCGCTAGTGGCATTGCCTATGAGGGTACTAGTTTGGGTAATTTCGTCTAAATGCGTTTGTAATACAAGCAGTTCTTGTAATTGATGTTCTTTTTGTTTGAGCTTGGCCATTTTTTCTTCTAACTGTTCTAATTGACGCACAAGTTTCTTCTGATCACTAGGAGTTGCTTGCGCAGGCTTTGCCAAGGATTTGTTTGAAATCTCATTTTGAATTATTCCGGTTAAGGAAAGTTGCTTGGCATTTTCTCTAGCCAATTTTGCCTCCTCTAACAAATACCGCTGGTAGTCCTCAAGATCTCCATCAAATGGTTTGATACCGCCTTTAGAGACCATCCAGAATTCATCGCAAACGGACCTGAGAAGTGCTCGGTCGTGACTAACTAGCATCACAGTACCTTCGAATTCATTTAAAGCCATGGCTAAAGCCTCACGGGTGGCTAAATCGAGGTGGTTCGTTGGCTCATCTAGTAATAGTAGATTAGGTCTTTGCCAGACAATCATGCACAACACTAGGCGGGCTTTTTCTCCGCCACTCATACTGCCAACACGCTGGAAAATCATATCGCCACCAAAGTTAAACATACCCAAAAAGCCTCTCAGATCCTGCTCTCTGGTCGCTTGACCACTTAAACGATTTTCGCTAGTAAGTTTTTTGACAAGCCCAATCATATGCTCTAAAGGGTTGTCTGATGGATTTAAGACATCGAGTTCTTGTTGAGCAAAGTAGCCGATGCTAAGCCCGCGCCCTTCAGTCAATTCTCCTTCAAGAGGTTTTAAAACGCGCGCAATAGTCTTTACAAAGGTGGACTTACCCTGACCATTTGCGCCTAAAATTCCAAGACGTTGCCCTGCTAAAACC
>Ga0187842_1000887_pt1 | contig 14372 bp, 13 predicted proteins | sample SpaLakP09_SKY_41_FD_134514 | JGI IMG/M metagenome (GOLD analysis project Ga0187842, IMG submission 134514) | Oligotrophic lake water microbial communities from Sparkling Lake, Wisconsin, USA - SP09_SKY_41 | ecosystem: Environmental > Aquatic > Freshwater > Lake | place: USA: Sparkling Lake... | reverse complement strand
TCACGGTTCCACAGGTCGAACGGGGCCTTCTTCGGGATGTAGAGCAGCTGCGTGTACTCGCTGCGCCCTTCCACGCGGTTGTGCGTGTAGGCCAGCGGCGCCTCGCTGTCGTAGCTGATCTGCTTGTAGAACTCTTCGTACTGCTCGGCCGTGACCTCGCTCTTGCTGCGCGCCCACAGCGCCGAGGCCTTGTTGACCGGCTCCCACTCGTCCAGCACCACCTGCTTGGCGTTGTCAGCGTCCCACTCTTCCTTCTTCATCAGGATGGGGAGCGAGATGTGGTCGCTGTACTTGGCGATCGTCGACTTGACGCGCCAGGTCTTCGGGAACTCTTCCTCGCCATCGCGCAGGTGCAGGACGACGTCGGTGCCGCGGCCCGGCTTGGTGATGGTCTCGAGCTCGTACTCGCCGGTGCCTTCGCTGCTCCAGCGCACGCCCTGGTCTGCGGCCAAACCGGCGCGGCGGGTTTCGACGGTGATGCGATCGGCGACGATGAAGCCCGAGTAGAAGCCCACGCCGAACTGGCCGATCAACTGGGCATCCTTCTTCTGGTCGCCTTCGAGCTTGGCCATGAACTCGCGCGTGCCGCTCTTGGCGATGGTGCCCAGGTGCGAGGCGGCTTCCTCGGCGCTCATGCCGATACCGTTGTCGCTGATGGTCAACGTCTTGGCTTCCTCGTCGAAGCTGACGCGCACTTCCAGGTTCGGGGTGTCTTCAAACAGCGCCGCGTTGTCCAGAGCCTCGAAGCGCAGCTTGTCGCACGCGTCGCTGGCGTTGCTCACCAGCTCGCGCAGGAAGATCTCCTTGTTGGAGTACAGCGAGTGCGTGACGAGGTGCAGGATCTGCTTGACTTCGGCCTGGAAGGCGTGGGTTTGCTTGGTCATGGCGGGAGGTATTCCGTGAACGAAAACGCGGCCCACGTGGGGCCGCGCGATGCGGATTTCAAGAGCCGCGATTGTGTCAGCGGCGGGCCTTGACCGCCTCACTCAGCACGTCCAGCACCGCCAGCGAGTCGTCCCAGCCCAGGCAGGCGTCGGTGATGCTCTGGCCGTAGGTCAGCTTGGCCGGGTCGTCCTGGCCCGGCGTGAACTTCTGGGCGCCATCGTTCAGGTGACTTTCCACCATGACGCCGAAGATGCTGTTGCTGCCCTCGCGCATCTGGCCGGCGATGTCGCGAGCCACGTCCACCTGGCGCTGGTGCTGCTTGCTGGAATTGGCGTGCGAGCAGTCCACCATCAGGCGCTCGGGCAGCTTGGCCTTGGCCAGGTCGGCGCAGGCGGCGGCGACATTGGCCGCGTCGTAGTTCGGCGCCTTGCCGCCGCGCAGGATGACGTGGCAGTCCTCGTTGCCGCTGGTCTGCACGATGGCGACCTGGCCGTTCTTGTGGACCGACAGGAAGTGGTGGCCCCGCGCCGCCGCCTGGATGGCGTCGGTGGCGATCTTGATGTTGCCGTCGGTGCCGTTCTTGAAGCCGATGGGCGCGGACAGGCCCGAGGCCAGTTCGCGGTGCACCTGGCTCTCGGTCGTGCGCGCGCCGATGGCGCCCCAGGCGATCAGGTCGCCGATGTACTGCGGCGAGATCACGTCCAGGAACTCGCTGCCTGCCGGCACGCCCAGGCGGTTGATCTCCAGCAGCAGCTGGCGGGCGATGCGCAGGCCCTCGTCGATGCGGTAGCTCTCGTCCAGGTAAGGGTCGTTGATCAGCCCCTTCCAGCCCACCGTCGTGCGTGGCTTCTCGAAGTACACGCGCATGACGATCTCCAGCGTGCCGGCGTACTTCTCGCGTTCGAGCTTGAGCTTGCGGGCGTATTCCAGCGCGGCGTTGGGGTCGTGGATGGAGCAGGGGCCGATGACGACGAGCAGGCGGTCATCCTCGCCGCTCATGATCTTGCGGATGCGCTGGCGGGTGCTGCTGATCAGGCCTTCCATCGCGGTGCCGCGGATGGGGAAGAAGCGGATCAGGTGTTCCGGCGGCGGCAGCGGCGTGATGTCGAGGATGCGCTCGTCATCGGTGGCGCTGGTCTTGTCGTCCTGGGAGTACCAGCGCTGGGCTTCGGGTTCGACGTTGGAGACTTTGGCGTTCATCTTCGGCACCTTGAAAAACAAAAAACCGCCGGGCTTTGGCGGCCTCGGCGGTTTGGGGGAGTTCTGTGTTCAGCGCGCGCTCAGGACTCTCCACCGCCGGGGCGGGGAAAAAACCAAAAGCTAAAAAATGCGGCGCGGGACATTGGGGCGGAATCTAGCACGTCGCCTGATTCGAGCGCCTTTCGTCGCTAGGCAAGCTGGACTTGCCCAAGCCGGCCGCATCAAGCATCGCCCCTCACCCAAGCGCTCCCCCAGCTCCGCCCAAGATAGCCACTGTGGACGGCCACCTTGAGGTGCTTGCCAACCTCAATGGTCTGGAACACCGGTTTCTCAACCGGGACCGACATCACTCCACCCGCCGCCGACCGCACATGCAAAGCATGGTGCAAGCCGCGACGAGTGGTCGTGACGCTCTTGCGCTCGACCGTTACTTCGACCCACTGAGGAACCGGGTCGCCATATCGGTGGTTGACGAGCTCTGCCGCAACGCTTGCGGCCAAGGCCAAAGCAACGAGCGCAAAACCACCTGCAATAAGCGGCGCCACGAAACGGCCCCGAGCAGTTGCACCCAGGAAAATTAGCGTCGGCACCAAGCCGACAGCGCAAACACCAGCTATGCCTTTGAAAGCCAACCACCAGGCGCCTTCAGCAAAAGCCACTGGCTGCGATGGGAGGTAGACGCTAAGCGCCAGCGCTAACGAGATCCCACCAAAGAAGACCATCCATAGACGGTTTGCCAGGGGCGATGCATTCGCCGTCACCTACGGTTCTCTCAAGCCGTCCCACCCACCGTCAGCCCGTCGATGCGCAACGTCGGCTGCCCCACACCCACCGGCACGCTCTGGCCTTCCTTGCCGCACACACCCACGCCGGTGTCCAGCGCCATGTCGTTGCCGATCATGCTGACGCGGGTCAGCGCGTCGGGGCCGTTGCCGATGATGGTGGCGCCCTTGACCGGGTACTGGATCTTGCCGTTCTCGACCCAATAGGCCTCGCTGGCCGAGAACACGAACTTGCCGCTGGTGATATCGACCTGGCCGCCGCCGAAGTTGGTGGCGTACAGGCCCTTCTTGATCGACGCGACGATCTCCTTGGGGTCGTCCTTGCCGCCCAGCATGTAGGTGTTGGTCATGCGCGGCATGGGCACATGGGCGTAGCTCTCGCGGCGGCCGTTGCCGGTGGGGGCGGTCTTCATCAGGCGGGCGTTCATGGCGTCCTGGATGTAGCCCTTCAGGATGCCGTCCTCGATCAGCACGTTGCGCTGGCTGGCGCAGCCCTCGTCGTCGACGTTCAGCGAGCCGCGGCGGTCCGGCAGCGTGCCGTCGTCCAGCACCGTCACGCCCTTGGCGGCCACGCGCTGGCCGATGCGGCCGGCGAAGGCGCTCGACCCCTTGCGGTTGAAGTCGCCTTCCAGCCCGTGGCCAACCGCCTCGTGCAGCAGCACGCCTGGCCAGCCCGGGCCGACGACGACGACCATCTCGCCGGCCGGTGCGGGGCGGCTCTCCAGATTCGTCAGCGCCGCGTGCACCGCCTGCTCGACGTAGCTGGCGATCATCTCGTCGGTGAAATAGGCCAGGCCGAAGCGGCCGCCACCGCCGCCCGAACCCACCTCGCGGCGGCCGTTGCTCTCGGCGATGACGGTGATGGACAGGCGCACCAGCGGGCGCACATCGGCCGCCAGCGTGCCGTCGGCACGCGCGATCAGCACCACCTCGTGCTCGGCTGCCAGGCCGGCCATGACCTGGGCGATACGCGGATCCTTTGCACGAGCCATCTTCTCGGCGCGCTCCAACAGCGCCACCTTGGCCGCGCTGTCGAGGCTGGCGATGGGGTCGGACACACCGTACAGCTCGCGGCTACCGGCCACGCGGTGGGCGCCGGGCACCTTGACCTTCTTGCTCTGGCCCGCCGCAGCAATCGTGCGCACCGTGCGGGCGGCATCCAGCAGCGAGTCCAGCGAGATGTCGTCAGAGTAGGCGAACGCCGTCTTCTCGCCGGCCACGGCACGCACGCCCACGCCCTGATCGATGCTGAAGCTGCCGCTTTTGACGATGCCCTCCTCAAGGCTCCAGCCCTCGGCGCGCGTGGTCTGGAAATAGAGATCAGCGTCGTCGACGCGGTGCTCGGTGATGAGGCGCAGCGCCTGCGAGAGCGAGGCCTCGGTCAGGCCGAAGGGCTCCAGCAGTTGCGAGCGGGCGGTGGCGAGGCGGGCCAGGGTGGGTTCGACGGCGATCATGGGTTGATTCTAGGAACTCAGGCGTCAGACCTTGAAAGACTTAGGGCCAACCGGTTACCAGGGCCGTGTCGACCGCTCGCCAAAATCCTTCGTTATGGACGGGCCTTGCAACCCGACAACCCCAGGAGCACCCGATGAAGACCACCCACAAGACCCTGATCGCCCTGCTGACGCTGGCCAGCGCCGCCGCCTTTGCCCAGACCCCCGGCACCAACACGCCGCGCGTTGACCAGCGCGAAGCCAACCAGCAGGCGCGCATCGCCCAGGGTGCGGCCAACGGCAGCCTGACGGCGCAGGAGACGCAGCGCCTGGAGAAGGAGCAGGCACACATCAACAACGCCGAGGCCAGGGCCAAGGCCGACGGCACGGTGACGGCCAAGGAGCGCCGCCGTCTGCATGCGATGCAGGACGGCGCCAGCCGCGATGTGCGCCGCAAGAAGCACAACGACCGCACGGCCGGCTCGGGCAACTGACACGCCTGCTAACAAATCAGCGCCCGGACAGGCCCTGCTAGGGATGCCCCCGGGCCAGTCTGAAGAACAGCATCCAGCGCTCCTGCACCACGTCGGAGCGCTGAATGAAGTTGCTTGTCATTGCCAGCCTTGCGCTGGCCTCCGCCGGGGCCGCACCCGCCGCCACGCTGGTCGGTTCCGGCTTTGACCAACCCGTCTTCCTGGGCGCGCCCGTCGGCGACTCGCGACTTTTCGTTGTGGAAAAAGGCGGGCTCATCAAGGCTTGGGACAGCAATGGCGCCGTGTCCGTCGCGCTGGACCTGACGACCAAAATCAACACCAGCGGCGAGCGCGGCCTGCTGGGCCTGGCCTTCGACCCCGGCTTCGCGACCAATGGCCGCATCTACGTCGACTACATCGACAAGACGACGCTGAGCACGGTCGTCGAAAGCTATTCGCTGACCGCTAGCGACATCAACGCCAGCGCGCGCACCATCATCACGGTCGGCCAGCCTGCCGGCCGCAGCAACCACAAGGCGGGCTGGATAGGCTTCAGCGCCGCCGACCCAGGCAATCTCTACATCGCGACCGGCGACGGCGGCAGCGGCAACGACCCCGACAACAACGCCCAGAACCTGAACAGCAACCTCGGCAAGCTGCTGCGCGTCACGCCTGGCGCCGATGGCGGCTACACGGTGCCGACGAGCAACCCCTTCGTCGGCGTGGCCGGCAACGACGAGATCTGGGCCTATGGCCTGCGCAACCCCTTCCGCAACAGCTTCGACCGGGCCACGGGAGACCTTTGGATAGGCGACGTGGGCCAGGGCACCCGCGAGGAGATCGACTTCGCATCCGCCGCCGCAGGCCTGGGCCGTGGCGCCAACTACGGCTGGCGTGTGCGTGAAGGCGGCATCGCCACGCCGGGCATCAGCGACCCCACGCCGGCCAACCTGACCGGCCCGCTGTTCGACTACGGCCGCGCGAACGGTGACGGCACGGTCATAGGCGGCTATGTCTACCGTGGCGGCGGTGACGCGGCGCTGGACGGCAAATACGTCTTCGGCGACTTCGTCTCCGGCCGCATCTGGACGCTGACCGGCACCACGGCCACCGAGCTTGCATCGCCCTTCGGCGGCTTCCAGCTGACCAGCTTCGGCGAAGGTGGCGACGGCTCGCTCTACGCCGTGGGCATCAACGGCAATATCTATCTGCTGGCGGCGGCCGTGCCCGAGCCCGCACCGGCCCTGCTGCTGGCCCTGGGCCTGGCAGCCGGCGGGCTGCTTACTCGTCGCCGCCGTTCTTGAGCTTGAGCCCGGCGTCGTAGAGCCGGTTGCGCGGCACGCCGGTGATCTGCGCGGCCAGCGCCACGGCCTGCTTCAGCGGCAGTTCGGCCACCAGCAGCGCTAGCACGCGCAGGGGCTCGGCGGGCAGGTCGTCGTCCGACACCGGCTGCGGCAGACGCGCGTGCACCACCAGCACGAACTCGCCACGAAGACGCTGCGAATCGGCAGCCAGCCAGGCGGGCAACGTCGCGGCTTCGGCGGTGTGGATGCTCTCGAACTGCTTGGTCAGCTCGCGGCAGACCGTCACGCGGCGCGCGGGCGCGAGCTCGGCCAGCAGCGCGATCAGCTCGGCGATGCGATGCGGCGCCTCGAAGACAACCTGGCTCTGGCTCTCCACGGCCAGCACCGCCTGCAGCGCAGTGCGGCGCTCGCCGGACTTGGTCGGCAAGAAGCCGGCAAAAGCAAAGCTGGTAGCAGCCGTGTCGCCGGCGACGCTGAGCGCCGTCACCGCGCTGCTGGGCCCGGGCAGCGGCAGAACGCGGTAGCCGGCGGCAACGACGGCCTGCACGAGTACGGCGCCGGGGTCGGAGATGGCAGGCGTGCCGGCGTCAGACGCATAGGCCACGCGCTCGCCGGCAGCCAGCCGGGCAATGACGGTTGCGCTCGCTTCGCGTTCGTTGTGCTGGTGAAGCGCGATCAGCGGCTTGTGCAGACCCAGGTGGCGCAGCAGGCCGCCGCCCATGCGCGTGTCCTCGCAGGCCAGTGCATCGGCCAGGCTCAAGCAGTGGACGGCGCGCAGGGAGATGTCCGCGAGATTGCCGATGGGCGTCGCGACGAGGTAAAGCGTGGCGGCCGGATACTGCTGGCCGCCGGCTGCGGCCGCAGCGGCCTGGCCAAGCAGTGAGGCGTCAATGTTCAACTGGGGCTCTCGATCTAAACCGGCTACCAAGGCGCGCGGCGACGCGGCGGAGGACGCGGCGCTGGCGCATCTGCAACGCGCGGGCCTGCGCCTGCTGGAGCGGAATTATCGAGTCGGCGCCGGCCCCAGCCGCCGCGCAGGCGAAGTGGACCTCATCCTGCTCGACCGCGACGGCACGCTGGTCTTCGTCGAGGTGCGCGCCAGGGCCGATGCTTCTCACGGTGGGGCAGCGGCCAGCGTCACGGCAAAGAAGCAGCAGCGCCTCATCTACGCGGCCCAGCACTACCTGCTGCGCTACGCCAGCCCGCCGCCTTGCCGGTTCGACGTGGTCGCGATGGACGGCGACGAGCTGACCTGGCTCCAAGGAGCCTTCGACGCAGGCTGACTATGATCCGCGCCCAATGATCGAGCAACGCATCCAGCAGCAATTCTTCGAGAGCGCCGACCTGCTCTACCAGGCCGCCGAGCAATTGGCCCGCCCCTTGGCGATGGCAGCGCAGATGGTGGTGGACGCCATCACCGGCGGCAACCGCATCCTGTGCGCCGGTCAGGGCCTGGCGAGCATGGACGCCGACTACCTCGCCGCCCGCCTGGCCGGCCGCTTCGAGCAGGAACGCCCGGGCCTGGCGGCCTGGAGCCTGTCTGCCCAGGTGCGCGACGCCGCCGGGCTGGACCTGACCCGGCTGCTGCAGGCCCACGGCCACCCGGGCGACGTGCTCATCATGATCGAGCCGCTGCGCGAGCAGCGTGACGCGTGGCAGCCGGCGCTGGCCGTGGCCCACGCGCAGGAGATGAGCATCATTGCGCTGACGGCCCAGCCGCCGGGCTCGGCCGACGAGTGGCGCGGCGTGCTGCTCGACACCGATATCCAGATCCGCGTCAGCCACGGCCGCGAGCCGCGCGTTGTCGAAGCTCAGCGCGTGCTGCTGCATGCGCTGGCCGACGCTGTCGACCTGCAATTGCTCGGCAGCGACGAATAGGGTCTGTTGACGCCATGGCAACGGGTCGCGTTGTGATCAGAAAGGCCGCGAGCAAGGCGCAAACCGCAGCCGGGTTGAGCACCCGGCGAGGATTTGCAACGCCGCGCGCGGCCTTTCTGATGACAACCCTCCGGGAAGGTCCTCCGCCAGGGGCCACTCGGCGTTGCACCGCTGGCCCGCACGTGAGTGCGGGCGGCACGCTGCGCCTTGATTGGCCCCTGGCGGCGGACCTTCGCGACCCATTGCCATGGCGTCAACAGACCCTCACCTTTTCGATGGAATCCCGATGAAGAAGCTTTCCCTGACCCTGACCGCCGCCATCCTCGCCAGCACGCTGGCCACGGGCTGCGCGCCGCTGCTGATCGGCGGCGCGATGGTGGGCGGTGTCAACGTCGCCACCGACCGCCGCACCTCGGGCGCCCAGCTGGAAGACGAGACCATCGAGGTCAAGGCCGGCGCCCGTGTGCGCGAGCAGCTCGGCAACAAGGTGCACGTCAACGTCAACAGCTACAACCGCGTCGCGCTGATCACGGGCGAGGCCAACTCAGAAGACTCCCGCGCCGCGCTGGACGGCGTCGTCGGCGGCGTCGAGAACGTGCAGAAGGTGCTGAACGAAGTCGTCGTCGGCGCGGCCAGCTCGCTGGGCGAACGCTCAACCGACGTCGTCATCGCCAGCAAGGTCAAGGCCAAGCTCATCGACGCGCGCGATCTGCACAGCAATGCCTTCTACGTCGTCGTCGAGCGCGCCCAGGTCTACCTGATGGGCCGCGTGACCGAACGCGAAGCCGAGCGCGCAACAGAAATCGCGCGCCAGATCGGTGGCGTCAAGAAGGTCGTGCGGGCATTCGAGCTGATCAGCGAAGAAGAGCTCGCACGCACGCTGCCGAAGAAGCAGTGAACCGTCAGAGCCTCTTGATGAGGCTCGATGTGTCCCAGCGGTTCCCGCCCTGCACCTGCACGTCGGCGTAGAACTGGTCCACCAGCGCAGTCACCGGCAGGCGCGAGCCGTTGCGGCGGGCCTCGTCGAGCACGAGGCCGAGGTCCTTGCGCATCCAGTCGACCGCGAAGCCAAAGTCGAACTTGCCCTCGACCATGGTCTTGCCGCGGTTGTCCATCTGCCAGCTCTGGGCCGCGCCCTTGCCGATGACGTCCAGCACCCGAACCATGTCCAGGCCCGCGTTCTGGCCGAAGCGCACGGCCTCGGCCAGGCCTTGCACAAGGCCTGCGATGCAGATCTGGTTGACCATCTTGGCGAGCTGGCCCGAGCCCGGGCCACCGAGCAGCGTCACGGCTTTGGCGAAGGCCAGTGCAAGCGGCCTCATGGCGTCGAAGGCTGGAGCCTCGCCGCCGCACATGACCGTCAGCGCACCATTGACGGCGCCCGCCTGGCCACCGGAGACCGGCGCATCGACAAAGGCCAGGCCACGCTTCGCAGCCTCGGCATGCAGCTCGCGCGCCACCTCGGCTGACGCGGTGGTGTGGTCGACGAATACCGCGCCCGCCGCCATGCCGGCAAAGGCGCCCTCGTCACCCAGCACCACCGAGCGCAGGTCGTCGTCGTTGCCGACGCAGCAGAACACGAACTCCGCGTCCTTCGCGGCTGCGGCCGGCGTCGCAGCAGAGCTGCCGCCGTACTCGCCGACCCAGGCTTCGGCCTTGGCTGCCGTGCGGTTGTAGACCGTGACATGGTGGCCAGCGCGCGCCAAGTGGCCAGCCATCGGATGGCCCATGACGCCCAGGCCCAGTAAGGCGACGCGGCGGGGGGTGGCGGGGTCGTAGCTGCGGTGGGTCATGCTCAAAGAATGGTCAAGTGTTCGGTGCCGGAGGACAGGTCGCCGCTGCGGGCTCGCTCGCTGTTGAGCTTGATCTGCAGGCGCAGGTCGTTGACCGAGTCGGCGTTGCGCAGCGCGTCTTCGTAGGTCACCTTGCCGGCCTCGTAGAGGTCGAACAGCGCCTGGTCGAAGGTCTGCATGCCCTGCTCGCGCGAGCGCTTCATCAGCTCCTTGATCTCGCTGATCTCGCCCTTGAAGATGAGGTCTGAGATCAGCGGCGAGTTCAGCAGGATCTCGACGGCAGCGACCCGGCCCTTGCCCTCGCGGCGCGGCAGCAGGCGCTGGCTGACGAGGGCGCGCAGGTTCAGCGAGATGTCCATCAGCAGCTGCTGGCGCCGCTCTTCGGGGAAGAAGTTGATGATGCGGTCCAGCGCCTGGTTGGCGCTGTTGGCGTGCAGCGTGGCCATGCACAGGTGGCCGGTCTCGGCGAAGGCCACCGCGTGCTCCATGGTCTCGCGGTCGCGCAGCTCACCCATCAGGATGACATCGGGCGCCTGGCGCAGCGAGTTCTTCAGCGCGGCTTCCCAGCTGTCGGTGTCCAGGCCCAGCTCGCGCTGCGTGACGATGCAGTTCTTGTGCGGATGCACGAACTCGATCGGGTCCTCGATGGTCACGATGTGGCCATAGGTCGTCTCGTTGCGCTCGTCGATCATCGCGGCCAGCGAGGTGCTCTTGCCGGAGCCCGTGGCGCCCACGACGATGACCAAGCCGCGCTTGTGCTGCACCACCTCGCGCAGCACGACCGGCAAGTCCAGCGACGCGATGGTGGGCAGCACGGACGGGATGGTCCGCAGCACCAGGCCGACCTGACCCTGCTGGATGAAGGCATTCACGCGGAAGCGCCCGATGCCATGCGGCGAGATCGCGAAGTTGCACTCCTTGGTGCGCTCGAACTCGGCCGCCTGCTTGTCGTTCATGATGGCCCGCGCCAGCTGCAGCGTGTGCTGGCCGGTCAGCGGCTGGGGCGACACCTTGGTCAGCTTGCCGTCCACCTTGATGGCGGGCGGGAACTCGGCCGTCAGGAACAGGTCGGAGCCCTTGCGCGACAGCATCAGCCGCAGCAGGTCGTTGATGAACTTTGAGGCCTGGTCGCGTTCCATGATGGTGGGTGTCCTTGGCGATCAGCCCGGGAAGTTCTCGGGAAACTTGGCTTTCGACCTCGCCTCGGCGGGCGAGATGATGTTGCGGCGAACCAGATCCGTCAGGTTCTGATCAAGCGTCTGCATGCCCTGCGAGTTGCCCGTCTGGATGGACGAGTACATCTGCGCAACCTTGTTCTCACGGATGAGATTGCGGATGGCCGACGTGCCCAGCATGATCTCGTGCGCCGCCACGCGGCCGGTGCCGTCCTTGAGCTTGCACAAGCTTTGCGAGATGACGGCCACCAAGGACTCCGACACCATTGCCCGCACCATTTCCTTCTCGGCGGCGGGGAAGACGTCGACGATGCGGTCCACCGTCTTGGCGGCCGACGAGGTGTGCAGCGTGCCGAACACCAGGTGGCCCGTCTCGGCGGCGGTAAGCGCCAGGCGGATGGTTTCCAGGTCGCGCATTTCGCCGACGAGCACGCAGTCCGGGTCTTCGCGCAGCGCCGAGCGCAGCGCGTTGGCGAACGAGTGGGTGTGCGGGCCGACCTCGCGCTGGTTGATCAGGCTCTTCTTGCTCTCGTGCACGAACTCGATCGGGTCCTCGATGGTGAGGATGTGGCCGTACTCGTTCTCGTTGAGGTGGTTGACCATGCCGGCCAGCGTCGTGCTCTTGCCCGAGCCGGTCGGGCCGGTCACCAGCACCATGCCGCGCGGCTTGAGCGCCAAGTCGGCGAAGACCTTGGGCGCGTTGAGCTGCTCCAGCGACAGGATCTTGCTCGGAATCGTCCGGAACACGGCGCCCGCGCCGCGGTTCTGGTTGAAGGCGTTGACGCGAAAGCGCGCCAGACCCTGGATCTCGAAGGAGAAGTCGACTTCCAGCGTCTCCTCGTACACCTTGCGCTGGGAGTCGTTCATGATGTCGTACACCATGTCATGGACCGCGCGGTGGTCCAGTGCCTCGACGTTGATGCGGCGCACGTCGCCGTGCACGCGGATCATGGGCGGCAGGCCGGCCGAAAGGTGCAGGTCGGACGCCTTGTTCTTGACCGAAAATGCCAGCAGCTGAGTGATGTCCATGGTGTACCTGTGAAGCTCAGTTGATTATGGCCATCTCAGATTCCCTCCAAGTCACCAAAACACGGATCACTGCGGCATGTGTCGCGGCCGGTCGCAGCCCCGACAGCGTCAGCCTGCTGGTGGTCAGCAAAACCTTCCCCGGCCCGGCCGTGCGCGAGGCTTTTGCCGCCGGCGCGCGCGCCTTTGGCGAGAACTACGTGCAGGAAGGGCTGGCCAAGATCGAGGAATTGACTGACCTGCGCGGCCAGATCGACTGGCACCTGATCGGCCCACTGTAGTCCAACAAGACACGGCCGGTCGCCGAGGCCTTCGACTGGGTGCACTCAGTGGACCGACTCAAGATCGCCGAGCGGCTGTCGGAACAGCGCCCTCCGGAGCTGGCGCCGCTGAACATCTGCCTTCAGGTCAACATCAGCGCCGAGGCCAGCAAAAGCGGGCTGCTGCCGGCCGAGGTGGCCGCGCTGGCGCATCGGGTGGCTGCCCTGCCCCAGCTGAAGCTGCGCGGCCTGATGGCCGTGCCCGCGCCCGGCCCGGGTGCGCTGGCCCAGCACCAGGCGATGGCCGCGCTGATCAAGGCGCTGAAGGCTGACGGCCTGGCGCTGGACACGCTGTCCCTGGGGATGAGCGCCGATCTCGAGGACGCCATCCGGGCCGGCTCGACGATGGTGCGCGTCGGTTCCGCCATCTTCGGCGCACGCGCATGAGGGCCTGGCTGCTCGCTCTGGCCGCCTTCGCCGTTGTCGCGCAGGCCCAGCCCGTCCCGAACACGCTCGCGCAGCGAGCCCTGGCTTGCACCGGCTGCCACGGCAAAGAGGGCCGCGCCGCGCCCGACGGCTACTACCCGCGCCTGGCGGGCAAGCCGGCCGGCTACCTACACAACCAGCTGCTGAACTTCCGCGACGGCCGGCGCGACTACGGGCTGATGAGCGAGCTGATCGCACCGCTGTCCGACGCCTATCTGAAGGAGCTGGCCGGCCATTTCGCGTCGCTGGACCTGCGCTACCCGCCACCGCAGACGCCCACGCTGCCCGCGCCCGAGCTGGCACGGGCTGAAAAGCTCATCCGCACCGGCGACGCCGCCCGCCGCCTGCCCGCCTGCACCGCCTGCCATGGCGGGCGCCTGACCGGCACCCAGCCGGCCGTGCCCGGGCTGCTGGGCCTGTCGCGCGACTATCTGAACGGCCAGCTCGGCGCCTGGCGCAGTGGCCAGCGGCGCGCGCACGCCCCCGACTGCATGGCCGACATCGCCAAGGCACTGACCACCGCAGAGATCAACGCGGTGACGCAGTTCCTGGCCGGCCAGCCCATGCCGGCCGACCCACACCCCGCCGCCGCGCTCGCGGCACCGGCCCCGGTGCGCTGCGGAGGTCTGCAGTGAAGCGCCTGCTTGTCGCTGTTGTCATCCTCGCCCTGGCCGCACCATGGGCACTGCTGGCTTGGCAACGCAATCTGCACGACGCCACGCCGCCGTCCACAGCCCCCATCAGCCTGGAGCGCGGCGCCTACCTCGCCGCAGTGGGCAACTGCGCCGGCTGCCACACGGCGCGCGGCGGCCAGCGGCTGGCGGGGGGGCGGGCCATCCCGACGCCCTTCGGCACCGTCTTCTCGCCCAACCTCACGCCCGACGCCACCGGCCTGGCAGGCTGGAGCGCCGCTGACTTCTGGCGCGCAATTCACCTGGGCCAGAGCCGCGACGGCCGGCTGCTGGTGCCGGCCCACCCCATCACCAACACGACCCTGGTCACCCGCGAGGATGCCGACGCGCTGCACGCCTGGCTGCAGGCCCAAGTGCCCGTAGCCGCAGCGCGCCGCGAGCACGAACTGCGCGGGCTCTACGGCAGCCAGCTCGCCATCGCCGCCTGGCGCGCGCTGTACTTCAAGCCTGGCGTCTACCAGCCCGACCCGGCGCATGACGCCACCTGGAACCGCGGCGCCTATCTCAGCCAGGGCCTGGCCCACTGCAGCGCCTGCCATGCCGGGCGCGACGCGCTGGGTGGCGACCGGGGTGCGGCGGACTTCAGCGGCGGCATGCTGGCCGCCATCGGCTGGGTGGCGCCGTCCTTGCTGGACCCGGCGGAAGCCGGCGTGCAGCGCTGGTCGCCTGCAGACCTGCAGCGCCTGCTGCGCGACGGCCATGTCGAAAGTCACACCGCGCAGGGGCCGATGGCCGAGGTCGTGCTGGGCAGCACGGCCGCGCTCGATGACGCCGATCTCGCCGCCATGAGCGCCTATCTGCGCGCCCTGCCCGAGTACGCCACCGACCGACCCGCAAGCGCCCTGCCGGACCCGCGCCGCCGCGAGCTGGGTGCGGGTCTGTACCGCGAGCACTGTGCTGCCTGCCATGGCGCCAACGGCGAGGGCCGCCGCGACGAGGCCGGTGCCATGGCCTACCCGGCGCTGGCCGGCAGCCGCCTCGTCAC
>Ga0187842_1000886_pt1 | contig 14372 bp, 14 predicted proteins | sample SpaLakP09_SKY_41_FD_134514 | JGI IMG/M metagenome (GOLD analysis project Ga0187842, IMG submission 134514) | Oligotrophic lake water microbial communities from Sparkling Lake, Wisconsin, USA - SP09_SKY_41 | ecosystem: Environmental > Aquatic > Freshwater > Lake | place: USA: Sparkling Lake... | reverse complement strand
TTTACATTGTAAAAAAAATTGATTTAAAGATAAGCCCAATATATAATTCATACTAGTAAGAATGGCAGACACGATCGTTGACGCAACCCTATTTAATGCAAGAGATATTCGTTATTCAGCTCCTAAGGCCAACGCCTCGGGTGGCAAGAGTATTAATATTTTGAATAAGGCGACTAATTCTGGTATTCGTCTTTCCACACCACTTATGCTGACCTGGGGTGCTACAGATTTTGTAGATCAGGCAACTGGTAAGGGTAATGGAAAGTTTGAAATGTCGCTGCAGTTCCCTAGCGCTGAGTATAAGACCGAAGATACAGATTCTTTCCTGAAGAATATGCAAGCTTTTGAGGATAAGATTAAGGAAGATGCACTTGCTAATTCGAAGGAATGGTTTGGCAAGATTCATAAGAATGCTGAGGTTGTCGATGCGCTTTACACGCCCATGCTAAAGTACTCAAAGGATAAGACTACTGGAGAGCCAGATCTGAATAGAGCTCCCACTCTTCGTGTGAAGATTCCAATGTGGGAGGGTTCTTGGAAGTGTGAGGTATATGACGAGGACGGTGAGAAGCTATTTCCTAATCCTTCTAATCCAATTCTAACACCTGTAGAACTTGTTCAGAAGGGAACTCAGGTTGCATCGCTTATTCAATGTGGTGGAATTTGGTTTGCAAATGGCAAGTTTGGTGTTACTTGGAAGTTGATTCAGGTTGTTGTGCAAAAGCCTCGCGCTTCTTTAAGTGGACAGTGTTTTATCAAGTTGAAGAGTTCTGATAAAGAGAAGTTGAAGACTGCGCCTCCACCTAGCGGAGATATCGTTGATGATGAGGATGCAGTTCACAGTGCCGAGGTTGAGGATTCTGATGAGGAGGACGATGAGCCTGTTTCGGCACCAGTTGTTTCTGCTCCTCCTCCTGCACCAGCACCTGTTCCCGTGCCTACACCAGTTCTTGCAACAGAAGAGCCCAAGAAGAAGAAGGTAGTGAAGAAGAAGGTTGTTGCAGAGGCATAAAAAGAGTAAAAAATATAAATTTTACAAAAAAAAGACAAAAATAATAAAATATCATTTTTTTAATTTATAATGCAGATTATAAATTAAAAACTTATTGAATTGGCTGGGAAAGTTCTTCAAGCAAAGTATCGTATTTTTTTGCGGCGGAACCATATAAAAAACCTTTATAGAATGCCCCCGTCCTTGTAGAAGCTTCAGTTAAACTAGAAGAAGTAAGAGGACGACAAGCAGGATCAAATAAAGTTAGCATTTTAATATCAAGCAAAAATCCAAGTAAACATATTTCACTTAAATACAATTGTTTTTTTTCAATAGATAGTAAAATTCTTTCAATTGCTGCTATTTTTGCTGGGGGCAATCCAAGAGTTTGTACATATTCTTTAAATGTTTTTCTAAAATCTGAGTCTTTTAAATTACTAAAATCCAAGCCGTCATTTGTTATTTGCGCTTGTGTTTCTTGTCTCAGTTTAGATTTAATTTTTATACTTTTTTTCCATTCAGAAAATCTTTCAAAATTAACTACTTTGGGAATCTCTTGTCCATCATTATTTCTTAAATCAAACAAATGTAAACCTTCGTGCACTCTAAATTCAACAGGTTCATCTTCTTTTGGCTCTAATTGATAATAACGGTCATTACTAAATTTATTTAATCTTTTTGAAACCCATATTTGAGGTTTATTTGGATTACGCTGTGTATATTCTAATAATTTTAAGTAATGAATGGTCCAATATTCGTCTGGATCAATGTTTTTTGTTCTCTCTTCATCCCATATTTTTATAAAATTTGCTCTGAGTTGATGGCGAATTACTTTATTAAACTCAATTAAATCACATTTTGTTGGAAATGGAGGAGATGGAGGAGATGGAGGAGATGGAGGAGATGGAGGAGATGGAGGAGATGGAGGAGATGGAGGAGATGGAGGAGATGGAGGAGAAATAAAATCTTTTAACAATCTATATGAATTTGCAACTACTGCAATATCCAGTTCTGAAGTCGAGAGAACATATTGGTTTTGTGTTTGATTTGACGGAATAATATCACCTTTTTCGTATAGTCCTACATCCGCACCACTCATTGGAGCAGAAGGCCCGGGTAAACCCAATGCTATTTGAATATACATTGATTCGGTAATATACTTTTCAAAGGCTCTTCTAAATTCTGAATTATTTCTATAAGCCTTTCCAGAAACTAATAAATCAGGATAATTTGTTGCATTTGTTGCTGTTCCATCAGGAGAGTCTATTTCAAATATGTTACTCATTATTGCATCAACAATCGTAACATTTGTTCCAACTTCTAAATCATTTCCGTGAGCACTTACAAAAAAACATCCAGAGCTAGTTGTTATAGTTTTATCATTTTCACTACAATTAATGTTTTTTAAGGCCATTGTTCGTAAATTTGGTAAAATATCTCCAGTTATTTGTTCATCTGTTAGTAAATCTGGATTATTTATATATTCTTGATATTTTTTGAAATCCATTAAAGTATACATATAAAATTATTCGCAAAAAAGCAACCTAATAATAATATCTCCCTTTTCGTTCACATTGTAAATATCATTTTCAAAAACTTTTGATATACCTTGCTTCTTGAATATGTAGTTTTGTAATCGTTTGATTTGCAACTCTTCTAAAGGTATGTCAAACCTTTTTTCTCCCAAATAGAACACTATAGATTTTTGTTCAAAGAGAGAAAAAGTAAATGAAACCTGCAGTAAAATATGAATATTATTGTTCTCATCTATACTTATATTTTCTGGCAAATCGGGAATGCATTTTACAATTATATTGTCCTTTCCATTTTCCACCCTCTTGTCATCAAAATATAATTCATTGTGCCACAAAGGAACAAAATAAATCTCACCGTCCAAATGCAATTTATAAACATTATTCGAAAACAAATCATTCACATTCGGATTCAAAATATATATCTGTACATCCTTATATTTTTCTGCTATAATTTCGCGAACCTTGTTCAAAATATCGTCGCTAATATATAATATATTTTTATACTTAAAGAGAAAGTTGTATACGCCCAAGGTTCTCTCTTTGTCGAGACCTTCAAACATTTTAAAAGTGATTTCTTTGTAACCATTCACTATATCTTTTATCATTGCCGAGAGAAAATCGTTGTATTGTCCTCTTAATAATCCATCCAAAAATAGGTTTAAAATATTCATATAACCTGTGTTAAGTTCGGTTTTTTCTTCGCACATGAATTCGTATTCACTATTTAAATTGCTAATTTCTCTCGACAAGTAGTTATAGGCTTCATTGATTTGTTGGAATTTTTCTTTGGATTCCAATGTGTTTCCTCGTTTATCTGGATGATTCTGGAGTGCTAACTTATGATAGCGTTTTTTTAAGTATTCTATTGTGATATTATTAGATTTTTTGCTAGTTGTGTCAATTTCTAATATTTCACACGCGGTTTTAAAATCCATTGCATAACTTGTTTTTTATTTTCTAAGTATTGATTCGTTTATTATTTTTGTTGTTATATTTTGTAATTGTGAATCAAAGAAACAATAAAAAACAAGTAGTTTTCTAAATGATAAATGGGACGATAATTGTTGTTGTAATACTGAAAAAATGAATATGTTTTTACTAGCAATTCTGAAATATGTTCTTGCTTTATTTTTTTTTGCTTAATCAATGACGATATTAAATACCACAGACAATGTGTAATATCTAAATTATAAATAAAAATGTCGTAGAGTAAGTCGCGAAATTTGAGAAATTTTATTTCTTCTATTTTAATCATTGCTTCCAAAATTTTGTCACATATGATTTTGTGTGGCATCATTAGGCTTGTTGTTGAAGAATGTAAATTTTTTATGTTTGTTATCTGTTCTACCTTAATACTCAACTTATTTTTCAAACACTTGTTGTAGGCGGTTTTTGTAGGACGCGGAATATTAATCACTTCACAACAATTTAATATATTGTCTGGAATAAAACTTATTTCCTCTGTAATCAAAATATATTTCAAATCAATCGACAATGTATTGTTCTTCTGCATATAACTATAAAAATTGTCCAACAATTCACTGTGAACCTCATTAAAATATTTGCACACAATAATACCAGATTTCTCAGTTTTTGCCGATACAATATCCACAATTTGCGAGTATATCTCATGCCACAATAATTTTGAATTGCACCCAAGTAATGACATGTCAATCTCATAATGAATATCACTTATTTTGAAAAAATATTGTTGCTTGTTGTAACTAACGCTAATTTTTTTTTCATATTTCAAATCTGTTGGGCTATATTTTCTTATTGATTTTAACATTTGGGTATATTTACCCACACCATTAGGTCCATAAAAAATTAAGTTTTTTAATCCATTTATCTTTTTGGGAAATTTTGAAAATATATTTTCAAGCTTTGGATGTAAGTTCTCTTTAGCATTATTTATATATTCTTCAAAATGAGTTTCGTGAAATTTCATTATATTATTTAGTTCAACATTCTTTATTCTATTTTATTACTTATTTATAATTTTTACACATAATACTTAAAAACATAACATAAATAAATAAAGTCTACTAATACAAACAATAGTAAAAATAAATAGTAAAATAAATATGAATATTGTAAAAAGAATAGAACAATATCAATAAGAAAATGTCTTCTTCTGTGAACCAATAAAAAATAATATTATGAATGAAGGAAATTTTGTGAGAATATTATACTCAAATTCATTATTTGCGCTGAATGGAATAAGCATATTGATTCCATTGCACGATATTTCTATTGAAAAATATTATAATAAATATAAATGCATATTTAACACGAATCAGCATAAGGATTTAATAGAACAATTGCGATTAATAGAAGAAGGATTATTGAGGAAATATAACATTCGAAATAAAATTCCTCAACATAAAATTAACGAACAATTTAAAAATGGAAATATAAAATTGTTCCTTGAAAATGCAGACAAATTAACTAATTGTAATTTTATACTAAAAATATCAGGAATATGGGAAACCGAAAATTATTATGGTTTGACATATAAATTTATAAAAGCTAACAATGTGTAAATAAAAATATAAAAATTATCCATCTGTGGAAAAATATTTTAAAATAATCCAAATTGTTGTTACTGTAACAATATTTAATATTCCTATAAAATATAAAAGTCCGCTATAAATTCGGTCTAATCTACTCGTTTGTTTAAAACTTTCTTTTTGAGTACCAAAGTAAAATAATAATAATTGCAATAAAATAAGAATTACTGATATATTTGTAAAATTTACATATCCTGGTGAAATATGTCCTTGGGCAATACGATCTTTATAATTTCCTAGTAAGTATAAAATTACAGAAATAATTGAAATTGTCACAATAAATGGTCCTGCTGTGTATAAAAAGCTCATGATAAACCAACGACTATTGGTTGTTAAACTTTCTTCATTTTTATTTTCATTACCGTTATAAAATAAAAGAGATAAAAGCACAAGAATTCCGGCCCCTATCAAAGCATACCCAGCTATACTGCCATTTAAACTATCTAGAGAAGTACTGCCGATAGTAACAAACAATATAATGATTCCTACAATAATAAGCGAAATGTAAAAATTTGATGTTAATGTATTGAATATTGATGGTTGTCTTAATGATGACTTTGGTTTTGAAATGTCCATTAATGCAATATAATTATATTACCAATAGAGAATAAAATAATTATATGATATAATATAAAATTATATGACATAATATAAAATTATATGATATAATATAAAAATACTTTTATATTTATACTGTATGAGTAGATTCACGACAACTACAAATTATCCTTTAATTCCCAATTCAAATGAATATATGATTGAACAACGAATAGTGAGTATACATTCTGAAGATAGAGATATTACTAAATGGCCAAGTTCTAGTAATTTTGAAATTGAACTACCAGATGATTATGTAAATGTTTCAACAGTTAAATTAGGAACTTATACATTTCCATCTAATTATAACACTTTTTCTTTATCGCAATCAAATATAAAAATGTCATTTATTATCAATAAACCGTACTATCCCTCAGACAATAATACATATTTACCCGACGAATACAATTTATTATACGCAATATATCTTGCGTTGTATAAACATATTAACAATAATTTTATAGTTGTTATTTCAGAAGGATTTTATAATTCTAATCAAATTGCTGAAGAATTAACAAACCGCTTTAATGAAGTTGTCGATCATTATGTTTACGATTATTTGTCTAAAAACAATCCAGATTTATTGCCACTTTATAAAATGCAAGGTGGATATAAACAATTTGTAGTTGTTTACAACCAAGTAAAACAAACTTTGTGGTTTGGAAATAAAAGTTCAATGTTTACTTTAACAAATGATGATGTTGCGTGTTTTAGTTATACAAAAGAGTGTTTATCACAGCAATTAGATGAATTTTATAATTGGGGTTTACCTGCTTTTTTGGGATTTACAAGATGCCCCATTTCTGCTATAGAAAATGTCAACCCAGGACAATATCCGCGTTTTTATTATGGAGACGCGTTGACTCCTGGAGATAAAGGTTATTGGCTAATTCCCGACCCTGAATATAAAACACAGAAAGTTTACTATTTAGAGGCGCCTGCAAAAGTGAATTTGCTAGGAAATTCATATTTTTATTTAGAAATAGCAGGTTTAAATAATATTGATGAAACAAGTCCGTTTAGCTTAACGCCTTTCACAGCTACTTCTAATGAAACAAACGGTGTTCATAATTCCGCTTTTGCGAAAATAGGTGTTGTAACAACACCTTTATCTCAGTGGTATGATTCTAATAGTGAGGCTGTAAAAATTTTCAACCCTCCAGCTGAGAGAATAAGAAAAATTAAGATTAGAATTCGTTATCATAATGGTGCTTTAGTTGATTTTGGTAAAACCAATTTTTCATTTAATTTGATTTTTCAAGTTCTAAGACCGCAGAACTTGCGTTATTATATTACATTTGACCCCACATCATATGGAGTATCTCCCAACTCTAGTGCTATTTCTAAAAGATCCGAACACTAAATCGGAGAATCTTATGTGGATAATCCTAATTTATATCCTAATTTTATATTCATCAATAATCCAACTCTTCAGGATGTCAATATTACAATTTTTGTAATCACCTTTGAACCCATTCAATTTATAAAATATAGGTTTTTTCATTTTTGGCGTCTTGAAAAATAAATAATCTCCATGCGCACTATTTCTTATGCTAATATTAGTAGTAATTTCTCTAGTAATATTGGGCCCCTTTTTACCAAGTTTTCCATCTAATTCATCTTTCATCAATAATGCAAGAACTTCTTCATAAGTAACATTCTCCATAGGACGATTTCCAAAACAAGATAGAGATTTGTTGTTCTCTCCCCAATTTGCGTATAAGCCGTATTTTCCCTTTTTGATAAACAAGTCTTCGCCGTGAAATTTGCCAATTGGTGCCCACTGCACCCTATTTGTATCAACATCCAATAAATCCTCCAATTTATAACCACCCCTTTCTAATATCTCCAAATTAATATCTTTCTTAATGGGCTTAAAGACCACTTTTCCTTCACCCCCCACTGGATTGTCTTCTATGTATTTTATTACTGGGCCATATTTCCCTATTATATAACTGTGTTTGTCGTCTATTCTTATTTCGTGCTTCTTTTCATCTTTCAACTCTTTGCACGAGGCTTCCATCGTTTGCAAACAAGAATCGCACAACAGCGTCCATTCTTTCTCTCCCTTTGAAATCTTGTCTAAATCGTCTTCCATCAATCTAGTATAATCGTAATTGAATAATGAATTGAAATGTTTATCCAAGAATTCCATTACTATAATACCGAGTTGTTGAATTACTAATTTGTTCTTTTCATTGCCTGAAATTCGTTTTGTTTTCTTTTCTGAAATAGTGTCATCTTCTAAATCAAAATCGACACATTCAATAGAAGTACCTTGTATATCTTCCTTTTTAACATAACCGCGCTCTTGGATTTTGTCTATTAGGGTGGAAAATGTGGAAGGCCTACCTATTCCACGCTCTTCCAATAGTTGTACCAATTTTGCCTCTGTGTAATGTGATTTAGTATCAGTTAAACTCATTAGACAAGAAACCTTTTTATAATCATATGCAGTGTTTTGTTTTATGGTTTGCAAATAAGTATAATCTTTGCTTTTTTCTGCATCGGTAAATTTATTTTTCACTATTTTCCATCCAGGAAAATCTACTACTTCAGAGTTGTGCGAATACTTTGATTCAAATGGAGCGCTAATTAATGCGGTAATCTGAAAGAATTCCGATTGAGACATGCAACTTTCTAGTGTTGTTTCCCGTATTAACTTGTATAACTTTTTCTCTCGCGGTTCCATTTTATCATCTATATTTTTAATGGAAATTTTGGTAGGCCTAATAGCTTCGTGGGCTTCTTGCGACAAGCTTTTCGACAAGCTTTTCGACAAGCTTTTCGCCGAATCCATGTCAGACTTTTTTGTTTTTTTCGTTTTTTTGGTTTCTTCTTGAGGGTTTGCATTTACATTTGTATTTGCCAAATTATCAATTTGGGGATTCAAATATCTCTCATCCAAGTATTCTTTTACTATATATTCTTTTGCTGAATCAATAAAATCTTTGCTGTATTTTTTCGAATCTGTTCTCATATAAGTAATATATCCTTCTTCGTACAAAACTTGACATAAACGCATTGTTTCCTTGGGTGAAATGTGCAATTCATTGCTGGCCAATTGTTGGATTCTTGAAGTAGTAAGCGGCTCCGGTTGCGCTTTAAAAACTTTTTTCGGTGAGCTGCAAGAATAAATATGATCAAAATTAACAGACTCTTCCAAAAAAGAGAGAATTTTGTCTTCACTGTCAAACCGCTTATTCAATTCAAAAGGTATGCATTTGTTTGTAAAATATCCAGTTGTGTTATACACTATTTTTCCAGGAGAATTATTAATATCCATTTGATTTTCATATACCAATTTAAGCGCCGGTGTCTGGCATCGTCCCGCACTTAAACTATTTTCAGCATTTTTTGCAATATACTTCCATAGCATCGGAGAGATAGTGAACCCTACTAGCAAGTCCAATATTTGACGCGCTTGTTGCGAATAAACTAGGTTTAAATCAATGGTTCTTGGATTCAAAATAGCAGCTTGAATGGCACGCTCAGTGATTTCGTGAAATACAATGCGTTTGGTTTTGTCAACGGGCAAGTCAAAGAGCGCACAAATATGCCAAGCAATAGCTTCGCCTTCTCTATCATCGTCTGTTGCCAATATAACATCATCTGCCGAGTGAATATCCTTGCGCATGAACTCGATATGCTTTTTCTTTCTATCGTCGTTTATAATTTGGTAATTGGGTGTAAACCGGTTTTCAATGTCGACATTTTTTAAGGAGCCTAGTTCTCTCAAATGACCGAAACTGGCAATGACTTTGTAGCCAGGCCCCAAGTATTCTTCGATTTTCTTACATTTTGCTGGTGATTCTACAATAACAAGTGTTGTTGTTAGTTGTACCTTTTTAGAGTTGGCTATTGTAGTCATACTTAAATATATTTATAAAAATATGTTTAAGCGTTTACTCATTAGAAAATGAATAAAATAATATCAAAATGCAAAACATAATAATCAAAGAAACAAAACATACACAAGAAAATAAGTCTTGCATATTTTCATAGCTGTCATTTACATAAATATTTACATTTTCTGCATTTGCAGCAGCATTTTCATTTCTATTTTCTGTAATTGTAATTTCACAAGTATTTTCATTTTCACAATGCAACGGTGAATTCATAATATTCAACCTAATATAATTTTACTGCTAATAAGTGTTTATATAATTTATGATAAATAATGTAAAATTTATTTAGATATACATTTAGATATAAAATATAGTATAGCTATACAATGGAAGAAAAGCAAGATTATATTGTCCCAGCTCTTGATAATTATACAATTTATACAAAAAGCGGTTGTCCAAATTGCATTAATGTGAAGAAGTTGTTAGAAACAGAAACTGAAAACAAAAAACCTTTAATCGTAGATTGCGATGAATGGCTAATAGAAGACAAACCAGCATTTTTGGAATTTATTCGTGAGAAGGCCGGCCAAGAATGCAAAACATTTCCTATTGTCTTTCACAATGGCGCTTATGTTGGCGGATTCGAAGAAACCAAAGTTTATAAAGAGAAACAATGCGCATTTTCTTTAGAATCTGATTTTTAGAAGTTATTCCTTAACTATTTCTTTAAATTGTTTCCAGTTGATATTAATAGGCTCAATAACTTTTTCGACGGGTTTTGATTTTTCATGCTCTTCATTGAGCTTGTCTGCCTTTCTTAACGCGCTATCTACATAGAGCTCTTTTAGCAATTTTCCAACCACAAAAGATCCCTCGTGTTGATCCAATTCTCCGTCTTCAATTTGTCTCAATACATCCAAGAATTTGAACAAAATTTTCAAATCAATCTCGTCTTTTCTAACCTTGTTGAAAATGTCGGTGTAATAAGTGAACAAAAAATTGCATTCAGTCATAGCTTCATTAACAATTATTTCCTGGTTGTCGCGGTATTTTGCTTTTAACAAAAGAAGCCCATTAATGTCTGATTTTAATTGGTGACTATGTTTCAATTCGCGTATTAATCCGGTTTGATCTTCGACATCATTCGCCTTAATCATCTTTTGTAATTGAAGTCTCTCGTTGTCGTCCATATAAAGTATTTAAGAAACTTAATTTTAAACCGTTTACCGCATATTTTTGTAAAAAGTAAAATAATAATATTTATATATATTATATGTATAACTCATTACCATTACCATTAAGAGCACCTTATCCCGGTGGCGCATCAAGCCCTAGTCAAGCTGCAATTACAATAAATCAAAATATGTATAATAAACAACTAGAATTAAATAATGCCGTAAAAGGAGGTAAATTGCGCCGACATAATAAAATCAATAGAATGAAAAGAATGAAAGGAGGATATGTAATACCAGTAAGCACTATTACTTCAAGATATCCAAATACTATGGCTGGACAACAAACAACTGGAAATCAGCAATTGAATGGTTTACAAGTAATCAGTCAATCACAAGTTCAAGCACGGCAAGATAATGTTCCCCTTGTTACTACTGTTAAAGGTGGGAAAAATTCTAGAAAATCAAGAAAGTCAAGAAAGTCGAGAAAATTCAAAAAGTCGAGAAAATCGAGAAAGTCGAGGAAGAAATAAAAAAGTGATTTTTTGAAGTTTTTTCACAAGTTTACAAAAGGTGGAATATAATATAATTATAATATAAGTTATGCCAAAAGGAATAGATTGGGTGCATTTTATTTATATAAATTTAGCCTATGTAGCATTAATATTATCAATGTATTTTTTTGCATCAGTTACACAGATTAAAAAGGATTGGCCAAAATATCGTTGCAATCCAATGTTTATGCCTCTTTCTGACAATATGCAGGAAGATTTCACCTATTGTGTGCAAAATATGCAAAACAGTTATATGGGTTACTTATTGGAGCCTTTGACCTATATTACTTCCAATTTAAATACAATGGGTGGACAATTTACGGATAGTCTCAACTTTTTTCGAGTAATGATTAGCAATATAAGGACATTTGTTAATAGCATTACTGAAAATATATTTGGGGTTTTTTTGAATTTAGTAACAGAATTTCAGAAAATCACAATTGGAATTAAAGATTTAGTTGGAAAACTAATAGGCATAGTGGTAACAATGTTATATATTATGGACGGGAGTTTAAAGACTATGGAGTCTACATGGAATGGCCCACCAGGACAAACAGTTCGAGCCCTATGCTTTCACCCAGACACAGAAGTTAAATTGCGTAAAGGCAAAGTACTTGCAATGAAGGATTTGAATTTAGGAGATATTCTAGAAAATGGCAGCCGAGTAAATGCAATAATAAAATTTGACAATTCTGAAACAAAGACGGATTTTTATATTATTCCAAATGGAGTAGATGGAAAAGACATATATGTAACAGGAAGTCATATGATTTTCAGCAATGAACACGCCAAATATATTGAAGTCAAGACACACCCCCTAGCAAAGAAGCAAGAAGTTAAAAAATCAGATTGGTTTAGTTGTTTGATTACAAGCGATCACAAGATTCAATTGGGTGAGCATACTTTTTACGATTGGGATGATGATTTAGTTAGACCTTTTTGAAAAAGTGTTGTTGCATTTTGTGGTAGCAACTAGATAGAATATTATAGAATATTATCCATTTACTATATATGGATACTATTCCTCCTTTAAAACCTATAACCATAAAAGAAAGTTCAGAAAAAGTAAATAAATTATATGGAGATTTGAATTACTACGATGTTTATGGTGGTTCAGTAATAATGTTTTTCATTTTAATAATTATATTGTTATTGGTATTCTCATACACAACAATAATGAAAAATATGCAACCCATTAAAGATAATTGGGCGGTTGAGAGATGTAATCCCAAAGTTATTCCATTTGCAGGATTCATAAACAAGCCAGATGGCGTATCGTCAATTCAATATACGCAAGACAATTTCAATTATTGTATGCAAAATATTTTGACTTCTATAACTGGATACGCATTGGAACCATTAACATATACGACTGCAAACTTGACATCATTGTACGGTGAAATAGCAAACACATTGAATTCGATAAGGACAGTGATTTCAAATGTGCGAACAAGTATTGAAAAAATAGCAGAAGAAATTTATGGCAGATTGCTGAATATTATGACACCAATACAGGTTATTCTTATTTCATTTAATGATATGATGAAAAAAACAATGGGTATACTTTCAGCGGGACTTTATACAAGTCTTGGGACATATTACACATTGAAATCTTTAATGGGGGCAATACTTCAATTAGTTGTTATTATTTTAATGATCTTGGCTGGACTAATCGCCGGATTATGGATAGTTCCTTTTACATGGCCTGCCGCAATAACAGGGACAACCATTTTTCTCTCGGTTAGTATTCCTTTAATAATAATAATGGCATTTATGAATCAAGTTTTACATGTAAATATCAATTCTCCAATACCTGCTGTTCCTGGCCCTAGTCATTGCTTTGACAAAAAAACCCTTTTAATGATGAATAACGGTTCATTAAAAACAATAGAAGAAATAACAGTTGGAGAGAAATTGGCAAACAATAATGTAGTAACTGCGAAACTGAAATTGGACGCTAATAGAGAGGAAATGTTTCAGTTAGGTGAAGTATTAGTAAGCGGTACTCATCGTGTGAAACACCGCGCTAATTGGATTTTTGCGAAAGACCATCCCGCTTCTATGGAGGTTTTAAGTTATTCAGAGCCTTATATTTATTGTATAAATACCAGCTTAAAGACAATTTGCGTTGGGGCATTTGAATTTTCTGATTGGGATGAAGCATTTGATGTGGAGAGAAAACAATTGTTGAAACATTTTGGTTCAGACGCGACGGAAGATATACACAAATATTATGATGGAGGGTTTTATTCTGATGTAAAAGTTGTTTTGAAAAATGGTGAAAAGAGAGAAATAAGTAATTTAGAGATTGGGGCAGTTTTGAAAGGTGGATCCAAAGTTATTGGATTGGTAGAAGTTTTGGGAAAAAATTTAGGGGGAATTTCGGGAACTCACGGAATAAACTTGCAGACTGTTTTTATTAATGAACTTGCGGATTTAGAAAAAGATTCGGACTTTAATAGTAATGAGGAAAATAATTTATATCATTTAATAACAGACAAAAAATATTTTTATGTTGATGATGTAAAATATTTCCATTATAATTCACAAATAGAGCTCTTTTTAGAAAAATATAGATGAAAAATATTATCTATCAAATATGTATAATATGTCATTTTTTCGTCTCGAAATTATTATTCTAATTGTTGTGTTATTTTTTGTGTTGTCTGGACACTTGTTTTGTTCGTGCGCTCAAACTACGCCTCTTGAGGCTATGTCCACTATGATGAAAGAAGGTTTGACAAAGAAACCCGATCTTAAACCAGGTTCACCCACAGCTCGTGCATTAGAAGGTTTTACCGGAGCCAACACAAACAATGGTGAGTCATCTTTGTATAACGAACCTCCTGTTAGCACAGAATCGTGGTTCACTCCTAACTTGTCATATACTCCTGGGCAACCAGTGAGTCAAGGCATTCAGAATATTTTGAATCGTTCCAAGCAACCTGTTCCTCTTCCTAATGGAGAGATGTTGATGTTTAAGAATACACCTTTTTCTCCTAGCTGCTGCCCCAACACTTATTCTAATAGTATGGGGTGTGCATGTATGACCGTGGACCAATACAACTATTTGATTGATCGCGGAGGCAACAATGTGCCTTATTC
>Ga0187842_1000878_pt1 | contig 14417 bp, 16 predicted proteins | sample SpaLakP09_SKY_41_FD_134514 | JGI IMG/M metagenome (GOLD analysis project Ga0187842, IMG submission 134514) | Oligotrophic lake water microbial communities from Sparkling Lake, Wisconsin, USA - SP09_SKY_41 | ecosystem: Environmental > Aquatic > Freshwater > Lake | place: USA: Sparkling Lake... | reverse complement strand
GCCTGATCATCTCGGAGGCCACTCAGGTGTCGGCCCAGGCTCAGGGCTATCAGGACACCCCGGGCCTGTACACGCCTGAGCAAATCGCCGGCTGGCGCAAGGTCACCGAGGCTGTACATGCCAAGGGGGGGCGCATCTTCGCGCAACTCTGGCACGTCGGCCGTGTTTCGCACGTCGATGTCCAGCCTGACGGCGCTGCGCCGGTCGCACCGTCGGCCATCCGCGCGGCGACGAAGACCTTTGTCAACAACGGTTTTGTCGACGTATCGCAGCCGCGCGCCCTCGAACTCAACGAACTACTGGGCATCGTTGGCGACTTTCGTCAAGCCGCAGCCAATGCAATGGCTGCAGGCTTCGACGGCGTGGAGATCCACGGTGCCAACGGCTATCTGCTGGAGCAGTTCATCAAAGATGGGGCCAACCAGCGCACTGACGCCTACGGCGGCACGATCGAGAACCGCGCGCGACTATTGTTGGAAGTCGTCGCGGCAGTGGTGGCGGAAATCGGCGCCGACCGAACCGGTGTGCGCATCTCGCCTGTGTCACCGGCAAATGGCATTTCGAGCAGCGACCCTCAGCCGCAGTACGACTACATCGCCGGGCAGCTCAGCGCGCTGGGCATCGTCTACCTGCACGTGGTCGAGGGCGCGACCGGCGGCCCGCGCGATGTCGCACCTTTTGACTACGACGCGCTGCGCCGCCGCTTCAGGCAAACCTACTTGGCCAACAACGGCTACGACCTCGAACTCGCCACGGCCAGGCTCAATGAGGGCAAGGCAGACCTGTTCGCTTTCGGGCGCGCCTTCATCAGTAACCCCGACCTGGTCAAACGCCTGAAGACCGGCGCCCCGCTGGCCCAGCCCGACTTGGCCACGCTCTATGGCGGCGGCGCTGCGGGCTACACCGATTACCCACCCATCACCGTCTGAGGTGCGCGCTGCTTGCGTGCGCGTTCGAAACGCCTTGAAAAGGAAATTATTGATGACCACGCTTCCGACTGTTCTCGTCACCGGCGCCTCCTCCGGCATCGGCGCCACCTACGCCGAGCGTTTCGCCCGCCGTGGCCACGACCTCGTGCTAGTTGCACGCGACAAGGCACGCCTAAATACGCTGGCCGCACGGCTGCATGAAGAAAGTGGGGTGGCCGTGGAAGTTCTGCAGGCCGACCTCACTCAGCCCGCCGACCTTGGAGCGGTCGAGACTCGTCTACGCGAGGATAGTCGGATAGGCATCCTGATCAACAACGCCGGGATGGCTCAGTCGGGCAGCTTCGTGCAGCAGACCGCCGAGGGCATTGAACGCCTGATCGCGCTAAATACCACGGCGCTTACACGGCTTGCCGCCGCCGCCGCTCCGCGCTTCCTGGAGTCGGGTACCGGCGCAATCGTCAACATCGGCTCGGTGGTCGGTTTCGCGCCCGAGTTCGGCATGTCGATTTACGGCGCCACCAAGGCGTTTGTGCTGTTCCTGTCGCAGGGATTGAACCTCGAGTTGTCGCCCGGCGGCGTCTACGTGCAGGCGGTGCTCCCGGCAGCGACCCGCACGGAAATATGGGGGCGCGCCGGCATCGATGTCAATGCGCTTCCCGAGGTGATGGAAGTCGGCGAATTGGTCGATGCGGCACTGGTCGGCTTCGATCGCCGCGAACTCGTGACTATCCCGCCGCTGCATGTAGCGGCGCGCTGGGACGCATTGGATGGCGCGCGTCAAGGGCTCATATCGGACATTCGACAAGCCCAGGCGGCCGAACGCTATCGGCCCGAAGTCTGACCGCCACAATGACCGGGGCGTCATCCCCGACGAGAATCGACCATGGTCATCTACGAAGACGCTGGGCACGGCGGCATCTTTCAATATCACGCCGACTTCGTGTCGAAGGCTCTGGCGTTCCTGGCAGCCCCCTACCTTGGTTAGAGCAACATGCAAGCACTCACATTCAAACGCTATGGCAGATCACCTGAGATCGGGTTCGCCGACGTTCCGCGCCCCACGTTAAAGGCGGACGAGTTGCTGGTGCAGGTCCACGCGGCCGGATTGAACCCAATCGACAACATGATTCCGGCGGGTACGTTCAGGCCCGTCCTGAAGTTCGAATTGCCGGCCACGCTAGGCAGCGATATTGCCGGCGTGGTGGTTGAGGTTGGCAGTCGTGTGACGCGCTTCAAGCCTGGCGATGCCGTTTTTGCCAGCCTCTTCGATCTTGGCAGAGGGTCGATCGCCGAATTCGCGGCGGTGCCGGAAAGCGTTGCCGCACCGAAGCCGGCGAAGCTCGACTTTGTGCAGGCCGCCTCCGTTCCGATGGTTGGCCTTACCTCGTGGCAAGCATTGAAGGAGCGTGCCAAGGTTCGAGCTGGCCACAAGGTGTTCATCCCTGCGGGGTCGGGCGGCATCGGTACGTTCGCGATCCAGCTAGCAAAGTACCTCGGTGCCAAGGTAGGAACGACTACCAGCACGGGTAATGTCCCACTGGTCACCACGCTGGGCGCAGACGAGGTGGTTGATTATAAAAAGGAGAACTTCGAAAAAGTGCTGCGGGGCTACGACGTGGTGATCGGTACACTGCGGGGCGATGCGATCGAGAAAGCCATCGGCATTCTCAAACCAGGGAGCAAGGTTGTCTCGCTCATCGGTCCATTGGACGCAGCCTTCGCACGCGCACGAGGCCTGAATTTCTTTCTAAGATTCGTGTTCGGCTTGATGAGCCGAAAAATCATGCGCCTTGCAAGAAAACGGGACGTCTCTTACTCATTTCTATTCGTCCGTTCCGACGGCGCCCAGCTCGCCGAAATTGGAGGACTTCTCGAGTCGGAACATATTCGTCCGGTGATCGACAGGGTTTTTCCGTTCGAGCAAGCAAAGGAAGCGCTTGAATACTTGGCCCAGGGACGCGCGAAGGGCAAGGTCGTCGTGAAGATCAAGTGATTGGCCAACCGGTTGACTGTGCAGGAGCTTGCCCTAGCGACTGAAGACGCGGGTGACTGGGTCAAGGCTCATGGAGAACCGGATGGCCGGTTAGAGGTAGAGCCGACGACGCCCGAACGTCCGACCAAAAGCGCGGGCGAATGACGCTTGTTGGCCGGATAGCTGTCTGTGGCGCCAGTGCCATGCCAGTTTCCACTGCAGTAGGGGGGGGCATGTCTCAGTTCGGCCATAAGCTGTCACCAAGCAGCAGTTGCGGCTATGACGGCTTCAGACCAGGAAGCCGTCGGTCGCAACAGTCTTCCTTGAGTTCGCCATGAACTTCTGTTGCTACTAGCCACACACCACTCGTTGCAGGAAACGGTCCAGATCGCCGGGATCACCCTGCGGCTGCTTGTATTGCGGATCGTGGTCCGCCTCTGCCAGCATGGCCTCTATAAAAGCATGAATGGCAGGGCGCCGTGGCCCATACTCTGCCTCCCCAGCGCGCATTTTCATTGCCAGCAGTTCGTCGATCTCGGAAAGCAAGGCATGATCGTCGACGGTTCCGGCCACAAGTTCCGCGAAGCGCATCGGCGGCATGCCTTTGCCGGCATCTATCCAGCGCACCGCTAGTAGAGGGCGCAACACATACAGGTATTTTTTGTAGCGCACCGTTTCATCCTGCAGGTATCCGCGGAAATTCTTCTTCGCCATCGACAAATAGTGATGCCGACCCTTGATTGGATAGAAGAATGACGGGGCGAGTCCACGCAGGTCGCTCATGATATGAGCATCCTGTCGATAAACAACAGGCGAGTTCAGCCACTCCAACAGTGTAGGGTTCGACCGATGTAGCAACTGTAACGCCTTACGCAGTTCCCAGCCGCTGACATCGAGTTCGTCGTCGATGGGTTTCTCGATAACATCGCGCTGAGGCTCTACTCGAAGATACCAGTCCAACGGATGCACATACAGGAAGCGCACGTCGTAGTCGCTGTCTGGTGATGCGAAGCCCCAGCCGCGACTACCTGATTCGCATGCGTAGAGGACCTGCACGCCGTGGGCACGCTCGATCGCATCGATCTCCGCGAAGATTCGCTCACGGACTGTCGGGTCGATTGGATGTTCACTGCGCACCATGGGCGTGGTCTTGGTCGTTGGCATCATGTGCGGGTTGGAGTTATGGTGGCGAGCGTACGCCGAGTGGTTGTTGGCCCAAGCCGGTCTCTCTTTTAGCACTAACGGCGCAGGTTAGCCAATTTTGACACTCCGAAACGGTGGAGGGTCGCAACACCTGAAGGCCGTGTCGGCTCCGGAAGCCGCCATAAGAATTCGGGTGGGTGGTTGACTGCGTTGGGTCGTCTTCTGCCCGACGCGGGCCGGCAGGCACGCTCGGTTACGTCCAGCGTCGGGCCGCATGCGGCTGCGCATTCAACCGTTCGTCGAAACGCTCCTTGGACGATGCCTCTTACCGAGGAATCAATTGCGACTGCCCGGGAGTCTTAGAAGAAAGTGTCCTTAGACCCTCTGATCCGTACATCTGCAGCGCGGTGCCATAGCCGAAGTAGACGCCGCAGATATATTGCTTCCTAGACGGGTCGGCACCCTTCAGTTTTGAGCCGAGTTCGATTTCACGCACGCTTCCGAGACTTGCTTCGACTTGCCCTGACTCAACAAGCTGCTCGACCTCGGCAACGTACTGGTCAGGAACAATTGTCCGCAATGCACTGACAGCCGCATCGTAGCGTTCCCCCTTACCCCGATCCTGCGTACAAGCTCCATTTGATGCTAGCTCTTTCAAGTACGAGCCGGCCAGGTAGTTGGTGACGTGAGCGGTCAGACGCGCTTTCTCGTCGTAATGGGAGCTTTGAGCATTGGCTGTGAGAGATAGGGCGATGGCGGTGGCCGCTACTGTCCTCAAGATACCCACTCCTCTTGCCATTCCTATGCCTATGCCCATCGCAGCCATAAGGTTATCCAGAGTTGTCGATACGGAGCAGTTGACGGCTCTTTGCTCCGAAAATTGAGCTGATGATGTCTTCGTACAAGCGACTGGTCTCCGCACCTCACAAACGGCTCCTCAACGAGGCGGTCTGATTGTCCGATTCGGAGAAATCTGGCAGGCCGCTAAGGGTCGACTACCGAAGTCCGGCCGGGCAGCGGAACCTAGAGGCCGACGAGCTTCCGGCTTCGGCCAGAAGCGGTCGTATCAGATTCGCACTGGATTGTGTGCAATCGTCGTTGAAAGTACACTTTCTTCCGCGCGTCAGCGGAGAGTCGACGAAGCTATGGGAACGAAGCCCCCTACGCCTCAATTTCTGCTGTGCTCCGCGGTCACAGCCAGGCAATAATTCAACGAACAAACATGCCGAACGAGAACCCTGAATGGCCGTTTGACAGCCCGCCCAACGTAGCCTGTTTAACCGTCCAGTCCATCGTAGATGGCACCAACCCTATCCTCGTTGTGACACGAGACGCAGACGACGGGATGTGGCAGTTTCTAACCGGGGATGTCGTGAACACGGCAGAGGCGATGGTGGTTTCCCTTAGGAGCATGGCTCTACTGGATGCAACCTTGCTGCATCTCGCTGATGTTCAACCTGGATGGATGGCATGGCGAAAGGATCGCGGCGCGCCTTGGGAGCGTCGGGCGATAGAGAATCCAACCCACGAATGAGATCGCTGACGGCACACGGCCAGAAGCCCCCAGTCGACATCAACGGCTAGATTGCACACAATGCATAGATCGTGTCCTTAACTGTCCAGAGTGCCATGCAGCAACGCACCCTGTATGCATACGTAGATGGTTCAGATCTCGACGACGTCGTCGTGGACATTGAGAGGGAGCTCATGGAGCTCGTTGCCTCGCAGGGCTGGGTCCTTTCACGCCCCGTCGTAGTCAACCAGAAGAGCGTGGTCGTTGGCAGTCGCTCTGGCGATTTTCCGGATTGGGACCTTGGAATCAACTTGGCACTACCCGACCCCGGACGCGAGCGACGCGAATGGTTTGCTGACGTCGGGCGAGTTGTGGCGTGCTTGGTCCGCCTGCATTCGAAGTTCGGGCGCGATTTCGTCATCGGCATTGCGGACAACTCAAGCGGTGTGGCCGACGACCTTTTTCACGTCGAATCAGAGAACCCAGATTTAAGTAAGCTACGCCTGCTCATCGGAGGTTAGGCCATCTATTGCCGCGATCGGAAGCACCTGCTAAGGCTATCTCCTATCGGCCAGACACCGCCGCCTGAGTCGGCGCCAGCCGACGAGCTGCAGCTCTTCCGTATTGACCGCGAACCAAGGAAATACATGTCCACAGCATGGATTGAGAAGGGATGCCCGACGTGTCGGAAACAGTGGGAATCGGGCCAGAGGCCCCCTGAATTGGCCGTTAGTCGTACGTTGCACTCCCGATTGCATCGTTGCGCAGCCTGTGGAACGTATTGGGAGCAGCATGAGCGCTTCGCTGACATAGTCGATGAAGCAGAGGCGCGACGTCTTTATCCGGAAGCGTTCCACCCCTGACGTGGACAGATGTGGCGCACTATCGCGGTGACGCCAAGCGGGGCAACGTCCGTTTCTGGGAAACGCGGCAGTCCGCTAAGGGTCGGCTACGGAAGTCGGGCCCCGGCAGGGGCGCCTAGTGGCCGGCGGACTTCCGGATTCGGCCAGAAGCGGTCGCTCGACCTTCTGACCTAGATGGTCGACAATGTATGCCCTAAGCCACTGCCCCGCGCGCCGTTTAATCCGACTGATGACGGTGGCCTTCCATTTCTCTCATGGTGTTGCGACGATGAGCATCAGCAATTGGATAGCGCATTTTCGGAAAGATGCGAACAGTAGCGAAGGATTCAACACGGTGAATTTGGAGGTGGCGCATAGGGTCATCTCCCCCGTGGTCGATGCCGCTCTGAATGCGCGAGGATTCGAGGTAGTTGCGCCGCTAAAGTGGGTGCGATTTGATGAGTCACCTATCCGCCAGATATTTTCGTTCCTTGCATGGAAAGGCGGTGTAATCGCGCCACGATGGGGTCTGTCCATTGACTTTGTCCCGCACGTATCGGGTAGCTCTGTTCGCTGGCACCGAACCAACAAATCTGCGTTGTTTGATCTTGCCGTCGATGCCCGCGACAGGGACTTGGACATCAGTCTTATTCGCGGAGAGCGCTTCGTTGCAGAGAAATCGTCAACGGTCGTGGAAGCCGCAATCGCACGGGCAGACGAATTTTGGCGACGAGTCAACTCGGTCGAGGATGTCGTCGGGGCCTTCGAATGGCTGCGAAGCTATCTGTCGAATGGAGGCCTGGGCTTCTACAACTACGCCCAGCATCCGATAGCGCTCGCGTTCGTGCTCGCGAGGACAGGCGATGCTGATGGCGCACGTAGGGAGCTAGATCGATTCCTGGAGGGGCGCTCAGCGGAAGACCCCGTTTCCTTACAACTCGGCAGAATGTTGACTAGAGCTACCTCCATCGCATGATGTCGGTAGTTGCCCTTGGCGCTGGAAAGCCTTCACCTGAATCGGCAAAGGGCCAAAACCGGCTGCCAGGAGCGGCCCTTCGGCGCAGTCGGGCAGCGTGGTTGCACCCGAGCACGCCCCCTTCCCGCAGCGCGCTATTTGCAGTAAAAGACCTAGCTGCCGGCTATCGGTACCCGTACCGCACCGTGGCCGGACTAACGAACGTACAGCCCCTGCATCCGGCTAGTTCAACAGCAAGCGCGATCTCTGGCTGCACCCCAATTCTCTGAACTTCGTCTATCACGGCAAGCCCTACACCAGAAAAGCACGATTCATCGAGAACCAGCCTTTTCACCCAAAGAGCGTCGCCTAGCTCGCCGTCAAGTTCGATGTCTGATTTTCCAAAATCAACCGCTTTGATTCGCTTTAGCGGATTTGCGATGAAATATCTAGCTTCCGTGGTCGACCCGTCGTATATGACCACCGCAGGAAAATACTCCAGCTCGGCGTTGTGAGACGAAAAAACCGCCTTGAGTCTTTCAGATACCACGTGTAGTAGGCCAACTTTGAAGTAATCAACCAACCCAGGCGGAGCCTCGTGGCCATCTTGAGCCACAAGGGTAAGCTCTGGGAATTTCCCGGCCAAACTTATGCCGCCCATGGTCTTCAGACCAAGCAGTTTTGAACGCGTCGGATTGCTTACCTCTGGGCAAGGAACCCTTCCGCTGGCATCTACTTGTAGTATCTGAATCATGTGTAGAAGAGCTCAGTTATCTTGGCGTCTGGATTGGTAGTGTCGACCCGCGAGGGTAGCCAATTCATCAGCGTTTGGCCAGTAGACTTTGCTCTAGGCAGTGAATAATGACGGTGAATTCGAAATTTCACTTGAACGACGCGGGTCGATAGATTTGGTCGGATCGCAGCCTTATGCGATCTATTGTGTCGTTAGGACGGCAGAACGGAATGGCCGTTTTCGGAGCAGATCACCGTCTGCAATGGGTCGGAAGTCGCCTCTGGCGCCGACAAGCTCCTGTCGCGATGGACCGACGTCCGAGACCGCCAATTCGAGTCAATGGCCTGTCCAATCTCGGCGGCAGGTTGGCCAGACTGATCTGCCGGCAGTCCAGGCGGTCGAGACGGACCGGTGGCTTGTGCGAATCCGGGCAGGCAAATCGATTCATTGCTCTCCCTGAGCATCCCACGACCCGGGCTATCCCCAGAGCGGCGTCGATCCGGTTACTTGGTCCTATCGGGTCGCGAGCGGCATATACTCCTTAGAACGTGAGTTTCGCTCACACCTCTGACAAATTAATGGCTCGTTCAACCCCTTCCTTGAATGCCCTGCGGGCCTTCGAAGCTGCGGCGCGGCTGCGGAGCATGAGCGCGGCAGCTAACGAGCTTTCTGTCACACACGGCGCGATCAGCCGCCACATTCGTGCGCTTGAAGAAACCCTCGGCGTTACGCTACTGACACGCGGGCCGTTGTCAACAGACCCTACTCCGGATGGTCTGCGACTCGCGGAAGGGCTGGCGGCCGCTTTCACCGCGATCGATACCGCGATAGAGCAGGTAAAGCCGGGCCCCCTCACGCTCTCGTGCTCTGCGTCGATCATGATGTACTGGCTGATTCCCCGAATTGCTGACTTTCACCGCCAGCACCCAGGAGTACAGCTCCAATTCAATATGAATTACGGCCAATTCGACGCGGTAAGGGACCGCATTGGTATCGCAATTCGTAATACGATGGTCGAACCGCCCGCGGACGTTGTGGTGAAGGAGTTGGGTCGGGCTGAACGTATTGGTCTTGTTTGCTCGCCGGAGTATTTGCGTGATACGGGGATCAAACGTTTCGCAGATGTCGCCGCGGCCCACCGGCTGGCGCCGGCGACACGTCCGAACGCATGGAACGAATGGGCCGCTGCGGTTGAATACGAAGGCCCAACGCTAACTACCCATGACTCGTATGACCATTTCTACCTGATGATCCAAGCGGCGATCTGCGGACTTGGAATTGCTCCTGTGCCTCAGATGCTTGTGTTGGACGACTTGCGCTCGGGTAAACTCGTCGCTCCATTCGGATTCGTCGATGGGCCCCACAAGCTGGTGCTCTGGCTCGCGCCCCACGTGCGCGATCGTGCCGACACACTTGCCCTGCGCACATGGCTTGCTGATCAACTCGCGCGCACGCACGACGAAGGCGAAGTGCTAGCTCCTCCGCACTCTTAGTACGAGTACGCCCGCCCAGTGCGGGCGTTGTCGTTTCTGGACTACGCGTCGGACTGCATGATGTCGCTGATGGCATGCTCGCCCTGGAGGTCGAGGCGCACGAACTGCAGCGTACCGTCCGGGAAGCGCTTCTCGACGGCCCCCTTGGGCGTGTCCGGCGTCGAGACGTGCCGCCGTTCGTTGCCGTCTGGCAGTCAGTTGAGGGAGGGGGGGCGCGTCCATAAAAATGGCAATGCCCGCGCCTACCCGATGCGCCATGGCAGATGCCTGCATTCGCTCCGAAACCGCCCGCACCCCCCCCCCAGCGCCTGCTCAACAGCGATACTCTCCGCCGTCCCGATCGAGCAGTCGAAGCAATGCCGTCCATTCCCGGTCCAGGTGGACGGTATCCAGATATGCGTAGTCGTCGTGTTGCTTGGCCGCGTGCTCGCAGACTTCGGGCGAGGGCAGGGTCACCTTCTGTCCCATCGATAATGTCTGCACCTGGATTTCGCATGCGCGGTTCAGGTAGAACATGCGGGTGAAGGCCTCGGCGACCGAGCGTCCTGTCGTGAGCAGACCGTGGTTGCGCAGAATCAGGAAATTGGCATCCTTCATCGACCTCACGATGCGCGAGCGTTCGTCGAGGTCCAGCGAAATGCCTTCGTAGTCGTGATAATTCACGCGGTTATAAAACTGCATGCTGATCTGGTTCAGCGGCAGCAATCCGCATTCCAGCGCCGCCACTGCCATGCCCGCGTCGGTGTGCAAATGCACCACGCATTCAACGTCATGCCGGCTCTGGTGCAGCGCGCTGTGAATCGTAAAGCCCGCGGCGTTGACCTCGAAGCGATCATCGCCGATGGGGCGGCCTTCGGTATCGATCTTCACCAGGCACGAGGCCGTGATTTCGTCGAAGAACCAGCCGTGGGGATTGATCAGGAACTGGTCCGTGGTGCCCGGCACGCGCACGGAGATGTGCGTGTAGATCAGGTCCGTCAGCTGGAACTTCGCGGCGAGCCGGTATGCGGCGGCGAGTTGCACGCGGACGGCCCATTCTTCGTCGCCGATATTGCGCGGCTTGCGGTTGCGATGGGGATCGGTCGTGGAAATCATGATCGGGAATGTCTCGGATGTCTCGGAAGTTTCGAAGTCAGGGAAGCAGCGCCGAGATAACGATTTCGACGCGGTAGGCCGGATCGGCCAGTTCCACTTTGCCGCAGCAGCGCGTTGGCGTTTCCCCCGGCGCGACCCAGGCGTCCCACACTGCGTTGAAGCCGTCGAAATCGGCCATGTCGGCCAGCCAGATTTGCGCCGTCAGCGCGCGACGCTTGTCGGTGCCGCCCTCGGCCAGCAGCGCGTCCACCTTTGCCAGGGCTTCGCGCGCCTGTTGGGCGATATCGCCGGATTTGTCATCGGCCACTTGTCCTGCCAGAAACACCATACCGTTCGCGATGACGGCACGGCTGCGGCGGTGGTTTTGATCGAGTCGCACGATCGGAGCGTGAGTCGCGGTCATATCGGCGCCTTAGTTGTGCTCGGTGACGATGCGGCGGCAGTGGTTCAGCGCGGCATCGATGAGATTGTTGTTGGCCTCGGGCGTGCGGAAAGCCGAATGGGCCGACAGCGTGACGTTCGGCAGCGTGGTCAACACATGACCGGCGGGCATCGGCTCCACGGTGAACACGTCAAGGCCCGCATGCGCAATCTTGCCGCTGCGCAATGCGGCGATCATCGCGTCTTCGTCGACCAGCGCACCCCGTGCGGTATTGACCAGGATTGACCCGTCGCGCATCGATGCAATGCGCTCGGCCGAGATCAGGCCGCGGGTTTCGTCCGTGAGCAGCAGATGCAGCGACACCACGTCGCTTTGCGCCAGCAGGCTATCGAGTTCGACAAACTCGACGTTTGCATGCGACTTTGGCGAGCGGTTCCACGCAATCACGCGCATCCCGATGCCGTGTGCCAGCCGCGCCAGTTCCTGGGCGATCCCGCCGAAGCCAACCAGACCCAGCGTCTTGCCGGTGAGCTGCACCGCGTCGGAGCGCAGCCAATTGCCCGCCCGCATCTCGCGATCCATGCGCGCGAAGTTGCGCGCTGCCGCCCACATCAGCGCGAACGCGCATTCGGCGACGGCGGTGTCCCCGTAGCCCTTGATCGTGTGGACCGTGATGCCGAGTGCGGCCAGCTCCTCGGGATTCATGTAGCTGCGCGCGCCGGTGCCAAGGAACACCACGTGCCGCAGTCCCTGGCACTGGCGTGCGATGTCGGTGGGCAGGTGGGTGTGGTCGATGATCGCAATCGGCGCCCCGGCCAGCACGGCGGGCAATTCCTCCGGCCGGATATCGGGCTGGCGGTTGATCTGCAGCGGCAGGTCGTCGGCGCGGTGCAGACGCAAAGACACTTCGGACAGTGTGGGATTGGCATCGACGAAAACCGCCCGCCATGCACCACGGCTGGACGTCTGGTTTTCGGCGGCAGGGCGGTCCGCCAGCGTGGAAATGCTAGAAGTCATTGTTTTTTCTCTGCAATAAGAGGGATGGCGCGATTATGGTGCCGATGAACCAAAACAGGGATGCTGTTGGTCGCAAGCGGTGAACGCAGCATAGCGCTTTACAGAATACAGATCAATAATTAAAGTCTGTATACAGGACGGAGTGCAGATGCGGCCAGCCTGCCCTTGCACTCACGCCGGCCCTTGAACCCTGCCTTGGAGCGCCCCCTATGTCGATGCGCAAGCTGTCCTCTCTCGCCGCCACCGTGCTGGCTTCCGCGGTTTTTGTGATGTCTGGCAGCACGCTGGCCCAGGACGCGAAGTCGTGGCCAAGCAACACCATTTCGATCGTCAGCGGCTTCCCCGGCGGGGCCGCGACCGACCTGTACGCCCGCAAGCTGGGGGTCGAGTTGAATAAGGAATTTGGCGTGCCGATTATCTCGGATAATCGACCTGGCGCGGGCGGTAATATCGCTTCAAGTCTGGTGGCGCAAGCCAAGCCCGATGGTTATACCTTCCTGCTTGGCACCGCCGGAACGCATGCAATTAATCCGGCGCTATATTCGAAACTGCAGTTCGATGTGGTAAAAGATTTTTCGCGCATCGCCCTGCTGGGGACGCTGCCCAATATCCTGCTGATCAACCCCGAGAAGCATCCGGAAATCAAGACCTGTCAGGACCTGATCGCCGCCGCCCGCAAGGCGCCGGGCAAGCTCAACTACGCTTCCACTGGCAACGGCGCGTCCGGCCATCTGGCCGGCGCCCAGTTCGCCGCGGCATCGAAGACCAGCTATGTGCATATTCCGTACAAGGGGCAAGGTCCGGCCATGACGGCGCTGCTGTCCGGCGAAGTGGACTTCTTCTTCAACCAGAGTTCTCCCAGCCTTGGCGCGATCCAGTCCGGCAAGGTCCGCGCCCTGGCGGTGACATCCGCGCAGCGCGTCACCGTGCTGCCGGATGTGCCGACCGCGGCGGAAGCCTGCAACCTGCCGGGCTTCCAGAGCACTACGTGGTATGGCCTGTTCGGCCCCGCCGATCTGCCGGCTGACATTCAGAATCGCATGTCGAAGGCCGTGCTGAAGGCCATTCATACCGACAGCTTCGAGCAATGGCTGGTCAGCCAGGCCATTCAGCCGATCAAGGACGGCAGTCCCGAAGCGTTCCGCCGCACGCAGCTGGCCGATATGAAAACCTGGGCGCAGATCGTCAAGGATTCCGGCGCACACGTCGACTGAGTGCCAGCGTGCGACACTGGTTGCCGGTCTTGTATACACCGCCGTCTACAGTGCCGAATTCAGGTATATTTCGGCCGTCGCCATATTCCGGCGACCGCCGATTTACCCGAGATAAGGATTTAATACCGTGGCAGCCGCAGTAACGGACAGCGTGGTCGAGCAGGTCTACGACAAGCTCAAGCAAATGAGTGTTGGCTATGACTTCAAGCCCGGCGAGCGCCTTAACGAGGGCGTGCTCGCCAGCGCGCTCGGCGTCAGCCGCACGCCCCTGCGCGAAGCGCTGACCCGGCTGACCACCGAAGGGCTGCTGAGATTTTCTCCGGGGAAGGGGTTCTTTTGCCGCGATCTCGATGCGCAGGAGGTCTTCTCACTGTACGAGATGCGCCGGATCGTCGAGACCGAAGCGCTGCGCCTGTCGATCGAACGTGCGAAGGACGCTGACATCGACGCCCTGCTGGCTTTCCTCGAAAGCACGGGCCCGGAGCCCGGCGATCGGAGCGTGGAGGAACTGGTCAGGCTCGACGAAACCTTCCACGAAGGACTGATGGCGATGTCCGGCAACATGGAGATGCTGCGCGTTCTAAAGAACATCAATGCGCGCATCCGCTTTGTGCGCTGGATCGACATGGAGCGTTGCGACCGGCGCGTCAGCCAGAACGACCACCGCGACATCCTGCTGGGACTCAAGGCGCGCGATCCGGACCGGTGCATTCCCATCCTGAGCAAGCATATCGAACGGCGCCACGACCAGATATCGGCGGCGCTCAAGGAAGGTCTGGCCCAGATCTACATGGCCTGACTGTCCGCGCCTATCTGCGATGCGGCGCGGGACGCGGAGGATTCGGTGGCGGCGTAACGCCGGGCACCTCGATGTATGGCGCGATGATAAGCGGGTACTGCGCAGCGCCATTGCCTTGCTGGTCATAAGCGGGCGGCCGCGGCTGCGTTGCATTGACATCGGCATGTGCGGGCGGAGCACTCCGCAATACCGTCGCGTCGCGCTGCGGATCACCGATGCCGCGCTGGGTGCTCAAGACCTGTGGCCGACTTCCGGTTTCCGCTGCGGCATTCGCCACAGAACCGAATGTTGCGATCAGGATGATCGCGGTGAACCTCAGCATTTCAACTC